>Ga0302135_10000150_pt1 | contig 40959 bp, 40 predicted proteins | sample CBN3_surface_MG_FD_203119 | JGI IMG/M metagenome (GOLD analysis project Ga0302135, IMG submission 203119) | Marine microbial communities from Western Arctic Ocean, Canada - CBN3_32.1 | ecosystem: Environmental > Aquatic > Marine > Oceanic | place: Canada: Western Arctic Ocean | collected...
ATATCAGCACATGGAAGTTTGGGACGCGGATGGCACCGGTCTGGTGCATTTTTCAGCTGCTGACATCAACCAGGCAGAACTGGGAACGATCGTCGAAAATTCACTGATATTAGCAGCGCTCTACGACAAGCTCGCGAATTCACCCAATATAGAAATCCTGGCTCCGCTGGCGGTGGTTTCCCTGGATATTCTTGAGCAGGTCGGCGAGTCCGTGGTGCAATTGCAGATGGATCAAGGGCGCGCGCTAACAGCAAAACTCATCATTGCCGCCGATGGTGCCAATTCAAAAATTCGGCAACTGGCAAACTTTGCTACCAAGCAGTGGGACTACAATCATCACGCGCTGGTTACCACGGTAAGAACGGCCAGTGCTCACCAGCATAGAGCTCTGCAACGATTCATGGATACCGGGCCATTGGCATTCCTGCCATTAAGCACAGATTCAAATTCCAGCGATCAACACTACTGCTCGATCGTCTGGTCCATGCTGCCAGAAAAAGCCGAGGCAATGATGGTATTGAATGATGCCGACTTCCGCAGCCAACTGGCTGCCGCTATCGAAAATAAATTGGGAGAGATTGAGTGGAGCGCGCCACGATTTTCTTTCCCTCTCAGGCAGAGACACGCCATCGATTATGTACAGGGGAATATCGTCCTGGTGGGTGACGCGGCTCACTCAATTCACCCACTGGCCGGGCAGGGGGTCAATCTTGGTTTACTGGACGCGGCGGCATTGGTGCAGCAATTGTTCGGCGCTATGGAGGCCGGCAGAAAAATTTCTGATCCTATAATCTTGCAGCGCTATCAACGCAGGCGCCGAGGGCACAACCTCGGCATGATGTGGTTGATGGAAGGCTTCAAGCACCTGTTCGCGGAGCAGGCGCTGCCTGTCAGGTGGTTAAGAAATTCTGGCATGAATGCGGTGGACAGCGTACCGGCGCTAAAAAACTTGCTGGCGCGGCGCGCCATGGGAATGGATTGGTAGCATCGGGCACGCCGATTCTGGCCTTAAGGAACCTCTGATTAATAATTCAAAGGCTCCTTAATATTGAAAGTTGTAGCGCAGTTGTAACTGCAAGACAACATTATTTCTGAAGTCATACAGGATTGAATCCGCTGCGCTGTGATAGTCCACCCAGAGCATGCCAAGCTCAAGATTGTCCGACCAATGGTAATCAATTGAGAGACGAGCGAACCGACTTTCGCTGCCCGGTTCATTCCAAACCGCAAGCATCTCGAGTCGATCATTCAGAGCGGTCCAGTAAAGCCTGGCGCCGAAACCACTCTGGTCTTTGTCGGCGGCCATGAATTCATCGTGATCGCGGCTGTGGACGTTATCCAGCTCAAAGCTAAGCAATAAATTTCTGAAACCACTGTATTCAATTCCCAGCACCGAGAGAATCTGATCTTTCTGGTCCCAGCCATTGATTTGTCTAAAAAACGAATCCCTGCGCGGACGTACCGCCTTGTCAAAATGCGCTGCCAATTCGCCGAAGATTAACCAGGAGTTTTGTGTCCAATTAGCAGCAAAGCCGACAGCTCGCATTCGATTCTGGGAAAAAACCAGCTGCGGGCTTAGCGAATCTGCGGCGAAAATTTGCTCAACGCCGAGGGCATTGTCATTGAACTCGCCGGCTACAAACTGCAGATCTCCCTGCTCGTAGTGCGTCGAAGCCCGCAGGAATACTTCGGCATCTTGCTTCGGGTCACGTCGCGACAAACCTGCTGCGGAATCTCTCAGGCTAATGAGTTGATCAAATTCATCGGCTTTGGGTCCAATATCGTTCCGACCGGCGTCATAGGACAGCACTCCATCGAATACCCAGTCTGCTACCGAGTAGCTCGCCAGGATCGCCGGCACCTGCAGTCGAATGTCTTCGAGATCCTGTTGGCCAAAGGTGAATTGGTCTTCGGTATTGATCAAATCAGTAACCCGTAAATATTCTGCCATGCCCCAGGCTAGAATTTGATTGCCGATCTTCAGGTAGAAGCCATTGTCGAACTGACTTTCCAGGTAAAAATCTTTGACTTCAACCCGGTTACGAAATTTCTCGCGTTCGTCCTTGCTGAAGTCAATGTCATTGCTTACGCTATAAATTGCATCATGGTAAAGCTTGCCACTAATACGCAGATTAAGCTTACTGCTAATACGGGTATCAAGTTGAGCGAATACACTGGTTTCAACTTTGTTCAGCTCGCTCTCCTGCCGGCTAAACAATCCACCTGGAGCTTCGAGTCCATAAGAGACTTTTTCGGTAATCCAGCCAATCAGAGAGTAGCTGTTGTCGCTTGCGTTGGCGCTGGAGTCCAGATCAATGTTGATGCTGTTAAAAAAATCATCTTGTGCATGGCTCGGAGTGAGATAGCCGGCAATGGAGATTGCCAGGCTTATAAGCAGCAAGCTACTGGCTCTGTTAATAAGCCATTTTTCGTAATTACAAGTCAGTTCACGCAGAGGCATGGGATACTCGATTAGAGGCTCCCCAAGCCCCGTTGCATGTTCTCGGTAGTGAACATTTCGTCACTCACATCGATGTTGTATCGCACACTGTTGAGTTGTAATACACTGCTGTGTTCCTGTCGACCATTGCGTGTAGTGACTACTTGTCAGCGATTGATTGTCCACACGCCGTCAATTTCCACGATGTCACTAAAAGTAAAGAATTTCACGCGATTGCCTCGAAGTTCTCAAACCTGGCCTCGTGTCTGCACAAAATTATCTTTGCGTATCCAGCTTTGTATTTTCGAATAACCAGTTTGAGCTTCGGCGCGTTGTTTGAATCTCGGTTTTGGAGTCATTTCAATTACCCAGCAGTCCTGACCGTCCACCAATTCTGATTCGTTGATGAAGCGGTAGTCGTACCAGTCAATCTCGAAGCCATTTATATCGGCGTAAGTAAAATCACTGCCCAGAAACGAATCTGATTTATCACCGGTCGCAAGGCGCTTCACTCGCTGCAGCGCCGGCAGATATAACCATGAATCATCGTCTCTGTCGGTGTCATCCCAATCGAAATTAAGATAGGCCGTACCGCGGATGTCGGCTGGACTTTCAAACAGCGAGAGAGCTTTGGTATCGCGACCGAAATCTTTTGAAATTATACGCAGCTCACGCACCCGCTGACGGTTACGGCGATCTAAAAGCACCATGGAGTACTCGGCTATCGAGGAGTCTCCGTCGTATCGATCAGCTACTCTCTGCATGACTTGTAGTGCCGACATGTCTGCGGCGGCGGCGACGCTGGTGGTGAAAATACTACAGAGAAGTGCAAAGATCGATAGATTCAACTCGAGCTGATAGCGGGAAAATATTGTAGGACAAATCCCACTTGCTGGCTTCGTGCCCAGCTGCCAGCATCCCCACATTCCAGCCTTCATGCTTGAATCCTCATACTGCGATACCCACATGTCAATTCTCAGGCTTAGGCGCTCTACTATGAGTCCTTATTAGCTCTTTACCTAACTCTTTACCTGGTCCCCTACTTGGCTTTTACAGCTAGGCAGGGCTGGTATCAGACGGTGCGACTTCAAGCTCATCATTGCCGTCAACCAGATACAAAATTGCCGGCAGAAAAATCAAATCACCAAGCAACGCCAGTGACATGATAATCGATCCGAACAACCCTACATAGATTACGGTGGTAAAGCTGGCAAAGCAAAGCACACTAACACCATGGAGCTGAGCAGGACGGCCCTGCCCGACTCGTTCATCGCCTGCTCGATCGATTGCTGCGTAGTTGCAATTGATTTTTTTGCTACCAGGTATCGATTCATGACATGGATGGCATCATCAACGGCAATCCCCATCGTCATCGCTCCTACAATCATAGTACTTTGATCCATATAAATGCCCATAAAAGACGCCACGCTAGCGGTAAGAATGATTGGTAAAATACTGGGGACTATGGACAGTAGACCGTATTTAATTGAGCGAAACAAGACAATGAAGAGTATGGATATTACTAATAGCGCAATACTGAAGAACAGTACCATGCCTTCCGAGACGTAAATATCCTGCACCGTCTTCAACGCCATGGTGCCAGTTAACAGTGGCTGCAGCTGTGAATAGTTGTTGTTCATGTAGGCAGTAATGCTGTCCGGTTCTGTCTGCATTTCCGATGCGGGCATGTTCTTGACCGGGATCACGAGTCGGCCGTAGCGGTTGTCGAAATCCTTGATATCGGACAGATCTTCATTGGCACCCGAACTGTCGTACAACAAAAGAAACTGGGCCGTCATTTCCGGGCTATCGGTAATACGAAAATAAGCAGGATCATCGGCATTCAGGGCCTGATTGATTTCTTTCAGATAATCCACCACCGAATTCACCGGTCCGAGCGCGTCACGCTGGCCTAGCCACGATTGTATTGTGTCCATCTGCCGCAGAAAATCGGGGTGTTTGATGCCATCTGCCGCGCCGGAATCCAGCACGATATCCAGCGTCATCATGCCGTGAAAGACATCATCAAAATACTCGATGTCCTGCCGGGTTACACTACTCTGTTTAAACAGCGTTACATAGTTGGTGTCGACCTGCACGTTGGGTAAATACAAGACAGATAACAGCAAAGCGATAGCACCTAGAGACAAAATTTTGTTTCTGTGTTTTAGTGTGAAGCTTGGCACTTTTTGAGTGATCCTCGAAGCTATGCCGGAGCCGAGTGTATATTGAGTCTTGTCCGATATAGTGTTCGTGTAGCTCAACATTGCCGGTAGAACACTGAGCGAGAAAAAGAACAGAATAAGCGGCCCTATAGCTCCCAACAGCGCGAATTCTCGTATCGGCATAATCTTGGTAACAGACAAGGCATAAAAGCCTGCTGAGGTTGTTATCGCAGTAAAAAATGCGGGCAGCCACAAATGCACAATGGTCGAATGCGCCGCCTGCACACTGTCGCCGCTCAGCTTTTGGAACTGGAAAAACTCCACCAGCACGTGAACAGTAATGCCAATGCCGATAATAATTAATGTCGAAGGCAGGGCAGAAGAATCGATGGTGGTGTGAGGAATGCCAAGATAGGATTGAATCTCCAGTACCAGCAGCAAGCCAGATGCGATCACCAGCCATGGAAACAGCGCTGCACTCCAGGAGCGAAAGCTCGCGTACAGTATCGCCAGCATCAACACAATCATAATTGGAACCAAAAAGCCTGTGTTTTCGGCCGAAACTGTTTCGAAGCGCTCGTACACCAGTGGATAACCGGAAAGGTGCAGTGCGTAATTGTCGGAGACAAGATCTTCAGCTTCGATGAACTGGTACAGATCCTCAACAAGTTCCACCTTGTGCTCCGAAGTTTCTGCCCGGTATTCAACGCGCCCGACAATTCTGGTGTGACGAAAATCTTCGGTAATGAGTGTGCCTATAGCCAGCAACTCATTCGGTAGCATCGATCGTAACTGTTCCAGCGAAGCCTGGTTGCCGGTCACTTCTTCGATATTGCCAATGAGATAGTCAGTACTCAGATCATCACCGTCTGCGTGAATATACTGATAGTTCATGAGTGATCGCACTTGGGTGATGTAGGGGTGAAAATCGAGAAAATCAGTCAGTTTCGAGATAGCTTCCAGCGTCTCTGGGTTAAACAGGTCGGCGCTGCCCACTGTGGCTTCAACCCCAATGATGAGATATTCGTTGTCACCAAACAGTTCGGTTAGCTGGTGGTAGTTTTCCAGAGCGGGGTCGCTGTTTACGAAATAGCGCTCGGTGGTGTTGTCGAAGGGAATGTCGTCGCCGGTGAGGAGGATTAACGGTAGTAACAGAACGGCATGACAATGATCGCGAGTCGATGCGCGATAACAAAGTCTGCCCAGGCTTTAATCAGAGCTGTCATTCTGAAACTCCTGCCTTGGAACTGGACTGCTCTGCCCAATTGCCGATTTTTTATTTAGAGGAGCCCTAACAAACAGGCTCGAAAAATCAATATTTAGTCGAGTTAGGGGACAGTGTAATACGCGAATTTGGCAAGGTAAAGATACGCGGTGTACAAATTCAATTGCAGGCTGAGAAAGCACAAAAATCCTTTATATAAGAATTTCTTATGAAGAATTCTTAACGTCAGTCGATACTATGCTTGTGCGGGATTAGCCTCTGAGTGTGGGGGGTGTAATGGCGATTCAGGAGTAGTTGTTCTCTTATGTCTAAGGAGTCAAAATTCCCATTCGATCTGGACCTCAGTGTTCTGGACACAAGTAGCATTACTAACATCCTCAATGATATCGAGTGGCATCTCCCGCTGATGGAAAATGAAGGCGACCTCTCCCAGTTATTGCAGGTGAAAGAATTCTTTGAGAAAGAGCTGAAAGCAGATCGCCGTTTACACTGACCCGAACTTTCCTCCCCTGTGTTTTTTGATCCAAGCGCTGTATTCGACTCATCGCATAACGGTATACAGCTCCTGATGCTTGGTTTATGCTGCCTGCTGCTCTAAAAATGGGCTATTTTTAGATAGGGCTACTTGGAATCAGGGAGCCAGTACTTAGCCCCCAGCAATCTTCAACCATTATCTTCAACCAAGAACTCAGTTGAAATCCCGCGAATTTATGAAAGGCTTATGATTATGAAACGTATTTTTCCCTTGCTTACAGTTTTTTGCTTAGCGTGCAGTACCGCGTCAGCGCTCGATATCGCCGCCCTGGAGCGGGCAATGGAGAATCCGGACCGACCGACCGCTGAAAAAGACAGAGATGCCAGCCGACAGGCTCCAGCGGTGCTGGATTTTTTAGGTCTGGAAGCAGGCATGACCGCACTGGATGTTAATGCATCCACTGGCTGGTACACCGAAGTGCTGTCCTATGCCGTTGGACCCAACGGCAAGGTATTCATGCAGAATCGACCCGGCGGTCGTGCCGAAGAAGCGGCTAATGCCAAGGCGGCGAGGCTTTCCAATATTGAGCAGGTAGCTGCGATTACGGATGTGGCAGCAAATTCAGTCGACTTCGCCATAATTGGACTGAATCTTCACGATTTCCATAATGCCGATCCTGCCAGAGCTCAGGGTATTCTTGCACAGGTGCTGGGAGTGCTTAAGCCCGGCGGGATTCTGGGTGTGATCGATCACGAAGGCAATTCCGGTGCGGACAATGCCAGTCTGCACAGAATCGCGTTCGATGACGCGGTAAAGGCTTTGTTACAAGCGGGCTTCGTGCTCGCAGGTGCCAGCGACATACTGGATAACCCCGCCGACGCTCATGATCTTCATCAATCCGACCCCAGCCTGGGTAGAAACACCGACCGTATCGTCTTGCAGCTGATCAAGCTATAGTAGACGCTACACGCGTGTTCTTGATGTGGCAGGAGCTGGCAGGCCAGAGATATTGATTCATTATTCAGAGGTTCCCTAAAAACTTTGAGTAAAGGGGCTCGGTTTAACCGCAGCCCCTTTTTTCTGCGTCAGGATTGAGGCCATAATAAGGACAGACTTATTTTTTGCAAACAGCAGTCATTCTGCTCCCGCTTTTAAACCATTGCTTCGTCCCCCTTTACCGAGACCAGTTTGAACAACGAAACATCTTCCAACTCGATACAAAAATTCATTTCGGTTTTCCAATACAGTGGCACCGCGATCAACATCGTCTGGGGCACTAGTGCGGCGTTAACTGTGGTCATGGCGGTCACGACTCTGGTAGCAGGTATTCTGCCCGCGGCGATTGCATCCGTCGGCGGTCTGTTTGTGGACGCAGTCGCCTCGGCATTTCAGGGCACCGCGGCCAGTGCCGAGCAGATGCGCAGTGACGCGCTTTACTATGTCTTTCTGGAAGCGGGTTTAGTGGTACTCATGACTGGCGCGCAAAGGATCAACACGGTTTGCCAATCTATTTTAAGAGTTCTGCTTGGCAATAAGATCAACGTCATGATTTTGGGAAAAGCCCTGACCCTCGAACTCGCCCATTTTGAAGATTCGGAGTTTTACGACAAACTTGTGCGAGCCCGGCGAGAGGCCTCCAGCCGTCCATTAAGCCTGGTCATCAAAACCTTTGATCTGATAAGAGACAGCATCGTATTGGTAACTATCGGCATTTGGTTATTTCAATTTTCTCCCTATGCGGTGCTCCTCTTGGGGATAGCCGGAGTGCCGGCGTTTCTGGCAGAAGCGAGATTTTCCGGTGAGGCTTTTCGGATTCATCGGCGTCGCTCTGCCGAGCGCCGTATGCAAATCTACCTGGAGATGGTGCTTACCCGTGAGGACGGCGTTAAAGAAGTCAAACTCCTGCAACTGGGTAAGCTGTTTGTGGGTCGCTATGTCGATATATTCAAAAACATCTATAAAGAAGACAGAAGCCTGGTACTCAGGCGCGGCTTTTGGGGGTACGTGCTCGGACTGCTGGCGAGTGCGGCATTTTACTTCGCCTATGGCTGGGTCGGTTTTGCCGCAATCGCAGGAACCATAAGCATCGGTCAGATGACCATGTATATCGCCCAGTTTCGTCTGGGTCAGAATGCAGTGACCAGCAGCCTCACCGCGATAAACGGCATGTATGAAGACAATCTGTATCTGTCTAATCTGAGCGAATATCTTGCTCACAAAGTACCCGAGCAAACCGGTACCGAGACCACAGGACCGGATCCGGCGGCAGGAATCCGCTTTGAAAATGTCAGTTTCTATTATCCAGGCAGCAATAGCCCGGCTCTGCATCATATAACCCTGCACATACAACCGGGAGAGAGCCTGGCTATCGTTGGGGAAAATGGTAGTGGTAAAACCACGCTCATAAAACTACTCACGCGATTGTATTCGCCCACCGAGGGCAAGATATATTTGGAAGGACTGGAGTTAGGTGACTGGGACATTGACGCCCTGCGGCAGAAGATAGGTGTGATATTCCAGGATTTCTCACGCTACCAGTTAATCGTCGGCGAAAATATTGGCATCGGCGATGTTGAAAATATTCACGAAGACAGCCAGGTTGCAGAAGCGGCCAAAAAAGGTATGGCGGATGTCTTTGTCAGAGACCTGCCTTCGGGCTACCAGACTCAACTCGGTACCTGGTTCAAAGATGGCAAGGAATTATCTGGTGGACAATGGCAAAAAATTGCCCTGTCTCGCGCCTTCATGCGCAGCCAGGCAGACATACTGATTCTCGACGAACCGACGGCAGCGATCGATGCCAAAGCCGAGGCAGAAATTTTTGAACACTTTCGGGATCTTACCGCCAACAAGATTTCGATAATTATCTCTCATCGGTTTTCCACGGTGCGCAGGGCGGACCATATTATTGTTCTGGACCAGGCCGAAGTATTGGAACAGGGCAGTCATACCGAGCTTTTAAAGGCGAACGGTCAGTACGCCACGCTGTTTAACTTGCAAGCGAAGGGTTACCAGTAGTTATGGCTAGTGCAGTGCTGTATTTCCTGGTGGGTTTGGCCACCTGCTTTGTCGGCACCTTACCCTTCGGCCCCATCAACCTGACAGTTGTGAAAACCACAGTCGACCATGATCGCCGCCGCGGCACAGAGGTGGCGCTGGCCGCGTCGCTGGTGGAGATTTTGGAAGCACTGGTGGCAATATATTTTGGCCTGTTGATTGGCAGCTATCTGGAAAGTAATTGGCTGTTCAGTCTGATCATCGCTTTGATTTTTATTGGTTTGGCGGTTTTTGTAGTCACCCGCAAATCCAGGCCATCGTTACAAGACCAGGGCCAGGAGCCGCAATCTTTTTTTCGCAAAGGCTTGTTGATTGCCGCCCTCAACCCCCAGGCTCTCCCGTTCTGGATATTTGCCCTAGCGGCAATAAACCAGTACTTCGTTTTCGAATATGTTGGTGTTTATTTACTTGGTTTTCTGCTGGGGGTTTTTGTTGGAAAACTATCAGCCTTGTACGCTTTCGTCGTCGTCAGTGATTATTTGAAGACACATTTACAGGAGAGTAGCCGTTTGGTGAATCGTCTGCTGGCGGCAGTGCTGTTATTTATCGGTATTAGCCAGGGTTGGAATGCCATTTCGGCGCTCATGACCTGAATCCGCTATGATGGGTTTTATTCCAAGCTGATGCTTTAATCACAGCTATTATTAGCGATTCCCCGGACCAAGCAATGCAGACTGTTTGTGCAGGCCGTACTTATGAATCATAACTCCGATCCTCCAGACCACGAGCCTGAGTCCCGTGCAAAAGCAGCGGCGCTGCAATTGCAGCAGCGAATGGTACTGAAAAAAATCAGTCGAGCGCGGATGCGGCTTCTGGTTTGTTTCTGGACCTTGCCGGTGTATGTCATTGGGCTGTGGGTTCTGCTTAGCAATGGACAGGGCATAGATTCATTCATGTTTATCTACATGGTCCTGTATGCCGGCTTTGCCCTCGATATGTCCATGCGTCGCTGTCCATTGTGCAAGCAGCAGTTTTTCGTCAAGTCGATACTGCTGAACTTGATTACCCATAAGTGCCTGCATTGTGGCGCTTGCTTTAATGCGGAAGCTGCAATGAGATTTGGGGAGGCTAAAGGCGAAGATGATGAAATGCTTCCTTAGCAGGCTGTTCAAATCTAAACGCTTGCGCAGAGGGTTGTTTGGCCTGCTCTTCTTGTTTGTAGCCACGGCAATCGCAGCGACTCTCATACTGCGCCCCTACTTTGAAGAACCCGAACGTCTCAATGTCCTGACCGCCGATAGTCAATCCCGCCTCGAAGCCATTGATACTACCGAGCCCAACGTGCGGGCTTTTACTGTAGCCGTGGGCCCGGCTGAGCTCGTGGTCATGGATTTCTCCACCCCACTCTCTCTCGATCCCGTCCCCCCAGGTTGGCGACATCGCCGGTTTTTGACCCGCGCGCCTATGGACAGATCCTTTGCCGAAAAAAATGGCCGGCCGGCAATCCGGCTCGCCACTGACAATAGCGCCTCAATGCTATTCCGGCATGTCGATGTGGAGCTTGGGCTATATCCAGTGCTGGCATGGCAATGGTTAGTCGAGCAAGCCATCGATAGTCCATTGGATGAACTCACCCGTGAGGGCGATGATCATCCGGCGCGATTGTTCATCAGCTTTCGCACAGAGGCGGGGGAGCGCCGCGCCATGGAGATAATCTGGGGCAACCGTCTACGGCGTGGAGAGTACAAATACATCGGTGGATTTCCCCACTATGTGGCCAACGGTGGCGCTGAGAACGTAGGCAGCTGGCAGGATGAAGAAATTAATCTATTGGAGATCTACCGTGAAATCTGGAAAGACGACACTGCGGCCTCTATCACCGACATCGCACTGTTCTGCGACACCGATGAAACCAATAGCAGCAGTGTCGCTTACTTTGCATCGGTTACCTTGAAACAGCCGCTGGACTTGACAGAACAGCAGTTGAAGAGTATATCTTACCGACGGAATTCGGAACGAGGACGCTTTACTGAATTGAAGAAAGGCTAGGTAAACTGCACCCTTTCTGTGCTTTTCAGTCGTTCAACAATTGATAATCCTCTGCAGCAAGCGTAACTGTCGAATAACAGAGCACTGCGCGCTATACTCAAATACAGACTCAGCGACAAGGAGATTAGAATGATTATAAATTTTCGCTTGAATGCAATATGGTTAGTGGTATCACTCGGTATCCCCTTCACAGTCAGTGCGCAGTCAGCTGCAGACGACATCCCGCGTCTTGCCGATGGACGACCAGATTTCCAGGGCACCTGGGACTTTCGCACCATCACTCCCCTGCAGCGGCCCGAAAGGGTCGCCGATATCGAGGTTCTGAACGAAGCCGATGCGGCGATTTTCGAGGCTGCACAACAAGAGCTCGTGGACCGGGATAATTTCACCGATGCCACTACCACCGGAGATTACAACGATTTCTGGTACGACCGCGGCTCCGAAATTCTGGTTGGTGGCCGTACTTCCTTGATTACCGACCCGGCCAACGGCCGCATCCCGGCACTAACCGCGGCTGCACAGGCCAGAGATCAGGTCCGAAGAGAAGCCGCCGATGAGGCTGCCGGCATCGAAGTGAGACCACTGGCCGAGCGCTGTATCATGGGATTTAATTCCGGACCACCCATGCTCCCCAGTGCCTACAACAACAATGTGCAACTGGTACAAACCGAAAACTATACGCTCATACATAACGAGATGGTACATAACATCCGTCCCGTAAAGATGAATGGCGAGGCTCATCGCGAAGTACCCCGCAAGTGGGAAGGTGATTCCATCGGACATTGGGATGGAGACACGCTCATTGTCGAAACCAGTAATTTCGCACGTGACACAGCTTTCGGAAACTCCAGCGCCAATATGCACCTGCAGGAGAAGTTCTGGCTAATCGACGCCGACACCCTGGGCTACGAATTCACCATTACCGATCCCACTACCTGGGAGGCACCCTGGACTGTGATGTTCCCTATGCTGCGCAACGAGTTTCCTATCTATGAATACGCCTGCCACGAAGGCAACTATTCCATGGCTGCCACCATGCGCGGTTGGCGCATGCTCGAAGCTTTGGGCCAGAGCGGCCAGCAGCGACAGCGATAACACCGGGTCATAACACGGGGTCAGGTCTTGCACGTTAGCGTGCACAAGGAAAATGACCTGATCCCCGATTGCCCTGGATAATCAGCTGCAAAACCCTCTGAAGATGAAAGTCGGTCCTTGCTTTCGAACCAGCAGATGACCGTAACGCCTACCCCCGACGACCCTCGACAAAGCTAAAGTGATTCTTCACCAGCAGGAAGATTCTCACTAGTCTGACTCTTCGAATACTACTGCCCGGTGTACTCCGCGTACGCCCGCAGCAACCAATCGTTAGTGCTGTCATCGGCAGGCACGTAGCCATCGGCCGGCTCGGTTGCCAGCATCTCTTCGGGCGATAGGCCCTGTACTTTTGCCCGCACCAAATTGCCACGAACCACCACCAGCATGGCGCGATAGTCCAGCAAGTCATCACGGTCAGATAATTCACCATGGCCGGGAATGATGATGGTGTCATCATCGATCAGATCAGCAATTTTCATAACCGCATCGATCATGCCATCCATGGTGCCGCCGTTAGCCTGGTCGATGAATGGCATGCGATAGCGTACGAACATGTCACCGGTGTGGATGACATTGGCTTCACGAAAGTAAACCTGAGCGTCACCGTCGGTGTGACCGGGACCGGAGTTGACGAGTTCGATGGTGTTGCCATTGAAGTAGAAACGCATGTCATCGAAGAAAGTGATCTTGGGCAGGCCGACGTCGTCATAGGCTTCCTGTACGCGCCCGCTCCCCGCCAGTACCTGGGTAGATTCCATGCGTCGGCGGGCATTGTCCTGGGCGACAATATAAGCGCCGGCGCGGCCGAAGTTCTCATTGCCGTCGCTGTGATCGTAGTGAAAGTGGGAATTCACGACAAATGTAACCGACTGGTCGCTAAGCTCGGCGATGGCGGCGGCGATCTTGTTCGACAGCGGTGCAAACTGGTCATCTATAATGAGAACACCGTCAGCACCGATGGACACGCCGATATTGCCGCCACTACCCTGCATCACGTAGATGTTGTCCCGCACCGGGATGGTGGTGATTTCGATGTTGTCGAAGTCCTGGGTCAATGCCAGGGCAGGGAGGAACAGCAACGCGAGCAAGGTTAGATGGAGCGAATTATTGCTTGTTTTTGTATGCATCATTGGAGTGTTCTCATTATTGCGATCAACAGGGCCCCCAATCTAGCGCGGACAGATTGGGGTGTAAATAAACAGGGACAGATTTATTTTGCCGTAAATGAGCATTTTAAGCTGGGCCACCTCTGAATAACGCGGTTAGCTCTCAGCGGGGCATAAAGCACACATATGCTAGGCGTGCTTTGAAGTTAATGGCCTTAGTCCTTAGCAAGAAGCACAACAACGCAGATGGGTGCTTTAGGCCCCGCCCGAAGGGGCATACAGGCGAGCCTGCCCTCTTCGTTGTCACTTTTTGGCGTACGGGCGTACGGGCGTATGCCTGCAAAGTGACGTCTCGATGGCAAGCTCGCCTGTAAGCCTGAGTGCCAACCGCGTTATTCAGAGGTGCCCACTTGGGCGGCGCGGGCCATAGAGTAAAAAACGGAATAGCAGGGTGACGTCAACAACACTTTATTGCCGATGGGGACGAAGGATCTCAGTGCAGCAATAACGCCGGGGTAGACACCATCGGAGATAACCACGGCAGCCGGGTCGAGATCGACGCCATGACGTTCACCGTTCCACTTGACGATGCCATCTCTCAGCGGTTCGGTGGTACTGATGTAGCCCCAGTTGTGATGCTGAACGCGTTCCGCCAGCGCTTCAGTTATGCAGGGCGCACATTCGAAATCCATCGATGCCACACCCATGCCGTATTTGAATACACCTTGCGGGTATTTGCGCGCGGGAGAATCCCAACGCGAACAATTGCTGCCAACACGATTGTAGGGTGTCTCAAAATCGTATTGACCCGTTGCCAGTTTTGGAATACTGCTTGGATTTTGAGCGGAAGCCGTGCTGCTAACAGAAGCCACCGTAGCTGTGGCCCCGGCCAGCGCCGTCAAGCCAGCATTTTTAATAAAGGTTCTTCTATTCAGTCCGACAATCTTCGACATCGCTGTTCCCCTTTTATTTTGAAAGCAACGTTATTTTAAAATCAAAGAGTGCCAGGGGTTGTTCTCAGCAAAAGAAACCTGGCGGCCCTGCTGCTAATTTCCAGCTTGTGAATAGCCGGGTTGTTAGTCTTAAGCTAAAACTTTTCTAAATACCTCCACTGCTATTTTCATCTCTTCTCTGCTGCCGAGTGAAATTCGGCAATGGGTTTGTTGCAAAGGTGGAAAGCCCCGGCCGACCAGTATCTTCTGTTGCAGACAAGCAGCGCGGAACTCTGCTGCCGGCCGCCTGATATTTACGAAGATATGATTGGTGTTGGAATCCCCAACTTCGAAGCCCATCTTGTTAAAGGCAGCAACTACCATGTCACGAATTTCGGCGTTCTCCTGGGCTTCCCAGGCGATATGTTCCTTGTCTTCCAATGCTGTCAATGCGGCTATGGCTCCGAGCATATTGACATCACCCATGCCCCAGGCGGCTCTGATTCTGGCCAGGGTCTGTGGCTGTCATAACGCATAACCTACGCGCAGGCCCGCTAATCCATGCGCCTTGGAGAACGACCGGGTAATAAAAACGTTTTCAAACTCAAGCACCAGTGGCAGTGCCGTTTCTATAGCAGCGGGCTTGGCGTAATTAATATAGGCCTCGTCGATGTGGATCATGGTGTTGGTTGCCAGGCCGTAGTAATTGGCGATGTCCGCGCGCAGTTCATTAACGTGATTCGGGGCCGACCCGCTTATTGATGTGGGAATGCAGGGCCGCGACTGTCTTGGGGCCTAGACCGCGAGCACTCTCGTTCTGGTTGAGCTGTATGATGCCATTGTCGTACATGTCTGATGCTGACTCAGTCCGGGTCTGAGCCCTGGCGCCCTGGTTGAGGAGGGATGTACCCGCGAGTACGTCAGCAGCAGTGCCGAGCGCGATCGTTCCTACAAATCCGCGACGTGTTGTTTTCATGAGATCCTCCAATAGCCGATATGGCACGGAGCTAGTGCTTATTATTCTTGATATTGGCTGCCGAATTTATGGGGAGCAGCTCTCTACGGAATTCCTGCATCTTAACGCCAGCTCATTCCAAATTACAATGGATTCCAAACGATTTGAAATTATTTCGCGAACGCCTGTAATCCAGCAGGCGGGTAAAGTCGCTAAAATATTGATTATTCAGCATAGATGGTAGACTGCTGCCTGTTTTTTAAAGGAATCACAGAATGTTTGCCATTTTAAACGGTGTCAGAGTCCTGGACTTAACCACCATAGTGCTTGGCCCTTATGCTACTCAAATGCTGGGCGATTTTGGCGCAGAAGTTATCAAGATCGAGAACCCCGATGGAGATTTATTTCGCACGGTACGGCCGGGACGCTCGGCGAAGATGGGTGCGGGGTTTATCAACAGTAATCGCAACAAGAGATCGTTAACACTCAATCTAAAAACCGAGGAAGGCAAGCGGCTGTTTTACCAACTGGTGGAGACAGCTGACGTGGTGGTCCACAATATGCGCAACAAGACGGCGCTGAAGCTGGGCATCGGCTATGAGGATGTGAAGTCACACAAGCCGGAGATCATCTACTGCGGGGCCCAGGGCTATGGTGCAGCAGGGCCTCTGGCTGACGCACCCGCCTATGACGATATTATCCAGGCGGCTTCCGGCTTCGCGCACCTCAATGCCGACGCTGAAGGTAATCCACGTTACGCGCCCACTATCATTGTCGATAAGGTGGCTGCGCACCAACTGGCTTTCGTCATCATGGGAGGCTTGATCCAAAAAATTCGTACTGGCAAAGGTTGTTGTATAGAGATTCCGATGTTCGAGGGAATGGTGTCATTTATAATGATCGAGCAATTTTCCAATCAGAGCTTCGTGCCCTCGGTGGGCGGCACTGGCTACGAACGCATACGGTCTCCCTATCGCCGCCCCTATCCGACTAAAGATGGCTTTATTGCATTGCTGCCTTATAGCACCAAGCACTGGAATGAATTCTTCAACCTGGTCGATCACCCTGAGCTTACCGAATTGGAAATAGTGAAAGACCCGGTCAAGCGCAGCGAGAATATCGATCAGCTCTACCAGAAAATTCTTCAATTTACCCCGACCAGAACCACAGATGAATGGTGTGAGATATTGGGTAAAACCGATATCCCTCACACCAGGGTCAATCGACTGGATGACCTTTTAGACAACGAGCATCTGCAGGCGGTTGGACTGTTTGAAGAATACGAACATCCCACGGAGGGCAGCCTGCGTCAAATCAGGTCGCCGTTTACAATGCGGGGAGTGGAACAGTCCGATGACTTGCCGACACCGTGCCTGGGCGAGGCGAACCTGAGCATACTGCAGGAGCTCGGACTCGATGTCGACGCTATAAAAAAATTGGAAGAAACCGGTGTGATTGCTAAGGGCAGCGAGCTATGAGTGCGGAAAATTTGCAGTTGCTCAACTGGGAAGAAATCGAACTAGAACGCGTTAACGCGGGCATGCAGCGCCGTATTGTGACGGGGGAAAAGATGACCGTCGCGCGAATTTACTTCGATGATGGCTTCATGGTACCCATGCACAGCCACCACAACGAGCAGATTACCCAGGTACTAAAAGGCCAGATGCGCTTCGTGTTCGAAGGTAAGGAGCCGAAGGAAATGCTGCTAGGCCCTGGAGATGTAGTGGTGATACCAGCCCAGGTTCCGCACCAGGCAACTTGTATCGGCGAGGTTGAAGAGATTGACATGTGGTCGCCACGGCGTGATGACTGGCTGGATGGTACCGACGACTATTTACGCGGCTAGCACAACTGGTGTTCAACAGTAGCAGAGGGGAGATTAATTTTTGCGAGACGCCAGAATAAATGAGCTGCTTTATTGGTCTCTTCGTTGGCAACGCGAACAACTCACGCTGTGGTTAAAAAACTGGACCACTGGTATCTTAAATTTTACACGGCGCCATGTCGCGCGCCAGTTTAGTAACATCAAAAGGATGTTTCATGCCCGTTTTCAAAGCCCCAATTCAAGATATTCAATTCACCCTCTATGAGGTGCTGGGGGCAGAGCAGCACTATCAGCGCATTGGCGCCGAGGACGCTAGCCGCGAGTTGGTGGATGCAGTCATCGCCGAGGCTGCCAAGTTCGCCGAAGAAGTACTGGCGCCACTGAATCAGGTGGGGGACCGGGAGGGCTGCAATTTTGAGGACGGCAAGGTCACGACTCCAACGGGCTTCAAGCAAGCCTATGCACAGTATGTAGCGGGCGGTTGGCCCAGCCTGGCAGGCGATCCAGCCTACGGTGGTCAGGGACTGCCGGAGTCCCTGTCACTGGCCTTAAGTGAGATGAATAACACCGCCAACTGGTCCTGGGGCATGTACCCCGGCCTCAGTCATGGCGCCAAGTTGACGCTGGCAGCATATGGCACCGAGGCACAGAAGCAGACCTACCTCACCAAGCTCATCAGCGGCGAGTGGACCGGCACCATGTGCCTGACCGAGTCCCATTGCGGCACCGATCTGGGGCTATTGAAGACCAAGGCAGAGCTGGCAGGGGACGGCAGTTATACCCTCAACGGCACCAAGATCTTCATTTCCGCCGGCGACCATGACATGACCGAGAATATCGTTCACATTGTGCTGGCGCGACTGCCCGATGCCCCGGCTGGTACCCGAGGAATCTCAGTGTTTATCGTGCCAAAGATGGATCCAGACAGCGGCTCCAGCAATGGTGTGCACTGCGGCTCCATCGAACACAAGATGGGTATACACGGCAATGCCACCTGCGTGCTTAATTTTGACGATGCCCGCGGCTACCTGATCGGCGAACTCAATCAGGGCCTGCGCTACATGTTCACCTTTATGAATTTTGCTCGCCTCGGTACCGCCTTGCAGGGCATGACTGCGGCGGAGCTGTCTTATCAAGGTGCGCTGGCTTATGCCCAGGAGCGCCTGGCGATGCGCTCCCTGTCCGGGCTAAAATTTCCCCAGCAGCCGGCAGATCCGATCATCGTGCACGCGGACGTGCGGCGCATGTTGTTGACCCAAAAAGCGATTGCCGAGGGTGGCCGTGCCCTGATTTACTTCTGCTCCCAGCAGGGGGACATTCTGCACAGCGACGCCAGCGCGGAAGAAAAGGCAGAAGCCGAGGCATTGATGAGTGTACTCACCCCTATCGCCAAGGCGTTTTTAACCGAGACCGGCCTGGAAGCGGCCAATCTCGGGGTACAGGTGTTCGGTGGTCATGGTTACATCGCCGAATCGGGCATGGAGCAGATCGTGCGAGATACTCGTATTAGCACTTTGTATGAAGGCACTACCGGCATCCAGGCCCTGGACCTATTGGGCCGCAAGGTGCTGGGAGACCGCGGCGCTAATCTACGCATCGTCACCCGCGTCATGCACCGCTTCTGCCGCGACAATGATAACCGCAAGCTGCAGGAATTCATTCGACCCTTACGCCGCTACTACCGGGAATGGGGTGGTTTTACCCGCAAGATTGGCCTGAAGGCGATCCGCAACCGCGATCAGGTCGGTGCCGCCGCCGTGGACTACCTGATGTACTCCGGTTACGTGACGTTGGCCTACTTCTGGGCGACGATTGCCGATGCTGCCTACAAGGCCCTGGATGCCGGTGCGGAAGACAAAGCCTTCTATCAAGGCAAGATCAAGACCGCACGTTTCTACTACAGGAAATTGCTGCCACGGGCAAAGTACCACAAGGAAGTAATGCTGAATGGACCGAAGAGCTTGCTGGATTTGAAGGTGGAGGAATTTTAGATTACAGCTAGCAGAATTACTTTTTCATGAAACAGAAAATAAATCTGTGCCTCTTTGCTACAGACTAATTCGCTCAGTCGAAACAATGCGGCCCTCGGAAAAATCTACGTAGGGCCGCCAGAATTGCTCTATATGTCCACGGTTCTGAATCCCCAGTAACTGGGGCCGTAGTACATACAGTATTCCCACCTCTACCCCCGCCAATCGGGCTTGCACTCGATTGAGATAGGCAGTGCCTGCGAGCGAGGAAAAATTTAGCGAGTCACCGTATTGTGAGTATTCCGGTGTCTTCTGAATCATATTAGAAACTATTATCAGCCGTTTCGGCGTATCCGGTGGCGATAAACTGTTCTGCCTGGATACATACTGAATCATTTCCATGATCGGTGACTGCTCTGCTGCCTGTCGACCCATAAGATCATTTACTGAACTGACAATTCTGGCGTTAAAATTACTTTGCCAGCCAGCAAACATTCTTGCCTGATCCGTTGTCAGCTCGCCCTGATCGGAGCCATCACCGGGATTGCATATAGTCGCGTTTTGGTAATAGCTGCCTGGTGCCGCGCCCAATGAGTAGAAGCTAAACTTTTCATCGATCTGGGAGTCTGTCAGCAGTTTGTTGAGATTTGCCGAGATGACAGCTGCCTGCGCCGCAGAATAACCTCCGGTTGTGTCTAACAATAAGGCGGTCTCACGGGGGTAGGCCCGGTCCATTCGGCACAGCGTCAGCTCGTCTCTCTCGACCTGGCTGAAGAAAGCAGAAAAAATGTAGAACAGTGCTACCGTCCCTGCCCCCAATTTCAACGCCAGAGACAGGGGCTTTTCCTTTGATAGGCAGCCCTTCCCATTTTGGTGCTCTGGTTTAACCTTTGCTTGCTCATTTCAACCTGGCCTTTGTCTATCTGATGCTATGCAAAGCTGTTATACCAACAATCAGGGAACCTTTGATTCATTAATCAGAGGCACTCTAAATAGTCATCGTAACGCCCGGCGTGAATATAAATCAATCCAGAGGCAGATGAAAGTGACACTACCCAGGCTAGCATCATCCAGCTGCTTCCCTGCATTGGCTTTATTACAGCTGAAATCCGGCCGGCAATAGTGCCGGGTTTCTGCTTTAAACTTGCTCGCTACCCGAGTATCTTTAAATAAGCCAATAACGAGAATCAAGCTAATGCATGCAACTTCCGTTTTACTTAAATTTTTCTTGCCAACCTTTCTGGGCTTGGCCAGTGCTCTCGCGTACAGCGCCGAGCGCGATTGGGTGACCCTGATTGACGGTGCTGAGGGTATGGATAATTTCAACCAGCTCGGCGACGCCAACTGGTCAGCGCAGATGAGCGCTATTCGGGCCACTGCAGGTAATGGAGCTTCCTTTCTTGTCAGCAAGCAAAGCTACGGCGATTTCTCGCTGCGAGTAGAGTTCTGGGCCAGCGATAATGCCAACAGCGGAATCTTCATGCGTTGTCAGGACCCAGCTTCGGTTAATGATCGTAATTGCTATGAAGCCAATATTTTCGATCAACGCGCAGATCCTGCTTTTGGCACCGGTGGCATCGTGCATATCGCCGCAGTTGCCGAACCCAGGCCGACTGCCGGGGGCAGGTGGAACACTTACCTGCTCACGCTGCAGGGTGATCACCTGGTGGTGGAATTAAATGGCACTAAAACTGTGGATGTGCGAGACAGCTTGTTTGCCAGTGGTCCTTTCGCATTACAGTGGGGCCGGGGCGAATTACGGTTTCGAAAGGTTGAAATCAGAGAGCTGTAAAAGCCTATGAGCGCCAGCATAGAGTCCGTACTCGACCAGGTTTTCGAGCTTTACCGGCAGCACGGTGAAGACGATTACATCGGCGAGCCCGTTTCTCAAATTGAACACATGAGCCAATGCGCCGAATTAGCGCAACAGCACGGTCATGATGACGAAGTTATTCTCGCCGCCTTCTTTCATGACCTCGGTCATATCTACGGCAAGTATGGTGATGCCGAAAATATGGACGGCTTTGGCCGTGTTAGTCACGAAAAAATCGGCGCCGATTTGCTTCGCCAGCAAGGTTTTTCTGAGAAGATCGCCACTCTGGTCGAAAAGCATGTGCAGGCCAAACGCTACCTGTGTGCCCGCAACTCTGCATACTATGACAAACTTTCCAGGGCGTCGAAGCAGACTCTGGAGTTTCAGGGCGGACCCATGTCCGCGTCAGAGACAACTGCCTTCGAAAGCGACCCCTTGTTCTCGCTTTGTCTTAAGGTGAGGGCCTGGGACGAACTGGGCAAGGCAGAAAACAAACCACTGCCGGATCTGAACATTTACCGGGACATGGCGAGAAAGCATCTGCAACAACAATTGAACTTGTCGTAATGACAGCCGCCGAATGATCATTGTCTTTCCCTATGAACAACTTTCTTAACCAAGCACAACTCGATTTCTGGGAGGCCAACGGCTTCCTCAAAATAAGCGAGTTGTTTACCGAATCCCAGAAGCAAGAGCTGATTTCCTGGGCTACAGAATTGCAAGCGCGTCCCGAAACTGTCGGCCGATGGATGCAGTATTTCGAAGTGCCACTGCATGATCCGGCTGGCCGACAACTTTGCCGCGTTGAAAATTTCCTCCAATTTCATGACGGCTTCGAGGCATTGTTACGGGGTGAAAAGCTGATAGGAATTCTCTCCGAGCTAATGCAGGAGCCAGCGGTTTTGTTCAAGGAAAAAATCAACTTTAAACTACCCGGTGGTAACGGTTTTTTGCCACATCAGGACGCACCAGCCTTTACCTCTTTCAATCAAAGCTATCACATCACCATGATGCTAAGCATTGACGCCTCCAACCTGGAAAACGGTTGCCTGGAAATGGTGCCGGGACATCACTTACAAGGGATATTGCCGGCGGCTGACGATGCCACCCTCGACCCTGATTTCGCCAATACCCTGCGCTGGGAACCCCTCCTCACCAAGATCGGAGATATCGTCTGCTTCGACTCCTACATCCCACATCGTTCCGGCCCCAACAACAGCGCAAGGCCACGCCGGGTTTTGTATGTTACTTATAACAAAGCCTCACAGGGCGGTTTTAGAGAACAGTACTATCAGAATAAACGCGAGGTCTTCCCTCCCGATATCGAGCGAGACCCTAACAAGAATTATGGGGATTCAGGCGTCTTTAACGTGGGCAATCCGATTAAGTGAGCAGGGTTAAACAGAGATATTAAAATCTTACAGATGTCTTATTACTGGAGGATAAAAAGGGGCGGAGGATTAGATGTCTCCACCAGAAATTTAAAAACCGCTGTAGGTAGTTGATGCGTGTATCGGGGCTTGGGACAGGGTGTTGTTTTATCGTTCCGGTGGGCCATCCCTGGCCCGTCCCGCGCTCCATCCCTGGGCTCTAGTCACGATAAAACAACACCCTGTCCCAAGCCCCTGTCGGATTCAGTGTTCATTTCAACTGCAAGTTTTGTTGCATTTACAATTAGGGTCGCAGGTACAAAAAATTGGAGGGTCTAGACCGCTGAATTGTCTCGGTGATTTGCGAGGATATCTCAGGATCAGAGTCACTGTTGTTCCACAAATTTTCAGGATGTGAATTTGGTACTCAGTGTAGTGACCGTCGCCCGCAGGGAGCGGGCGCCGAGCCTACAGGGATGTATTTACGGCGGGTCACGGAAGTGAGTACCACATTCATATCTGTCACTAAGCCAATATCAGGTAGACATTGGCCAGTGCGATGTCAATCGGGTTTAAGTATTATTTGAAGGACAGCAGTGCCGGAGAAGTCTATTTACTATTTTGCCATTGGACTAATGTGTCGTGGGCTGCAGTTGAATTGAAGGTTGTTGAATTGTGCGTGTCGGTTTTGGTCGTGAGTTCGATGACATAGCCGTTAGGGTCACGAAAGTAAATCGAGTGAATAAAATCGTGATCGGAAACTCCTCGGGTTTCGATACCCGCCTGCTTGCCTTTTGCCAGCATCTCCAACAGGTGATCAGGCTCCACCTCCAATGCTATATGCAAGTCGAAGTCGCGCTGGTGCTTGAAGTCAAACGGCGCGTCGGGTTCTTCGAAGAAGGCCAGAAAAGAGCCATCGTCCATCTGGTAAAAACTGTGCAGCACCTTGCTTTCAAGCCCGGTTATCGTCTGCTTGATTTCAAAGGCTAGCGGCAAAGGTAAACCAAGAAAAACTTCGTAAAATTCTCGAGTCTGTTCCGAATCCCGACAGCGATAAGCGTTGTGATGTAAGCCTTTAATCATAAGATATTGAAGACCTCCCTCTGCTAATTATTGTCGCGGGCTGCCTGTTCCTGCACGCGGGCACCGCGCAAAATATTGAACATGGCGTAGTTGCCTTCGTGACAGGCATACTCGTAGATGACGTAGTCTGCAACCGCTGGCATCGGCCGCACCGCAGTCCAGGAACTGGTGTACACGTCAGGGTCTTCAATTGTAAATTCATAGTCGATGAGCTCATCGCTGACCCGGGTGTAGCGCTCTACCGCGCGCGTATTCTTTGAAGAAGGAAAGCGATGCTGGGTCTTGTCACTAAAATTGGCGGTTTCGACTACCAGGGTATTGCCTTCCCAGTGGCCGCGTGAATCGCCGTTCCACTGGCGGATGTTTGCATGCAATTGGGGGCGACCGTCCAGGGGAATTATCCGCACGTCATGGATATTCTCGACGTAGATGGCGACGAAATCCGGGTTCTGTACGATCTGATAGCTGTTGTTATAACCGGTGGAGACAGGGGGCACACCGTGGTAGCTAATGCAGCGAACCCAATTGGTTCGATCCAGCCATGAGTCTGCGGGATGCTCCTCTCTATACACCGCCGCCTCTGCCTGTCGCTGAATTGTTTCAGCTCTTAAGGGCAGCCTGCCGTTGGGCGGGTCGACGATCAACGAGGTTCTCAGATTTGGCGATACATTACCCCGATCATACCAGGCGATATTGTAGTCACCGACGACCCCCTGCGTGATGGGCCGTTCCTCCAGCACCTGGGCATTGATGTCGACGGCTTCCTCGGCGGTGTAAAACTCTCTGCCCTCCAAACGTTGCGGTCGCTGCAGTGGAGTCAGGCTGGCATAGGACCACATGCCCTGCAGATCGGGATCACCCCAGGGCGTAAGCGCAGTGTACCCTCCCGGTGCCGCCGTGATTTCGGACTGTGCCGCAAACACCAGCGGCGAGGTTAACCCTAGCGCCAGCATGGAACTTACCAGGCCATTCAGCAATCGCTTCTTCATAAGTAATCTCCGCCACTTTGAGAGAGCGACTAGAATAACAGCTTAGCGACGTCTCTTAACCCCCAATATGTGCAAATGCAGAGCTGAGCCTATAAACTCTCTTCTCTCCCTCATGTTTTAAAAGACCATGTCATTAAAATCCGAGCTATAAGAAGAATAAAAATGAAGAGACTAGTTGCAGTATGTTTGTGCTCGTTATTGCTTCTGAGCTGTGGCGCAGAGACCGAAGACATGGCGGGGGCCAATATTGTCGGTGAGTGGCGCCACGCAGGTGGCAATCATGCCTCCGCCAAATATGCGGCGCTGGACCAGATCGATGCCAGTAATTTTGCCGAACTGCAAATTGCCTGGCGCTATCGGTCGGACGATTTAACCATCCCCGCAGAGCTGTCCTACCCAACCAGTGACTACCGGGCAGTGCCGTTAGTGATAAACGGCATTATGTATACCAATACCAACCACGGCCAGGTGGTAGCCCTCGACCCCGGCAGCGGTGAGCAACTGTGGCGCTTCGACCCCGAGAGCTATCTGTTGGGACCGCCGCTGTTCTCCCGGGTACAAACTCGAGGCATCGAATATTGGACCGACGGGGAAATTGAACGCATCTTCCTGGCGACCCTGGGTAAGCAGCTGGTGTCCATCGACATCGAAACCGGCGCGCCGGATCCCAATTTCGGTGACCGCGGTTTTGTCGATCTGAAAAACGACCTGGGCCGGCTCGAGTTTGAGATCAACAATATTACCCACGGCGCCCCACCCATCGCCGTCGGTACATCTGTAATCGTCGGTTCAAAAATCTACGACTACACAATGTTGAACCGCAGTCCACCCGGGCACGTGCGTGCCTACGACACCTACACCGGCGAATTCAAATGGCGCTTTAACACCATTCCGCAAGCTGGCGAAGCCTTTAACGAAACCTGGGAAGACGATTCCTCGCAGATTGCCGGCAACACCAATGTGTGGACCTTTATGTCCGCCGATGATGAGGCTGGCCTGGTGTATCTGCCGGTTTCCACGCCCACTAATGATTACTGGGGTGGCAAGCGCCTGGGCGACAATGTTTATGCCGAGAGTCTGGTGGCGCTGAATGCCCAGACCGGTGAGCGCGTCTGGCACTTTCAAACCGTACATCACGGCCTCTGGGATTACGATATCGCCTCGGCGCCGAACCTGGTGGATATTGTCGTCGACGGTAAAGCTATCAAGGCCGTAGCTCAGGTCTCCAAGACAGGATTTACCTATGTCTTCGACCGGCTTACCGGCGAGCCAGTCTGGCCTATCGAAGAGCTACCGGTGCCGCCCAGTAATGTCGCTGGTGAGCGCACCAGCCCAACCCAGCCCCATCCTACCTGGCCACTGCCATTCGAGCGCCAGGGCATGACCGAGGACGATCTGATTGATTTCACGCCGGAGATCGCCGCACAGGCGCGGGTGTTAGCCGCCGAATTCGTGCTGGGTCCGATCTTTACGCCACCGATTGTGCAAGGTAGCAACGGCAAGCGGGCGACAATCTTCCTGCCCGGTGCCGGCGGGGGCGCCAACTTTCCCGGTGCCAATATCGATCCGGAAACCAATATTCTCTATATCCCATCTCACACCCGACCTTACGCCATGTCACTGGTGGAACCGCCGGCAGGCACCTCGGACTGGCCCTATGTCATTTCCGTGCAGCGTAACGTGGGGCCCATGGGCTTGCCGCTGGTAAAACCACCCTATCGTCGCATTACCGCTATCGATCTGAACACCGGTGAACACGTGTGGCAGGTTGCTTTCGGCAAGGGCCCGGCGAATCATCCAGCCCTGGCGCACCTGAACCTGCCGCCTTTGGGGAGCGTGTTTTCCGATGTCTCGGCCGAGGGCGGTCTGTTGATTACCCAAACCCTCTTGATTTCCTATCTGGCACAGAAAGACGAGATCGATCCTGATGCCCACGGTTCGATTCTGGTGGCTCATGACAAGATGACCGGCGCGTTGATCGCCGAAGTAATGGTAGAGCAACGTCTGCACGGGCCACCCATGAGTTATATGCACGAAGGTCGCCAATACATCGCCGTTGCCGGTGGTGGCAGGGACAAGGATGACGAACTCCTGGTCTTTGCCCTGCCTGAGTAGTTGCTAAAATTGGAGGTAGTCGCTGAGCTTTCCCCCCCAATTATCGAGATGATTCAGCGGATTAGATCCAGCAATCATTTGATTCTGTGATCTTATTGCGAAAGTAACAAGACTTGCAGTTGAAATGGACACTGAATCCGGCAGGGGCTTGGCAAGGGGTATTGTTTTGCAGTGACTAGCGCCCAGGGATGGAGCGCGGGGCAGGTTTTTGCTCCTGCAAAACCTGCATACCGCACATCCTTGTGCAAAACAGCCAAGGGATGGCCCATTGGAACGGAAAAACATTACCCCTTCCCTATCCCCGATACACGCATCAACTACCTACAACTATATTTTAATTTTTTGTGGAAATATCTCAGGGACAACCCACACTTATGAGATATCCTCAAAAGTATGGTTTGTTTACGCTTAATCAGGAGTTCAACATGAAGAGCCCGAATAGCTTTGAATCCAGATCCTTTTTGAAGAACTTTTGCTGCCTGCTACTGGCGGCATCGGTTTCAACGTCCGTCAGTGCCCAGGAAAACCCTTACCAGGCCATCTATCCCTGGGGCACACTTCCCGGTGGACGCGAGATGGGCGTGGTGACCGGAGTTCAGCCCGACCCCGACGGCGAGCATATCTGGATTGTCGAGCGTTGCGGCAGCAACCAGTGCGCCGGCTCCTCGGAGCACCCGATTCACAAACTGGATAGGGAAGGCAATACGGTAAAGAGCATCGGTGGGGGCCTGTTTGCCTGGCCCCATGGCTTCGATATGGATGCCGATGGCAACTTCTGGATTACCGAGGGCGCGCCAATGGGAGACGCTCGCGGTGAGCCGGGGATGGAAAGAGGCATGGGCCACCAGGTAGTAAAAATGAACCAGGATGGCGAGATTCTCATGCGTTTGGGTGAGGCTGGGGTACCCGGCGACGACGCCGATCATTTCAATGGGCCGGCCGCCGTGCTGGTGGCACCCAATGGTGATATCTGGATTGCCGATGGTCATCGCGGAGGCAACAACCGGGTACTGAAATTCTCCAGCGACGGGAAATTATTGCTGCAACTAGGTGACGGCATCGAGTCCCTCAGTCGAGAGAGTGGACGTTTCAATGACCCTCACGACCTGAAGATGGATTCTCAGGGCAGACTGTTCGTGGCCGACCGTGGCAACAATCGCCTGCAAATCTTTAGCCAGGACGGCGAACTGCTGGATATCTGGACCCAGTTCGGTCGTCCCAGCGGCATCTGGATCGACGCCAGTGATACCATCTACGTCGCCGACGGCATGTCTGGCGCGCAATGGAATCGTGGCTGGCAGCGCGGCATTCGCATCGGCGATGCCAGCACCGGCTGGGTCACGGAATTTATTCCCGATTACGAAATCCCTACAGGCAGCGGCATCGAGTTTCTGGCGGCGGATGTCGATGGCAGCATTTATGCCGGTCAGGTCGGCCGTCAGCGCTTCGAGAAATATGAGCGGGTAAGACCCTGAACCTAATGAATGGTTCAAAGTTCGATGCCAGGATGCGTGTTTAATGGATCAATATTGAGTGAATATCAAAAGGCAGGGAATCAAAATGATCAAGGTGGCTTGATTATTACTATGCCAGACAATTATTTGGATTACTCTGAACCCATTATTCGTGATTTGCTATTGTCGGTGAAACATTTGAGTAGACTTACCAAGGATTAAATATGAGCACGGAAACTAATTGGGTCAGCATTGGCTCTTCTATTGGTGTGTTATTGGGCATTCTCTTTCTTGGTTTGGAAGTTCGACAAAACACAGAGATGATGAAATCTCAGGCGCGGGATGCCATCACTGAAAAATAGATGATGTATTCTGAATGGGTAACTACGGAACCTGAATTGGCGGAAGCCGTATCCAAGTTGGGAAGTGGTATGGAGTCCATGACTCCCCGCGAACGGGTTATGATTGGCTATTTTCTTGCCGGCGTCTGGCGGGAATGGGAGAACTCTTACTATCAATACAAAAGTGGTTTATTTGATAGTTCTGAATTCGAGCCGAGAATGGGGCGTTGGCGGTCGCAGATGGCTACGCCTGCAACCCAGCTACAATGGTGCAATCAGCACCAATGGTTTGCCCTGGACTTCATGGAAGAGGTAGATCGCATTGTTAGAGCAAGTGGCGACTGGCCCTGTGGTGAATGAGTGCAAACGCAACCCGGCGGTCTCTGCCGATGACATGCTGGATTCCTTTCCAATACAGTGTTGGCTCAGTGTAGTCGGCTTTGTAGATAGGGGCAGATTTACATTTGCCCTGCTGCCTTTTCCTTGAGAACATCGCTGCGCTAAGCTAGCCGTAATATTCATTCGGGAGCAACACATGATTGTCGAACAAATCTGGACGGGCAATGCCTATCGTAATTTTAATTACCTGGTGGTGTGCCCGGAAACTGGTGAGGCGCTGGCGATTGATCCGCTGGATCATGAGAAGTGTCTAAAAGCCGCCCGCGAAAACGGCTGGACCATCACCCAGGTCCTCAACACGCATGAACATGGAGATCACATCGGCGGCAACAAAAGTGTAATCGCCGCCACCGGTGCCAGGCTGCTAGCCCACCGCAATGCCGCCGACAGCATCCCCGATATAGATGTAGGATTGTCTGCCGGCGATATGGTCAAGGTTGGAAAATCGGTAGAACTGCTGGTATTGGATACGCCGGGACACACCATGTCTCATGTTTGCCTACTGTCACAAACGGATATTCCGGGATTGTTCAGTGGCGATACACTGTTCAATGCCGGTGCCGGCAATTGCCACAACGGTGGCCACCCGGCAGAACTTTACGAAACCTTCGCCAGTCAGCTTTCGAACCTGCAGGACAATACCAAAATCTATCCGGGCCACGACTATATCATCAATAATCTGGAATTTACCCTGTCCCGGGAGGCGGGTAATACACGGGCGCAATCCCTACTCGATGAGATAAAGGATCAAGATCCCGAAGCCGCACTGGTATCCACGATCGCCATGGAAAGAGAGGTGAATACGTTTTTCAGATTACAAAATCCATCGATCATTGCCACGCTAAAAGCAGAATTTTCAGACCTGCCGGATGCTCCTGACCCACAAACGGTGTTTCTTAAACTGCGGGAACTCAGGAATACATGGTAAAAAAGGAAGAATTAATCTATTCCTGAGATACCCCTTTTGAAGGTAGTTAAAAATGGGATGATTACCCTAACACCGTCTCAGAGTTTACTAAGGCTCGCACTAGTTGTAACCGCCACTACTCAGGGCGACAGACAAAAAATCGATAAAAACTACTTTGAAATAGCCCTCGGCGTCGAATAGAGGGTTCAATACTTTGGCGCCGCTGCCTTCAAGCTTGGCCATTGTGGCGCTGAGGTCGACAAAAGAAATACCGATATGGTCTATGACACTGCCGATACTGGGTCGGATTTCATCGGTTGGCACAAAGCGCACATAAGTGTCGCCAAAATAGACCACGCCACCATCGCGTTCTTCGCCGCCAGATATTCTTGGTACCATTGTCTTGCGGCGGCCGGGTCCGTGACGGCAAGGTGCACATTGTCATAGGCAATTGTGTCGACGGCGGCCTGGGATGAGGTAGCTAATGACAGGTTGAGTGCGCCGATGATCAAGCCCAGCGCGACCGGGGACAATGAGAGCCCCTGTTAATGTTTTAATTAAGGTACTGGTAAATCTCACTCGAATCCGAGAAGGGCTGCGACGGCAGGTAACTTTTCTGGAAAGCGGCATTTTGTCTCTCCTTTATTTTTGTTTCAGGAAGTAATGCTCTAACGCGATCCCGTGATCGCATTAGAGCAGGTAGTCGTGCGTGGCTTCAGCATTACCTGGGATAAATTGAATCAAGAAAACAGGCTCGGCCTTTTTCTGATTCACCGAAGTGAGAGGCTATCCCTCGTTAGTTGATTTCGCCGGCCGGCCAGGGAGCGCCGGTGCTATGATCGCTTATTGCACGCAAACCCTGGAAGACGAATTTCTGCACGCGCTTACCTTCATAGGTTTCTGTTGTATAAACATTACCCTGAGAGTCACTGACGATGCTGTGGGTACCGTAAAACAGGCCTGGTTTGACGTCCGCCACCGCCGAATTCCGCGAGCTTCTCGAGGGAATCCGGCTCCAGAATGTGGACTTTGAAGTTGCTGCCATCGGCCACGAAGAGGAATTCCTGATCAGCATCTCGTGAAAAGGCAATGTCCCAAACTGCACCGGCGCCCCGTGTGTTGCGAGCGATCTGAGCTTCCTTGACGAAAGTGCCATCGGGTCGGAAAACCTGAATTCGATCGGCACCACGGTCACACACATAGATGAGGTTATCATTGGATGGCTCGGCGCAGTGGACAGGGCCAGCAAATTGCTGTGGTAGCGGTTCATTAGGATCGTAGACTACGCGGGCGTTGTCCGGTCGGTTGCCATATGCGCCCCAATAGCGCTTGAATGCGCCTGTGGCGACATCCAGTACCGCCACTCGTTTGTTACCATAACCGTCCGCTATGTAAGCTTCGTTGGCGACCGCGTCGATGGCAATCTCGGCTACCTTGTTGAAGTGGGTGGTGCTGTTACTATCGACCGGTTCACCTGGTATGCCGATTTCACGTACGAAGTCACCACTAGCGGGAAACACCAGGATATGTGAGTCGGCACCACCGTTACCGCCGATCCAGATATTGCCGTTGGGCGCTATTTCGAGACCGTGATTGGACTCCGGCCAGGTATAACCTGGTCCTGGACCACCCCAGGCATTGACAACATTGCCTTCGGGGTCAAATTCGATGATTGGCGGAGCCGCCGTACAGCACTCGGCTATGCCGTTGTCGAGGCCGAGTTCCTGGCCGGCAAAATTACTGTCCTGGTTACGATGAACGATGTAAACGTGATCCCGGGAGTCTACGGCGACGCCGATGGTGGCACCCAGTATCCAGCTGTCAGGCAGGGCTGTGGCCAGAATGGGTCAACCACCATCATCGGTGCCAAACGCTCATTGCTGGCCGCAGAGACGGTCTGGTTTAACTGGTTTTGGCCTAGTTGCAGTGCCTAAAATAGCGAAAATTCTTGTTGTTTTGGTCATGGCTGGTTCCTTTTAAGGCGGTCGGTCTGGTAGAACTCTTGTATTTCGAACTTTTTCAAGCCTCGGAGGTTAGCATCATCATTCTGCTACAGGTGAAATAGACAGATCTGTCGAATTGCACCCAAACCTGACCTAATTTGGACGAATTTTGCATTGAATTGTCGATCCAGCACTATTAATGGTCGCATGGCGTTGCGGTCAATCTAAGGGATCAAAGTTCGATACAACTACTGGTTCAGTTGCAGATGCGATTCAATTCAATTCAATACTCCCAACTCATACCACCCAACATGCCGTTGGTTGCCCTTGTAAATCCTGGTAGTCAGACGCCAGCAATGGAAAAACCCACTTGAGTGGGCTTTTCCAGAAGCGCCAAGATGCAGTTTAATCGGCTGGTATAAGCCTGTGTATGCCCCGACTTTCGTTAGTGGATAAATGGCACCTTCAAGACCTTCAAGATCTTCACGCGCAATCCTGATGCGCCCGATGCCACCTGACTCCCTGGGTTTGAATTTCAGTTTACTCAACCGGCTCCAGGCGCACAACGCTTGTTGGCTCGCCAGTGTTGTCCGAGATGGCCAGGTATATGTAACCATCAGGACCCTGACGCACATCACGAATGCGGCCCATGTCGTAGGCCAGGGTTTCTTCAAGGATCACTTCCCGGTAGTCATCGCTCAGTTGCAGACGGGCTAGCTGTTCGCCAATCAGGCCGCCGGCAAAGATACTGCCGTACCAGCCCGGAAACTTGTCACCGCTGTAGATCATCAGGCCGGAGGTGGCGATGGACGGTACCCAAAAATGAATCGGCGACTCATAGCCGGTTCGGGTAGTGTTGGCGTGGATCGGGCTGCCGGAGACATAGTTGACGCCGTAACCTACCACCGGCCAACCGTAGTTGTTGCCAGCTTCAATCCGGTTGATTTCATCGCCGCCCTGGGGACCGTGCTCGGACTCCCACAGGTCGCCGGTTTCCGGGTGGATGGCAAGACCCTGCGGGCTGCGGTGACCGAAGCTCCAAATTTCCGGCAGTATATCGCTGTCGCCAACGAAGGGATTGTCGTCGGGTATTCTGCCATCATCGTGCAGGCGTAGAATGACGCCATTGTGGTTGCTGGGATCCTGCGCCGGATGGATGGTCAGATCCCCGGTGGAAGGTGCCTGGCGATCGCCAGCGGTCAGGAACAGGTAGCCGTCATCATCGATTACCATTTTACCGCCATAGTGGCCGGGCCGACCGACCGCCTGTGCCGCGAAGATTTCCACCACATTGGTCAGGCGGTCATTTTCAAAGCGGCCGCGGACGATCGCAGTGATGGAGTTATCGGCGCCGTCAACCCTGGAATAGCTCAGGTAGAGCCAGCGGTTGCTCTCGAAATCCGGGTGCGGCAGGACATCGAACAGACCGCCCTGGCCGTTGTAAAAAACCACCGGTATGCCAGGCACGGCTTCAGGCAGCAATTGACCGTCGCGCACGACCCGCAGCCGGCCGGGTTTCTCTGTGATCAGCATGTCACCGTTCGGCAGCCAGGCCATGGACCAGGGCTGCACCAGATCGTCTGCCACTGGCACGACCCGATAATTGTGGTGAGAGGCATAGTACATGTCGGACTGTGCACTGACGGCAGTGGCCGCAGCCACTAGCAATCCAGTACTCACGAGCTTTAATATATAACGAAACATAGAGTTCTCCTTTGGTCTCAAATGCAGGGTGTGCAAATTCATTTTCGCGCTAAACCTGTTGATTTACGGAGTATAAGAAAAATAGGAGGAGTGTATCCACTAACTCCTTAAAAAAAACTGAAATTGAGGCGAAATATGTCTCCAGCAAGAAGTAGAGAACGCCCAGCGTGTCCAATTGATGATTGGGTGTAGCAAAAGATTATTGTAAGATTCAGCATTCAATCAATGTATTTCGACGTCAGCGCTATGAGTTTCGCCAGCCTCCTGATTTGGGAAAAGAGTCGACAAATATTTCGACGACAGGACCGACACAAACATCGTCAAAAAAATTGTCAACAGACTTTGCTGTTTTTGTTGCTCAGTTTTGCACTATCCGGCTGCAGCGTTAATGGTTCCGGGGTTCCCGTACCGCCATCCTCGGCTCGGCCGGCAGCCACACAAAGCAATAGCGCCGCTAACTCATATAGCCCCGGTCGTCCCTACGAATCCCGTACCTTTATTACCCGCGCCGGCGACCGGCGCCATTATTTGTTTAGATTGCCGGCAGGATTTGAACAAGATTCCTGCGCCGATGTAATCTTCGATTTTCACGGTGCTGGCAGTACCGCTGAGAGAGAGTTCAGATACAGTGGATTTGCGGCGTTGGCCGATCGTGAAGGAATTATTCTGGTGCATCCGGATGCCAATAAGATCTACATCGACCCGCAACACCGCCTGGCCAGTTACTGGGATAATGCCTGGGAAGCTAATCTGCGAGAGCGGAACTATGACCTCAATTTCATTCTCGAACTCGTAGACACTATTAAAGCCGAGCACTGCGCTCAGGACTTCTTTGCTACCGGCATGTCTGCAGGCGGCGATATGGTTTCAGCGCTTGCCTGCCTGGTCGACACGCCGTTCAAGGCATTTGCCCCGGTAACCTACCGTTACTATAACGATGCAGAGTGCGGCGCTGCCGGGCCGCGGCCTTTGCTTTCATTTCATGGAGATGCAGATCGCACCGTTCCCATCGAAGGCTTTGGCGAGCCCATGTCCGAAGTAATGCGCCGTTGGGCGACGCACAATAGCTGCGACAGACAAGCCTTTACTCAGCGCATTAGCACCAACGTGCTGCGTTACTATTGGCGAAATTGTGCGGCAGAAACTGAATGGTATTTAATAGAGGGGGATGGTCACGCCTGGCCAGGAGGCGGATCCTCAGCAGGCATTGAGAGGGAAACCGAAGAATTGTCCGCTAGCGAGTTGATATGGGATTTTTTTAAGCAGTAAAGACAACTCGAAATATTTTCACTTTCTGAAAAATTAACCGGTAATTCTCGAACCTATCTAATTAATCGATATAAAAATACACTGCCACAAAATGACAGCTGCCGCCTGCCAGTATAAACAGGTGAAAGATTGCATGGTTGAACTGAATTTTTTTAATGCTGTATAGTCCTGCACCGAGAGTGTAGGAGAGCCCCCCTGCCACCAACCAGCCCAGTCCTGCAGCAGGGAAATTTTGAAGCAACGGTCCGATGGCAAAGACGATTAGCCATCCCATAAAAACATACATCAACGTTGAAAACAGTCTGTACCTTCCGGTAAAGAAAAACTTAAGCACAATACCGATCAAGGCCATGCCCCAGGATGCACTTAGTATTACCCAGCCAATTGTGGTGGGCAGCGTGATCAGGGTGAATGGCGTATAGGTCCCTGCGATCAAAACGTAGATGCTGGCGTGATCCAGAATTCGCAGCCTGCCACGCCGATAAGGATCTTTGCTGCTGTGATATACCGTGGAACTGCCGTAGAGAAGAACCAGGCTCAGGCCGTAGATGCTGAAGCTAATAGTATGTTTTACATCGCCCAATGAAATGGCGTGCTCAAGCAATGCCACCAGAGCGACAATGCTCAGCGCGAAGCCGATGGCGTGGGATGCGATGTTAAGGTTTTCTTCGGTGGTAGAATAGCGCGATAGCTCAGCCTCGGCGTTCAAGAAACTACTCATAGAGCTTGCGGACGGGTAAGCCTCACAAAACAGAGAACCACGGCAACTGCGGCGAAAAATGAGAGTGCTGTAACCAGGCCGGGTGCCAGGCCCAGATCCATCGACTGGAATCCCAACGCAGTAACACAGGCGAGACCGACGGAGATCAGGGCCTCTCCGGCGATTACTCCCGAGGAGAACAGCACACCCCGATGTAATACGCGATCATGCTCGGCAGTGGGTGTGCCCCTGGAGTAAAAATGGGCGATCAGGCCGCCAATCAAGATCGGCGTTGCCAGGCCGAAGGGGAGATACATGCCGACGGCGATTGGCATTAGATGAGCCCGGAAGTTGCTCTGCCGCAGGCGTAAGTATCTGTCCACGCCGAGGATTACCAGCCCGACCAGGGCGCCGTAGCCAATCAAATCCCAGGGCAAGGTTCCTTCGCCGGAAAAGCCTCTGGCCAGCGCAGCAAACAAACTAGCCTGGGGAGCGGATAACTCTCTACCACCAATGCCACCGGCGATGTTGTTGTGTAATAAATTTAACACTGGTGACATGATGAAGGCGGCGACAAAGACACCGGCGATCTGCATCATCTGTTGTCTGAAAGGTGCCGCGCCTACCAGTGAACTCGTCTTCAGGTCGTTGCACACATCGCCCGCGGTCGCGGCTACTCAGCAGACGATGGCGGCGATGCCAAGCGTAGCCACCATGGCTTCCATGCCGGAATAGTTAAACAACCACAACATGCCACCGGCAACCAGCACTGCAGTTATTGTCATGCCGGACACCGGGCTGTTGGAATTTCCAACCAAGCCGACGATGTAACTTGCCACGGCGGTGAAGAAAAACCCCATCACCACCATGACCAGCGTAGAGAGCAGTGTTATGCCGATGCCACCAGTGAAGCGATAGTTAACAAATGCCAGTACCACTATGCAGGCTATGCCCAATCCCATGATCGTCGAGGTCGATATGTCCCGCTGCAGGTCGTGCTCCAGTAATTTACCGCTGGTGAGGTTGTTGCGTAGTTCCTTTACCGCGGCGACGAGTCCGTGCCTGACGGAATAGAGCGAGCTAAAGCCACCTACCACCATGGCGCCGACACCGACATAGCGGATCTTCGTACTCCACAGTTCATAAGCGCCATCGAGGGCAACAGGAAATTGGTCGGCGCCACCAAGCAGAGGAATGCCAATCAGCCAGGAAATCGCGCCACCGATAAAAATCAGAATGGCTACATTGAGACGGACAATAAAGCCGATGGCGATCAACATGGGAGAGAGGTCACCGCCAAAATAAAAAATACGCGAGCCGACTACCGACGCCGCCTCCAGGGTGCCGGAAATTAGCCCAAACAATTTCGCAGAAATAGCAACGGTAGCGCCTAACAGACCTCCAAACAGCAGGTTACGTCCGGCACCCTCGTTGCCCTGATCTTCTCCGGCTTTCAGTACCGCGGCGCAGGCCACGCCTTCCGGGTAGGCCAGCTCATCGTTGTTGAGAATTAACACCTTGCGCATGGGAATCATGAAGAGAATGCCGAGCAGACCACCGGTGAGAGCGATGATGGTAACGGACCAGAAATCGAAGGAATCCCAGAAGCCAATCAGGATCATCGCCGGCATGGTGAAGATGATTCCAGCCGCCAGAGACTCACCTGCCGAGGCACAGGTTTGCACCTGGTTCGCCTCGAGGATAGTCGAGTCTTTAAAAAGCATTTTAAACAGCAGCATTGCCATGACCGCAGCAGGGATGGAGGCCGAAACCGTCATTCCAGCTCGAAGGCCAACGTAGACATTGGCTGCACCCATTACTACGGCCAGCAGCAAACCGAGCACTACGACTCTGAAAGTTAATTCCTTGCGCGGACTTGCATTTGCTTGTGGGATATCGATATCAACGACGTCTGTCATGGTGTAAACAACACTCCTGGTGGATTGTTGCAAACCACTATACAGCAACAAAATCAGAGTTGAAAACGACCGGTGCGGCCTGCAACTCTATGCCATGCAAGTGGTTAAACGGAGGCAGCACAAGCAGTTTTCTTATACCTGAGCAGTCAGAACTGCTAGTCTGGTGCTTAAATAATTCACGGCGCGTAGTAGCACGGTTCCTGAAAATCAGTGAGGATAAAGCATGAAGTTGATCAGCATATTGCTTGGCTGTGTAGTCCTGGCTGCGTGCTAACCACCAACCTTGCCTAGGGTGACTATTGTAACCACCGCAGGTGACATTGAGGTGGAAATAAACACGCTTGCCGCGCCTATCACAGCTAACAACTTTCTGCGCTATGTTGATGCAGGCTTCTACCAAGGCGGGACATTTTATCGAACCGTCACCATGGATAATCAACCCGACAACGACGTTCGCATAGAAGTCATTCAGGGCGGTGCCAACTTTGACAGAGAAGCCGATGCTTTCTCGCCAATAGTACTGGAGCGCACCAATGTTACCGGCATTAAGCATCTGGACGGGGTAATCTCCATGGCCAGAGGTGGTCCCAATACGGCGACCCAGGCCATCTTCATTTGTATCGGTGACCAGGCTTCGCTGGATTTTGGCGGCATGAGAAACCCCGACGGACAGGGCTTCGGCGCTTTCGGTCGTGTCATCGGGGGCATGGATGTGGTGCGACGCATACAGTCTGGTGAGGCACGAGGACAGGATTTAGTTGTGCCAGTAATTATCGAGCGGGTGCTACGTAGCAATTAAGGGTTTTAACTACTCGGTAAGCTCGTCGTAGATGGCCCGAATGCTAGCTGGTGCCAGCGGCCAATTCAGGTCTTCGATGTTAAGCCTGTCAGCAATATCATCTCGGCTGACGCTTGACTCGATCAGACGAGTCATGCGGAGAATCAAGCTTTTGAATTTCTGCTGGAACGTCCTCACCTCAGCCTTGCCAAGAATGGGTCCATGGCCGGGAATGGCGGTGTCGAAGTCCAGTGCTAACACCCCATCCAACGTTGCCGACCACTCGGCGGCGCTGCCACCGTTGGCATAGTCTATGAACGGCGACAGCGTTGAGCCGTCCAGGCGATCACCCCAGATGAAGAGATCGCCGGTGTGAATGGCACGTAAGTCGGGGAAATAAACCACCGCATCACCGTCGGTGTGCCCACGTCCGAAATGATAAACCTGCGCTTCGGCAGCACCCAGATAGACACTGGTGTGTTGAGAGAAGGTAACCGGTGGCGCGCCAGTCTCGTCGTTTTTGATCATATTGGCGCGCGCATTTTCATGCCCTATCACCTGCGCCGTGGGCATGAAATCGGCATTGCTGCCCGCGTGGTCAAAATGTTGATGGGTATTCAATACGTAGCGGATAGGCTCGGAAGTCACGCTTGCCACCTGCTGCACGATGTCGGCGAAGCTGTAGGAATACTTGTTGTCGACAAGAATGACGCCGTCACCGGTTACCCGCACGGCGACATTGCCGCCAGACATGCTGCCATCGAAACCAGGAATCACGTAGAGGCCAGCTTTGCCGGCGACAGCATGTATTTGCACCCGCTGAAGTTGCTCCGCAGTCAGCGTGGGTCGTTGTTGGGAAATTGCCAAACCTGCTACGGCGACACTCATTAGCAATAGTGCGATGCTGAGGATATTTTTGGTCATGGTAGTCTTCATCTTGTTAGAAAATTGGAACAGAGTCGATTGATGATTGTCTTGGGTGGCGAACTCCGATACTCCTGCCCTCAGAAACAACGTCAATTTCAGAGGCAGCCATGAAGATTTTCAAAACCACCCCCTCAGGGTTTTGCAAGCTGTTTTTCCAGCGCCGGCCGCGACGTTGTTCGCGCGGCTTATAGTCCGAATGGTCAACAGCTGCGGATCACAGGGCAGTCATCTGTCTGCACTGTAGACCGAGCGGATGTAAGGAGTCAATCTTGTTCTGCCGCCGGCAAGGGCGATAGCATGGGTTTTCAGTCGCTATAACTCACTCCCATAGTGGCACTAACATCGTTATTAACGCCATAGGACGCGATAGAATAGCGTAAACGCTTCTTTGTAATGCAGCAGCAGTAGCGTAATGTTGGTACTATTCATTTTTTAGAATCCTATTTTCAAGAATGCTTGCGACGGTACCAGAATGTTCGAATCATCTTACTTACTAACCACGCTGGTGTTCAGCTCCATAGGCATGGGGTATTTCCTCTACGGGAAGAAGCAGAAGCAGAAGCAGAAGATAATCTATTTTTCAGGAATTGGACTGATGGTTTATCCCTATTCCGTGACGACCAACCCGGCGATGATTGTCACCGGTGTGGTGTTGATGGCGGTTCCAAAGATAGTCAAATATCTGGATTGGGGCTAGATCGTTTTTACGTCGAGCCTTTATAGTAAATCGCCACGCTGGTCTGACAACTTCCTGTACAAGAATAGTCAACTATGAACAACCTTATTGCCGACTCCGAATCCAGTATCAGGCTGGCAATTTTCTTGGGGATGTTCCTGGTTTTTGCGATCGCCGAGGCCTTGTTTCCCAGAAGGAAAGCGGCCTATTCCAAATCGAAGCGCTGGCTCAGTAATCTCAGCATCAGTGCATTCAATACCCTCTTGGTCAGGCTTAGCTTTCCCGTAGCAGGGGTAGCGGCAGCGCTACTGGCGCAGGAGCGACAGTGGGGATTATTGAATCAGTTGCAGATTCCGCCGTGGTTAAACGTCGTGGTTTTTCTGTTTTTATTCGATCTTGCCATTTACTGGCAGCACCGACTGTTTCATGTGGTACCCTGGCTCTGGCGCTTTCATCGTATGCACCATACCGATGTGGACTATGATCTTACCACGGGCAATCGGTTTCATCCGGTATCTATCCTGATATCCGCCGCCATCAAAATTTTTCTGGTAATAGCGATGGGAGCCTCCGCCACCGCGATTTTACTTGCAGAAGTGGTTGTAAATGTCACTGCCATGTTCAATCACAGCAATTTGAAATTACCGGAGGCAGTAGACTGCGGCTTGCGCTTGATTCTGGTCACACCAGACATGCATCGAATTCATCACTCCACCGACAGTGTTGAGCACAACAGTAATTTTGGTTTCAATTTTCCGTGGTGGGATCGCCTGTTTGGAAGCTATCTCGAAAACCCTGAATTGCCTCAGGAAGAATTGGATATTGGAATCAGCGGATTTCAGGATGGCAAGTCGACAAATCTCTATTTCTTGTTACTACAACCCTTCAAGAAAAATTCTAACTAGCTAAGCTGTAAGACTAGATTTACGCGTGAGAATTGTTGTTGCTTCGCCGGTTGTTGATAGGCATCGAAGACCATGGCGATGTTTCTGAGTAACAAGCGCCCGAATGGCTGCACCACAATCTGCGACTCGTCAACGTGGACCAGCTCATCTTCTGCCAGGGGCGCCAAATCCTTTAGCTGTTCGGCGAAGTAGGACGAAAATTCTATATCAAACTCTTTTTCTATGACTTCAAAATCAACGATTCCCTGACACATTAAAGCCTGGATCACTCTGCGCCGCAGCTTGTCGTCGGCGTTCAATTGATAATCCTGAAACACGGCCAGATGGCCAGCGTCCAGGGCCTCAAAATAGGTATCCTCGAAACGCTCATTTTGGCAGTAACAGTCGTTGATCTTGCCGATGGAGGTAACGCCCATGCCAATCATGTCGGCGT
>Ga0302135_10000151_pt1 | contig 40859 bp, 34 predicted proteins | sample CBN3_surface_MG_FD_203119 | JGI IMG/M metagenome (GOLD analysis project Ga0302135, IMG submission 203119) | Marine microbial communities from Western Arctic Ocean, Canada - CBN3_32.1 | ecosystem: Environmental > Aquatic > Marine > Oceanic | place: Canada: Western Arctic Ocean | collected...
ACTTCCATTGCCGCTCTTCTCGTGGTGAGATCGCTACAAATCCGTCCGATGCCGGGATGATGCTGACCGTGGAACCGTTGCCATCGCCGTCACGCTTACGTGCCTGAGAGGGCGCACCGTATGCGGGCGCAGCCATCTCTCGGATCGCCATACAGGCCAGAGCCTCTTGCGTTGATACATCGATTAGTTCGCCGTCCACCGGCTGGTCTCCGGCGAGCGCAAGCATGGCGGCACATGCGGCCGTGACCCCGGCGACGAATGCCGATTGATCCCCGGCTGCACGGACCGGAGGTTCGGCCTCCGTGTCTTCGACCTGACCCATTAACAGCCGTCCCATGCCGGATGCGTGGAAGGTGACGAGATCGCCGCCGGTGAAATCGGCGTCCGGGCCAGTGAGGCCGAACGGCGTGATTACGACGATCAGCGCCTTCGGATTGTGTGATAGGGCCTGTTCGATCAAGCCCCGTGCCGCGGTCGCACCGGCCGGAGTTGTGTCGATCACAATCAGGTCCGCCTCGCTCAGAGGCTGCTCTGAATCGGTCGTGGTGGCAGGATTCTGTTTCCCGTGATTGACGGCGAGCCATACGTTGTTGCCTTCAACATCGCTCGACGTCCGGCTCACTTCGGCACCGGCCTCGACGAAAGACTGACCACACACCGCCCCCGCAAGCCCGGGGCCTAATTCGACGACCCGCAGTCCGTTTATCAGATTCAGACCGGTCGATTCGACGCTCATGTGCATCCTGAATGGTGTGCTGTGGTGTGGAGTTGCCAGAAATGTGAGCCGTGCCGGGATGCTACAACGCGAGAGGGCCTGTAGCGAAACCGCGATCGGCCGAAAATCGCGTCGCTGGTCCTGGAGCATAGAGTCGCCAGATTGGACCAGATGCCTTGATCCACTGGTACAGTTGCCGCACGCAAATTAAAAATGTCGGCCGGTGTCTACCGCGCACGTCATACGACGAACACTTACAGAATGGATAGTGAATGGCGAACGGCAACGGCCCCTTCGATGCACGGGCGACTCTGCAGACCCCCTCTGGCGAGCTCACTTACTACCGTCTTGCGGCCTTGAAAGAGCAGGGCGTAGTCGATATCGACAAGCTGCCGTTCAGCATCCGTATCCTGTTGGAAAACGCGTTGCGGCAGGCTGATGGCGGGGTGGCAGAGATCTCAGATGTCGAGACTGTAGCTTCGTGGACATCTAAATCTACGCCCAGCCGAGAGGTTCCTTATCTCCCCGGCCGTGTAGTGCTTCAAGACTTCACCGGGGTCCCCTGTGTTGTCGACCTTGCGTCCATGCGGGACACCGTTGCCGAATCAGGCGGAGACCCGTCCGTGGTGAATCCCATCATCCGGACCGATCTGGTTATCGACCACTCGGTGCAGGTCGACTACTTCGCCACAGAAGGCGCGCTCGCCATGAACATTGAACGTGAGTTCGAACGCAATCAGGAACGTTATTTGCTTCTCAAGTGGGCACAGGAAGCCTTCGACAACTTCCGGGTTGTTCCCCCGGGCGCAGGCATCGTCCACCAGGTGAACCTTGAGTTCCTGTCGCCGTCCGTCCTGATCGATGAAGGCGAAAACGGGCGCGTGGCCTACCCGGACACATGCATCGGGACGGACTCCCACACGACTATGATCGACGGCCTTGGCGTACTTGGCTGGGGCGTCGGCGGTATAGAGGCAGAGGCCGTGATGCTGGGACAGCCCTACTACATGCTGGTTCCAGAGGTTATAGGCGTTCGCTTGACGGGTTCGCTGCCGGAAGGTACGACCGCAACCGACCTCGTACTGACCGTTACCGAGACGCTTCGTGCGCACGGCGTGGTCGAGAAGCTGGTTGAGTTCTTCGGTCCCGGACTCGCAGCACTACCGGTGGCAGACCGGGCCACCATCGCCAACATGTCGCCGGAGTATGGCGCAACGGCCGGATTCTTCCCGGTGGACGAACAGACACTTCGGTACCTTCGACTGACGAACCGGGCCGACGAGGCCGGTATCGCAGAGGCCTATTACAAGGCACAGGGCCTGTTCTACGGCTCAGACACGCCCGACCCCGACTACACAGCGATTGTTGAGATAGATCTTGGTTCAATAGAGCCCAGCCTGGCCGGACCTCGACGTCCACAGGACCGGGTGGTCCTCAGCGGCGTCGAAGAGAACTTCTTTGACGCTTTCCCTGAGGGCGAACGTTCAAGTGAAACCGGCATGGATGCACCCTTCCGAAATGGCGTGACGGTGGACATGGACGGTGCGCAGGTTGAGGTCGGCGACGCTGCCGTCGCAATCGCCGCCATCACAAGTTGTACCAACACCTCCAACCCCTATGTGATGGTTGGAGCTGGGCTACTTGCCCGCAACGCTCTAGCCAGGGGACTCCAGAGCAAGCCCTGGGTGAAGACAAGTCTTGCCCCCGGTTCGCAGGTCGTTACCGGCTACCTGGACGCACTTGACCTGACAAAAGACCTGAATGAACTAGGGTTCAACACGGTCGGTTACGGCTGCACGTCTTGCATCGGCAACTCCGGACCGCTTCCAGCATCGGTCGCACAGGCGATCGACGACAACGACCTCACGGTCGCAGGCGTGCTGAGCGGAAACCGAAATTTTGAGGGCCGGGTTCACCCGCAGGTCAAGGCAAGCTACCTAGCGTCGCCGATGCTGGTTGTGGGCTATGCGCTTGCGGGGCGGGTCGATGTCGACCTTGTTCGTGACCCCCTTGGCTTCGGTACCGATGGCAAAGAGGTCTACCTGAAAGACATCTGGCCGTCCCAGAACGAGATCGCTGACGCGGTCGATGGAGGGGTAACTCCAGATCAGTTCGCTGCGGGTTATGACGGCGTTTTCGAGGGCTCAGAGCCGTGGAAGGCTTTGCCGGTTCCTGAGGGCGTCCAGTTCTCATGGGACCCGGGTTCCACCTACGCACAGCGTGTGCCGTTCTTCGACGGTATGCCGGCCGATGCGCCGCCGGCCGAAGACATATCCGGTGCACGTGTGCTTCTGAGGCTTGGAGATAGTGTGACGACCGACCACATCTCGCCCGCCGGAAGTATCCCGCCGAGTGCACCGTCCGGACAAATGCTACTGGGCGACGACATCCCGCGGCGTGACTTCAACACTTACGGCGCACGTCGTGGGAATCACAACGTGATGGTGCGTGGCACGTTCGGGAACATTCGCTTGCGAAACCAGATGACGCCGGGACGTGAGGGCGATTGGGCTCTCCACTTGCCGGATGGCGAAGAGATGCGGGTGTTTGAAGCGGCGATGAAGTACGAAGATGAGGGTGTGCCCCTGATCGTACTTGGCGGTCGTGAATACGGGACCGGCAGCTCACGAGACTGGGCGGCAAAGGGACCGGCGCTACTAGGTGTTCGTGCGACCATCGTCGAGAGTTACGAGCGAATCCACCGAAGTAACCTGATCGGGATGGGCGTACTACCGCTCCAGTTCCAGGATGGCGATAGCGCAGATGGACTGGGGCTGACCGGTCGAGAGACGTTCGCTATCACAGGCATTGAGGGTCAGTTCACCCCACGACAGACGGTGCATGTCAGCGCAACTACGGACAGCGGTGATGTGACCGAGTTTGACGCCACTATGCGTATCGACACCGGGGTCGAGTGGGACTACTACCGTCACGGCGGTGTGCTCAACTTCGTGCTTCGACGGATGGCAGGCGAAGCCAGCTAACGGGTTCACGATGGGGTTCTAGGGCGTACGAAATTACGACCCTACGGCAGTCACCTAGCTCGCCCTGAGCGCCGCTTGAAGTGCCGACTCCACTTCCGGGTGGGCGAACTCGAACCCGGATTCTAGGAGTCGGCTCGGTCGCACGTCCTGATCGGTGAGGATCAACTCGCGCCCCATTTCGCCGAATACTAACTTCGCCAGTAGTCCGGGCATCCATCCCAGGGCAGGTCGACCGACGGCTCGTGACAGTGCACGTGCAAAATATTTGTTGGTCACAGGATTCGGCGCCGTCACATTTAGGGGTCCTGAGATATTCGGGGTGTCTATTGCGTGCAAGATCGCCCCGATTGCGTCCTCGATGGCGACCCAACTGATGTGCTGTTTCCCGTTTCCGACGTGCCCGCCTAACCCGATACGCGCAAGTGGAAGTTGTCGAGCTATCAACGCATCGTCACGATCCACCACAACGCCAAGTCGGGCGTTCACAACCCTGATCCCTGCTTCTGTGGCGGGCGAACATGAGGCTTCCCACTGCTCCGCCACTTCGGCAAGAAACCCGTCTCCCGGCTCGGACGATTCGTCCAACTGCTCCCCGGGTCGATTCCCGTAGTACCCAACTGCCGACGCACAGACCATGACGGCGGGAGGTTGATCCAACTTCGCCACGGCTGTAGCCAGAACTCGGGTACCGTCGACTCGACTGGACCGAATCCGCTCTTTCTTATCGTCGCCCCATCGCCAACTGGCGATCGGTTCGCCGGCGAGGTGAACGACGGCATCGTGCCCTTCAAGCACGTCCGAATCAATGCGGCCCGATACGGGATCCCACATCGCTTCATCGCCTGTACGCGCTGCCACCCTGCGGACCAGACGCGTCACCCCATCACCACGCGCGCGCAAGGCGAAAGACAGGGCGTTTCCCACAAGGCCCGAGGCCCCGCTGATTGCGACACGTTTAGTCACATGTATCCTCCCGCGGACAACCGGCTTCAAAAACTAAGACTCCGCCGGATTCCGGTTGCATAATTGCAGACCAGTTTGAGAAAACGATACGCAACCGGTTCAAGACCGGATGGCCCAGAAGACCACCAGAACACCAAAGGAAAGGAACACCAGCTTACCGATGTCCGAAAAAACAATCCTGGTCGAACGTGATGGCCCGGTCGCAACGGTGATTCTGAACCGACCGGACAAGATGAACGCCATATCGCTGGAAATGTGGAGCGAACTCACGATACGCCTTGACGAGCTAGAGAACGACCGAGGCGTACGGGTAATCGTATTCCGTGGGGCGGGAGGACGTGCGTTCTCGGCCGGGGCCGATATCGGTGATTTTGAAGCTAGCCGCCACGACTCGCAATCGGCGATCAAATATGCCGAGGTGTTTGAAGGAGCGCTAGAGAAAGTCGCAGGCCTGAGCGTTCCGACTATCTCGATGATCGAGGGCGTGTGCGTTGGGGGCGGCTTGGAGCTAGCGTCGTGCACGGACATCCGCATCGCTGCGCCGGGATCGCGGTTCGGCGTTCCGGTTGCACGAATTGGCGTTGTGGCCGGGTTCGGGGAAATGCGACGTTTCGTGGCGATCACGGGACACGCCAATGCTGCGTATGTAGTTCTTAGCGGGGAGATTATTGGGCATGAGGCCGCACTCGGTATGGGGCTTCTGACCCGTGTTGTGGAGCAGGAAGAGCTACACAACGATGTTTACGGGCTGGCAAAACGAATGGCAACCCTTTCTCCGGTGTCTCATGCAGCGCATAAAGAGATCCTCGAAACGCTGTTGAGTAATCCTTCTCTGGATGGCGTGGATACCAATGCTCCGGGTGGAGCACAGTTCAGGTCGTTCGATTCCGAGGACTTCAAAATCGGCACGGACGGCTTTGTCAACAAGACGAAGCCGGAATTCACGGGTCGATAACCCACTGTGGTGAACCCTCAGGATTCGATACCCCGCATCGGCATATACGCCGATGACCTTACCGGAGCCCTGGATGCAGCTGCGCCGTTTGCCGCCGCCGGGATATCAACCTATGTGTCGGTATTCGGCGTTGTACCGGACGATGCAGCCCGGGCCCACAGAATTCTTTCTCTCAACATAGATACGCGTCATGCGGACAGGTTCCCGGTCTTTGACAAAGCGGCCAGGGCGGCGCAGGAGCTTCGTGCTGCCGGGTTCACGCTGTTGGTCAACAAGATCGACTCCACGCTGCGAGGCCATGCCGGTATGGAAGCTCGTGCCGGGTTGACCCCGGACCCGTCCGATCCGCGTGACATAGAGAAACAGGGTGAGTGGTCTGGCCCGAGACTGGCGTTGATCGCTCCATCGTTTCCTGCGATGGGCCGAACCGTGGTCGGAGGGGAGGTGCGCGTGAACAGCGTCCCGCTCGCCGATTCCGAGGTCGGTCAGGACCCGTTGTCTCCGGTGGCGTCAAGTGAGATATCAGAGCTAGTGGAGCTGAATACCGGTATAAGCCCTGCATCGATAAGCCTTGAGGACGTCCGGGGCGGCGCTTTGGGCGAGTTGATTTCCGGGCTGATGGATGACCCTCCGGTGTTGGTTGTATGCGATGCGGAGACCGACGACGACCTGGCGCTTATTGTTGCCGCTAGTACCAATGCAGATGAGAACATCGTTCTGTCTGGCTCGGCAGGCATCACGACGGCTCTCTCTCGATCTCTCGCACAAAGTACGGACATACCTGAGCCAACATCAGAGCCTGCCACACCTGTATTCATCGTGTCCGGCAGCCAGAGAAGCGTGACGGAACACCAACTGGAGTTTGTGGCTGGTGAGAATGCCGTGGACTGGTTGCAGATCGACCCGGCTGACCTATTGTCTGAGGACACGGAGCAAACGACACGGGATTCAGCAGTTGCCCGGATTGTGGATGCCCTGTCGTCCGGCCAACATGCTGCGGTCTCACTCTTGCGTGTAGATGCGCCCGATGCAGGTGATGAAAAGACGCGTACACGCCTTGTCAGGGAACTTGGTGCTATCTGCTATCGAGTCGTACGCCGAACGCGTCCGGGTGCGCTCGTGATAATCGGCGGGGACACCGCACAGTCGTCGCTCAGGGCGGTCGGCTCCGCTGGTATCGTGCTGCACGATGAGCCGTTACCCGGAGTTCCGGCAGGAAGCATAGATGGCGGATTGCTTGATGGCGTGCGCGTCGTGACAAAGGCCGGGGCGTTCGGGCAGGAAGATGTCCTGGTCAAGGTGATCGACTACCTGAGTTAACCGGTCCTTTCTGGAAATCCATAAGTTATCTGTAATAGAAAGATGTGTCTCAGCGTGAGCAAACCCATCCTCGCAATCACCCTCGGAGACCCTGCCGGAGTCGGGCCTGAGGTCACGGCGAAAGCGTTTCCAAATGAGGCAGCTCTGGGGCGATCAACCCCACTGGTAATTGGCGACGCCCGGATAGTTGCGGAGGCTGCGAAGCGCTGGGCGCCGGGGTGGACCGTTGCCGCGATCGAGGCCCCGGAAGAGGCCGCCGCCGTCGGTGATCGTGTCATCCCGGTTATAGACATCGCTAATTGCGACCCGGCCCGTGTCGCCATAGGTAAGGTGGACCCGTACACAGGCAACGCGGCTTACGAATACGTTGTTCACAGCGCACAACTGGCGATAGACAAGCGAATATCGGCCATCGTCACCGCTCCCTTGAACAAAGAAGCCATGCGCCTGGCCGGTCACATGTACGACGGCCACACAGGCCTTCTCGGATCGCTTACGGGCACAAAGAAGTACTTCATGGTGCTGGGTTCTGATGTGCTACGAGTCATCCACGTCAGCACCCACGTCACGCTTGAAGAGGCCGTCAAACGGGTCAAAAGAGATCGGATTCTTGACACTATTCGTGCCGGGTATGAGCATTTGAAGCAGATGGGGTTCGAAAGCCCACGCATAGCTGTTGCAGGTCTCAATCCGCACGCCGGAGACGGCGGGCAGTTTGGCGTTGAAGAGGCTCAGGAAGTCGCTCCGGCGGTAGAGGATGCGCGTGCCGAGGGCATCGACGCTACAGGTCCGATATCTCCGGACGCCGTGTTCCGAATGGCCATCGATGGCCGATACGACATCGTCGTGGTGCTGTATCACGATCAGGGCCACATACCGGTGAAGCTTGTGGCCTTTGAAGAAGGCGTCAACGTTACCGTGGGGCTGCCCATCATCAGGACATCCGTAGACCACGGCACAGGATTTGATATCGCAGGGCAGGGCGTTGCCAGTGAGGTCAACATGATCTCTGCGCTGGACTACGCCTACAAGATGGCCACCGGAGATCGGGGCTAAGGAAGGCCGTAAATAAAAAGACCCGGCGACGTCGTTGCTGACATCACCGGGTCTTCTTGTTGATTAAGCCTTATCTAAGCGATCTGGTTCCTGCCCTTGAGGAACAGTCCGATCGCTACCAACAGCAGGATCGCACCCACGATGGAACTGCCCATCGGGAGCCATGATCCGAACCAGACGATCTGGTTCTTCTTGCCGTCGATATCGTCAACCAGTACCTCGACAGAGGCATCCGTGTACTCAAGGTTGTTGGCGATACGCAGGTAGGTGCTGCCGTCCGGTGCCAGCGCGGAGACCGTGTCCATCACGGTCGCGTCTACACCTGCACCAGTGACGGGCTCGATGAATGCGATGGTGTGGGTGCCAAACACCAGAGGGAGCCCTGTTCCGGCAGGGTCATTGACTCCCAGAGGTACGTTCACGACATCCACTACGTAGGTGTAGGTCTGGAGACCGTTGGTCGAAGTCGTCTCGCCGTACACCGCGTCAAGCGGCTGACCGGCGAACGATATCCACGACGGGTATGCCGTGTTCTTGTCTGTGTGGAACGGTAGACCCCAGTGGCCTGATCGCTTTGAACCCTCGTCCATCAGCGCCGTCACATAGGTCTTGTCTGAGCGGTCTACTACCAGCGTGGTAGAGCTGGGACCGAAGCGAGGATCAAGCAGGCCCATGTCTGAACCGTCGACGAGGTTTGTCGTGGTGATCGTCTCGGTAAGGTATAAATTGTCGCCTTCTACACGATCGGCGATACGCACACGGTGTACTCGTACCGGAATATCGACCGTCGGCAGGTTGGCCGGGTTGACCAGAATCTGCTGTGTTCGTGGGTCCAGTACAAGAGCGAGAGCATCCGGGTCTGCGAGAAGGGAAGAGACGACCGGGTTTGCAAGGGCGGCACCGAGAGCCGGACTTGTGATGAGCGCCATCAGGTCAGGATTGGTCAGGAGAGCACCGACAGCTCCCGATGCGAGAAGACCGCGAACGGCAGGATCGATAAGAAGTGCACCAACCGCGGGATTCGCCGCCATGAGGGCGGGAAGTAACGTGGGATCGGCGACGGCCGCCAGGACTGACGGGTCTGAGAGCGCCGCTAAGACCGTCGGGTCCGCCAACGGTGCAAGCACTGACGGGTCGGCAAGCAATTCAAGCACCGCAGGATTCGACACCAGGTCGCCAAGCGCCGGGTTGGCAAGCAAGCCTGCAATCTCCGGGTCGCTAAGAAGAGCTCCGCCGCCGCCTGATGCGGCGAGACTCGCCACGGTGGCGTTGGATAGAAGCCGAGTAGTGAATGGCGTGTCAACGAGGGTGTATGTGCCCTCAAGATCGGCCGTCCTATCCAAGTCATCCGGAACGACTTCGAAACTGTCGAATACGACGGTTCCCCAGATGATCCCGAATCCCAAGAAGATGATTCCAAGAAACCCGGTGATCCATACGATTCTCGACGTTTGGCTGCTCATGGCATCCGTCCGTTTCCATATTCAAAAAAACGTACGTCGACGTTTTGATGAGCCATTCATCCGTCACGTGCCGACGAAATTCGTCGGCGTACGTTGCGATACGGAAGAGGGTATCGTGAGTGAAATGCGTGTTTCTTCAACACAATGGTGCGGAAATTACGCGAAAGCGTGTATTTAGTCGTGTTTTCACCCAAAATCAGGTGAAAACTGCGATCCTTCCCTGGATATTTAATGCAGGGAAGGATCGGGTCACTCTGGGGTATTCGCTATCAAGCGAAAGCGCGGAGGCCGGACTTCGCCTGTTCACTACTGGTCACAAACTCCAGCAAAGCGGCCTGTCCCTCTTCCGTCGCCTTGCGGGCACGCATCAGCGCTGGACCGATGTCCTCTGGGTCCTCGACCCGTTCACTCCAGCCGCCCATAGCTCGCGCCATGTCCGCATAGCGGCCGTAGAGCGCACGCGAGCCGAACCGATCGTTGGATAGCTCCATGTGCGGGACTTCGACCGCCATGTCGTCGTTGTTCAGGACCACCGTGCAGGTGGGGATGTTAGAGCGGACGGCGGTCTCGAAGTCGAGACCGGTCATGCCGAATGCAGCGTCTCCCATGAAGTTCACGCAGAACTTGTCGGGTTTAGCCAACTTGGCGCCCATCACGAGTCCGAGTCCAGTGCCAAGTCCATGCGACTTGCCCCAGCCAAGGTAGCTCCGAGGTCCATCTGACCTATAGAACGGCATGATCTGCATCCGGGGGCTGCCTGAGTCGTGGGTGACGATGGCCTCGGACGGGTCGACTCGGTTCATGAACTCGCCAAGAACCCTGTACGGCGTGATCGGGGACTCGCCCGACGTGAGCTTCGACTCCCATTCGCCGTACCACCCTGATCGCAGGGCGGCGATTCTGCCCGCCGTGTCTGGCGTTTCACGCTGCCGGGTAGATAGCAACTCTTTGCAGGCCTCGATCATCTGACGAAGCACAAGACGGGCATCTCCAAGTAACGGGATATCGGCGTCGTAGTCCTTGTGAAGGTCGATAGGATCATTCGTGGCATGGATCAGGGTCTTCCCTGCCGGGATGGGCGTGACCATGCCCTGGATCGTGAAGCTGGTTCCGATGCCGAACAGCACGTCCGACTCCCGCATGTAGTCCAGCCCGGCCCCGTTCATGACCTCCGATACCGAACCCACGGACAGGGGATGCATTTCCGAAAAGGCGCTCTTACCGGCCATCGTGGTGGCGACGGCGATCTGTAGCAACTCAGCAAGCTCGGTTAGCTCCGCACTGGCTTCGGCGTACAAAACGCCCTGACCGGCGAGCACCAACGGGCGCTTAGCGTCGAGCAGAGCTTTGGCCGCTTCCATAACGTCGTTTTCGTCGGCAGCGGAGATGGCCGTTTTGACCGGAACGTAATTGTCCACGATCGACGGGTCGACATCCATCTCGGCGATATCGGACGGTATCTCCAGCATGGCGGGACCAGGCTTGCCCATCCGCATCGCAGAGAACGCCCGTCGTAGAGAAGCCCCGGCGCGTTCTGGAGAGTTAATGCGCTCTATGTGTTTGGTCACCGACCTGTAACTCTCGAGAGAGCTGTACATGGGGGAGACGCTCTCGCGGGACGACGGATGCCCCAGCGGCAGGAAGAGCATCGGGACGGCATCCGAGAACGCAGTTGCGACGCCCGGGTAGGCATTCTCCGCACCTGGCCCGTACTGCATGGCGAAGACTGACGCCTTGCGACCGTTTGTCACGCGGGCAAAACCGTCTGCGATGTGAACGCCCACGCGCTCCTGCCGACAGATCACGGGTCGCACACCTGTCGCCGCTATGGCCTCGATCACCGACGTAGTCGGGAAGGCGCTTAGAAATTCAATGCCCTCTTTTTTGAGGATCAGGGCCATGGCGTCGATAGTGCGCAAGATGATTCTCCTACTCAAGGCTCACCGGCGTCTCACCGGTTTTGATTGTGAGGTTTAGTTCTGAATCCCGATTATCACTCGGCGTTTACAGCTTGTAAGAGGGCAGCGATGTAGCCGTAGCAGAATGCAAAGGCCACGCCACTGGAGTTGGGGCCGGAGATGTCCGGCACGTGGTCCGGCATGAGCATGTATTTGTAGCCGACCTCTTTGTAGGCCTGGATGGCCTTCAGCATGTCGACATCGCCCTCGTCCGGGAATACCTCTACAAAATCGCCTACACGTCCTCGGATATTACGGAAGTGAACGTTGAAGATCTTCTCCCGGGAGCCGAAGTAGCGGATCACGTCGTAGATCTCTTCTCCGGGACTGTCCAGCATCTCCGACACGGTGCCCTGGCAAAAGTTCAGGCCGTGGTACTCGTTCTCGTGCATTGAGACGAACTTTTTGAGGCCGTCGACCGTCCCGAGTACGCGGTTAACACCCATGTAACCGTCCGGCGTATACGGGTCATGGGGGTGACATGCCAGTCGAACCTTGTTCTCGGCTGCGACGGGAACCACACCACCCAGGAAGTAATCGATCCGCTCCCAGAACTCGTCCGATGACACCTCACCGGCGAGGGTGTGTGCCTGGTTCGGATCGGCCTCGGCATATCTCCACGTGGAGTTGGACGATCCGCCCCTGCCTTCGGTCCGCTCTGTTCGCGGGATGCCGATCAGGTTCATGTTGTATTTGACGGCGGGTATTCCAGCTTCGCCCACAATGCGGACGATATTTCGGATGGACTCTATCTGTCGATCACGTTCCGGATCTTGCGCAAGCATGACGGCCTGGCTCTCGTTTTCTTCGACCGGTCGAGAGCTGAGCGGTAGTTGAACCATGTCCAGCGAGAGTCCGAACGATTCGACCTTCTCTTTGTGGTCCTTAAGCGACTGAAGCGTCCAGTCGTGCGGGTTTCCAGGCGGGTCTGCGCAGACGTTCTTTAGGCCAAGCTGCGTCCAGACCTCGAAATCCGAGTCGTCACGTGCGCCAACCTGTGTTCCTACGTGCATGAATTGTCCTGTCGTTTTTAAGCGTGAATTACTTTAGGAAGGGTTAACCGCGGGCGGCGACTACCTTGTCGTACATCACCGGGGGGAGTGGGAACAGCCAGCCACGGTTGCGGATGATTGATTCGGCAAGTGCAGGAGGTATTGCGACAATGATCTCGGCCTCCAGGGAGAATCGCCCGGTGAAGCCTCCGATGGCCGTGCGTGCGTGGACACCGGAATAACCGCCGGGATCGTCGCCATCCACTGCAAACTCGCTCAGAGCGCCGCCGTACACCGACTGCCAGCGTCCGGAAAAGCCGTTGACTACGGCGGGGCCTGAGCCGAACTCGACGTCGGTGGATACGACCATCCCGAGCGCTTTCACGATGTAGAGGACGTCATTCAGGTCGCCACCCTCGCCGCCGCAAGAGATCGCCCAGTGGAGCCGCCTCAGGTGGCCGTTTGCGATCTCGGTCCCGGCGTCCTGCCCGTGCTTAACGCGGTTGCCGCCATCATTCATCGGTTGCGTACCGGCGACCATGCCCGAGAGGTAAACGAGTCCGCTCTCATGGAATATCGCTGCCGGGATGTTGGCGCCGTGGAGCGATGTAACGGTGTCCTCGAACGTTCCAAGGTTCACACCAAGTTCAGAGATGCGGTCGTACACGTCAAAGTCGCGTCGAAGTTCGTCTGGGAGTAGGCCTTCGTCATAAAACTTGCCCAAGATCTTCTCCTGCCATATGGGTTCTGAACGGAAACCGGATGCTCTGTCCGTGAAATCCGAAGATATAAGTCAGTAGTAACGGGACTGTTGGCCGGAAGCATAAACCGGAAAGCCGTTTAAGAAACCCCGTAAGGCGTCCACAGATAATCTGGGGCTATCTCAGGGTTTGGTCAGCCGTCGAACAATTGGACCGACCAGCGCATCTCGCTCCAGCGGGCCGTATGTGCGGCTGTCGCTTATTCTTCGAGCGCCCCGGTTGTCTCCAAGTACGATGTACTCGTCGCCGTGAGTTCCCCACGCGTGCAGCCAATCAGATGGCATAGGACTGGATATGTGTGGCTCTGCCACGATCTCGCCATCGACCCACAACGAGCCATCACGGATCTCCACCAGTTCATCTGGGAGACCGACGATCCTCTTGATGTCCTCTCTGTTTGTATCTGGAGGCCGCACGACGACTATGTCAAAGCGTGATGGTTTGCTGCTGCGATATTGCCCGGGTTTGGCTATAGCGATGTCGCCATCGGAATACGTAGGGGACATGCTGATCCCGGTGACTGTGACTCGTAAGCCAAGTGCACGCTCGGTGATCCGACGCCACAGCCGATTCAGTAATCCCAAGGTAGTGCCTCTAGATAGTCCGTGACAGGGGTTTGATGTGTGATAGATTTACCGCGCATTTTCGATTCACGTCGTATATCAGACCGTCGCATAATCGTCATAGTCGACGAAGGGTGGCGGCCAGACCCGGAGGCACAATTATGTCCTTGCTCACCAATCTGACAGATCGCATCGCACCGCGAGCGACCGTAAGCGCCCACTGTGACGTTCCTTGCGGCATCTATGACCCGCACGACGCTCTTCAGGCTGCACAGACTTGCATCCGAATGACCGAGCTTCTGCTGGAAGGCGAAGGCGACAATAGCCTCGCAGCCCAGAACACCCGGGTCCGACAGATCCTGGCCAAGGAAGAGCATGCGAAGAAGGCGAAGGACGACATCCTCGTCATCTGGACCGACTACTTCAAGCCCCCGCACCTTGAGAAGTACCCCGACCTTCACGAGAAGGTCTGGAAGGCTTCCCAGCTGGGTTCCCAGGTCAAGATCGGTGTCAACATGGACACCGCAGTTGCCTTCAAGGCAGCGCTTCAGGAGATCGGTGACATCTTCTGGGCGACCAAAGCCTAAAAGGCTAAACCCCAACGGGGTAATAATTTGAAAGGCCCGGTCGTTTGCGACCGGGCCTTTCTTTTTGTTTGATGCCGTTCCGGCAGCGCATTAACTTCCGGGCGGGGCGTAGAGACTTCACCACGACGTTGGAGCAGAGATAAGAGCGGGTTTTTGATGGGAATACCCTGGAGCCCGCGGGAATGTACCATAGCCGCTCACCAATGCTGCTGGAGTGTATGACGCTTGGCTAAGATTGACTCTCACCTCCACGTCTGGGCGCTTGATGACGAGCGTTATCCAATGCCCCCAGGACGTGTCCCCAACGTACCCGGTGACGTAGACCGATTGCTGTCGTCGATGGACGAAGCTGAGGTCGACGGGGCGTTGATCGTTCAACCGATCTTTCATGGCTTTGACCACGGCTACATTGATGAGGCCATCAAGGCGCATCCGGACCGGTTCAAAGGCATGGCGCTCATCAACCCGCAACGGATAGATGCCGTTGATCAACTCGATTCGCTGGTTTCTGACCAGGGCTATCGAGGCGTCCGGTTCAACCCGGCGATGTGGGTGTATGGCGTGATTGAGCACTTGAACCTTAGTCCTGCAGAACGGACTGAGCACTTCAAAACGTGCGCCGAGTGCCAGGTCCAACATCTGAACGATGACGCCGGTAAGGCGATCTACGAGAAGGCGGGTGATCTGGGCGTACCGGTGGGATTTATGGTTTCGCCCTCGTACTTTGACCAGATAGAGGACCTTCTTACCGAACTCCCCGGAACGCCAGCCATCATCGATCATTTCGGTGGCTGTAAAGTCGCAGGCGGAGCGCCCGGGTCGAACCCTGACTTTGACGCATTACTTGCCCTTGCGAGACACCCGCAGCTTCGGATCAAGGTTTCCGGCTTTGTGGGTCCAAGCGATCAGGTGATGCCGCACGAGGACACGTGGCCCATGGTCAATGCCCTGATCGGATCATTCGGCGCTGATCGGTTGATGTGGGGGACCGACTTCCCGTGGATACAGAGCCACGGTGGGTATGTAGAAGGAACTCGGATCATCGACCAGATCCCTGATATCACAGACGGGGATCGAGAGATGATCCTGGGAGGCACCGCAAAGTCGCTGTTTGGCGACTGGAGCTAGACCGGATACGCCCCGATAGACCAATCAGTAACCGACCTGAAACAGAGGAACGGTGATATGACGACGATGGAACGATCAACGCTGGCAAAAGCACCACAGACGATCGCAGCGATGGCCCAGGCTGCCAGGGCGCTGGCAACTGAAATAGGTAGCGACAACCGGCTTCAGTTCGAGTTCGGGAACGAACAGCGTTTTGAGTGGGACTACCGGCCTCACGTACGAGCGGGTGTGCCGCTGATGGACATGAGCGGCAGCGGCCGTAAGGCGGCAATTCGACTGATAGAAGTTAGCGTCGGCGCTCGGGGCAGCGAGAAAGCAGCATCGATCATGGCGCTGGAAAATACGCTGTCAGACCACGAGGCGCTTGACGGCACAGGAGTCGCCGGACGGCCACGTGACCCTTCTCGCTACTACTTCGTGATCTACGGCAATCCGGGCGGAAACGACCCCTGGGGCTGGCAGGTGGACGGCCACCACGTATCGCTCAACTACACGATTGTCGATAACGAGTACGTCGCCGTCACGCCGACGTTCTTCGGATCGAACCCGGCAAAATCGCTTCACGGTGCCAACGCCGGATTCCGCGCTCTTCCGGAAGAAGAGGATGTTGCACGAGACCTTTTACTCGCTTTGACCGACGATCAACGGAAGATTGCGCTTCCAGACTCTATTGCGCCGTCCGACATCACCACCGACAGCGCCGCTCGTATAACTCCCGGCGACCCGATCGGCATAAGCCTTTCTGCGTTGGACGACCCGCAGCGAGACAAGCTTGTCGGTCTGATCCACGTTTATGTGGACCGGATGACGGATGAGATAGCTGCTAACCAGTGGAAGCGGATCGAGGGTGATGGCCTGGACACGGTCCAGTTCGCCTGGAAGGGCGGAGTTAACGTGGGCGACCCGCACTACTACACCGTTCAGGGCCCTCGATTCTTGATCGAGTACGACAACACTCAGAACAACGCGAACCACATCCACTCCGTCTGGCGTGACTACGTCAGCGACTGGGGTGACGACATGCTAGGACGGCATTATTCGAACGCCAACTCCGACCACGGGCACGATCACTAATCGCCCTCCATCTCTGATGCTCAGAGAGTTCTCGTAATTAAAAACAGGGCCACCCGGCGAATGGGTGGCCCTGTTTTACTTGATGGGGTGTATTTGGTTAGATAACTATCGTTGCGACACCGAGAGCGCAGAACCCCACGCCAGTCCCCGTGCGTGCTGTCAATCGCTCCTTGAAGAAGGCGACGGCAAGCAGGATGGCAAAGATCGGGGCGGTGCTCTCAAGCATGGCGACGATGCCGGCGTGGGCGTACCTGATGCCGACCGTGTATCCAATTAGTGCCAGCCCACCGAATGTGGCGCTTGCGGTCAGCAGTTTTCGGTTCGTGGCGTCCAGGTGGAGAAGTTCGAATTTCTGCTCCCGAGTCGCCCATACGACGTACGCAAGGGCGGGGAACATGTACCCGACCGTGGAACCAGCAATCGGGTCCACGTTTTCGATAGCGAAGTCGAATCCAATTAGCCCTGCGGCCCACATAAGACCGGCGAGAAGTACCGTTGGTGTGGCCGCGAGCGTGGAACCGGGAACGGCTGTAGTCGGCCCCTCGTGAGAGCCGCCACGCGTCATGTAGACACCAAACAAGATCGCCATCGCCCCGGCGATTGTTACCTGTGTAACCGGGTCTCCGATGAAGACCCAGCCGGCTAGCAGCGTGAATAGGACAAACAGGCCGCTGGCAACTGTGAAAGCCTTACCCGGGTCCAGGTGGGTGAAAGAACGGACCAGGAAGATGTCCCCAACGATAACGAAGGTGCCGGAAAGACCAAGCAGCATGACCTGCGTCGGACTAATGGCCGTGAGTTCGCCAAGGCGGCCCAGAGCTATTAAAAGGACAACGCCAACAAGCACTGCGACCCATGCATGCATGGCCACGATGGTCCCCGGACGAATACGTCCTATCATCGGCTTGGCCAGCACCGTCGCAATCGCCCATAAAAAAGCGCTGCCCAGCACCAAAGTTTCGCCCACCGGCGTTGCCCCCGTTTTGATTGCTCAGCCTGTGGGTCGGGAGTACCTGATGGCGCAGAACGCCCTCAGGTGTCATGTCTCGCGGTTAAAACCTTGGACATGCCCCGACCGGACCGGAGCGCCCCCCAGCGCTATCAGTCCAAGCCCCCCAGGAAAGATATTTACTGTCTTTAAATATGCGACAAAGGGGGGGCGGAACACCAAGTGAAACCACAACGCGTTATGTGTCATTTTGCGACGAGTCTTACGAACGAAACCCGGATTAGGTGCGCGAAGTGACCACCGGTACCGTGTAGGGGGGTAGTACCCAGCACTTTCGGAGATCAAATCGTGGACATGGGCGACGCCACGATCTTTGAACCAACCCGGAACGCAAAAGGGGTGAGGGCTCTACGCCGCTCACCCCCTGGATCAACACTGGATCAACTCTCAGATATTTGTTCCGGTCCGGTCATCAGGAGTAAATGGCGTGGTCCGTTGTGTGGGCGTTGATGTAGTCCCAGTCCAACGGAACTCCTAGTCCCGGACCGTCCGGCACGGTTACTTTTCCGTTCTTGTCGATGGCGGTGAGGTTGTCGACGTACCCGTTCTGGTAGACCGGAGGCTTCATGCCGGGATGTACCGGATGTAGCAGCCCCATCTCGTAAAAGTTGGAGTTGCGCATTGCTGCCATAGTCTGTCGTCGGTCAGGCCCCGCCACATGTACTTCAAGGTCCAGACCAAGACCCTCTGTGGCGTGAGCAAGCTTCATGACGCCTGTGATACCGCCGTCGTAGTCCGGGTCGCCTCGCACAAAGTCGGTCCCGCCGGACAGGACGAAGTCCACGTGCTGTTCAAGGCCACGGATGTGCTCCGTCTGGAGGATCGGCGTGCTGATGATCTCCCGCAGCTTCTTGTGTGCGAAAGCGGAAACCCCGCTGTCCCGGAATGGGTCTTCGTACCAGTAATAGCCCCACTCGTCGCAGACCTTGCCCACCTTTACGGCGTCACCAAAGGTCTCGTATGTGCATACCGGGTCAAGCATCAGGTCCATCTTCCCGGACATTCTCTTGCCTACCGCTGCAACCATCTCGATCTGCTTTTTTAGCGGCTGGCCCATCCAGGGGTGAATCTTAAAGGCCGGGTATCCAAGCTCAAAACACTGCTCTGCGAAGTCAGCCATAGCCTCCGCACTGGACAGGCCGCCGGGGTCGAAGTCCGAGATATAGGTGCTGGCATAGCAAGGCAATTCAGTCCGGTACGTGCCGAGTAGTTGGTGTACGGGAACATCCAGAAACTTTCCGGCGAAGTCCCAGAGTGCGATGTCGATCTGGGATCGTCCCATGCTGGCCTGTTGTCGGAGCGCCTGCTTGAAATCGTTGTAGAACAACTCACGGTTCAGGGCGTTCTTGCCGATCAACAACCTGGCCAACCCCGGTATCGCAGCGTACTCGACCGCGTTGCCGCCGAAGTACTCGCCGGTGATGCCGACGTCCGTGTTGATGCGCAGGACGTGGGCCTTCTTCGTAATAGAGGAACCCTTCTCGTAAATCGGAATCCCGATAATTGGCTCCGTCGTTATGTCAGCGATTTCGAACTCTATCTCGTTGACTTCGACGCTGGTCACGATTGGTGATTTCGCCATCTCTGTTCGCCTCCAGATCGCATGAATAATTGGCGTCCGTACTCCCTGTAATGTCCGGAATGGTTAGATCGACCGGATAGGAACTGGGGTAGCGGGCGGCGCTAGGGTACTCTTACGGTGACCGTTTTATATACAAGGCCAAACGATTCAGAGGCCCGGTAGATGCGCACATTGCGCTCGCCGGGCCCTTTATTTACCTTCCATATATCAATCTCATGAGCCCGTAATCCTGGGGAGTATCGACACGACAGCCGTTCCTGAACATCATGACGTCATCGTTATCGGAGGTGGGGTTGCCGGTCTTGGCGCCGCCTCACTGCTTGCTGGCTGGCGACCAAGGCTTGAAGGGCCAGTCCCGGAACCGCTGGGGCATCCGTCACTCGCACCCTTTGTTGAAGCAGCTCGTGACGACCTTATGTCCATGGACATGGTGGGTGTCTCGGAGATCCCGGTCAGCCCGTATGACACGTTTCGTCTGCTCCACCATCCACAACGGGATTACAAGGGATTGGACAGTTATCCAATGCGCTGGGAGCGGCGTACCGAGCTTGACTGGGCCTTGTTCACAGATGAGCGACCGGGTGGCTTGTGGAACGGGGTGTCCCGGAATCAGTTGACGTTATCTCCGGCTCACTGGATGGAGTTATCAGCATACCCGGTGGCCAACTTTTATGCCGATAGCGGCCTTGAGCGAGACCCGAACGACCTCATCGTGAAACAGGACCTAGTGGCCTACTATCACGCCGTCCCGGATAAGCTGGGCTTGTCATCTCGGATCAACGAGGGTTGGACGGTGACATCGTTAACGCCCACATCACCCAGAACACCCAGAGATGGCACCGACGGCCCAACATTCGATCTGAGTGCAACTCGCACCTCTGATGGCGAGGTCCGGGCCTTAACGGCGGACTTTGTTGTCTACGCGGTCGGCCCGCGCACCGTGAAACGACGGCTCGAAGTACCGGGCGAGTTCGAGCAACCCTATGTCACTCACCATTACGACCACTGGGACGACTACCCCGGGGCGCGAGTGCTGGTCGTCGGAGGTGGGAGGTCGGCTGACTGGGCGGCGACGGAGTTGCACGACGCTGGTCGCGATGTGACCTACGTGATGCGCCAACCGCAGGAGCGTCACCAGACTCTGATCGATAACAGTCAGTATCTGCCGTACTACGTCCGTCTAAAGTCGATCCTTGAAGAGGAAGACCGGTCCATCGATGCCCGATATGAAACTCGCATCACGTCGTTCGGCGCTGGCGGCCTGGTGGGTTTGGCATCATCAGAGGGCGAAGAGACGCTGGAGTTCGATCACGTGATTGTAGAGATCGGCGCTCAGCCAGATTTCGGGCTGCTGAAGCCGTGGGGCGAACTGAGTCTGTTTGAAGGACGAGACGAATATCGACTACAGGTGCCGCAGTTGAAGGTGCACCCACATAGCTTTGAGTCGATGGACGTTCCCGGCATGTACCCGGCGGGCTACCTTGCCGAGAACCTGGGTATATCCGTGCTGGGCATGCACGCGACCTGCTTCCCGATAGTCGCCGACATCGAGCGCAAGATCGCCGCCAGAGGCTAGAACCTGAGGTCGGACGGCGAGTTTAGTCTCCGGCCGCTACAGGAGATCCGTCGATATCGGGGTCACCGGCCGTCGCATCAGTCATCGCTTCGTCCCAGTCCGGTATGAGAATCCGTTTTGTGGATTCAAGGACTACGATCGATGCTGCGCCGAGCAGGCTGAAGACCGCGGATAGTACGATCGCCGTGTTGTAAGAGCCGGTCAGGTCATAGGTGACACCGGCTAACGCCGCTCCAAGGGCCATGCCGAGGCCGGCACCTGCGAGCTGCCAACCGAAGGTCGAGTTCTGGGGAACTTGTCCGAAGTACTGTCGGTTCACGACCGAAAAGATCGATCCCTCGCCGCCGTAGCCGATGCCAAATGCAAAGGCGAACACGTAGAAGGCGAGCACGGTGTCGGCGTTCAGAAGCAGAAGCACGGTCACGCCCTGCAGAAGGTACGAGACGAACATCACGCCCTTGCTGCCTATGCGGTCACTCAACAGCGGCGTGCCGAAACGCGTGAACAGGCTCACGGCGGACAGGGTGCTAAGAACACCGGCGGCTGTGGTCGCTGAGAGCCCCTGTGACGTGGCGTAGGGCACGATCATTACGAGGATGACGGCGTGCCCGACACAACCCAAGAAATGGATGTTTATCAGATTCCAGAATGCGTTAGTGTGCCTGATGTGACGTTGGAACTCTTTTGCCTTGCCGACAAAAATCTTCCCGGATGTGATCTGGGGAGCATCGCCCTGAATCCAGCCGTAAGGCTTTGAACCTCGGTCAGCCGGAGAGTTCCTGAACATCACAATCAGTATCAACATAATGATCGTTCCGACCACTCCGGTGATCTGGAATGTGCCTTTCCAGTCAGCAGATACGATCAGGAAAGCCATCACCTGCACCATGATCGCCGGGCCAAGCCCCCAGGAGATCATGACAATCCCGGAGCCCAGCCCCAGGTGTCGGCGGAACCACATGGCGACGGCGGGCATCGCTGGGATCAAGAACAAGGCCTGCGCCGCGCCGAGCGCAAGTCCGTACCAGAGGTACAAGTGCCACAGTTCGCTAATGAGCGATGTACCTATCATCCCGACGAAGAAGAGCGCCGTCCCCGCAAGCATCGCCGTTCGCGCTCCGTATCGAACACCTACGTATCCAGCTACTGGAGAGAAAAGAGCCGTTACGACTGTGCTCGCGGAGTAGACGAGAGATATCTCGCCCGGTGTCCATCCGAACCCCTCAACAAGCGGGTCGATGAATACGCCGAACGCCATGCGCATGGAGCTACCGACCATCTGTGCGACGGCGGCGACAATTACGATCACCCACGCGTAGTGCTTCCACGTGTGTCTGAAGTAGGCCACGGGGGCCATCTGGTCGACCGCAGTCGGTGGTCCTGGGCTAAGTTCAGAGCTACCGTTGCCCGTGTCGCCGTTATAAGTACTCAGGTCAGTCTCCCGTGCGGGTGTCCGGCAGGATGATAATGCCGGATCGGTCGAGATTATTTAATGGAAGGGGCAAAGGAAAAGAAAAGAACTCTCGACCCCGGTCGTCTCGCCACTCGCTAGCGCTGCGGCGTGGGCGTCAGGCGTGGTTCTGGAGTTGTCGATTGATCTTAGTGATCGGGCATCAACGTTTGCTGATACCGCCCATGCGCCGAAATATATGGTCAACACCAACGCCGACACGACCGACGAAAGCAGCATAGAAGGGCCGAGCCTGATCGGCAATGAGATTCGTCGGAGTGCGGGCGTCATGATTTTGCGTCGTTAACTCAAGAAGTCATGAAGATTATTCAATAATCTTGAGAAGGTTAACTCTTACCCGGTGCGATGCACAGAAGAGTTAAGGTTCGTATTGCGCCGGAAAGTGACACTACTCAAGCATCGCAATTCGGTGAGCGACTATCCATTCCTCATCCAGCTCGCAACCAAGTCCCGGGCTCTCAGGCGCATCAAGGGTCATCCGGTCATTCAAGCCGTAATGGTCAACCAGTCCAAACTGGTGCGCTTCCGCCGGCATCCACCATTCGTAGAAGTCGCAGTTGCCGATGGAGCATATGACGTGCAAGTTTGCGGCATTGAGCGATGAGTTGCCGGCCGTACCGATCTCGCAGTTCAGACCGAAGGCCTCAGCCATTCCGGCGATCTTCTTCATGCCGGTTATGCCATGCTTTCTTGCTGTGGCTCGCAAAATGCGCGGCGCGCCCAGCCGGATGTAGTGGGCTGGCTCTCGGAAAAGGTAGCCGGCGAGGTCGCTCATTGCCAGCGGAGTATCCAGCCTTCTGGAAAGCTCGACGATGGCGTCAAAGTCATCCCACGGCACCGGATCCTCGAACCAGTGGAAGCCGTTGGCGTCCAGCGCTCGACCTATCGTGAGCGCCTTCCGGAAGTCGTAGTTGTTGTTGGGATCGAACATGAGAGTCATGTCATCGCCAACTCCCGCGCGGACCGCATCGACCATCTTCACGGCGTCTTTTGTCGACAGCATCCCCGGGTGGATCTTGTAGGCCCGGAACCCGCGTCCAGCTATGCCCAGGCCTTCCTTCACCCAGCCGTCGGGCGACTCATGACGCGGCGGATAAGTGGCGTAAACCTCGGTCTCCTTGTTGGCCGCACCAAGCAATCGGAATACGGGCATACCTGCCGCTTTTCCGGCTAGATCCCACAGGGCCACGTCCACCGGCGCCCATGCAGGGAGAGTAACGCCCTTTCGTGCTCCCAGGAGACCGAGCCGGTTCCAAAGCCATTCCCTCACGCTGGCGTCTTTTCCAATCAACTCTGGCTTCAAGGTTTTCAAAATCGGATCGAACAGACTCGCTCCGCCGCTGCGGAAGTCGCCGACAAAGCTCTGACCCTCGATACCCTGATCGGTTTTGATGCGCAGGACACCCTGCGAAACCTCGCCCCCGAAACGTCCAAGATCTGATTCAAGACCGGTGCCGCTGACATCCCGGGTTATGACGTCGATGGTGATATCGGTGATCTTCAAGATTGGTTCCTCTGTAGTTATGGCTGAGTCTGGAAATTGTCCGGGGCAGCGGAAGACGGCACCGGATGCTAACCTGCGGACTCATTCAAGGGGGCAGTAATGCCAGACAATAGACAACATAACGATTCACCGAGTCGTGAGCCCTGTGATGGGCCAGATCGCACTGGCGCTAATACCGCGGGCGATGTAGGGCGAAACGTGGCCGACTTGGGCGCAGATGTCACCGGACTTGGCGCGGGACTGCTGGGAGAACTGGCGGGCGCGCTCGATGGCCTTGTGGGAGGGTTGACCGGGGACAAGCCCTCACCCGGCTCAACTCGTCGGACGAAGATCCATTCATGGGAGCTACCGGCCCTGAGTGAAGATGACGACGATGATTCAGAAACAACGGACGAGTACGGCGAAGATTACGACCGCATCCACTAGCTGGCGGCTGCCGGATACGGCGACGGCCCGAAGATTTCAATATTTCATGCCATCTAATAGCGGAAACGCCTCGGACACCCCAGATGCCCAAGACATCCCGGCGATGGCGACGGCGGCGCTAGCGCGCTTTGGCGATCGACTCGATGCGCAGCAAACAGAGTTGCTTATCAAGACGGCGAGACAGCTTGAAAGTGCGGCGGAGGACCTACGCGAGTGGGAGCTATCAAATGGCGATGAGCCGGACACGTCTTTCAAGGCGATTGAAGGGCAGGACTCCTGATGGCTTATGATCCGTTGTTGGGCCTCTCTATCGGCGAACTCGGCGCAAAGATACGCTCTGGAGAAACCTCCCCAACGGCGCTTGCTCGCGCCGCTATGGACGCGCTGGACTCGGATGGGCGCAAATTAAATGCCGTAGCAGCGATTATGGAAGATCGTGCCATGCGACAGGCAGAGCGAGCCGAGGCCGAACTGGAAGTCGGGCACGATCGCGGCCCGTTGCACGGTATCCCGTGGGGAGCGAAAGATCTTCTCGCTGCGGTCGGCGCGCCAACCACCTGGGGCGCAACGCCGTTCAAGGAGCAGGTGTTCGACTTCGACGCCACGGCCGTAAAGAAACTTGAGCAGGCGGGTGCGGTTCTGGTTGCGAAGCTGGCGATGGTCGAACTTGCTGGCGGTATGGGATACGAGGAGCTGGATGCTGCGTGGACCGGGCCGGGCCTAAATCCCTGGGATCACGACTCATGGGCAGGTGGTTCATCGTCGGGATCAGGCGCGGTGGTGGCGGCTCGATTACTACCGTTTGCGATCGGTTCAGAAACGTTTGGTTCCATAGTCACACCTGCGTCTTACTGCGGAATCTCCGGCCTGCGTCCGACTTATGGCCGCGTCAGCCGGTACGGCGCGATGGCCCTGTCGTGGACGCTGGACAAGCTCGGGCCTCTTGCACGAAGCGCCGAGGACTGTGGGTTGGTGCTCGACGCAATCGCCGGTCCGGACAAGAACGATCCGACATCGGCTCAGCGCACGTTCCAGTACCCGTCGCAAAAAATGAGACGTGACGGATTTCGGTTTGCAATACCCGCTGGCTGGGACGAGGGCACCGAGCCGGAGGTTGTGGACAACATCAACGAGTCGCTGGACACCCTTCGACAGATCGGAACCGTCGAAGAGGTAACGCTGCCGGACATGCCCTCAGGGCAGGCGGCAAGGATCATCATCGCCGCCGAGGGCGCATCTGCCTTTGAGGACATCATCGAAGACGGTCGGGTGATGCAACTTCAAGCGCCAAGCTGTCGGGTGAAGCCACACGTTCACGCAATGATCCCGGCGCGGGACTACCTGCGGGCGATGCGCGTTCGTCGACACGTCTCGGTTGCGTACGACCGCATAACCGCCGAGTACGACGCCATAGTCGGACCAACAACCGGCAACGTATCGCCCTTACTGACGAAGGGGCTAGATAGGTCATCTCGGCCGACCACATCGGGACCAATAGGAGCGTCGGGCAACCTGGCCGGACTACCAGCGATAGCCGTTCCCAACGGCTTCGGAGACCGCGGCATGCCTACGTCACTTCAGTTCACTGGACGTGCGTGGACAGAATCACGCCTGCTGACGATCGCAGCGGAATACCAGGCCCGGACAAAGCACCACAAAGCAACGCCGGTCGTGTGATCTCCCTCTCCCATGCACTCAAGAAAAACGTGACATAGTTCTGGCGAACGGCGGGCCGCACAGTTCTTCAAATGCGCGAGTGGGACCCTCTTCGGAACTCGCAACAAAAGCGATCAACGGGCCGCATTGGAATAGGGTAATTCGAGAGCCCAGTCTGCAATGTTTGGCCCACGACACTCGGCGTTCACCGTAATATCGTCGGCAATATTACTAGCCGTCAATTCGCCTTCAAACGGATACAGATCAAATCGTTGACCACAGGCAGAAGCAGCGCCCCCCTGATATCAAAACTATTGAGTGAAGATTCATAGTCGGTCAGGCAATTTTCAATTGACGAAGTCAGACCAGTAAATCGCGGGTTAAGGCCACGTCCGACCAAGAACGAGATGACTTGGTCCACTGTCGGGTCGAGTCCGATAGGCGTCGACGTCGGAACAGGGGTGCGAGTTGGTTTGGCGGATTCGACGGCTGTGGTACTTGTGACGGAGGTGATTGAAAACGGAACCCACGTTTGGGTTTTAGCGAATGGTGGACCGCAAAGCTCCTCGAATGCGTCTGCCAGGCCTTTCTCTGTTGACTGTACAAACGCGATCACCGAATTGCACTGAAAATACGGAAGTTCGACTACCCAGTCGGGACCATGGCCGCAATCATTCGGTATCCCGCGGCTGGCGGCACTTGCGGCCTCTTCGTTGCCGAAGGAATAGAGATCAATTCCCGATCGAAATCGGAGAGGTTTAGTCTGGATATCGAAACTCTCCATATCAGAGAGGAAGTCCAACAGACATCCCTGATACGAGAAGTTGCGGGGACTGAGCCGCATCGTGATTCCGTGTTCGGACAGGAGTGAAACGAGTTCATCGACTGCCGGGTCAAGCACGACGGGAGTCGGCGGCGGAAAGGGTGTCCGAGTCGGAGTAGCAGAGGGGATCTCTGTGGGTGTGGGTGATGGAGGCGCTAGCGGTGTTTCCATAGAAACCTCACAACTACCTCCAGTACCAAAACCAACGCGTCCTACTCCCGACCGCGCCTCAATGCACGACCGACCCGTGCATGAGTATGAACGCTGTCGCGCACCACAAACGCTCCGTTCACGATGACGTGCGGCATGCCTGTTGGCGGCGTCTTAGGCTCTTCGTATGTCGCTTCGTCGATTACTGTCGCCGGGTCGAACACGACTAGATCGGCGAATGCGCCCTCTTTTACGTAACCGCGTCCAGGTAGATTGAACTTGTCCGCTGGCTTTGCCGCCATTTTATGAATGGCGTCCTGGAGGCTTATGACGCCTTCCTCGCGTACATACTTTCCGAGGATGCGCGGGTAGGTGCCCCACGCTCGTGGGTGAGGCTTAGACCCGGCAGGGATGCCGTCCGTCCCGATCATCGTTGACGGGTGCGCCATGACCCGTCGTACGTCGCCCTCATCCATCATGAAGAGGACTACGTAAACGTGATCACCAGCTTCGTCCAATATCTTTTGAGCGGCGTCCTCAGCGGGCAGGTCCCACTCATCCACAAACGACGCCAGTGACCGACCCTCATACTCGGGACGCTCCGCACAGGTCGCAAGCAGCACATCATCCGCCTCCACCCGTCCAAGACCGCCTTTCCCATGAGTGAGAGTGCCGTTCTGTAGGACAGCCGCAAGTCGCGTGCTACTGCTCGTGTACGGATACTGATCTGCGGTGATATCCAGGCCCTGTTCGCGGGCGTTGTCAATCAACTCCAGAGAACGCTCTATGGCACCCCAGTTATCGCTTCCGGACGCCTTGTGATGTGATATCTCTACGGCACAACCGCTCATGTTGCCGACGATGATCGCCTCCTCCACGGATTTAATAAGTCCAGACGCCTCATTGCGCATGTGGCTGGAGTAGACGCCTCTGTAACCGCCGGCCACCGTCGCCACGGCTGCGATCTCGTCGGTGGTGGAGTAGCGACCCGGCTCGTAGATCAGCCCCGTGGAAAAGCCGACCGCACCTGCATCCATTCCTTCGGCGACCCATCCGGCCATGTGCGTCACCTGGTCGATGGACGGCGGGACCTCCTGGTTGTTGCCCATCGCATCCAATCGAAGTGTGTTGTGGCCGATTAACGCCGCCACGTTCAGAGAGGGCTGGAACTTGTCGATAGTCGCTAGGTATCCGGAGTAGCCGTCCCACGGTTCGATCTCGGCAGGCAACTCAAACAACTCGCCAAGCCGTTTCGCGGCCGTGTCGAACGGTGCCGCACCAAAACCGCAGTTGCCGACGATCACGGTTGTGATGCCCTGGAGCGTGTTGTGCTCGACGTCCGGACTTGCAAGGACGTGGAAGTCGTCATGCGAGTGGACGTCGATGAAGCCCGGCGATACAACCATGCCGGAGACGTCGATGTCGTCGACGGTAGACGCGGCTGAAAGATCGCCAAGAGCGGTTATGCGATCGCCGGAGACCCCGACGTCGGCCGTAAACGGTTCTCCGCCCGTACCGTCATAAATGGTGCCGCCGCGGAGTATTAGGTCGAACTTGTCGTGTGATGTATTCATTACGACGGGTTATATCACCGTGAGGGCCTTTATTGCACCTGGTTGCAGCCAGATGCACCGGGATGCCCCCAGATAGGGCCTTCCAACCGGCGCCAGCTTGCAGTCGGGTGCGCTCTGACGGTTGCCATCAAACCCTGCCCGTCGTAACGTCTCCGCGTCACTAATTTGCACTGCACGTATCGACCGGAGCGCCTTTTGAATCCCACAAAAATCGAGAAGATCGAGACTATCCTCTGGAGTAAGTGGCTTTTGCTCAAGATTCACTGCGAGGACGGCACGGTTGGAATTGGCGAGGCCGGCGTCCATGGTTGGCAGCGACCGACCGAGACGATGATCAAAACGATGGAGCCGTATCTGCTGGGCAAAGACCCATCAAAAATTGAGCACCATTTCCAGTTTCTGTACCGCAACTCCCACTTCATGGGCTCGGTGGTCAATGCTGCTCTCTCGGCTATCGACATCGCACTGTGGGACATAAAGGGCAAACGTCTTGATGTGCCGATCTGGGAGTTGATGGGTGGCAAGACTCGTGATCGGGTTCGCTGCTACATCCACGTGAACGGAGACACGTCAGAGGAACTTGCGGCTGACGCCGCTAAAGCCGTGAAAGACGGCTTCACGGCAGTCCGATTTGCCGCATTCCAGCACAATTACCCGTCCTTCCACACCTACACGGAGTGGGCCGACAACGCGGTAGAGCGTGTAGCAGCCGTTCGTGAGGCTGTGAACCGGGATGCCGATATCTGTGTAGAGATTCACCGGGAGATGAACCCGGCTGAGTCCACATGGCTCGGGCGTCGACTCGAAGAGTTCAACCCTTACTTCTACGAGGACCCAATGCTCCCGGATAGCCCGGCCCGCATGGGTGACGTACAGGCGCAGTGCAACATTCCGATCGCAACCGGTGAGCGTTTCACCACGATCTATGAGTTTCAGCAGATCCTTGAGAATAAGGGAGCGGCTTACGTCCGGCCGGACGTGTGTCTCGTCGGTGGATTGAGCGGCAGCAAAAAAGTTGCAGCAATGGCCGAGGCGCAGCACGTCAAGGTTATTCCGCACAACCCGCTAAGCCCGGTGAGCACGGCGGCCTGTGTCCAGCTTGATGCGTGCATCCCCAACTTTGCTCTTCAAGAGTACACGGGCGAGCATAGGGAACCAAAGGTGGATCTGATCGAGAACCCGATCGAACTCAAGGACGGTTACCTGACGGTTCCGGAAGGCCCTGGACTTGGAATTACGCTGTCCGAATCAGGGCTCAAGAAGTGGCCATTTGAGGACAAAGACATCGAGGCCGCTACTCCGATCAAGACCGACGGATCGGTTGGAGACCGTTAGACGACAATCCGAGACTTAGGGCCCCCTCTCCCCGGAGGAGTAGGGGGGTGTGAGGAAGAGGCACAATAGTTATGACGGACATACTCGACGAGACTTGCTCTCGATCCCGCGCCGAGAGGTAATTCATGGCCGCAGTCATTGCACGATTCCTGGCGGAAGACCAGCGCCTCTGGAAGAGGATGTTCGACACTACAACACGGGAACGCGCTGCTGTAGGTATCAACGTAGCGCTGGTGTTTGTGGATGCCGATCGAGTACGTGATGGTGGTCTACCAGGTCGACGACATCCGGCGCGCAAAGGCTTATCTCACGATGGATCGACAGACTGCGCGGGAGATAGAGCTTGGGGTGTCCGAGATGGACATCTGGCTTGGGATCGAGCCGTGATATTGCTAGATACAAAAAGAGGATGGCGATGACCGAGTCTCGACTGCCCGTTAACTCCATATACGAAGAGATCGGCGTAAAGCCGATGATCCACGCCGGTGGGACAAATACGGACCACGGCGGGTCAACCATGCGACCAGAAGTGATCCAGGCGATGGCCCAGGCGTCGCAGTCTTATGTGCCGATTGCCGAGTTAAACAGCAAGGTCGGCGACTTCATGGCGCAGGCGACCGGCGCCGAGGCCGGGATGGTCACCGCCGGTGCCGGAAGCGGCATCGTGCTATCGGCCGCCGCGTGCATGACGGGTACCGACAAGGCCAGAATCCTCCAGTTGCCGGACACGCGTGGTATGAAGGATGAAATCGTGATCGCCAAGGCGCATCGCGGTCCTTACAGCCACATGTACACCTTTGCCGGAGCATCGCTGGTCGAAGTCGGCGAAGTTCAGTCCTGGACCGCGGGTGAACTTGACTCTGCTATTAACGACCACACCGCCGCAGTGGCCTTTTTGCTCGCACCACGGATCAGCAGGCGCGGGCCGACTCTGAAAGAGACCGTAGAAATTGCACACGCTCGCGGGGTGCCGGTAGTGGTCGATGCGGCTGCGATGTTGCCGCCAAAGAGCAACCTGAGCCGTTATATCGCCGATGGCGCTGACCTCGTTACCGTCTCTGGTGGCAAAGACATCCGTGGACCGCAGGGCACCGGGATGTTGTTCGGTCGCAAGGACCTCGTTACGGCGGCGCTCGCGAATCACGCCCCTAACCATGCGATTGGACGACCCCACAAAGTGTCTCGTGAGGAGATGGTCGGTCTCTGGATGGCCCTGAAGCTTTACGTCGAGCACGACGAAGAGGCGGAGGTTGCGGGGTATAGGGCCGCGCTGAGTCCGATCGTACAGGTGCTGGACGGCATCGACGGCATCGAAGTGTCGATCCGGCAGGACGACTTCCGATTCTTTCTACCGAACGTGGTCGTGCGGCTAACCCCGGGTTGGAATGGCCCTTCAGGACCGGAAATCAGGACGGCGATGATGCAGGGAGAACCTCGCATCGGCATTCGCTTCGATCCCGACTACAACGAACTGGAGGTCAACGCCTTCAACATGCAGGCCGGCGAACCGGCGATTGTTGGGGCTCGCTTGCGGGAAGAGTTGTTGCGGCGGTAGGACTGCAGGGTTAGGGGACTTGTATTGGCCCCCTCCTGATGCAGGAGGGGGGTCGGGGGTGGTTAGTTTCGAGAGAACGGCATGATTCCCGCCTCAAACGATTACTGTTCTCCCTCACCCCAGCCCTCTCTCGCTAGGAGAGGAGGGCAAATAGGCTCCCCTGAATTTAGGGCAGGGGTGTCTTTACCCCGCCACGCCCGGACGCTGTTTCCCGAACCCTGTCGCACCTTCGAACGCGTGCGCCAGTTGTAGCAGCTCGAAATCGGTTCGTGGCGCTGAGACCAGTTGTAGTCCCACCGGCAGTCCGTCCGGCGTGAATCCGACCGGGACCGATATCGCCGGGCAAGCGATGACGGTGATGTCCATGCAGGGCCACATCCAGTCGATGTAAGTCTCCATCTCGACGCCGTTGACCACGGTCGGGTAGGGGATATCGACTGAGAACGGCGGAACGCTTGTCACCGGCAGAGCCAGGTAGTCGTAGTCGTCAAAGAAAGCGATCATCCGACCGAACAACTCGGTCCGCATCTCCTCCGCCTTCGCCACATCCAGGCCGCTCAGCTGCAACCCCTCTTCGGCGTTCCAGATCACCGTGTCCTTGAGCTGATCACGATGTTCGTTGAGGTGGCGTTCCTGTCCGTGCGCAAATGAGAACGCACGGAGCACCTGGAATACCGAATCAGACTCTTTGAGATCAGGTTCGTCGTCTTCGACTATGCAGCCAAGGTCCTCAAACACATGTCGCTGAGCGTCCAGAACCTGCGTCTGGACCGGCTCGATGGCACGTCCGCCCAGATCACGGCTCCAGGCGATTTTTGTGCCGACAAAATCTCGATCCAACGCATCTGCAAAGCGTGACGGATCATCGTGCAAAGAAGATGGAACAAGCGGATCAGCCCCGGCCTGCACCGAAAGCTGCAACGCAACATCGGCCACCGTTCGGCCCATCGGTCCGGCCGTACTCATGCTCGTCCACGGCAGAGGCCCCGACGCAGGTACACGCCCCGGAGAAGGTCGGAGCCCGACCACGTTCGACCACGCTGCGGGATTACGTAGAGAGCCGCCGAGGTCGGTTCCCACCGTCGTAGAGAACATTCCGCAGGCCAGGCCCACGCCCGAGCCTCCGCTACTACCGCCGCATGTCTTAGACGTGTCGTACGGGTTCAGCGTTGCGCCGAACACCTGGTTGAAGGTCTGTGAGCCCGCGCCGAACTCTGGCGTATTCGTCTTCCCGAGGACGATCGCACCGGCTGTCTTCATTCGACTCACGATGGTCGCATCGGAGGAAGGCACATTGTCGGCGTAGATCGGCGACCCCATGGTCGTGCGGATTCCGGCTGTAGATACCAGGTCTTTGATGCCTGCCGGGAGTCCGTGCAACGGGCCTAGCTCCTCGCCACTTGCCTGAGCTCGGTCCGCATCAGCTGCACCGGCCAGAGCATCGTCGGCCACAAGCGTCACGACGGCGTTAACCGCAGGATTGACCCGTTCAATCTGATCTAGATGCGCCTGCATCAGCTCGACGGCAGATATTTCGCCGTCCCGCACCATACGCGCCTGCTCGGTCGCCGGAGTGAAACATATGTCGCTATCTGGCATGCGTAATTTCCTTGTACACGAGAATTTGGGGGGTACGAGGGTCGGGGATTCCTCGAGTCGGGGCCTACAGCTGCCGGAATGGTACCAGCGGTAATCCTCAGTCTGAACTGGAGGCAGAGGCGATCGCTGAGCCTGGTGCGCTTAATGTGTTGCGTGAAGGCCGGATGGGCCTTGTGGCGAACAGAATAGACACCGAACCTATGAACGCAGTCGTCGCCGTAAACAGGAACGCCCACTGGTATGTGCCCTGGAGGTCGAACGCCAGCCCCACAAGAACGGGCGCTGCCGTCATCCCGATGATCATCGGGAAGCTGGAGATTCCTAGAATGGATCCAAAATACCGGCTGCCGAAATAATCGCCCCGCATGGCGTGAAGTATCGGTGTCCGACTACCGAAACCGACTCCCCAGAGCACGGCGAAAATTACGGCTCCGGTGTAATCGCTGGCGTAGGCCAGAACGACCATGGCAATCGCTTGAATAAATATGCCGACGGACAGCATGTAACGCTTTTCAAGACGGTCACCTACAAATCCGGCACCGAGCTGGGCGAAAAACATGATGAGGACAAATATCGGGATAACGCCCGCCGCCTTCAGGCCAGGTATCCCGATATCGGTCAGGTGGAGGACAAGGTGGGCTGACACAGCGGCGGTAGACAGATTAGACATCGTGTGCGTGGCAGCAATGATCCAGAAGGTGCGTGCGTGCAGTGCTTCCCGGAGAGTAAAAGAACCGTCGTCGAAGATGGCGTTAGTTCCTTCGGAGTCGTCGAACATCACATCATCCGGCCGTGCCCCGCGCCGCGACAACGCCCAGAAAAACACTGGCGAGAGCACGATCCCTGCGGTGCCGATCGAGATCATCGTACTTTCGAAGCCGTGATGGCTGATGCCCCAGGAGATGGCGGGCACCATGAAGCCACCGATGCTACTTCCTGCAAGGACGATGGCTATGCCGGTGGCCCGTCTTGAAGGCAACCACTTGGCGACCGCCACGGTAGCGGGAACGAATCCACCCGCAGAAAATCCGAGGGACAGAACGAAGTAGGAGACGTAATAGATGACCGGGCTGTCGCCCATCTGAGACAGCATCAGGAAGCCAACGCCGCCGACAATCAGTCCTACGAGCATCATCCACGCTGCACCGATACGGTCTGCCAGGTAGCCCTCTATTGGCCCCAGCATCGCTCCGCCAAAACGGCCAAATGTCCCGACGCCCGATACAAGCGTTCGGCTCCAACCTGTCTGGGCTTCTACGGCGGCGAAGATTACGCTCTGCGCGTGGAAGGTTGGACCGGACGTCAACGCCATGTTGAACGATCCGGCAATGGCGACCCACCATCCGTAGCTGGTGGAGCGGAGCCTGGCATTCAGGCGGTTCATTGACCGATGCTCAATTCAGGGCACTCGACTGGAGATCTGGAGCTATCGCTCAACACCCTGATTTCGCCTGCTATTCAATCATGACCGCGTGATTAATTTTCCGATCGTACATCGTGCCACGGATTTGGCGTCGCTACGAGTGGTGACCTGTATCAGTTACTTGAGTCATCCCGGCAGAAGTCAGGGACAGAGAATCACGATGCCGAGAATGACTTCATGGATTCAGCCATCTGCCTGAGACGTTTTGATACGAGGGCGTTGACCATTCCCTTTAGGTAACTTCCGTCTGCCCCTGCCTTGCCCGCTGCGACACCGGTAAGAACCTCCACCCCTTCGTCGATGGTCTCGACAGCGTAGACGCGAAACTCACCCTTCTGGACCGTCTCAACCACTTCCGCACGCAATTGTGAGGTTCTCCACATTCTCGTGCGGAATCATGACGCCAAGTCCGGCGCTCTTGCCCAGCTTTCCGGACGCCTTGCAGAGAGGGGGAGAGATTCTAATTATTCTCTCGCCAGCTGCGTAAATCCTAGTACTACGCCGATGGGACCGTTGAGGTCATGCGCCAATCCTGCTGCAACACGGCCAACAAGTTCCGTGCGATCGCTGATGGCGTTTTCCGCGTATCTGGACTTCTCTTCAACGGCAGATGCCTGGCTATTTGAGTCGATTTCTCGACCAGCTGTTTTGTCGGTTTGCAAACACACTCCGGTCCAATTGGACCTGTTGCCGAATCATTGCACCCCGTCAAGTCGGTGAACCCCGATGGACCCTGTGCGGTTCACCGACGTCTTACTTTGTTCACCGTACGTAAGGCTCAGCGCTTAGGTCAAGTGAGTGGTGCGCCGTGAGTGTTTGTGTGTCTGCACGCATACCGTGGGCATATGGTGTCGAGTAAGTGGTGTTGCTTTAAACGGGTTCTACGATTGGTCGTCCAACGTCAGGCCCACCAATATGGGCATCGCCTGAACTAGCCATGTGGCGCTTCAAATCAGCCTCTATCCCAAGAATTCTACCCACGGTCCATGAGACATCAAACAGCTTCGCTTGATACACCTCACGACGCACCGGATTGAGCCGACCACGAGGCGCAACGACCGTGGTCAGTACATCGTTTACGGAATGACTTGAGGTGTCGTCTTCAACGTTTCCGTGGTCCGACGTGATGACCACGTGGTACCCAAAATCACGGGCGACCGTGATGATACGGGCAAGCGCTATATCAACCGCTTCATAGGCGGCCACTGCGGCGTTAAAATGGCGAGGTAGCAAATGTCCAAGCATGTCAGTCCCGGCAAGATTGGCGCATATCAGCGGGTAACGACGAGAGGACATAGCCTCAACGAGTTTGTTTGTGATCTCCACACTGCGCATTGGCGGGACTTTATAAACATCGGAGTCGTTGACTACACCTTCCTTCTCGCCAAAGGACGGCACGATATACCTGACCTCGCAGTTGGATGTTGACGGCGTCTCCCTACGCCCACGCAAGAAATAACCCATGTGAAGTTCTTTGACAGACTCACCAACCAGCAAGTACTGGTCATTGGGAGCAAAAGAGGGGAACAGTGAGAGAAGGTTGTCTCTGTGCGGCCGATTCGGGAACGCTGCTTTTACCCCGTATCGCGTGCCAAGCTCAGGGTGATAGTCGGCGATGCCACAGATATCTAAATTGAGATCTGTACGCATCCACTCAAAGGTCCAGTTTCGCCCACGTGATTTCGATTCACGGTCGAGAAAGGCCCGGGCACCGGCCAGAGAAGCAATTTTTGCCCTCTGGCGATCAGCCCGGAAGTTCAGATCTACAAATGCGTCGCCTGGGCCGATGCGAACCGGTTGAGACTCGCCGTGAAGTACCGCCGTGGCCGGGAAATCGCCATCTATAACACCGTCTTTGTGGAGCCTGGACAACGTGCGCTTTAGGCCGTTAAATCCACGAACCGTCTTGGCCACGCCGCCGACCATCGACAGGTAATCGGCCCGCACATTCGGCTCACGATAGTCCCTGTCCATTGCGTGGTTCCGTCCGATCACCCATGAGAGAGAACGTTCGGCGTTATAGCGTCCCAGTAGTTCTTCTAGCAGTTCGACATAACCAGCGCTGGCTCCAACGACCGGGTTCATGGATGAAGTGTCTGGAGAGTCACGTCCGTCCAGAATCGCTTGCATGTGTACAAGACGGGGATCGGCCTTATGGACCTCAAATACAAGGCGTAGGAACGCTTCTAGGTGATTCCATGCGGAATGGACACGTCCGTCAGAACCCCTAACTCCAGAAAGTAAATATGTGAAGTTAAGGGGACGCTTATCGGCGACGGCTCGAGAGATTACTCCGGTGATTTCAGAGTTTCGGAAAAAGCTGCCGTTGTTGATCGAACCCGTTATCTCTGATGGGAGCTGAGGCGCTAGCCTGAGATTAGTTATCTGCTGGTGGCCTGTGTCAGAGTTGCCCTGTACGGGGGGGGCAACATCCTCGAACCCGGCCCATCGCCCTGATGCGCTAGTTGGGATGGTCAGGTTCGTATTCCTGATCTCGGCGAGGTGATTCGCATTTGCGGCTATTGGGACGTAGCGCATCCTTGTGGCCTGCGCCCGTACAACGTTCGCTACGTTCTGCAGCACCTCGGTCCCGGCGGATGCTGCCGTAAGCGCTTCAAGTGCATTCAATCGGGCAGTGGCATCGTCGAAATCAGCGTTTTCTGGAAGGTTCTCCGCCGCCACAGGGAGAAGCGCATCGATGGCCAGTTCTTCCGGGGCACGACCAGATGAACCTGGGTTACGTGAGAGGACAGATTCTGCTTGCGTCAACAGGAGCGATGAAAGACTGGGTGGGAGATTCTTCCAAGCCTCAGCCTTCAGCTCAGCCAAACGATCCCGGCTGTATCCGAGGCCATCCAGGACGATCAGTAGTACGCGTCGTTCAGGCAATCGTGGCTCCCTAGATTACTCGAAATTCCTTGTCACATCGGTAAGCGGAATCGCGTGAATGGCCCATCTAACGCACACCAGAAGTCGTTCTCAGATGTGGCGTGATACGACAATATGGGTTTCTAATGCACGCGATGACATACTCGGACTCGCTTGAACACTCATAATAGCGGTCCACCGGTCGATTCCGGCGAAGACAGATGCGGCTACCCGTTTCTATGAGGAGACAAGATGCCTCGACGCGACCCAAGCGCGTTTACCAGCACGGCGGTTCGACCTGCGGATTTCGACACCTTCTGGTCGAATACTTTGGCGGATCTAGCCGCCGTTCGCCCCAATGCCACGTTCACTAGAGACGAGTTGCGGTCTGACAACACGGTCGACGTTTTTGACGTCAGATACGACAGCTACGGTGGACTCCGTATATCCGGATGGTTTGCGAAACCGGCGGGCCGGACTGAGGATCTTCCGGGCCTTCTTATTGTTCCGGGGTATGTAAGCGAGCCAAAAGTGCCAAAAGACTGGGCACGGTTTGGGTACGCCGCGTTCAGTGTTGCGCCACGAGGAAAACTTCGATCGAACTCCGAGTTCAATCCAGGTTACCCGGGTCTCTTGACCCACAACATTACGGATAGAGACAACTACGCGTACCGTGGCTTCTACATGGATGCGCTACGCGCCTTCGACGTCCTCGCCGCATTGCCGGAGATCGACAAACGCCGTGTGGGTGTTGCCGGGTCCAGCCAGGGCGGAGCGCTGACGCTTCTCATAGCAGCCTTACGAGCAAACACTGTGACAGCGGCGTCGGCCGGCGCTCCTTATCTGTGCTCCTACATGGATGCCGCGTCTCTCACGCATTCGTACCCGTACGAAGAGATCAACGAGTACCTGAGGGTCAATCCGGAACATGAGGCCCAGGTTCGGGGCGTGCTCAACTACTACGACATCCACCACTTCGCTTCCCAGATCATGGCGCCCGTCATCGTGAACATCGGCCTACAGGACGATGTGTGCCCTCCGGAGACCGGGTTCGCCGTGTTCGGGGCGATCGGCAGCGCCGATAAGAAGCTGTATCCGTACGACAAGTGCGGTCACGATGCCGGATCGTTTGCGGGGCATGAACGGATTATCCAGGACTTCCTTGCCTTACACCTGAAGCCTGTACAGGTGGAAGAGGACCCTGAAGAGGTCTCACCGACTGTCCCAAATGTTAGCGATCAGAAGTTTGGCGAGTTCTGGGACGCAGTTGACGACGAGGTGAAAGGGTTGTCGTTAGGAGACACGACCCTGGAGCCGCTGCCCATGCGGTCTACGGAGGGCTCGACTGCATACACGGTCCGTCTGCCGTCGATCGGTGAAGGGGACATTTTTGGTTATTTCTCCGTACCAAAAGGCGATGGTCCCTTTCCCGGATTGCTGGAAGCGCCGGGCTACTCGAGCGTCGTGCAGAACTCGTCATATGGCCGGCGTCAGAGATTTGCCGTACTCACACTCGTTCACCGGGGCCAGCGACTGGCCGACGAAGAGTACGCTGCGGCATTCCCCGGATTGCTGACCGATGGCGTTGAGGACGAGGCAAATTACCGATATCGCGGCATCATCGCCGACGTGCTGGTCGGGCTTGACTGGCTTATCGGTCTCCCGGAGGTTGATGCGGCAAGCCTCGCTGTGGCAGGAAGTGAAGCGGGATTGATTGCGGCGTCCATGCGGTCTGACGCCGTGAAGGCGGTGTTGGTCTCCGGGCCGTTGATGCTCAGGGTGGGCTCAGGCCGAAGCTCGTGGCCGGATTACTACCCGCTTGAGGAGTTGAACGACTACGTTCGATCACATCCGGACTCTATCGAAAAGGTGTCAAACACGTTGTCCTTTTTCGACCCGATCAAGTTCGCCCCCAATTACGGCGGAGATGCGCTTGTGGCCGCTCCAGAATGGGACAAGGACGTTGCGACCCGACTGGTAACAAGGCTGGGCGAATCAGGAGAGCTGTACCTGAACACCGGACGTGGACACACAGATCATGTGCACACAGAGAAATGGCTGAGAGAACGCCTGACAGTTTGATATCCCACCGGGTTCGGGGCCGCGGATTATTGTGTCAGGTGTAGATCCGCTGGCAGATCGTTCAGAACGAATCCCATCGCCAGCAACCAGTCGGCGGGCAACTCAAGGGCCTGTGCGTATCCAGAATCCGACTCATACGCCAACGATTCCTCCAGGCAACGATCTCGCCACGCGCTCTCTGATTCCCCATCTTCGAGCGGGCAGGGGAGCATGGATGCACTGCCCGCAACGGCACCATTCCTGTCGAAATAGATGATGTCCAGCGGGACGTAAGTGTTGAACATCCAGAACCCGCCGGTGGTTCTGCCTCCAAACTCGAATAGCATCCCCGTACCGATGGGTACTTCTGACCGGCACATCAAGCCGCGTGACCGCTCGCCTTCGTCGTTGGCAACTTCCACCGTTATTGACGTGGCAACCCCGCCGGTTACCAGGCTGATCCTCTTTGTGGGCAGTGGTTCCTCATCTAATCGTTCGGCGATGGCCTGACAACGTGATGAATTCACGAAGCCGTCAATCCCGCCACCCGAGCAAGAGGTTATGACCAGTAGTGCTACAAATATCAGCCGTCTCATGAGGGCGCGCCGGTGCTACATTTATCCGCCACAAGCTGAATGGTGTTGGCCCGGTGAGTCGTAATACGACGAAGGCCATCGCAAGCAAGCACCTGATTTATTGGGCGAATACAAAAGGGAGACGGCATGGCCGAACTTCGAAAGGTCCTCGTTACCGGTGGAGCCGGTCTAATCGGAGAGGTCATCGAGGAACATCTCTCTGATCGCTACAGCTTATCGTCGCTGGACTTGAAAGAAGCGAAAAACGTTCCGTCATTTGTGGCGGACCTCTCAGACCTTGACGCCATCATGCCTGCGTTCGAGGGACAGCACACGGTTGTACACCTCGCCGCAGATCGAAGGGCATACAGCGACTGGCGCTCAACGCTCGACAACAATCTGGTCGCGACCTACAACGTGTTCGAGGCCGCAAAACTAGCCGGCGTTAAGCGTGTGGTGTTTGCAAGCTCCAATCACTCGCAGGGCGGCTTTTACCTGGACGATCCGTGGAAGCAGGTCGCCGAGGGTCGCTTCGACGAGCTAGAGCCAGGATATCGGCTGGTCAATGAGGACGATCGTATTCGACCGGACGGCTACTACGGCGTCTCGAAGGCATTCGGCGAGGCGATGGGTAGCTACTACGACGACTATCACGGGGTTAGCTCGATCCACTTGAGGATAGGATGGGTGCTGTCAGACGACGACCCGACGTTTTCGCCGTTCGCGCTGTCACTCTGGTTGAGCCATCGGGACACGGCGCAGGCCGTATCAAAGGCAATCGAGGCTCCTGAATCACTGGGATATGCGGTGACTTACGTCACCTCAGACAACCAGTGGAAGATCTTCAGCATCGACAAAGCTAGGGAGATCCTGGGCTATGCGCCAGAAGACGCAGGAGGCGGGGAGTGGGAAGACCGGGATCCGCCAGTTCGAGACCAGTAGGGGCGGGTCAAATTAGAGGGAAGTCCGGCCTGACTGCTCTGACCATCGTCTTATCTCTGCCTCGTCGAATTCCAGACCCAGGCCCGGCCCCGTTGGCACGGTTATATGGCCGTCTACAACCTCAAGCGGTGTCTTGAGGATTGGTCGGTCGTCGCGGATCTATACCGGTGAGCGTAGGGTACATCGCTGCGGGTCGCTATCCAGTGAAGGT
>Ga0302135_10000153_pt1 | contig 40666 bp, 39 predicted proteins | sample CBN3_surface_MG_FD_203119 | JGI IMG/M metagenome (GOLD analysis project Ga0302135, IMG submission 203119) | Marine microbial communities from Western Arctic Ocean, Canada - CBN3_32.1 | ecosystem: Environmental > Aquatic > Marine > Oceanic | place: Canada: Western Arctic Ocean | collected...
CGTCGGTTTCCCAGATCCAGTCGGCGAGGGAGCGGATCAGCAGATCGGAATGCTCGATCGCCCGAATCGTCTGGCGGCGCGACGTGTTGAGATGGGTGACATGGTTGAACACGCCGTAACTGCCGGCAAAATTAACGTCTGTGTCCAGCAGGGCGACACGGCGCGCACGGTATCGCCGGATGGTGTTGCCAATGGACACGGTTTCGTCGCGCTCAATCGCCTCGCCGGCGTCCGCCAGGGATGCCTCACGCATCGCCTCGGGCGCCGCTTCCGGGACGGGGGCAGGTTCGGGTGTCGCTGGCCTGTTCTGGGGCTCCGAGGCAATGGCGCCTTCGCGCCAGCTATCGACCAATTCCTTGTAGCGGATCATGCAGCGCCCTAAATTGGCTTGACCGTTAAGAATTTCGATAACTTAGAAGCTAATCCCTCGATGCGGATAGGTCCGTATCGCTAACGCCCTGGCAAGCAAAAGAATGTTTTCCCAGGGCCAGGCAACCCATGGCAGCTTTACTGGATCGCCGCTTTTCGGCGGGAATTCTTGCATTTCCGAGTCGGACGCTCGGTTATACGCCGCCTCCCGCCGAGTTCAGGAATTGCGCACGGTTAACCCTGATCCTTAACGGTTGCGACCCTTTCGCGCGTCGTTGGCGGGCAATTCTCGCCCGCTCGCGAACCGGTTATAGTGTGGAGAGGGCAAGCGCAAGGGAAGATAGATATTGGCCGAATTGATGACGACGCAGGAAGTTGCGGCCTATTTACGGATCAAGGAACGCAAGGTCTACGACCTGGTGAAGGAAGGCCGGATCCCGTGTCGTCGTGTCACGGGGAAGTGGCTTTTCCCCAGGGCGCTGATCGACGCCTGGCTTGAGGGCGGCGGAACAGTCGCCCAACCGCTCCCTGACACCTCAACCCCGCCGGTCATCGCGGGGAGCCAGGATCCCTTGCTCGACTGGTGCCTGCGTGAATCCGATTGTGGGCTCGCCATGATGCCGCTTGGCAGCCTCGAGGGGCTCAAGCGGTTCGTCGCCGGCGAGGCGCGTCTTGCGACCTGTCATGTCTATGACCCCGAGAGTGAATCCTACAACCTAAAGAGTCTGCGGGCCGCAACCGACGGTGCCGGTGTCGTCATGATCGAATGGGCCGTGCGCGAGCAGGGGCTTGTCGTTGAATCGGGCAATCCCCTCGGAATCACTAAGCTTGACGATCTCCTGTCTCCCGGGGTCCGGCTCGTGCTTCGCCAAGCCGAAGCGGGAAGCCAGATACTGCTTGAATACCTGCTCTCGCAGGCAGGGCTTGACGTAAGCGGAGTCGACGCTCTGCCGCGTCCGGCCCGGACGGAAAGCGAGCTAGCCACCGCGGTTGCCGAGGGCAAGGCCAACGCCGGCCTTGCGGTGGCGGCGGTAGCACAACAGCACGGGCTTGATTTCATTCCGCTCCATCGTGAGCGTTATGATCTCGTCATGCGGCGGCGTGATTATTTCGAGCCGCCGGTCCAGACGCTGCTTCGCTTTACCCGGAGCGAGGCCTTTCGTGCCGAACTCGAGGGAATGGCCGGGTACGATTGCAGCGATCTTGGTCGGGTGGTCTTCAACGGACTTTGAGGCTCGCGCCGGCGGGCAACCTTAATCCGGGGGTTTCTCGTCCAGATAACTTGGCCGACCCAATTGCCGCCGCGCCGCGCCAGCCGTTCTTCTTGGCTTTCGCTATCGAAATCCATTGCATGGGGAGATGCCGAAAACGTCTTCGGCTGATCCGCCGTATTGACATTCAATACGGCGCGCCTGGCATTCCCCGAACCGTCCATCACGGCGGCGGTCAGGGTTCCGCATTTACGGCAGATAACGAAATCGGCTGTCCCATGGCCAAAGCGATAGCGTTGGACGAGATCGTCGGCCGCGGCCTGGAGCTCAAGCCTGGCACGCGGATCGGAGGTATAGCGGGCGCCGTGTTTGAGACAGAAGTCGCATTGACACACCCGAACCGGGAGGCTCTCCGCCCCGACGGGCGCGGCCAAGCGCCACCGAATGGCACCGCAGTGGCAACCGCCGTCGATGCGGGTCGAGGTCTCGGGCGTGTTCATGGTTTTGGGCTTATGGAATCTTGCTCGGCCCAAGCGACCGATCCGATCCAGAATTTCCGGCGCCGGGCTCGTCGCGCGGGCACGGTTTCGCCGTCGAAGTTGAGGTGATTGGGCGGCCGGGTGAATCGCTCGGCGGCATCGGCGCTGTTGAGGTTAAGCACGCCTGTCGTGCCGTACGCCTCCGCCATCAGCGCCGCGATGATGATACCGCAGCGCGCGCAAAAGACGAAGTCAGCCGTGCCATGGCCAAAGGTGTAATGCGCCACCTGATCCGGCTCGACCGCGTAGAGCCGCAGGTCCGCCTCGGACCAGGACGAATAACGTACGCCGTGCTTGACGCAGAAACTGCAGCCGCAAACCCAGATCGGCATGTCCTCGGGGGCTCGCGGCGAATTCATCCGCCAGCGAATGACGCCGCAATGACAGCCGCCGGCTATTTCGTGCATTTCGGCCATAACGCCCCCTGCCGCTTGGTCCGTGTCCTGTGCAGGTTCGCCGACGAGCGCGTCGGGCGCAAGCCTCCTTGCTCGGCCCTTAATCGATAGGGGTCAGGGCGCTTCCAGGACCGGACGAAACAGGGGGGCGCTGTCAATCTGAAAAGCGGCGATCGCCGCGTGCCCGTCGGGCGAGGTCAGCCAATCGGCAAACGCTCGGGCGTCTGTGACGTTGACGTGGGTGTGGGCGCGGGGATCGATCAGCACCAAGGCGTAGCGGTTGATCAGCCTCGGGTCGCCTTCGACGAGGACCGTCAGACCGGCGCGGTTGCCTGAGGTAAGCCAGGTCGCTCGGTCGATCAGCGTGTAGGCCCCCCGCGCCGCGGCCATGTTCAGATTGGCGCCCTGACCCATGCCGGTTTTCAGGTACCAACCGCCGCCGTCCGCTGCCGGAGTGAGACCGGCATCACGCCAGAAACGTAACTCGGCCTTGTGGGTACCGCTGTCGTCGGCACGAGAAAAAAACACCTCGCCCGCGGTGGCGATCCTGGTCAGAGCGGCGGAAACGTCGGTCATGCCGGCGATGGCCGCGGGGTCGTCGTCCGGCCCTATCAGGACGAATTCGTTTTCCATCACGGTGCGCCGTTCGAGCCCGATACCTTCGGCGACGAGCGCCTCCTCGCTCGCGGCATCGTGGGTCAGCGTGGCGTCGACATCGCCTCGCCGGCCAAGCACGAGCGCCTGCCCGGTGCCCGCGACGACGGTGCGGAGCGTGATATTGGTGGCGTCTTGAAACGAGGCGGCGAGATGCGCGCTCAACCCCGAGGCCTCGATCGACGTCGTGACCGCGAGGTGGAGCACGCCCGCCCAGGCCGGCGCGGCGCCTAAGCAGAGCCCGATAGCGAGCAAAGCGGCGGCCAGTCGCGTCCGGCTCCTTGCTCGTGTCGGGCAACCGGCCAGATGCACTCCCGACGTCATGGGCGCTCCGTTACTGTGCGTCGTAGTTGGGGAAGAATAGTTGCTCGCCGCCGATCCGGAACGAGGTGATCTCTTGCTGCCCTTCGGGGGACGTGAGCCACGCGATGAGCGCCCGGCCGTCTGCTTTCTTGACATGAGGGTGACGGACCGGATCGATCAGGATGACGCCGTACTGATTGAACAGAAGGAGGTCTCCCTCGACGAGGATGGCAAGATCGCGGCGGTTCTCGAAACCGAGCCAAGTGCCCCGATCGCTCATCGTATGAGAATTCTCCGCGGCCGCAACGTTCAGGGTCGTGCCCATGCCGGCACCGGCTTCGAGGTACCAGGTGCCGGAAGCGGTATCCACGTCGACCCCGGCGGAATCCCAGAAGCGGCGTTCCGCACGATTGGTGCCGGAATCATCGCCCCGCGAGATGAAGGTGGCGCGGGCGTTTGCGATTTGCTTCAGCGCCGCGACCACGTCGTGGCTGCCCGCGATTGCTACGGGATCGTCGTTCGGCCCGACGATGATAAAGTCGTTGTACATCACCGGGCGTCGCTCGACGCCGTAGCCCTCGTCGACGAATTTCAATTCTGCGGCCGTATCGTGGACCAGGAGCACGTCGGCGTCGCCGTCACGGCCCATCTGCAGGGCCTGGCCGGTGCCGCGAGCGACGACCCGAACCTCGATACCGGTCTGTGCCGTGAACAGGGGCAGGATATGCTTGAACAGGCCGGAATTGTCGGTCGAGGTCGTCGAGGCGAGCACGATGAAGCGCGTGCCTGCAAATGCCAGCGCGGCGCCGAGCGCGATCGCTGCGGCCAACAGGGCCACGGCGAAAAAGGCAGTCAATCGAAGCACGTTAGTTCTCCGTCGCGGGGTTGATCCAGAGGCGTCCGTCCAGAAAGGCGTGGGCCTCCGGGCGCTGCGGCCCGGCAAAAAAAGTGTCGGCGGCCGCATGTTCGATAAGCTGGCCGTCATGGAGGAACAGGATGTCGTCGGCGAGGCGCCGCGCCTGCCCGAGGTCGTGGGTGGTCATGATGATCTTGGTGCCGTCGGTCACGATGGCGGCGATGGCGCTTTCGATAGCGTGGGTCGCGGCGGGATCGAGGCTGGCGCTCGGTTCGTCGAGGAACAGGACTTCCGGGCGCAAGGCCCAGGTGCGCGCCAGCGCGAGACGCTGTTGCTCGCCGCCTGAAAGGACCCTCGCAGGCCGCGCCGCAAGCGCGGTCAGTCCCGCCCATTCCAGGGCCTCTGCCGTACGGCGGCGTCGCTCGGCGCCGCGCACGCCACGGAGCGACAGGGCGTAGGCGATGTTGGCCGCCGCCGAGCGGCGCAACAGGACGGGGCGCTGAAACACCATGGCCTGATGGCGTTGGGCCTGGCCGGAATCGGCCCCGTGCCAACGGACGGCTCCGGCGGTCGGCCGGATCAGGCCGTGACAGAGCCGTAGCATCACGCTCTTGCCCGCACCGTTGGCGCCGAGGATGATCGTGCGCGAGCCGGGCCCGATGACGGTGGAGAGGCCGTCGATGATCCGGCTCGCGCCGACGTCGTAACTCACGTTGTCGAGTTCGAGCGGCAGCACCGCGTTGATCGTCGGATCGGGTATCCGGGTCACCCCAGCCTCCGCTGGCTGACGTCCTTGATGACGTAGACCGCCGAGTTGATGCTCAGCGAGAGCAAGATGAGGATGATACCGAGGCCGAGCGCGATGGAGAGGTTGCCCTTCATGGTCTCCAGCGAAATCGCGGTGGTCATGACCCGGGTGACGTGATCGATGTTGCCGCCCACGATCATCACCGCACCGACTTCGGCAATCGCCCGGCCAAAGCCTGCGAGCACGGCAGTCAGCAGGGAGTAGCGGCCATCGACAATGAGCGTGCCGATGGCGCGCACCGGAGTTACGCCGAGCGAGCGGAGTTGCTCCTCGTAGTCGGTCCAGAGATCCTCGATGACCTGGCGCGAGAGCGCCGCGACGATGGGCGTGACCAGCACGCACTGGGCGATGATCATGGCGGTCGGCGTAAACAGCAGGTTGAGTACGCCGAGCGGTCCGGCGCGCGAGAGAATGAGATAGACGAGCAAGCCGACGACCACCGGCGGCAGACCCATTAGTCCGTTCAACAGGATCGTCAGCGCGCCGCGGCCAGGAAATCGGAACAGGGCGACGGCCCCGCCCAACGGCAGGCCGATCAGGGCAGCGAGCAAGACCGCGATGCCGCTGACCTTGAGGGAAAGCAGAATGATCTCGGCGAGATCCCGGTCGAAGGACAGGATCAGCCGGAACGCGGCGAGAAAGGCTTCGTAAATGTCGGCCATGGGCGAGGGGTTCGGGCAATAACCTCACGGGCAGTTGGCAGCCGGCGCGGCTGTGTTCGGTGTCAGCACTCCCAGCATTGTGCCGCTGAAATAATAGGTTATAGAAAAATTCAGCTATTTATGCAGGAATTTGCATAAAATAACAAACCTATTGTTCGAAAATGGGCCGCGCCGAGCGAGCCATGGGCCGATCTCTGCGGCGTCGGACTTGGCGCGCCGCGTGAGCGCCCTCATATTGCTGTCATGAGTGAGTTTGTCGTCAAGCCCGATCCCGGCGATTCCCGGCTAGTGACCCGCGTCGCGGGCACCGACCAGGACGGCGCGCCGGTCGAGACCGCAGTAGTCGCCGAGCGGCCGCTCACCTTGTTCCTGAACGGGCAGGAAATCGTCACCATGATGACCATCGGCGACTATCCCGACTACCTCGCGTTGGGTTACCTGCTCAACCAGAACATGCTGCGCGCCGACGACGAGATCACCGCCATCGACGTCGACGACGAGATCGATGTGGTCGTCGTACGGACCAAGCGCCCGACGAATTTCGAGGCCAAGCTCAAGAAGAAGACCCTGACCTCGGGCTGTGCCCAGGGCACCGTGTTCGGCGACGTGATGGAGCGCTTCGACGAGGTCCGCCTTGCGGACGACGCCGTGCTGCGCACCTCGTGGCTTTATACACTCTCGCGCAAGATCAACACCCAGCCCAGCCTCTACCTCGCGGCGGGGGCGATCCACGGCTGCGTGCTGTGCGAGGAGGACCGGCCCCTGCTCTACATGGAGGATGTCGGCCGTCATAACGCGATCGACAAGATCGCCGGCTACATGTTCCGTCACGCGATATCGCCGGTGGGGAAGATTTTCTACACCACCGGCCGGCTGACCAGCGAAATGGTGATCAAGACCGTGCAGATGGAGATCCCGATCGTGATTTCGCGTTCCGGCTTCACCGCCGCCGGGGTCGAGCTTGCACGGCGCGCCAATCTCACCCTGATCGGGCGCGCCAAGGGCAAACGCTTCGTTACGCTCTCCGGCGCCCAGCGCGTTCTCTACGACGCGGATGCGGGGGCAGTTGCGGAAGAGGCGTCTCGCCATGCGCGCAAGGCGAGCCATGGCGGCGATGGCGGCTGAGCCCGGGAGCGGCCCGCTCGTCGGTGTGCTGCTGGCGGGCGGCCTGGCGCGCCGCATGGGTGGGGGTGACAAGCCGCTGCGCGAGCTTGGCGGAATAACCATCCTCGAACGGGTGATCGCGCGCGCACGCGATCAGACCGACGTTCTGGTGCTGAACGCGAACGGGGATCCCGCACGTTTTGCCACGTTTGGTCTGCCGGTGGTAGCCGACGGGGTACCGGATTTCGCTGGGCCGCTGGCGGGAGTCCTCGCGGGTCTCGACTGGGCGGCCGTCGAGCATCCGGACTGCCACTGGGTCGTGAGCTTTGCGACCGATACGCCGTTTTTGCCCGCCGATCTGGTCTCGCGCCTGTGCTCGGCGGTGCAGGACGGCGCGGCGCTCGCCTGCGCAGCCTCCGCGGGACGCAGCCATCCGGTGTTCGGGTTGTGGCCGGTTAGTCTTCGGGATGCCTTGCGTGCCGCCATGGTCGAGGAGGCAATGCGCAAGATCGACGCCTTTACGGCGCGCTATGGTTGCGCGGTAGTTGAGTTCGAGACCCAGTCGGTCGATCCTTTTTTTAACGCGAACAAGCCCGACGACCTGGCCGAAGCCGAGGCGCTGCTCGAACGCCTCGGATCGGGCTAGCCCCGCCCCAACGCCGCTATTCGGCGGCTTCGGCTGCCGCCGGTTCGATCCGGGCGGCGCAGAACTTGAACTCGGGGATCTTGCCGAACGGGTCGAGCGCCGGGTTGGTCAGCATGTTGGCGGGCGCCTCGGCGAAGCAAAAGGGGACGAAGACGACGCCGTGGGGGACCCCGGAATCAGCCCGTGCGCGCAGTTCGATCACGCCGCGCCGGGTCGCCACCCGGACCGTATCGCCTGGTGCGATGCCTAGCTCGGCGAAGGCGTCCGGTGCCAGGTGGCAGACGGCCTCGGGCTCAATGTCGTCGAGCATCTGGGCGCGCCGGGTCATGGCGCCGGTATGCCAGTGCTCGAGGATTCGTCCCGTGGTCAGGATCAGCGGGAATTCGTCGTCGGGCATTTCGTCGGGCGGGACGATGCTCGCGGGCACGAACTTAGCGCGCCCCGTCGGCGTCGGAAAGCCGTCGCCGAAGATGACGTCGTGGCCCGGCGTCTCCTCGTCGTCGCAGGGGTAGGTCACCGCGCCTTCGCGCTGCAACCGCTCCCAGGTGATGCCGTTGAGCGAGTCCATGCAGCCGCGCATTTCGGCGAATACGTCGGCGGGGCCGATGTAATTCCAGTCGAGCCCGAGACGGCGGGCGATTTCCTGGGTGATCCACCAGTCGTCGCGCGCCTCGCCCGGCGCGTCGATCGCCTTACGGCCGATCTGGACCTGACGGTTGGTGTTTGTCACCGTGCCTTCCTTCTCGGGCCACGCGGTCGCGGGGAGAACGACGTCAGCGAAGTAGGCGGTTTCGGTGAGGAAGATTTCCTGCACGATGAGAAGTTCGAGCTTGGCCATGGCCTCGCGGACATGGTGGGTGTTGGGATCCGACATGGCCGGGTTCTCGCCCATGACGTACATGCCCTTGATCGTTCCGTCATAGACCGCGTCCATGATCTCGACCACGGTGAGGCCGGGATTGGAATCCAGCTCCATACCCCAATAGGCTTCGAATTTGGCCTTTGCGTCCGGGTTGTCGACCCGCTGGTAGTCGGGATAGACCATCGGGATCAGGCCTGCGTCCGATGCGCCCTGGACGTTGTTCTGGCCGCGCAGGGGATGGAGCCCCGTGCCCGGGCGGCCGACTTGGCCCGACATCAGGGCCAGCGCGATCAGGCAGCGGGCGTTGTCGGTGCCGTGGACATGCTGCGAGATGCCCATGCCCCAGAAGACCATGGCGGCGTTCGCCTCGCCGTAGAGGCGCGCGACGGTGCGGATGGTCTCTGCGTCGATGCCGCAATGGGGCGCCATCGCCTCGGGCGTGTAGCTCTTGAGGTGGCTGCGCATCTCGGCGAAGCCCTCGGTGTGGGCCTGGATGTACTGCTCGTCGGCCAGGCCCTCCTCGACAATCACATGCATGATCGCGTTGAGCAAGGCGACGTCGCTGCCGGGTTTGAACTGCAACATGTAGTCGGCGTGACGCGAGAGCGCTGAACCGCGCGGGTCCATCACGATCAGGGTGGCGCCGTTTTGGCGGGCGTTCTTGATGAAGGTGGCGGCGACCGGATGGTTGGTGGCCGGATTGGCGCCGATCACGATGATGACGTCGGAATGGCGGCATTCGTTGAACGTCGCCGTGACCGAGGCCGAGCCGATGCCTTCAAGCAGCGCCGCGACGGAAGAGGCGTGGCACAGCCGGGTGCAGTGGTCGACGTTGTTGGTACGAAAGCCCGTGCGCACCAGCTTCTGGACCAGGTAAGCCTCCTCGTTCGAGCCCTTTGCCGAGCCGAAGCCCGAGAGCGCCGAGGGACCGTCGCGCTCGAGGATCCGGCGCAGGCCTGCGGCCGCGATGTCGAGGGCCTCGTCCCAGCTCGCCTCGCGGAAGTGGGTGTACGGGTTGGACGGATCGAGATCGAGGGCCGCGGACTTGGGCGCGTCGTCTCGCCGGATCAGGGGTGTGGTCAGGCGGTGGGGGTGGCCCACATAGTCGAAGCCGAAGCGGCCCTTGACGCAGAGCCGGCCGTGATTGGCTGGGCCGTCGCGGCCTTCGACCCTGACGATGGCGTTGTCCTTGACCTGGAAGGTGAGCTGGCAGCCGACCCCGCAATAGGGGCAGACGCTATCGACCGCCTTTTCCGCCTCGACGACGCCCGCGCCGTGGGCGGGCATTAGGGCGCCGGTGGGGCAGGCCTGCACGCACTCGCCGCAGGCGACGCAGCTGCTCTCGCCCATGGGATCGTCGAAATCGAACACGATCTTGTTGCCCGAACCCCGGTTCGCCATGCCGATGACGTCGTTGACCTGGACCTCGCGGCACGCGCGCACGCAGCGGGTGCAGTGGATGCAGGCGTCGAGATTGATCGCCATGGCCGGGTGGCTGGTGTCGGGGGCGAGGGTTTGCTTGGCTGGAAAGCGGCTTTCCGTCTGGCCCATCTCTTCGGCCCAGGTCCACAGTTCCGAGTTGGGATCGTGGGCGCTTTCGCGCGCTGGTTGGTCCGCGACCAGTAACTCCATGACCATCTCGCGCGAGCGGACGGCGCGCTCGCTCTGGCTGTGCACCACCATGCCGTCCGTGGGCTGGCGCACGCAGGAGGCGGCGAGTACCCGTTCACCCTCGATCTCGACCATGCAGGCGCGGCAGTTGCCGTCGGCGCGGTAGCCGGGCTCCGGGGTGTAGCACAGATGGGGGATGGTGGTGCCCAGGCGCTGGGCGGCCTGCCAGAGGGTTTCGCCGCGCGCGGCTTCGACTTCGACACCGTCTAGCGTAAAGCGGATCGTCTCGCTCATGAGAGCTCCTCCTTGAAGTGCTTGAGCACCATCAGCAACGGGTTGGGTGCAGCCTGGCCGAGGCCGCAGATCGAGGCGTCCATCATGGTCGCACTCAACTCCTCGAGTAGCGGTCCGTCCCAGTGATCTGTTGCCATCAGCTTGAGGGCCTTTTCCGTGCCCACCCGGCAGGGCGTACACTGACCGCAGCTCTCGTCCTCGAAGAAACGCATCAGGTTGCGCACCACGTCCTTGATGTCGTCCCGGTCCGAGAGCACGATCACCGCCGCCGAGCCGATAAAGCAGCCATGCTCGTTCAGGGTGTCGAAATCCATCGGGATGTCGGCCATGGAGGCGGGCAGGATGCCGCCCGACGCGCCGCCCGGCAGGTAGCCCTTCAGGACGTGGCCGTCGGCCATACCACCGCAATACTCGTCGATCAGTTCCTGCGCCGTGATGCCGGCGGGCGCGAGTTTGACGCCCGGCTCCTTGACCCGGCCAGAGACCGAGAAGCTGCGCAGGCCCGTGCGCCCGTGGCGGCCCTCGCCGGTAAACCAGTCGGCGCCCTTTTCCACGATGTCGCGCACCCAGTAGACGGTCTCGACGTTGTGGATCAGGGTCGGGCGGCCGAACAGGCCGACCTGGGAGGGGAAGGGGGGCTTGTGGCGGGGCTCGCCGCGCTTGCCCTCGATGCTTTCAAGCATCGCCGATTCCTCGCCGCAGATATAGGCGCCCGCGCCGCGCCGCAGATGGATTTTAGTCACCGCATCGAGGCCCGCGGCGCGAACCTGTTCGATCTCGTCGCTCAGCACCTTGTGCAAGCTTGGGTACTCGTCGCGCAGATAGATATAGACGTCCGTGGCCTCGACCGCCCAGGCGGCGATCAGCATGCCTTCGAGGAAACGGTGCGGATCGCGCTCCAGATAATAACGGTCCTTGAAGGTGCCGGGTTCGCCCTCGTCGGCGTTGATCGCCATCAGCCGCGGAGCCGGTTCCTGGCGCACGAAACGCCACTTGCGCCCGGCCGGGAAGCCCGCGCCGCCAAGACCCCGTAGCCCGCTCGCCTCCATAATCTCGATCAAATCGTCGACCGTTCGCTCCCCTGTCATACATTGCTTAAATAGCTTGTACCCATTGGTTTTTACATATGTGTCATACACGGTGTATGACAGAATAGGGGGTTCTGTATGACTGTTGTCGGCTGCGTGTATGACAGCTGTAGGGGTGGCATTTTCGACAGGGAAATGGCCGACTTCCGCCACCGGCGCGCATTCGCAGCGACCCATGCAGGGCGCACGCAGGATCCGCGCTTTCTCACCCAGCGCCCGGCCTAGCTCCTGGAGCAGATCGTCCGCCCCCATCATCTCGCAGGTCAGGCTGTCGCAGACCCGGATGGTCAGCGCCGGGGGCGGTGTCTCGCCCTCGCGGACCACGTCGAAATGGGCATAAAAGGTCGCCGTCTCGTAGACCTCGGCGAGGGACAGCGCCATCTCGTGCGCCAGCGCCACGAGGTGCGCGGCCGAGAGGTGTCCGTAACGGTCCTGGATCAAATGCAGATGCTCGATCAAGAGATCGCGCCGGCGCGGCTGCTCACCCAGCAGGGCGCGAATCTCGCCCAGCGCACCGGGCTCGGGTTGGCGTCCCTTGAGCTGGCTTAGGGCTTTTCGCCGGCTGGTGCCGGGATGCTTGAACTTGCGGAGCGTCACGTCGGTTGCGGCCATCGGCGCGTGCCTTTCTGCTCGGCCCAGCCTGCCCGGGCGTAATGCGCGGGCTAATCTGGCAAAGGATTGATCATTTGTAAAATTTATTGAAACGATCAAACGATAGAAATCATCTATCGCACGTCAAATCGCTACGGCACCGTCGCGCGCACGCCCGAACAGGTTCGTTTCGTCGAGTGTCTCGGCAACCGCCAGCATGGCCTTCGCCATGGGCGGCACCGGCTCTCCATCGGAAATCACGAAGCCGACCAGGTGGCCCACCCGGGGTGCGATCAGCGGCAGGGCGCGGGTGCCGGGTGGGATGTTCTGGGTCGCGAGGAAATGCTCGGGTACGACACTGCACCAGGCGCCAGTGGCGACATGCAGGCCGAGCTGGCCAATCGAGTTGGTTTCGATCTGGGGCGCAGGCTGCTGGCCGGCGTCGCGAAACGCAGCATCGATGATGCGCCGGTTCTGCATGTCGGACGAGAGCAGGCAGAGCGGTTGCGCCGCCGCGGTCTTCCAGGTCACTGACGACGCCTTCGCGAAACGCCCGTCGTCGGGGATCAGCAGGCAGTAGCATTCGCGGTAAAGCGGCACCGAACGGACATGGCGGATCGGCTCGTTGTCGAGATAGGTGACACCGAGGTCGATCTCGAAATTGTCGAGCCCGCGCTGGATCTCTGCCGAGCTTTGCGACATCACGGCGACCGACGCTCCCGGATGGCGCTCGCAGAAGGGCCGGGTCACCCGCGGCATCAGCGGCAGCGCCGTCGGCACCACGCCGATTCGTAAGCGGCCGTGCAGGTCGCCGCGCATCTCGCTCAGCTCCTGGAGCATGGCGTCGCGGTCGGCCAGGATGCGTTCGGCCCATTCGAGAACCCGCTGGCCCTCCGGCGTGAAGCCCTGGAAGCGCTGGTGGCGGCGAACGATGGGCAGGCCCAGTTCGTTCTCTAGCTGCTTGATGCCGTTGGACAGGGTGGGCTGGGCCACGTCGCAGCGCGCCGCGGCGCGGCCAAAATGCTGCTCGGCGGCGAGTGCGACGAGATAAGTGAACTGCTTTATGAACATGGTGAAGCTCCTACCCGGCGCCCGGCGTCTAGCACGCTGCCAGTGGCGGGCCGGGCAGAAGCGCCAGCGCGATCACCGCGGAGTTGATCGTGCGTTTGCCCACATGCTCGAAATTTACCTTCACCCGGGCGCCGACGACGCTCTGGACCTGGCCTGCGCACCAGTCCGGTTGGCTCGGGTGCGCCACCCGCGAGCCCGGCTCGTAATAGGCTACTTCCGGCAGCGTGGAAGGACCGGTGGGCACGGGATCAGGCGCTCCAGCCGCCGTCGACGGTCAGCACTGCGCCGTTGCCCGAGCTGGCGTACGTCACGACAACCCGCGCGCCATCCGCGGCAAGCCGTTTTGCGATCGCGGCTCCGATGCCCCGACTGGGTCCAGTCACCAGGGCCAGCTTGCCTTCAAGCGACGAACCCGGACGGCGTTCCTGTTCAGCCACGATAAGATCTCTCCCCATAGGCATAGACGACCGGACGAGCACCGCTCACCGGAGCCATGACAGTTCCGCCGCTAGTCTATCCCAATGAGCCCCCGATGGGGTCTCGTCGTTGGGCCAGGCGTAATGCCGGGTCCCTGTGGATTTGGTAGTCCTAATCCGTCATCATCGCCTAACAACACGGCCCGGTGCTCGATGGCAGACGGCTCGGAGACAAAAGAATGGGGGAGGGGACACCATGGTAGGCGAGATTGTTGGAACCGTAGAGGCGCTGTGGCGCTATCCGGTGCGCTCCGTGCTCGGTGAAGCGCTCGAAGCGGCGACGCTCGGTGAAAACGGGGTCATCGGCGATCGGAGCTATTCGGTTGTCGATAACGACAAATTCGCCATGGTGAGCGCGGCGATATCGGCTAAAGAATGGTCGGCGCTGGTCGGTGTCCGGGCGGAGTTCGTCGAGGAACCGACGCCGGACGCGCCGCCGCCGCCGGTTCGGCTGCTGTTTCCGGACGGTACGGAGCTGGTCAGTGACAACCCGGCGTTGACCGAGCAGTTGACCGCGCTAACCGGGCGCACCGTGTCGTTGTGGAGCGGCCAGGCCTCCGGCGCGGCGAAATCCGATGAAGCGGACCCGCGTGCCGATGGCAAGGCCTCGCCCGCGGCGCCCTACGAGTTGACCCCGATCCACCTGCTGACGACGGCAACCGTTCGGGCGGCAAACTCGGTCTACCCCGAGGGGGTCTTCAACCCGATTCGCTTTCGGCCCAACATCGTCCTCGACACCCCCGATGCTACGGGGTTTGCCGAAAACGAATGGCTCGGCAAGACGCTGGCGATCGGCGAGGACGTTCGACTCAAGCTTGATGATCATTGTGTGCGTTGCGTCATGACGACGCTCGGGCACGGCGACCTTGAGGAAGATCGGAACATCCTCAAGACGGTGTACAAAGAGAACAACCGTAATTTTGGAATCTATGCCAGCGTCGCCACCTTGGGCCAGGTCCGGGCCGGCGATACGGCGGTCCTGCTGGACGGATAGAATCTTGGGCGGGTCGACAACGCGACGGGGAATGCGATGAGCGAAGAATTGCGACTGGCGGGCCTGCTCTGCTCGCGTCTATCTCACGATCTAGTGGGGCCGGTCTCCGCCATGAGCAACGGCACCGAGTTCCTGGAAGACGATGCACCCGACATGCGCGAAGAGGTGGCCCGCCTTCTCGCCATAAGCAGCGAACAGGCGTCCCATCGGCTGCAGCTTTTCCGGATTGCCTTCGGCCGCTCGGAATCTGCCAGCATCGTGCCGGCGGTCGCGGCCCGCGCCGCGGTCGATTTTCTGCCAGCCTAATTTGTCCCATAGGCGCTGGCGTCAGACAGCCTGCGCAGCGGAAAATTCCTCTCCTTCTTCATACTGAAGAGCGTCCCCTGCGATAATATGTGCTGCGCCCTTGAGGGCCTCCAGCAGGGACGGGTGGGGGAAAATCGATTCCAATAGGTAGGTGTAGGGGAAATTCCGTTCGATCATTATCGAGGCGGCACCGACAATTGTGTCCGCATTTGGGCCAACCACACGAACCCCGAGAATCCGATCGTCGCCGGGGGGGCCGACGATAAGTTTCACAAATCCGATTGGCGGTTGAATGGCATGGGCTCGGTGATTTCGCGCAAAGGGGTACTTGCCGACCCGCGCTTCGCCGAATTGCTCCTGAACATATGCCTCAGTGACGCCGGCACCGGCCAACATCGGAATTGTAAAAACGATATAGGGGACGTGATCTAGGCCCTGCGGATACTCCATACCCAAAATGTGAGCAGCGGCGCATCTTCCTTCGGCTTCAGCGACATGAACAAGCGACAAATCGCTTGGTATATTTCGGGCGCCGACGTCACCGACTGCATAGATATGAGGAACGTTGGTACGGGCATTCGTATCGATCTGAATATAGTTGTGGCTGTCTAGAGCAACGCCCGTGGCTTCCAAATTCATGTTGTCTACGCAGGGTACCCGTCCCACCGCCAACAATATCATCTCGGTTTTGATATCCCCGGTGGACAGCTCTGTCTGGATATCATTGTCCTGCAGCTCATGGCTTTGGTAGCGGCTGGAAGGAATGACGTCGATGCCCTTCGCGTCGAAGGCGTTTTGTATGAAGTCACTGATGTCTTTGTCTTCATTAGCTAAAATTTTAGCTCTGGTATCGACTAGGTGAACCTGGGTTCCCACGGCGTTGAATATGGTGGCGAATTCGCAGCCGATGACCCCAGCGCCTAAAATCAGAATATTTTTTGGGGAATGCGACAGGCCGACAACCTCATCGCTGGTGATTATTCTTCTCCCGTCCACCGACATATTCGGCAAAATTCTCGGTCGGGTTCCCGTGGCAATGACGATGTAGTCTCCTGAATATTCCTCACCGCCCACTACAACTCTGTGAGGATCCACGAAGGTGGCCTTGCCCTGAACCACTCTGACGCCGAGACGCTGTAGCCGGGTATCCAGCATCGAAGTCAAGCTGGCAGCCGATCGTTCGATGCCCCTTTGCAGCAATGAATAATCCATCATGGGGATCTGACCAAAGACATCGTCACGGAATCTTACGTGCAGATATTCACGGGCAATCTCGTAGCCAGCCTTCGATTTGAAAGCCCCCTCGATACCGTAGCCCATTAAAGGACCACCGTTGATGACGATCACCCTTTTCCCCTGCATTGCGACTTTGCTCGCCGTGCTAATCCCCCCGGGTCCACCGCCAATGATTAAAACGTCATAATGGTTCGAATTCACTCATAACCTCCTCGCCTTGCCCCATTGAATTTCTCCCCATATTTTGCACAGATTACCATGTTGGTCGGGGTTGCATGTCCCAATTGGAAATCCGCAGCATCGCGCGCGAGGGCTCCGTCAGAGCAAATGCAGTTGAGGCTGGCGGCAGCGTCCCGTAGATGGATGCAAAACCCCTTCCGCTATTTCAAGAGTTCGCCGGAGGTAATTCGCCTCACGGTGGTGACGTACGTCTGCGCTCGCACCACGTTTTATCGCTGGTATGACCGCTATCAGATTGGCGGCTCGGAGGCTTTGGAAGATCAATCGCCCCATCCGTCCCGAGTCTGGAACCGCATTCCAGATGATGTTCGTCAGCGCATCGTAGACCTGGGACTTGGGTGTGCCGGAGCTATCTCCGCGCGAACTGGTGGTGCGCTTCACTGACACAGAAGAATGTTTTGTCTCAGAGGCTTCCGTCTATCGCCTGCCCAAATCCCTTGATCTGATAACCAGCCCTGCATTTATCGTCATCAAGGCGGAAAATGAGTTCAGGGATAAGACAACAGCCATCAACCAACTGTGGCAGACCGACTTAGCTTATCTGAAGGTCATTGGTTGGGGTTGGATGTATTTATCAACGATCCTCGATGATTACTCGCGCTATATCATAGCCTGGAAGCTGTGCACGACCATGAAGACGGGTGACGTTACCGATACGCTAAAACTTGCCCTACAGGCATCTGGCTGTGACCAGGCCCATGTTGCACACAAACCCAGACTGCTATCGGACAACGGCTCCAGCCACGTCTCTGGTGAGTTAGCTGAATGGCTGGGTGATAAGAGAATGGGGCACGTCAGAGGGGCACCGTATCATCCGCAAACACAGGGCAAAATCGAGCGATGGCATCAGACCCTGAAGAATCGCGTCCTGTTGGAAAACTACTTCTTTCCGGCAGACCTTGAGGCGCAGATGGAAGCGTTCGTCGATCATTACAATCATCGGCGATACCACGAGAGCATCAATAACCTCACGCCTGCAGACGCCTACTTCGGGCGTGGCCAAGCTATTTTAAAACAACGGGAAAGGATCAAACTGAAAACGATGGAAACCAGGCGCTTGCATAGCGGAAAATACGCCGCTTAATATATTGAACCAGATGTGCCAGATCCTCCTTTAGATCAGCCCGCTGATTGTTCCAATTACTATGACGACGGATAGTCACATACGAAATGCCAGCGCCCGAGAATTCCCGCGACGAGAAGCGTCCGGTCCTGAAGGACGTCTTCGGCTTCGACGAATTTCGCCCCGGCCAGGAGCAGGTGGTGGATGCACTGCTGGCCGGGCGCAACGTGCTGACCGTCATGCCGACGGGGTCCGGAAAATCGCTCTGCTTTCAGGTCCCGGCGCTGATCCGTGGCGGTCTCACCGTCGTCGTCTCCCCGCTCGTCGCCCTGATGCACGATCAGGTTGCGGCCTTGCGCCTCGCCGGCGTCGCGGCCGACGCCATCAACTCCTCGCGTGACCGCGCCGACAACGTCGCCGCCTGGCAGCGCGCCGCCTCGGGCGAGACCCGGCTTCTCTACATGGCACCGGAGCGACTGATGACCGAGCGCATGCTCGCCGCGCTCGGCCGCCTCAACGTTCGTCTGATCGCGGTCGACGAAGCCCACTGCATCTCGCAATGGGGGCCCTCCTTCCGGCCCGATTACGAGGATCTCTCGCGCTTGCGCGGAATCTTTCCCGGCGTTCCCATCGCGGCTCTCACGGCTACGGCCGACGAGGTCACCCGCGAGGACATCGCGGCGCAGCTCTTTGCCGGCGACGGCGAAACCGTCGTGCTCGGCTTCGATCGCCCGAACATAAAGCTGAACGTGGAGATGAAACGGGACTGGAAGTCCCAGCTGCTCGCCTTCATCGGGCGCCATCGCGGCGAAAGCGGAATCGTCTACCGCCTGTCGCGCAAAAAAACCGAAGCCGCCGCCGCCTTCCTTGCCGGAAACGGCGTCCGCGCCCTGCCCTACCACGCCGGCATGGACAAGGCGGTGCGCGACACTAACCAGAACGTCTTCATGACCGAGCCGGGCGTCGTCATCGTGGCGACCATCGCCTTCGGCATGGGCATCGACAAGTCCGACGTCCGCTTCGTCTTCCACGCCGACCTACCCGGCAGCCTTGAGGCCTATTACCAGGAGATCGGCCGCGCCGGCCGGGATGACCGCCCGGCCAAGGCGCATATGCTCTATGGCCTAGACGACATCCGCATGCGACGCGTGTTCATCGAGCAGGAAGACGCCGGCGAGGAGCGCACCCGGCGCGAGCACCGGCGCCTCGACGCGCTGATCAGCTTTTGCGAGTCTCCGGCCTGTCGGCGGCGCGCCCTGCTCTCCTATTTTGGGGAACAAACCGAGCCTTGCGGGAACTGCGACGTCTGCCTCAATCCCGTCGACATGGTGGACGGCACGGCCGAGGGACAGAAAATTCTCTCGGCGGTATCCCAAACCGGGCAACGCTTCGGCGTTGTCCACATCATCGATGTCTTACGCGGGGCGCGGACGGAGAAGGTCGCGAAGACCGGCCACGACCGCCTGCCCGTCTACGGCTGCGGTGGCGAGCACAAGAAGGAGAATTGGCGCTCCCTGATCCGCCAGCTCGTGGCCGCTGGGTTCCTCCGCCTCGACGTAAGGGACTATGGCGGACTCGCACTTACCGAAAAAGGCCAGGCCCTGCTGGCGGGCGAGGACAACTTCCAATATCGCCAGGACACCATGCGCCGCGACCCGTCCGCGCGCGGCAAGGCCCGGGGCGGGGCACCCGTGGCAGACTTGTCCGCAGCCGAGACGGCGCTGCTCGACGGGCTCAAGGAGTTGCGCCTTCGCCTCGCCAAAGAACGCGGCGTGCCCGCCTATGTCGTTTTTTCCGATAAATCCCTCGCCGACATGGCCCAGCGCCGGCCGCGCAACGCCACAGAATTCGCCGAGGTCAACGGCGTCGGCGCGGCCAAGCTGAGGGATTTCGCAGCCCCCTTCCTGGCCGCCATCGCCGCCGCCCCGGCGCCGACGGACGAGGGTCTCAAGGCATCCTGCCCGCCGTCTGAGGTCGCGCCGGACTGAACGGGCCGCCAGCAGACACGAAAAACCCCGCCGAAGCGGGGTTAAGCCATTGAACTTTCTTTAGGAGACCTGTTGCGGAAGTTGGATTCGAACCGGCGATCGTCAGGTTGTGGGGCTAAAGAACACAATGTGGTAGTCCGACAATGGACGGTGTGTACCGTTGGGCCCCTATGGGGCTGGATGAATTTTATCTATCCAGTTCAATCCTTTCGGATCCTCTACCACGGGGATATCAAGATTGACCACAACGGGGTCCTGGTCGCTGCGAATGAGTACACATTGGATCGGTTGTTCCGGACTGGCGTTGATTTCCTGATGCGGGACATAGGGCGGGATATAAATGAAATCGCCCGGGCCCGCTTCGCAGACATATTCCAGTGCGTTGCCCCAACGCATTCTGGCTTTACCGCTGACAATATAAATAATGCTTTCCAGCGCGCCGTGATGATGCGTGCCTGTTTTAGCACCCGGCTGGATTGCGACCGTACCGGCCCAGAGCTTGCTAGCTCCGGCAGTGGCGTAATCGATCGCCGCGGCGCGATCCATGCCCGGTGTCTGCTGCGTGTTTGTATCCAGGTGATCGCCATTGACCACCTTCACACCGTTGTCTTTCCAGTCAGAAGCATCACTCATCTAATCATTCCGATCCGCTTATCCTTCGGGGTCACGGCTAGTCCAGATCACCACGGGTCAACTGTGAGATTAGCAGAATTGATTATTCTTTGACTTAGGCTACGCCCCGCCCGCACCGGCATCAAGTTTAGTGTTTCGATACTGCCTGACAGCTAGAGAAAACAGAGAGGAAATTCGGCTCTCGCACTTATTTTTCCCTAGAGCAGCGGGCGCAGATCTAGTTGCCGTCCAGGTCGAGAATATAGGCGTAGTAGTCGGTTCCATCGGGGGGGGCGGAGGGCCGATTTGCCCTCATTCGTATCGCTATTGGCAAGTGCCTCGGCATGGAACCCGTCGACCGCCTTGCGGGAACGGGCCTTCAAGGTGACCATGGTGCCGTTGCCTGCGCCCGCGGCCTTCTTGTTGAAGGGGCTTGGTCACGAAAAACTGGGCCTTTTCCGGCGCGCCTGTGCGCTCCGGCCACCAACTTAACGTGTCACGGGTCCCCGTGACCCTTGCCGTCCCATCGGCACACAACCCCAACGGCCCGCGCCCCGGCGCGGGTCTTTTTTAGAGTGGGTAGCAATGATGTTCGGCGGCGGTGCGGGTGGTGCCTAGTCGTCGCGGTGGACCCGCTCCATCCGCTCGTGGCTTTCCTGCGCCTCGATACTCATGGTCGCAATCGGCCGGGCCTCGAGGCGGCTCAGCCCGATCGGCTCGTTGGTCACCTCGCAATAGCCGTAGCTCTTGCTCTCGATACGATCGAGCGCCGCATCGATCTTAGCGATCAGCTTGCGTTGGCGGTCCCGGGTGCGCAGCTCGACGGTGCGCTCGGTTTCGGTCGAGGCGCGATCGGCGATGTCCGCCTCAGGCAGTGAGCCCTGCTTGAGGTTATGAAGCGTCTGGTTCAATTCGCGCAACACCTCGTCGTGCCAGCCCAGCAACTTGCGCCGGAAATATTCCAACTGGCGCGCGTTCATGAAGGGTTCCTTCTCGGAGGGCCGGTAAGTTTTCGGGAGTCTTGCCCCCATGCTTTTCTTCTCCATCAGCGCTGGACGGTGTCGTCGGCGGCGGGAGTATATTGAATTGCTGGCCCGGCCCGCAAGGCCTCTTCTAGACCTCGCGCGAATCCCGCCCGTGCCAAAAAAAATACCAGTAATATAAGCAACTTAATGTGTTGTAAGCAGCGTGGGATCAGCCGAAGGGCAGATGCAGGACAAGAACCGGCTAGGGCTCGTCGCCGAATTTTGCGAGTTCGACCCGGGCGCGTAGATCAATCTCGTCGAGCACTTCCTTCAGACGCAGGTCGGTTACCTGGGTGCGGGCGACGTCCAGTTCACGGGCAAGCTCAACCAGAGTGCCCCGGGACACATTGCCGCGCAGCGGACCCATACGGGTCTCGTCAGGTTGTCGAGCAAGCTCTCGCCACGCGCGGTCGAGTGCTGCTTCCGGCCGTCCGGCGTGTCGACCTCCTGCACCGCGAGTAGGGCATCGACCGACGCAATCGGCGAAATTCCGGACACCGTGGGCGCACTCTCGGTAGCCTCATCGACCAGCGTAAAGCGCGCCTGGCCGGCCCCGGATTTCGCGACGCCGCTCTTGCGACGAACCGACCCGGCTCCAACTCTGTTTGACGGTATGATTTTTATCGAGGCTCCGTGTGGTGTGCTTGGTGTACCGCCGCATGAGTTTGGTGTACCGCCGCATGAGTGGAGAGCGTCAAGGTGCGCCAAACCGGTTAACAAGCCGTAAAGTCTGCAACGAGCCGGCAAGGGCGGAAGATCTTGCCGGGCGGCGGACAGAATTTACCCCGTCCCAGTCCGCGTTTCCACGGCTCGTCAATCTATACATTGATATCAATCGGTGGGGCTCGCCGTCGTAAAGGCAGAGCACCGCGTCGTAGGCTTGGTCCTTGATCCGCTGGATCAGGTCGCCGCTGAGGTCGCAACGCACGTCGAGCGCAATATCCGGGTTGGCGTCAACGAAGCGGCCGAGAATGCGCGGCAGGTAGGTGATCGTAAAATCGCTGGGAATGCTGATCCGGATGGTGTCGACGACGAATTCTCCCTGCAGGCGGGCGAGGCATTCGTCGCTTAGGCGCATAATCTTCTGGGCGTAGTTGTGCAGGATTCGGCCCTGTTCGCTCAGCTCCATCCGCTTGCCCGCGTCGGTAAACAACGCCGAGCCCGCGATCTCCTGGAGGCGGCGCATCTGCAGGCTCATGGCGGATTGCGAACGCCCGATGACCTCGCCCGTGCGCGAATCACCCTTCGTGCGCACCAGCACGATAAAGGTCTTGAGCAGATCGGTCGGCAAACCCGGTGTCATAGAAGCACCATCCTATCCGCCGAGTTAACTCCAAGCAGAGAGCGCTTTCAACCGGCACCCGCGCCAGCCGCGGACGCGGCTTATCTGCCAAATTCGGTGGGTCGCCGCTTGTGCGGTGCCAGCCTGCGCGGCGATTGAGCACGACTGAGCCATAGTGGCGACTGAACGTCGCTTCGCTTTGATCTTCGTAAAGCGAAATGCATAAGCCCGCTAACTCAGGATGTAATCGCCCGGCGCGTCGGCCAATGCCTTGAGCTTGCCGTCGCCGGGCGTACGCGCCGAAACCTTCTTGCCCGAACGCGGTTTCAGCCAGGCCGCCCAATCGGGCCACCACGAGCCGTCGTAAGCCTCTGCCGCGTCCAGCCAGTCTTGCGCCGCCAAGCCCTCGGTCTCGCCGGTCTGGTAGCCGTATTTAGCCTTGACCGGCGGGTTGATCACCCCGGCGACATGGCCCGACGCGGCAAGGATGAAGCGCGTCGGGCCGCTCATCAGGTGGGTGGCGGCGTAGCATGCCGTCCAGGGCGCGATATGATCTTCCTTGGCGGCCAGGATGTAGGTCGGGATCTTCACCTTACCGAGGTCGATCGGCACCCCGTCCAACGAGATCCCGCCGGGTTTGGCCAGCAGGTTTTCCATATACATCCGGCGCAGGTAGAAACTGTGCATCTTCGCGGGCATCCGGGTGCTGTCGCTGTTCCAGTAGAGCAGGTCGAAGGGCAGGGGGTCGCGCCCGAGCAGGTAGTTGTTGGTCACGAACGACCAGATAAGGTCGTTTGCGCGCAGCATGTTGAAGGTTCTGGCCATCGCTTCGGCCTCGAGATAGCCCTTCTCCGCCATCTGCTTTTCGAGGGAGGCGATCTGGTCCTCGTCGACGAAGACGCGCAGGTCGCCGGCCTCGGTAAAATCGAGCAGCGAGGTAAAAAAAGTAGCGGCCTTGATCCGCGTGTCTTTTTTTGCCGCCATATAGGCCAGCGTGGTTGCTAGTAGGGTGCCGCCCAGGCAATAGCCGATCGTGTTGACGTCGCGCTGGCCCGTCGCCTGCTCGATCGTGTCGAGCGCGGCTAGCGGACCCTCATGCATGTAGTCGACGAACTCCTTGTCCGCCAGCGCTTCGCCCGGATTAGCCCAGGAGACCACGAACACCGTGAACCCCTGGTCCACGGCCCAGCGGATGAACGAATTTTCGGGACGCAGATCGAGGATGTAATATTTGTTGATCCAGGGCGGCACGATCAGCAGCGGGCGGGCATAGACCTGTTTGGTGCTGGGCGTGTACTGGATCAACTCGGCAAGATCCGTACGCATGATCACCTTGCCCGGCGCAATCGCGATGTTTTCTCCAACCTTGAACGCGGTCTCGTCGATCATTCGGATCGCGGGGCCGTGGCCGCCGCCCTTTTCCAGATCGTCGAGCAGGTTTTTCAGGCCCCGGATCAGGTTTTCGCCATGACTTTCCTGCGTCGCGCGCAGAACCTCGGGGTTGGTCAGGGCGAAATTGGTCGGTGCAATCGCATCAACGAACTGGCGGGTGTAAAAATCGATCTTGTGCTGGGTATCGCGATCGAGGCCCTCGACGTCATCCACCGTGGCGTGTAGCCAGCGTGCCGTGAGCAGGTAGGATTGCTTGAAATAGTCGAACAGCAGGTTCTCGTTCCATTCGGAATCGCGAAACCGCCGGTCGTCCTTATGGGGCTCGATCAGGGGCTCGCTCTCGACCCCCATCATGCGTTCTGTGGCGTGCTGCCAAAGCGCCATATGGTCCTGCCACAGCGACATCTGGGCCTGGGCAAGCCGCGCCGGATTGGCTAACATATGCGCCGCCATCTCGAAGAAGGCGCTGGAGACATTCATAGGATCGACGTCGCCCTCGTTCAGCCGCTCGCTGTGGCGCGCCATGAAGTCGGCGACGATTTGGCGGCTCTGTTCGGCGATACGCGCGAAATCGAGCCCTTCGTCGGGGCGGGTCTCGCTCGGGTTGCCTTGGTCTGGCTTGCTCATGCTGCAGTGCAATATAAGGGTTCTCTCCGGCTTGTCGAGGGGTGCAAACCATGGAATTTTCCGGATTTTACCGGCCCGAGCGGGGCACTCGCCCGGGAAAAGGTAAATGTCCGGTTGTAATTGCCTTGAATCTGCTGCTTAATTTAGCCACTCATAGCGGCAGTTGGCAGATAGGTTGAAGCCCGTTGGGGGGGCACGCATTGGGTAAACACAAGACATCGAAGCGCCAGAATCTGGCGCGCGTCGGCGCGCCCGCGTTTGTATTGTCCGGTGCGCTCGCCCTGGGCGCTTGCTCCGCGGTGCCCGACTGGTCTAATCCAGTCGAGTGGTATAACGAGGCCAAAGGCGCCGTCGAAGAGGTCGTCGACGATGTCTTTTCCGACGACGAAACCGAGCTGGCAACGCCGCTTTCTCCGGCTGCCACCGAATACGACGACTACGGTTTCGGCGATGGGCTGCCCACCGGCACGGCGGCCAGCGAACCGCCGCCGATCCCTGGCGAAAACGGGGATTTCCCCAATCTCGCAAGTGTACCGGATGCGATGCCGTCGGCCTCGTCGGTCGACGACCTTGATTCGCTAATGGCCGAATTGACGGCCGACCGGGACCATGCCCAGTACACCGACGAGGTCATTCGTATCGAACCGGCCGAGGAGACCGGCCTGACTACGGTCGAGCAGATGACCACCGATCGCTTTGAAGCCTTCGATTACGGCGAGCCGGCAGTGGCAACGGCGATGGCGCCCACCGAACAGTGGCAGGCGCCCCAGATCGTCGAGCTTGAGACCGCACCCTATCAACCGCTCGCATCGGCCTCCCAGGGTCTTGAAATCATTGAGCTGGGCACGGGCCAGGTCGCAGCAAGCACGCCCTTCACACTAGAGATGTTGTCTCTCGATATGGTCGCAACGCCGATGCCCCAGCCGGCGACCCAGATGGTAGCGGCGTCCGGGCCCTCGGCGCCGGCCGATCACGGGGTCTACGGCGTGAGCACCTTTAAACAGATGTTCGATCAGGCCTACAACGCCTCGCTCGCTACCGGCTACAGTCAGTCTTCTACAGCATCTCTCGCCGCCGCCTGGGGCGAGGGGGTAATGTCCGATGCCCCGTCCGGCGGCTATGCGCCGTCGGTCGTTTTCCAGGCCGCCACGCTTTTTTTCAACAACGGCCAGGCTTGGCTGCCTGAAGGCTCGCGCAGCCAGCTCAAGGACGTGGTGGCGCTGCACGAGACTTACGGCGGCAAGGTTCGCGTCGTCGGTCACGCCAGCATGCGCACCCGCGACATGGATCTGGGCCAGCACAGTCTCGTGAATTTCCAGCTCTCTGCGGACCGAGCCCAGAAAGTGGCCGACGAACTGATGCGCTTAGGCGTACCTCCGTCGGCGATCCTGATCGACGCCAAGGGCGACAACAGCCCGGTCGCCCACGAATACATGCCCGCGGGCGAGCTGGAAAACCGCCGCGCTGAAATCTTCATCGAGTACTAGATCTTGCTTCTATCGCCGGTTCTCTATATTCCGCCAACTGAAGCCTTGACTCTGGCACCGATCGAGGCCGGAATCAGGCTCCCGTCGTTCCGCTCGTACGGGCAAGGCCGGCTCGGTGGAGAGATGTGGCCTGCGCCAAAAATTAAGTACTAAAAGCAGTATGCTAATAGATGGACTCCATTCGGTGTTCCGACACATATTGGCCTGGAGGCGCGACCCGTGAATAACCCCATGGGCATCGGCATCGCCGGGCTGGGAACGGTCGGCGGCGGCGTTTTCAAGCTACTTGGCGAGCAGGCCGAGCTTCTCGCGGCGCGCTGCGGCCGCCCGCTCGAGGTCCGCGCGGTATCGGCGCGCGAAAAAGGTCGCGATCGCGGTTTCGAACTCTCCGGTGTGCGCTGGCACGACGATCCCGCGGCCCTGGCCGGCGATTCCGACGTGGAGATCGTGGTCGAGCTGATCGGTGGCGACGAAGGCCCTGCGCGGAGTCTTTGCGAAGCCGCCCTCGATTCTGGCAAGCATGTGGTGACTGCCAACAAGGCGTTGATCGCACGCCACGGTAACGAACTCGCCGCCTTGGCTGAGGAGCGGGGCGCAGCGCTGGCCTTCGAGGCTGCGGTCGCGGGCGGTATTCCCATCGTCAAGGCGTTGCGCGAAGGGCTGGCAGCAAACCAGATTCAGCGCGTCTACGGCATCCTCAACGGCACCTGCAATTACATCTTGACCGCCATGGACGAGGCCGCGGCAGCAGGCCAGGAGGCGCAGTTCGCCGAGGTTCTGGCCGAGGCTCAGCGGCTCGGCTACGCGGAAGCCGATCCGGATTTCGACATCGACGGCGTCGACGCCGCCCACAAGCTAGCCATTCTCGCCGGCCTTGCGTTCGGCTGCCGGGTTGATTTCGACGCCGTCCATGTTGAGGGTATACGCCGGGTCACTGGCCTCGACATCCAATTCGCGGCCGAACTAGGCTATCGCATCAGACTGCTTGGTATCGCGCGCGTGGCCGAGGACGGGATCGAGCAGCGGGTCCATCCGGCCATGGTGCCGCTAAGCAGCCCCATCGCACAGGTCAACGGCGTGTTCAACGCCGTGGTGGCCGACGGAGACTATGTCGATACCGCGTTTTTCCAGGGCCGCGGCGCGGGCGAGGGGCCGACCGCGTCGTCGGTGGTCGCGGACATCGTGGATATCGCGCGCGGCATCCGGCTGCCCGCGTTCTCGCTTCCGGCGGCGCGGCTCGCAAGCCTGCCCGTGGTGCCCATCGAGGCCCGCGAAGGGGCCTATTACATCCGCCTCATGGTGGTCGACCGGCCGGGCGTGATCGCGGGTATCTCCGCGGCACTGCGCGACCAGAACGTCTCGGTCGAATCCATGATCCAACGTGCGCGCGCGCCCGGCGAACCGGTGCCGGTCGTGATGACGACCCACGATAGCGTCGAGGCCTCGGTGGGGCGAGCGATGGCGCAGATCGAAGCGCTTGATTCCGTGGTCGAACCGGCCCACCTGATCCGGATCGAAGACCTCTAGGGGAGCGCAGACGACGATGGCACTGGACCCAAACATCGCCTTTGACGCGGTCCGCGTCGCCGAGCGCGCGGCGCTCGCCTGTTCGCGCCTGATCGGCAAGGGCGACGAGGAGGCCGCCGACCAGGTAGCGGTCGACGCCATGCGCACGGTGCTGAACGAGCTGCCCATCGCGGGCAGAGTGGTGATCGGCGAGGGCGAGCGCGACGAGGCCCCCATGCTCTATATCGGCGAAGAGGTCGGCACCGGCGATGGCCCACGCATCGACATCGCGCTCGATCCGTTAGAGGGCACCACGATCTGCGCTACCGGTGGGCCTGGCTCGCTGGCGGTCATCGCGTTCGCCGAAGACGGCGGCTTTCTCCACGCACCCGACGTCTACATGGACAAAATCGCGGTCGGCGATGGCCTGCCGGACGGGATCATCGACCTCGACGAAGCGCCTGCGACCAACCTCGCAAATCTCGCCAGCGCCAAGGGCTGCGCGGTCTCCGACCTCACCGCTCTGATTCTCGCGCGCCCGCGTCACGACGAGCTGATCGCGAAGACCCGCGAGGCGGGAGCCCGGGTCCACCTGATCGGCGACGGCGACGTGGCGGGGGTCATTTCAACCACCCGGCTCAACCCCGAGGTCGATATCTATATGGGTATCGGTGGTGCACCCGAGGGCGTGCTCGCGGCCGCGGCCCTGCAGGCCATCGGTGGCCAGATGATGGGCCGCTTGCTGTACCGCAACGACGACGAAAGAGGCCGCGCCGAGCGCATCGGGATTAGCGACTTTGAGCGCAAGTACAGCATGGACGATCTCGCCCACGGCGATGTAGTGTTTGCCGCTACCGGCGTGACCACCGGCACCCTGCTCGACGGCGTGCAGGGTGAGGGCGGCCGTGCCACCACTCACTCCGTCGTCATGAGTTCCGCCACGGGCACGTTACTCAAGATCCGCGCCGAGCACAATTTTGCGCGCCAGGGCGGCGCCTGATCGATCGGTGGTGCGGCCGAAGGCCGGGCCCGCAAGGGCGGGCCGCCGCCACTGCGGCGCACCCACGTAGGCGCGCAGACCCTTAGGTCTGCTACCGTGAGCGATATAGATTGAACCCCCCTTCCCTTCCGTTACCCTGAGCCCCGGCGGCGAACGCGAGTGATGGTGGCATGAACGACAAATCTCAAGGCAGTTTTCTCGGCGTCTCCCGCTCGGTCAGCGGGCGGCGCTGGAAATCCCGGTTGAACGACGAGCGCGCTGCCCTCACACTTTCCCAGCGTCTCGACCTCCCCGAGATCGTCGGCCGGGTCCTGGCCGCCCGCGGGGTCGCGATCGACGATGGCGAACAGTTTCTCAATCCTACGCTCCGCGAGCTGCTGCCGGATCCCTTTCACCTGATCGACATGGAGCGGACCGCGGATCGCCTGGCGGGCGCTGTCATGGCGGGCGAGCTGGTCGCCGTGTTCGGCGATTACGATGTCGACGGGGCGACCTCCTCGGCGCTGCTCACGCGTTTTATCGAAGCCGCCGGTGGCCGGGTGACGGTCTACATTCCTGACCGCATGCGCGAAGGCTACGGCCCCAACGCGCCCGCGCTGCTCAAGCTCAAGGAGGAGGGCGCAGGCGTCGTCGTCACCGTCGATTGCGGCACCGCCTCCTATGAGGCCCTCGACGCCGCCGCCGAGGCCGGACTCGACGTCATCGTGGTCGACCATCACGTCGCCGAGCCGCAACTGCCGCGCTGCTACGCCATGGTCAACCCCAACCGGATCGACGAGCAGAGTCCCCACGGCCATCTGGCGGCGGTCGGCGTCGCGTTTCTCGTGATCGTCGCGGTCAATCGAACCTTGCGCGAGGCGGGCTGGTACGAAGATCGTCCCGAGCCCGGCTTGCTCGACTGGCTCGACATTGTGGCGCTGGGCACCGTGTGCGACGTGGTCCCCCTGCTCGGTGTAAACCGCGCTTTCGTCGCCCAGGGGCTCAAGGTCATGGCCCAGAGGGGCAACGCAGGGTTGGCCGCGCTCGCCGATGTCGGGCGCATCGATGGGCCGCCTACCACTTACCATGCCGGCTACGTGTTGGGGCCACGGGTCAACGCCGGCGGTCGGGTCGGCGAATCCAGTCTCGGCACGCGCCTGCTCTCTACCGCCGACCGCGACGAGGCGCTCACCATCGCCCACCGGCTCGACGAGTTGAACACCGAGCGCCGCGCCATCGAGGCCGTGGTGCTGGCCGAAGCCATCGAGCAGGCCGAACGGGCGCTCGAGCGCTCCGATGCGCCGATGCTTCTGGTCTCGGGCGCCGGGTGGCATGCGGGCGTCATCGGCATTGCGGCAAGCCGTCTGGTCGAGCGTTTCAACCGGCCGGCCGCCGTCGTGGCGCTCGATGCCGATGGCCTGGGCAAGGGCTCGGCTCGCTCTATCCCGGGGATCGACCTGGGAGCCGCGATCATCGCGGCGCGCCAGTCGGGTTTGTTACTGGCGGGGGGCGGTCATCCTATGGCCGCGGGCTTTACGGTCGAAGCCGACCGCCTCGACGCGCTCGCGGCCTTTCTGTCCGAGCGTCTGGCCGGCGCCGACCCGTCGCTGGGTCATGCCCGCGCGTTGGGCGTCGATGCAGCACTTGGTGTCGGGGCCGCGACGGTCGAGCTGGTTGAAACCGTCGCCCGGGTCGGTCCTTTCGGTAGCGCCAACAAGGAGCCCCGCTTCGTCATCGCGAGCGCACGGGTGATCAAGGCCGACGTGGTGGGCGAAAAGCACGTCCGCGCTATCCTCGGCGGCGGCGTGGGCGAGGCTGGCAACTCCCGGCTCACGGGCATCGCCTTTCGCAGCCTGGAAACCCCGGTCGGCGAAGCTCTGCTCACCAACGACGGCGAGCCGCTCCACGTTGCCGGGCATTTACGCGTCGACCGCTGGCAGGGTGTGGAACGCGTCCAACTCCTGATTGACGACGTAGCGAAGACGGAGTAGGGCAAAATTCTGATGAGCTTGTATCATCAGATTCTCGCAAGCTAGCGCCTGTCGCTTATGCGGCGCTAGCCCGCGCGGCGCTTGAGCACGATCAGATAATCTTAGTAGCGATTGAAACCCGCTTAGCTTTACTAGGTAAAGCTAAGCGGGTTTCGAGTTAACGCTAGCCTCGGCCGGGCCTGAGCCCGGGCGGGGATATATCGTGCGAAACGGTCAGGCGGCGCGGCGTGACTTGCGGGGGCCGCCTGAGGGACGTCGATTGCGGCCGGAGCGCCCAGGCTTCTGGCCGCTCTTGGCCTTCGGCACATAGTGGGCGGGTTCGCCGCCGGCGACGTTGAGCCGGCCTCGGGTCAGGGACTCGATAGCGCGCAAAAAAGCCTGCTCGCTCGGGTCGCACAAGGCGATTGCCACGCCCGACGCACCGGCACGCGCCGTGCGCCCGATCCGGTGGACATAATCCTCAGGAACGTTGGGCAGCTCGAAGTTGATGACGTGAGTTACGTCGTTGACGTCGATGCCGCGCGCCGCGATATCGGTCGCAACCAGAACCCGCACGCGGCCTTTACGAAAGCCGTCGAGCGCACGCTGGCGGGCGCCTTGCGATTTGTTGCCGTGAATCGCATCGGCATGGATGCCGATCTTGTTGAGATGCTCCGCGACCCGGTTGGCGCGGTGCTTGGTCCGCGTAAACACGATGGTCCGCTCGATCGCGGGATCGAGCAGGATCTTGGCGAGCAGGGCGCGCTTTTCGTCCGCTGCGACGAAGAATACGCGTTGATCAACTTTCTCCACGGTGGTCGCGGTCGGGGTCACGGCGACCCGGATCGGCTGGTGCAGGATATCGCCCGCGAGGCCCGTGACCGCCTCGGGCATGGTCGCGGAGAAAAACAGGGTCTGGCGCTCGCGCGGCAGGGCGGAGACGATCTTTCGCACGTCGCGGATGAAGCCCATATCGAGCATGCGGTCCGCTTCGTCGAGCACGAAATGCTCGATCGCGCCAAGTTTCACATGGCCCTGGTTCATGAGGTCGAGCAGGCGGCCCGGCGTTGCGACAATGATATCCACGCCGCGCCTCATCGCATCGACCTGAGGCTTCTGGCCGACGCCGCCGTAGATGACGGCCTGGCGGAGTTTGAGGTGACTCCCGTAGGTCTTCAGCGCCTGTTCGATCTGGATCGCAAGTTCGCGTGTTGGCGCCAGGATCAGCGCCCGCGCGGCGCGCGCCGGGCTCTGCTCCGAGCGCGCGGCAAGTGTCTGGAGGATGGGAAGCCCGAACGCGGCGGTCTTGCCGGTTCCCGTCTGGGCGATACCGAGCAGGTCCTTGCCCGCCAGAAGATGCGGGATCGTCTGTTTCTGAATCGGGGTCGGGCGGTCGTAGTTTTCTTCGCGGAGCGCGCGAAGCAGGGGCTCGTGAAGTCCGAGCTCTGAAAATTCGTTATGGCTCACAAATGTACCTTCTACCGGGGCGCGGCGAATCGCGAATCGCGAAACACAGGACTAACCGGTTGCAACGTTCCGGGCGCGGCCGGAACGGGCGGTGTGATGGAATTGTTCTCGGGATTCTAAGGCGCTGCCTATAGACCGGCTGCGATTCGCGCGATCGCGAGACAAGAATGAAGCCCTCATATGGCGGCTCGGTGGGAGGTTGTCAACCTGTAGCGCGCTGGCGTGGATCATAAAAGCTTACGACCAGCAGGCGCAGCGAAGTGGCCGTAGGCCAAGACCGCGGCGGCGGTCCGCCGCTTATGCGGCGCGCCCGCGCAGGCGTGGACCCCTCAAGGCCCACTGCCGTGAGCGACAAAGCTGAGTCCTATCCCCCATCTGCTTCCAGGTATTCCCGGATCGGCGCGGTAGCGTCGGGCTCGCCCGCAAGCTCGGCTTGCGCGAATTCGATGATGCATTCCTCGTGGCGGGTAAGGCGCGCGAGCGCCGCGCGGTCCTCGGCCGGTCCCTTGGTCTCCAGGGCGCAAAATTCGTTCACGTAGGGCGAGAAGTCCTTGACCATCCGAGCCATGTAGCCGGTCCAGCTTTCCGCCCCGTGATCCGCGACCATGGGTGCGGCCTGCGGTCGGAGCGTGGCCTCGTCGCGCACGGGCAAGCCGTGGCGCTCGATCAATGGGCGGAGCGTTTCCGCGGTGCACCGCTCGAGCCGGGAGAGCAGGGCAAGTTTTCCCGCCGTGCCCGGCTCGTCGAAATGGGGTGCCAAGTCGGCGAAATAGGTTTCGCCCTTGATCTCGCCTTCAAACGCCTGCAACAGACGGTCGAGATAGGCGCGCTCTGGTTGGGCTTCGTTCGCCATCACTTCCTCCGATGTATTTGCCAACTCAGACTAGAGTGAAACCCGACCACGTGGAAGCATCCGGTTCTCATAAGCCCGCGACTGCGGGCCGTCGCTTGTGCGGCGAAAGCCTGCGTGGCACGGTGAACGCAGCTTGGCAAAGCCAAGCGTAAGAGCTCCTACCCAAAAAATGCGAAGCAGCGGGTTTCGATGCTTTCGCGCGGTGCCGCGCGAGGCGGGCTCGCAGGATCCTCGAATGCCGTGTGGACGCTCCAGCGGGCAACGCCGCTCTGTTCCGAATCAAACGTCTTGATCAACAGCGCCTCGTCCCACGCCATGGCGGGAAAATGAATCCAGCGATGGTCCGGGTTGTGGCGCACCAGCGTCAGCTCGCCGATCCGGTCCGCCGCGCGGCGCTCGCTCGCCACGAGATCGTCCGCAACAATGCTCCGCGCGTCGCACATCGTAAGCGGCCAGGTCAGCACCGGGCCCTTCGCGGGCCGCCAGACGTTCACGATGGCGAAGCGGTTTGCGAGCAGGGCTTTTGCCTCCTTGCCCATCAGGTCGCACACCCGCTGCGGCCCCGAGGCTTCGGTGTAATCGTTATGGACCACGTTGGTCGGCTCGCGACTCTGGCGCTTCTCGCGCACCGTGGCCGTACCGCCCCGCCAGGTGTGATCGAACACCACGACCCGCACCGCGCCCGTCGCCGCCATGACGAGGCGCTTGACCTCCGGCTCGTAGACGCTGGTCACGGCTGCGTTGTCGTAAAAATCACCCACCGCCGATTCGTGGGAGACCAGCGAAAAACCCTCAATGTCGAGCGAGGTTTCCTCGCCCAGGGCGCGTCCGTCCGCGATCTTGACGCTGTGTTCCTCGAACAGGCCTTCGAGCTGTAGCTCGGCGTCCGCCCCGCCTTCGGACGCGTAATAGACCGGCTTCTCTTGTCTCGGCGCAACATAACGCAACACCCCGCTGGTCGGATGCGGCACGTAGCCAGCGCCAATCGAATCGAGAGGAAAAAATGTGTCGCTCATGGTCCTAGGATAGCACGACGTAGCGCGGCGACCGTTCGCGTTCGCGATAGACGCCGGCACCGCCGATGCGCACGGCGTTGTAGATCAAAAATTGTTCCCATGAACTAACGTTGGCCGCCTTCATGGCGATGCGCATGAGCTTGTCGGCGAAGCGCCGGTCCTCCGATCGCGCTTCGCCGCCGCCGAGGTCCTGCCATGCGATGTAGAGAAAACCGTGGACGATGGAGGCTTCTAGATGAGGCCCGACCTGACTGATCAGGGGGCGCGTAGGTGCGAGGGTCGAGGCGAGATCGGTCAGCATGCCCTAGGGTACCGTAGGCGTGTGCGCCACACCGTCGAGCTTAAAGTCCACCGCATAAGGCTGGGCGATGAGGAACTACGCAGCCTTGCCTTCGCGCCGTACCGCCTCGATCGCGCGCATCAGGTAGAGCGGCGTGGCGTAGTCGAAATCCGCAATCTCCGGCCACGCGCCTTGCGGGTAAGGGCTCTAGAAGTCCGGCGTATAGGGTTCCATCACGCAAACGGCCTCACGCGCCCGCGATAAACGCCCGCAAGATCGCGTTGAATTTTTCGGGGTGCTCCCAGAACATCATGTGCCCGCCCAGCACCTGAACCTACGCGTTGGGCCAATTCTTCTCGATGTAGGGTTTAGCCACCTCCCCCCAGTGCTCGGCGACGACGAACAGCGACGGGCGCGCGCCGTTGAGCTGGGTCGCCTCCGGGCGGTAGTTGGCGAACATGAGATGGGTATAAAGCGCGGTCGCTGCCCACTGAGGCGTGGTCTCGGACTGGGCGACGATCCAGTCGAGCTCTTCGGGTGCGAACTCGCGCTGAGCCATCACGTTCTCGGTATACCAGCGCACCACCTCGCGTAAAGACGCCCGCGGCGTCATCGCCATGATGCCTCCGGAGATATCGGCGAGCGAGCCTTCGACCCAGTCGCTCTCGTCGGTCGAGAGCAGCTTGGGCGGCAGGTCGATATCGACATGGGCCTTGACCCGATCGAGCCCCGCAAGGCGGATATAGCCCAGCGTCTCCGCTGCGCCCGACGTGGCTTATGCCACCGTCTATCCCTCGACGGGCACTTGTGTCGAACTGCAAAGCGGCGAGGGCGAGGCCGTCGTTCACGCCACCAGCTTTGAGCAGAACCCGACCCAGCATGGAACTCATGAACCGCCTGGCCGCGTTGCCACTGATCGAGGCCCGTGGGGCGGCCCTGTCGCGCTGGGAGCCGGCGATCCCGCTCGATCGCTGTCCGCGCCGGCTGCTCTAGGGGCTCACGCCTTTTTTATAGTGGGTAAAAACGCCTCGTCGGTTCGTCTTGATTTTGCCGGGCGCTCCGGCTAGATACAGGCGCAGTGCGACCCCGTCGTCTAGAGGCCTAGGACTCCACTCTTTCACAGTGGCAACACGGGTTCGAACCCCGTCGGGGTCGCCACTTCGATGTCCGTTTAAGAATCCATTTTCTCCATAAATTTCTCGAGCTCCTCGGCGGGCATTTTCACCGAGTATTCGGCGCTGGGAAAACGGCCGTCTTTGGCTTCCTTGTCGAATGCTTTCAGGCAGGTCAGGCGCTCGTCTTTGATCTGTTGCTCAAGGCGACGGAGGTTTCCATACTCCTTCACATGGCGCGGCGCTTTTTCGTTTTGACCGCAGAGGTCTTTGGTGAAGAGGAACGTCACGTCGGCACCGGAGCCGGCCCCGATTGATGTGGTCAGCAACTTCGTGCGCTTGTTGATTTCCGCGACCACTTCCTCTGCGGACACTTCGAGTTCCACGGCAAAAGCCCCGGCGTCTTCCAGGCGGCAAACCTGACTGAAGAGGTCGATCCCTTCTTCTGCGGTTTTGCCAAATGCCCGCAGGCCACCGATGTAGGTACTGATACGCGGCACCAACCCCAGATGGCCCATCACCGGGATATCTCTGTTAGCCAGCATCTCCACAACATTCAGACTGGCGCAGGTGTAGACCGCGTCGGCGCCCAGTTCCATGCACTTGAAAGCGGCGCGTAAAATTTCATCGTTGGTCACATGGTCGGTGAGTAGCGTGACGCCGGTAATAAACGTGTGGGGCGCGCCTGCGCGCACGATCTCCACATCGCAGTCATCGACACTGAGCATGTCGATACCCGCCGATTCCGCAGCGACCGCTTCATCGAGGCTATCTGCGGTCACCTGGGTGAGTTTGCTTTTGCCCTTATGATTCAGCAGATCGTAGACCGTCCAGTTGCGCTTTCCGAATTGACCACCAAAAGTGTAAATATTTTTCATTCTTAGCTCTTTCCTTGTGGACGATTCCCATCAGACCGGCGGCCGCTCGCCCGTCCAGGGTCGGGCGCGTTCGAGCGCGGCGCCGATCCGCAAGACCGTTGCTTCGTCGTAGCGCCGCCCGACGATCTGAGCCGCCGTGGGTAAGCCGTCACGGGAGAAGCCCGAGGGCACCGAGAGTGCGGGGCATTGGCCGAGCATATTGAACGGCATGGTCATCACCATGCCGAGAAAGCGCCCGGCCTCGTCGGTCTTGTTGAAGTCGCGGTCGGTCAGCTCGACGGCGGGTGCGGGCAGGCGCACGGTCGGGCAGAGCAGGGCGTCGAAGCGCTCGAAGACGGCGCGTAATGACTCCCACTGGCGGGTGCGCACGAGCTCGGTCCGGCGCAGCTCGACCGCGCTGGTGCGGTTGCCGATCTCGATCAGGCTGACTACCGCCGGGTCCATCTGCTCGCGCCAGGCGTCGAGATGCTCGCCGAAGCAGAGCGCCATCAGCACCGCCCAGTGGGTTATGAAAGTGTCGACCAGCGAGCGGTCCCAAGGGAGGGCAACCTCCTCGATTTCGGCTCCAGCGTCGCGCAGCGCGGACGCCGAGGCGGCGAGGTTGGCGGCCACGTCGTCGTCGACGGCGAAGAAGCCGAGATCGGGACTGAGTGCTATTTTCAAGCCTGCAACGTCGCTGGGGATGGGCAGTGCGGGCGCCGCCTCACCGGCGGGGCGGCGGGGCAGGGACAGGATATCACGCTCGTCGGGGCCTTCGGTGACCGAGAGGAAGAGCGCGGCGTCGTCGATGGTCCGCGCCAGCGGGCCGAAGTGGCAGTACTGCTCGAAGACCGTGGGCAGGATCGCAAGCGGGATACGCCCGAGCGAGGGTTTAAGCCCGACGCAGCCGCACATCGCCGCCGGGATACGGACCGAGCCGCCGGCGTCCGAGCCCTCGGCCAGCGCAACACAACCGGTCGCGACCGCTGCGGCCGAACCGCCCGAGGAGCCGCCCGGCGTGCGCTCGGGGTTCCAGGGGTTGCGGCTTATGCCCCAGAGCGGGCTCTGGGTAAAGCCCGAATGGGCGAACTCAGGCGTCGTGGTCTTGCCCACCAGGATCGCGCCCGCGCCAAGCAATCGTTCGACGATGGGGGCGTCGTGATCGGGCACCCAATGTTCAAAGATCTTCGAGCCCAGCGTCGTGGTCTTGCCCGCGGTGGGTGTGAGGTCCTTGATCGCGATGGGCAGACCATGCAGAGGACCCAGCGCCTCGCCCGCGCTGACCGCGGCTTCCGCGTGCTTTGCGGCGGCCCTGGCCTCGTCCGGGTAAGTGAAGCAAAAGGCGTTGAGCGCGGGATCGACCTGCTCGATGCGGGCCAGGGCGTTTTCGACCAACTCGATGGGCGAAAGCGTTCTGGTACGAATGCGCGCGGCCAGTTTGGTTGCGGGCGTGTAGAGGAGATCGAGATCGACGGCCATCCGGGATAATGGCGCTCAGCCCTCGGTTTGACCAGCTTCGGCGATCAGCCAGTCGCGAAAGGCGCGGACCTCGACACGCTCGCGGGCACGGGGCGGGGCGGTGAGGTAATAGTTGAAGAGCTCAAGCCGGGTCTCGAAGGGCTGGGCGAGGCGGCCCGCCGCGAGATCGTCGCCGATCAGGGCGGGGCAGCCCAGTTCGACGCCCTGGCCGTCGATCGCCGCCTGGGTGCGCACGTTGGTATCATCGATCACCACATGCTGGCGGGGGCTAAGCCCCTCGACGCCCGCCAGCGTGAGCCAGTCGGCCCAGCGGTCGTCGTTCTCCTCGTGGAGCAGCACGTGATGTGCGAGATCCCTGGGCTTATGCAAAGGCGGATCGCCGGCGAGAAGATCGGGATGGCAGACCGGCGCGAGATCGCCCTCGACGAGCTTGACGGCGTTCGAATTCACGGCGGTCGAGGGGCGCCATTCTATTGCCAGATCAATATCTTGCGCGGCGAAATTCGCGGGGTGATTCGTGTGATGGAGCTTGAGTTCCACATCAGGGTGGCATTGCCAGAAGCGGCCGAGGCGGGGCGAGAGCCACTTGAGCGCAAAATAGGGCCGGAGCGAGACCGTGAGCGGTGTGGCCTGGACTTCGTCGCGGATCTCTTCGACGGCTTCACAGAGCCGGGTCAGGGTCTCGCCGGCAGCATTGGCCAGGCGCTGGCCGGGTGTGGTGAGGGCGAGTTGGCGGCGGTCGCGGCGGAACAGGCGGACGCCGAGTTCTTCCTCGAGCCCGCGGATCTGGTGGCTCACGGCAGAGGGGCTGACAGAGAGTTCCTTGGCGGCACGAGAAAATCTCATGTGCCGTGCGGCGGATTCGAAGCTTCGAATAGCAGTTAGAGGCAATCGAGAAGGAGTCATAGGGGGCCTGTAAGATGAATCCATTTCAACGATAGGTGAAAAAGCTGCGTTTGTCATGCGACCAGCTTGCATCTAGCCTTCTCCGATCCGGCCATGACGAAGCTGGGCGAGGAGCAGGAAGGAAGCAACGATGAACGCAACGGACGTGATAGCCCGCGCGGACGAACTGACCCGCAACACGGAGACGAGCGGTCTGCTGCACGGGCTCCTGCGCGAAGCCTATGTCAGCGAAGACTTCTTCCGGCGTGAGCAGGAAACGCTGTTCCGCCAGGGCTGGGTGGCTTGTGGGCTTTGCCCACGAGATCGCCAAGCCCTGGGACGTGCGCCCGGTGAGCGTGGGCGGCATGCCGGTGCTGCTGGTGCGCGAGAGTGGCGGCGAGGTGCGCGCGTTTCACAATGTCTGCCGCCATCGCGGCGCGACGCTCGTGGAAAAGCCCTGCTCGGGCCAGCGTTCGATGGTCTGTCCCTACCATCACTGGAGTTACGACCTGAGCGGTCGCCCGCGCGCGACGCCCCATTTCGGCGGCTTCGGGGAACAGAAGGTCGAGGGCTTCGACAAGAGCGAGTGGGGCCTCAAGCCGGTGCGCGTGGGCGTCTGGCACGACTGGATCTTTGTCAATCTCGACGGCGAGGCGCCGCCCTTCGAGGAGCATTGCGCGCCTTTGGGCGAGTTGATCGGCGGGGACGACCCTGACCCCGCTCGTCACCATCGACCTCGGCGTCGTGAAGGCGAACTGGAAGCTCTTGATGGAGAACTTCATCGAGCTTTACCACGTGCCGTTCGTTCATCCCGAGACGACGGAGGGCCAGCCGCTCGAGGGCCATTACCCGGTGATAAACGGCGGTTGCCTAGGCGCCGCGGTCGATGTCGGCGACGGCAGGGGCGGGCCGGCGGCGGACCATCTGAACTTAAGCTCGCGCTATCTCACGCTGTTTTCCAGCTTCGTGCTGGGTGTCTACATGCCCGACCAGATGGGCGTGCATCTGAACGAGCCGGTCGGCCCGGGCGAAACCCGCCAGCGCCGGGCGATTTACGCCATCGGGGAGGCAAGCCACTTCGACGACGCGCAAATCGAGGCGTTGCGCGAGTTGTGGCGCGCGGTGCATAAGGAAGATCACGCCATTGTCGGGCGCATGCCGCAGGGCCGCGCCTCGCCGGTGACGGATGAAGGCGGGGTGCTTTCGCCCCACTGGGAGACTAGCGAGCGACGCTTTCAGCAGATGGTGCTCGAGGCCGTTCGATAATGACAAAAAGAGGAGGAATTGATCCGTGGCAGGGAAGCAGGAATTCCGTTTGGCACACACAATGATTCGGGTGCGCGACCTAGAAAAATCCATGGCCTTTTACACCGGGCCGCTGGGCATGACCGTGCTGAGCAATACGGACTATCCGGACGGAAAATTCACTAACGTGTTCGTGGGCTACGGCGACGAGAACAGCAGCGCCGTGGTCGAGCTGACCCACAATTGGGACCAGGCGGAGCCTTACGACCTCGGCACGGGCTGGGGCCACCTCGCCATCGAGATGGGCGACATTTATGCGGCCTGCGAGGAGATGGCGACGATGGGCGCCACGGTGAGCCGCCCGCCAGGGCCGATGATGCACGGCACCACCCACATCGCCTTTGTCGAAGACCCGGACGGCTACAAGATCGAGCTGATCCAGACGGGCACCGGGTCCCGCTAGAGCGCATTTTCAGCCATCGAGGCGTCCGGTGCCGCGGGTTAAGCGCAACAAAAAGGGCGCGGAAACGAATTTCTTCGCCCTTACCGTAAAGGGCTCCCTTGGCGGGGGCTCTGCTTATCCCGCTCGTCTCCCGTTTACTCGTTCGCGCTGAAGGAACTGCGGTAGCCTTCGTTAACGAGGCCGCCCATGATCGAACAATCGACCGCCTAGTTGACGTCGACCGTGGTTTCCATCAGGTCGAGCTTGATCCACCGCTCGTTGATGTCGGCGACGGTCTTGACCAGGCCGCCGTTGGCTTGATCGAAGGGCGGAGCGCCGTCGAGCACGCCGCAGAAACGCGCCGCCTCGTCGAAGTCGTACATGTACAGCCCGCCGACGATTTCCTTGCCGTTGCTCGAGACGACCCAGCCGATATCCTCGATCGGCCACTGCAGGTAATCGGAGAAGATCAGGTTGACCTTCGCGACATGCTGGTTCCAATACGCGCGTGCATCCCAATCGACGCGCATCATATCGACCGCCGCGCCACGCCGGTCGGCAATGAAGTCCTTGGACGTGTAGATCGAGTCCGCGAACATGGCGTTCTTGAGATACATGGGCTCGATCGAGGTGGTGGCGACACTGGAGCCCTCGAGATTGGCCTGCACCGAAGAGGACCAGGGCTCGTAGACGTAGCCCGCGGCTTCGTCGGCGTTGAGGTTGACCCACTCGACGTCGTCGGGCGTGACGCCGACGGAATCGAGCCGGACGCCCATCAGCAGG
>Ga0302135_10000156_pt1 | contig 40569 bp, 34 predicted proteins | sample CBN3_surface_MG_FD_203119 | JGI IMG/M metagenome (GOLD analysis project Ga0302135, IMG submission 203119) | Marine microbial communities from Western Arctic Ocean, Canada - CBN3_32.1 | ecosystem: Environmental > Aquatic > Marine > Oceanic | place: Canada: Western Arctic Ocean | collected...
TAAATGATTCTGTCTTGCTCGGGAAGTGCGCGATTTTCCCATATCAATTGCCACTATTCAATATCAAGGTCTTCTGAAGAATTATTTAATATCTCAGAACAACAGAGCAGGTATATCTTCGGGGGGAATTCGGTAGTTACGTTTACCATATTACAAGGGTCACAAATGCAGCTATGCCCCAGGTTTAGAGGCCTCTGCCAGCATCACCTCGGACATGCTTCAAATTACACAGCAACACCAAGCAATTAATCAGGGGGCGGTAAGATTTAAGCATCTTTATAACCTAGCTCTACATTGCTGAGGGGTAATTGATTATGATTAGCTAATTTAAATAAACTTAGAGTAGAAGTAACGCAATGATCAAACACCAAGAAATCGCCGCAGTGATTTTAGCCGGAGGCAACGCCGCTCGTATGAATCACACCGATAAAGCCCTGGTGCAGCTAGGTGGCAGAGAGCTTATCAGTTATGTTATCAATCGCGTATCGCGTGAAGTTGATAATATAGTTCTCAGCGTAAACCGAAATCCTCACAGATATAAACAATTCAACCTCCCTTTGATCGAAGATTGCAGCAAACAATTTGCCGGACCTTTATTAGGCATTCACAGCGCCATGAATTGGATAATGACTAATACGTCAGAACCAGCATTCAGACAGGTAGAATATCTGGCTTGCTTTCCGGCCGACGTGCCTATTTTCCCGGACAACATAATCTGCAAATTGGCCAAAGCGCTCAGCGCCAATCATTCCAGTCTGGCAATGATTCAAACTGGTTCTCAACTGCAACCACTATTCTCCTTGTGGCGCCTCGATACATTTGCACAAATCGATAACGCAATTAAAACGGGAATCTATGGGCCGAAACTTTTTGCGCGGCAATTGGATAATGTGGTGGTAAATATTGAATTAATTTCATCTTTGGATTTTTTTAATATCAATACGCTGGATGACCTCAGTAAAGCTGAAAGTGCTATAAATATTGGGCTGGTGAAGTCTTAAGCAAATTGTACTTTAATTATTGTCATTTTTTTACCTTAGGAAACTTTCCTATCCCATTGTTTAGGCTAAAAAAATAAACCCCGCATTTTTTAAAAACCGCCTATAACCACTTGTTATCGATAGAATTTATTCGATAAAAATTTAGCTGATCTAAAAAAAATTAGCGCGAAAATGGCATATTTATTGCGCCCTTTTTTTCTTTCGCAACAAAGATTATATTTTGCTCACTCGCTAGCTTAAGGTTACTACCTGACCTCCAAGTCAGAGCTAATTCCAATTAGTGGCAACCTTAAGCTAGCGGAGACCAACCTCAATTCAGCGCCGTTCTCTTTACATTTTTACTGCTTTACTTAACCATGCATTTATCAGTTCTAGAGATACGCTGGGTTAAACTCGCGCCAGTTGATTACGATATTAATTAATGTCTGTGCATAAATTGAGGCAAGGCCTAGAGTGAAAGCAGTCGCGGGCGACCCCTCGAACAAAGAATTCCAGAATATTCCGACTATTGCGGCAGCGCACCATGAAAAGTCCTATGGCGGCGTCTATCCTTACGGGATGGCTGAAGATGAAATCCGACTTTGCTCACAGATCATGACTATTTTTGATGCTTTTACAGCCTCTGAGCGTCCCCTATAAAACCGCTATGAAAACCGACGCGCTATCGATATATTGGCCTTAGAGTCAAAACGCAGTTTGCTGGATAATGTTTAGTGCAGGTCTTTATCGATGCTAAAGACCTTTCATGTTATCTACTCTTCTCGATACTCTCCAGCAGCTGGAGCCAGCAATGCGGGAAACCAACCCCGCGAACCTAGCTTACACACACATGACTGATACCGGTCTTGGTCTCGCCCGAACGCAAATTATGCAGCAATTTCTCCGGACCAGCAAAACGCCGGCTCTTTGAGTCGGTTAAATACATCATCAATACCGTGCACAAAGAAAAAATGCCCTCCGTTTGGGACCCGATAATAATTTGCGTTCGGCAAGCATGATGACAAGTATTCACAGTCTGACCTCATCGAAAGCTGATCGGCACTACCCTGCCATATAAACGTACGCGTCTCTAACTCACTGAGTTTAAAGGGCAATTTTTTGAAACAAATAGCCATATCCTGAGCCACTCCCTCATGCCCATGGCGCACAGCCTCCTGGTGATCAGCCACAAGTGTTTTAATAAATTGGGGATTAGTCAGCGCTTTTTTGTCCGTGTAGTTCAACACATCCTTCAATTTTTCAACATGTGAGGCTGGGCTATCGGGAAAGAACCTATGTTTCATTCTCACCAGCATTTTAATTACAAAGGGTGCCAAACCGCTTAAGCAGTAGGCCACGTAAGAGTCCTTGCTTGATTCTTTAAATACATTGCCCGGTACGCCAGCAATATTGATGTGTAACATTATTCTTGCTTGCGCCATATGGGCTAATCTGAGTGCAAAAACTCCACCCGCCGCCATTGACATCAATCCGAATTGTCTAATTCCCAGTTCATCGGCCAGGAGTAGTAGGCTTTCGCAAAATTCGTCTGCTGATTTGTAGTCATAGAATTCTGACTGGCCAATACCCGGCCGATCTACGGCGATTAACCTGTATCCGGATTTGAGCGAGCTGTGGTGAAAGAATGAAGCTTCTAGCCGGGAACTGCCACTATCGTGGAAAAATAGCAACGGGAAGCCATCCTTCAGTCCGTAGTCATCGACCGCGAGCAGCATTCCATTTTTTTGCTTAAAGAAGAATGAAGGCTGCGTGCTGGGGCTATGGTTTGTGTCTGGAGATGGTACCGTCAGGCCGCTCGCCTTACTCAGTAATCCGGACAACATAGATCAACCCTCACTGCCAGTAAGATATTACAATTCAATTTGCTCGATAGTAGGTGGGAATATTTCCCACGTCAATAGTTATCGTACTTTGGAAAATAGTCTTTACTGTCCTAGAGAATATAGGCTTGATTAACGCTTCTAGTTATACTGAGCATAATGGCTGAGAAGAATAACAATCCGGGTCAACCACCGAGAGTGCTCATAACAGCAACTGAAAAGCTGTTGAGGCCCTTAGTTAATCTTATGCTGTCTTTTCAAATCACATATCCCCAGCTTAATAGCATGCTTAAATCAATTTACGTGGATGTGGCAGAAAAAGATTTTCAAGTAACGGGCAGGCGGCAATCTGATAGCCGTATTAACCTACTGACAGGCATTCATCGCAAAGATGTCAAACGCCTGCGCAGTGAAAAGAAAACAGAGCAGACAACGCCTGCCAACATCTCCGCAGGTGCAGAAATAATTGCCCAATGGATGGGAACAAAAGAGTTTCTTGACGAGGATGGCAAACCCAGATCACTTGCTCTCAAAAAAAACACGAATAAAAACCTCTGTTTTGACGACTTGGTCGAAAAGGTATGCAAGCAAGACATTCGACCGAGAGTAATTCTCGATGAATGGCTAAGGCTGGATATTGCCCATATTGAAAACGAGCAGGTCATCCTTAATACCGGCGCTTTTACTCCCGTTGAGGGGTTTGAAGAAAAGGTCTTTTTCTTTTCCAAAAACACGCAGGATCACATCCAAGCAAGCAGCCATAACTTAATGGGGCAAAAACCTGCATATTTCGATAGAAGTGTTTATTATGACAATCTCTCGGAAGATTCAGTGCGGGAACTTGCGAAACTTGCGGAAAGCTTGGGCATGCAAGCACTGACAGAAATGAACAAGCGAGCTCTCGCCATGCAAACTGCGGACAAAAATCAGCAAGATACTAATTTCAGAATGAACTTCGGTATTTTTAACTTTAACCGCCGAACCGATACCAAAAATGGTAACTTGGACCCTGTAGAAGATTGATGAACCACCTATGCAAAGACTAATCACTACAATTCGTGCCGACTTTTCTTACATTGCTGTCGGGCTGATACTGGCGTTGCTAGTAGCACTACTCAATTTTCAAAGCGCCGGCATTGTTCGCGAAGGCGAAGACAAAGGCAGTGGATTTGGCGGAACTGGCCGAACTATTACACCAGGCGGCGGCAGCGGTTTCGGTGGCACAGGATTAAAACCTTATCTGGGAATGAGCAGCGCCAATGAAGTGATCATGTTGCGCCCCGGCCTCGAAGTAGCTGAAACCACACCGTTGCGAAAACCAACCATAACAGAGCTGATTACGGTAATTTCCAACACCGTCGAGCCGGTGCAATCTCGCGTTATCCTGACCAGTGCCATCTTCAAGACCACAGATTCATCTCCACTGAATATTACAGAAGCGATCCAGACAAATCTTGATATTAATGTGCTGCTTTATGAGCACGACTCCTTACTTAATAATACCGCCTTGGCCGCGACCAACGACGCTTCGACTGCTGTAGAAAGAAGTAATCGGCTTACCCATCCCGGTAGAATTCAACGGCCACAGCTTCCACCGATTCAGCGTATTCGGCCTATTCAACGACCTTCAATCCTGCCGCCACGCATTCTGCCCATGCGATTGTAAAACATTGAGTATTCGAGAAATTACCAGCGGTAATTCAGCTGTCCGACTACTGCAATATCAGGACTCGATTCGGTAAAGCCCTTGGCCGCATAACCGGTAAAAGACCAATTTCCTGTTATCTCCCAACTAAAATAGGGCAGAACCTCATGGGTCTCTAATGAAAATGAGGAGACTGCCTCACGGTAATCATAAATCAACCCTATGCTCCAGCGATCAGAAAGCGGTCTGGTCACTCCCAGTTGCACATAGGCTCCATCTTCCAAACCTTCGAACAGCTCAGATTTACCTCTGAAACTGTAACCGACCGAGCCAAATAAAGTAGAGCTTGCCAATGCTTGATAGAGATCCAATTGCACCCCGTAATCATACTCACCCGTTCCGAGGCTCTTTTCTTCATCAGCAGTTGGAATTTTTACATCGAAACGTAAATCGATAAACGGAGTGTTCGCGCTTAGTGGGTCGAACTGATAGATGACAGATGCCTGAGCATCGCCCAATCCTCGGGACGTGGATTGCTGTGTCTCTGCTCGCGCTGGGTTCACGCCCCCGACATTAGGCAAGACATTACCCAATCCGGTTACTTCAAGATGGGGGAGCGACATTAGGAACCCCCACTTACCATGACGTCTGTCGTAACTTACAGGAAAATAAAATATTTCGGTGTCGACTGGCTCACCGTAGTCACCATTGCTGTAATAAGCACCAACGGAGAGTGTTTGCTCAGTAGCAGTCTGTTCCTCGGAGCGGGAGAGAGAACTGGCAGTCAACAGACATAAAGCAGGTAGTAGAAAACAGCTTGATCTGAAAAATCTAGACTTGGAGAACCGGAACCTAGACAACATGAGTGCTTCCTTCCATTTCCTGTTGGCTACTCTTGTGTAAACTATTCCGTTTTCTTTGCAAAACCCAAGGAGGCTGAATTGATGCAATAACGTAAGCTGGTCTCAGCTGGTCCGTCGGGAAACACATGGCCCAAATGGCTGTCACATTGGCTACAAACAACCTCGGTTCTCTCCATGCCTAGCGAGTTATCCACATACTCCTGGACGCAATTCGAGTTCGCCGGCTCATAGAAACTAGGCCATCCAGAGCCCGAGTCGTACTTAGTTCGGGAATCAAACAGCACTTTTTCACAACAGGCACAGGTATAGGTTCCCGCTTCTTTCATATCCAGGTATTTGCCTGTAAATGCACGTTCAGTGCCCCTTTCGCGGCACACTCTGAATTGCTCGCTTCCAAGAAGTTCTCGCCATTCGGCCGTGGTTTTCTCAATTTTATTCTCTGAATCGCTCACTGAATCTATCTCCTAGTACCAAAGAAGCTTTCGCTCTGTATAATTAGCGCCACAAATTAACTAGCCTGGAACTGGAATGGATAATATCACCCAATCGGACAAGCTGAGTAGTGTCTGTTACGACATCCGCGGTCCGGTGCTGGAAGAGGCCAAGCGACTGGAAGAGGAAGGTCATCGCATACTCAAGCTCAATATTGGTAATCCCGCCGTATTCGGTTTCGAAGCGCCGGATGAAATTCTGCAAGATGTTATTCATAACCTGAGCAACGCGCAAGGTTACAGTGATTCCAAAGGCCTGTATTCCGCCCGCAAGGCCATCATGCAGGAATGCCAAAAGCTTTCCGTCCGTGGGGTAGAGATCGATGATATATATCTCGGCAATGGCGTCAGCGAATTAATCACTATGGCGATGCAGGCCTTGCTCAACTATGGCGATGAGGTGCTAATCCCAGCGCCGGATTACCCCCTATGGACTGCTGCTGTCAGTCTCAGTGGCGGTGAACCGGTACATTACATTTGTGATGAATCCAGCGACTGGTACCCAGATCTTGCTGACATCGAGTCGAAAATCACTCCTAAGACAAAAGCACTGGTTATCATTAATCCCAACAATCCAACCGGCGCAGTTTACAGCAAAGAGATTTTACTTCAGCTTATTGAACTGGCGCGCAAGCGTGAGTTGATCATTTTTGCCGACGAAATTTACAGCAAAATTATTTACGACGACACAGTATTCGTTCCCATTGCTTCGCTATGCGATGATATTTTTGTAGTGAGTTTCAATGGACTCTCCAAATCTTATCGGCTTGCCGGATTTAGGTCAGGTTGGATGATATTAAGCGGCACTAAAGATAAAGCCAAGAGCTACATCGAAGGTTTGGAAATTCTCACTAACATGCGCTTGTGCTCCAACGTGCCTGGCCAATTTGCGATTCAGACGGCCTTGGGTGGTTACCAAAGTATTAACGAACTTATACTTCCCAGTGGTCGATTAAGACAGCAACGCGACGCTGCATGGGAACTCCTTAATCAAATACCCGGTGTGAGTTGTGTCAAACCCAAAGGCGCCATTTACCTATTCCCTAAACTCGATCCAGCGGTATTTAATATCGAGGACGATGTTGGGCTGGTTCTCGACATCCTTGACAGAGAGAAAATCCTCCTAGTTCAGGGCAGCGCTTTCAATATTCAGGATAATAATCATTTCCGACTGGTATTCCTGCCAAGAGAAGATGAGATTGCCATAGCAATTCGCAAAATCAGCAATTCACTGGAGCATTATCGACTAGGCTAAGTCACTTTGAGTTAGCCCCATGATTTTTAATAACCCTTTATCCGCTTCTGAAAAGCCTTCACCAACAACCTTATAGGCAGAAAACTCACGGCGTTTTAACAGCCGGTTACGCATCTCAGCGAATGCTTGCGCTGCCTGAAGGCCACCTACACTGCGTTTAAACTCCTCGCTCAAACCTTGCAATGGAAACGCCTGCGACAAAAGCGACCAGCCCTTAGGTATGCTTTGAGATGAATTCACATCAAGTTCCAGAGGTAATAGCTGGTAATTCTCAATGCAATGTTTTGGGCTTTCATATTGAAAGTAACTGCAGAATTCCGCTGCTAATATTTTTGTCGCCTGCCGCTTCCCTTCCGCGCTATAGCCAGCAATATGTGGCGTGGCTATTTCAACCAGTTCCACCAGCTTTTTTTCCGGCATTGGCTCATTCGGCCAGACGTCGACCAAGGCCCGCACATCCGGCCGGTTGTTAAGAAATTTAACTAGGTCCCCACCATTTATAACTTCACCCCTTGAGGTATTTACCAGCACTGCATCGCGCTTCAGTCCCTGCAAGTTTTCTGTGTTTAACAAATTCTGAGTTGGATAAATTCCCTGTTCCGTAAACGGCACGTGCAAGGAGACAACATCAGCTTGTAACGCTTCATCGAGGGAGACAAAATTAAAATCGCTGCGGTTTCCCTCCATCTCAAGGTAGGGGTCAAATACCTGACAGCTACACCCCAGCTGCGTTAGCTTTTGGCAAAAAAGGCCACCGACATGCCCAGCACCAATGAGACCAAACACAATACCATCCAATTTCATCCCCCGTTTAACGATAAGGTGGGCGAGTGCGGAAAAGCAGTAATCGACCACCGCATTGGAATTACTACCTTTGGTATCGACAAACCTAATATCCTGCGAGCTCAGGTAATCAAGATCAATATGATCTGTCCCGCTGGTAGCTGTCCCAACAAATTTGACCCGAGTTCCCTCAAGAAGGGCTGCATTCACTTTGGTAATGGAGCGGACAATAAGAGCATCAGCCAGTAATAAATGCTGCTGCTTTATCTCGCCGCCAGGCATCGACACAAGCTCACCAAAACGGTCAAAATAGCTGCTTAAAGAAAGTATATTTTCGTCGGCAATAATAAGCATGGGCTTAGGCTCTATCCTCAGCTGGCAATCGATTCACCAGTGAGACAAAGCGCTGGGAAATTGAGAAAGGAAAATGGTAGTGTTCAAGAAATTCGGCAAATGCAACTGTTTCGATTTCCTTTCTACCGATAGAGCCCAGATCTGATTCTGAAAAGGGTTCTGCCGACTCAGAAACTGTTTTTACTATGGTAGCAAGTTGCTTGCTTAATTCCGCATGAGACTTATGTTTCTCAAGCAAAACTCCTAGCTTACCCGCTCCCCGTAATGGTAATGCTGCCACCTTATCAAGGTTCTGATACACTTCTTCCAGAGTGCCAAAATGGGCAAGCAATTCTTTTGCCTTCACCGGGCCAACGCCGGGCACCCCACTAATGCAATCCACAGAATCACCAGCCAAGCCAAGATAGTCCGGTATTTGTTCCGGGTACACACCATATTCTTTGTAGATATTTGAACGATACCGTTTCCGGTTACCACTGTAGTCCCACAAGCAGTCCGAATCGTTTTCCAGTAGTTGTGCCAGATCTTTATCTTTGGACAATATAATTACTGGTTTTTGGGATTCTGATTGACGGCGTAAACGCGTTGCAAGAGTGCCAATGATGTCGTCAGCTTCATACACCCGGCTGGCGAAGGCGGATAGTCCCAAAACCGCGCAAACTTCATTGCAGGCCGCTAGTTGCATCGCTAAATTTTCATCAGGAAGCTCACGATTGGATTTGTAATTAGGACAAAGCTGGTGCCTGAATCCACTGAACAAACTTGCATCCAGACCGATCGCAATATGAATAGGGTTTACTCGTCGCAAAAACTGCAATAAAAACTCAGTGAAACCGTAAACCGCACTTAGCTCATTTCCCGCATCGTCAGTGCATTCAACGTAGGGTGAGAAATGGGATTGAAAAATATAGATGGAAGCATCCAATAGATATATAGGATCTTTTGTCACACTAACTACTCCAGACTCTTACGAATCAGATAATAATATGTATCACCCCGTTTTGATTCCTTGACTAGCTCATGACCTAGGTAAGCACAAAACTTTGGTATATCACGGGTAGTAGATGGGTCTGTAGCAATCAGCCTTAGCAGCTCGCCAGCAGCTATATCTCGAATTTTATTATGCAGCAGCATTACCGGTTCGGGGCAATACAGACCAGTAGCATCCAGGTCTTCTGATACTAATGTTTCAGAATCCTGCGTTGACAACTTGTTCGGGTCTTTTGTCATTACTCAATCCAAGCCAATACTAGGGGCCGACAGATTATTGCCTTAAGATACTACCTGTAAATAGATAATGAATCATTAAACTACTTGCGTGAAACCAGTTGGCAAGTTTGAGATTCTACGTCGTAATCGATGTAAATTTCCCCCTTCTCCAACTGCCGCTTTACATGCTCAGTCTTATCAACTAGTGAATATTCCTGTGCTCCATATTCAGTACCTTCGCGGGTAATAAACTCTTCTATAATTGCCCTTACCGCATCACCGGATAACTCGTTTGCCGGTATTTTCATTTAACCCTCCAACAAAATCAGACCTACCTAATACATTTGACAATAGTCGCGTAACAATCATTAGAGCAATTCCATCCAATCGAGGTCGGCCGGCGCATTCAACTCTTTTCGAAGCTCGGTAAAAGAGAATAAGTTGCTATCAGCCAGCTGCGAGGGAGAAACATTAGCAATGCTTCGAAAAATACTCTCAATTCGCCCGGGGAATTTTTTATCCCATTCCGACAGCATTGACTTAATGGTTTGGCGCTGCATATTGTCTTGAGAGCCACAAAGGTTACAGGGGATAATTGGGAAATCTCGTAATTGAGCGTAACGTGTAATTTCTTTTTCTTTGCAATAAGCTAGTGGGCGAATAACCACGTTTTTCTTATCGTCGCTGAGCAACTTTGGCGGCATCGCCTTCAATTTTCCAGCAAAAAACATGTTTAGAAACAGGGTTTCGATTATGTCCTCACGATGATGCCCAAGTGCGATTTTATCAGCACCAATCGAATTGGCGTAACGATAGAGGATGCCTCGGCGTAATCTCGAGCAAAGTCCACAGTAAGTCTTACCCTCTTCGATTTTCTCAGTAACAATCGAGTAGGTGTCCTGTTCTATAATGTGATAATCGACCCCTTCCCCATCAAGATACTCGGGCAGGATATCCTCCGCAAAACCCGGCTGCTTCTGATCAAGGTTAACTGCATGCAGCTTGAAACTAATCGGCGCACGCTTTTGCAGACTCAACAAAATATCCAATAGAGTGTAGGAATCCTTGCCGCCAGAGAGGCAAACCATCACTAAGTCTCCGTCTTCTATCATATTGAAATCTGCAATCGCGCGCCCAGCATCACGGCGCAGATTCTTACGACTACGATTTAAATTAAACTGATTTTTTTGCACTGAAGTCACTGTAATACCCTGGGCTGAAATTAAACCTGTGAACTAAACCCGCTCAATCACTGTAGCAATCCCCTGCCCCAGTCCAATGCACATAGTGGCCAAACCTAACTCTGCGTCCTTGTCTTCCATTACATTGAGTAAAGTTGTAGTTATTCGTGTGCCCGAGCAGCCTAATGGATGCCCCAGAGCAATCGCTCCTCCTTTCAGATTCACTTTATCGTCCACACTATCAAGCAGCTGCAGATCTTTGAGCACCGGAATAGCCTGAGCGGCAAACGCTTCATTGAGTTCAACGCAGTCAATGTCGGTGATTTTCAAACCTGCTTTTTTTAGCGCTTTTTGTGAAGCGGGCACTGGGCCATAACCCATAATTGAAGGGTCAACTCCGGCATAAGCCATTGATCTTACCCGCGCTCTTATTTTCAAGTCTAAACTTTGAGCTTTCTCTGCTGACATCATAAGCATAGCTGATGCGCCGGTGGATATTTGCGATGAGGTGCCTGCCGTCACGGTGCCATTTACCGGATCAAATACCGGGCGCAAGTCCGCCAGGCTTTCTAGGTTAGTGTCTGGCCTTATAGTTTCATCCTCTTCGATTAATGATTTGAAGCCGCGACTGTCATGCCCTTCTATGGCAACGAGCTCGTTGACAAAACCGCCGCTTGACCTGGCAGAATCGGCTAGTTTATGAGAGCGCACCGCAAATTCATCCTGTTGTTCGCGGCTAATACCGTGCATTTTGGACAGAACTTCAGCCGTCACTCCCATCATCCAGGACGCTTTGGCAATGTATTTCGAAGCCTTGGGATTGGGGTCGACGCCATGAGTCATAGCGACATGCTCCATATGTTCCACGCCACCAACTACAAAGACATCCCCATTATTGCTTTGAATTGCCGCTGCTGCTGTATGCAGTGCCGACATCGATGAACCGCATAAGCGATTTACCGTTTGTGCACAGGTTGAATGAGGCAATACGGACATCAGTGCAGCGTTACGAGCAATATTCCAGCCCTGTTCCAGAGTTTGATTGACACAGCCCCAGATTACATCTTCTACTTCTGCCGCTGATGCGTTGGCATTACGCTTGAACAAAGCATCAATCAGATATGCCGATAGTTCTTCAGCCCGCACATTACGAAAAGCACCCTGTTTTGACCTTGCCATAGGTGTGCGAATTGCATCTACTATTACAGCGTCTCTGGCATTAATACTCACGAAAACTCTCCCCTGCAACTTCGCTAACTAGTTCCAATCTCTCACTCAAAGGTAAAAACTCGCGCCGTTATCACTCATGTGCCTCAGTTTATCCGTTACTGTATAAATAGGCCCGAGGTCCCCATACTTTTCTGCCAATTTGCAGAACTGTGCCAAACCCAAGCTATCAAGATAACGTAATGGGCCACCGCGGAAAGGTGGAAACCCCAACCCCAAGACCAGCGCCATATCGGCTTCGATTGGCGTTGCAACTATCCCGTCTTCCAAACAGCGTACCGACTCCAAACATAGCGCTATCATCATGCGTTCAACTATTTCCTGATCAGCGAATTCACGCTCAGTATTTTGCGCGGTAGCAATAAGCTCATCAATATGAGGATTTTCCAACTTGATCGGCTTGCCTTTCTTATCAATCTCATACCGATAAAACCCGCTGCCGGTCTTCTGCCCCAGCTGCTGCTTGTCATATAGCGCATCGATGGCACTTTCAAAACCCAGTGCCATGCGGTCGAAACCCGCCGCCATCACCCTCTGGCAATGCACAGCTGTGTCCATGCCGATAACATCAAGCAAATAGGCAGGCCCCATTGGCCAACCAAAACGCTCCATGGCCTTATCGATTTGTCGAAAATTAGCCCCATCTCTTATCAACTGCGAAAAGGCACCAAAATAAGGAAATAAGATGCGGTTGACCAAAAATCCAGGGCAGTTGTTTACTACGATAGGCGTTTTGCCCATTTTTTTCGCATAGGCTACAACAGTCGCAATGGTCTTATCGCTGCTTTTTTCACCACGAATAACCTCAACCAAAGGCATCGCCGCCACGGGGTTGAAAAAATGCATGCCACAGAACTGCTCCGGTCGTTGCAGTGGTTCAGCCAGGGTGTCGATGGAAATTGTTGAGGTGTTGCTGGCTATGATGGCATTACTATTAACCACGCCTTCCAACTCAGTTAGCACAAGGTGCTTAACAGCAGTATTTTCCACAATCGCTTCCACTACGATATCGGCCTGGTCGAAGCCATCGTAGTCGAGTGTCGGGGTTATGTTGGATAGAATCGCAATCATCTTCTCGCCATCCATCCGACCTCGTGCCACTCTTTTGGCCAACAACTTTTTGGCCTCGCTCATGCCGAGATCAATGCCTTCTTGCGCCACATCTTTCATTAAGATCGGTGTCCCTTTCAACGCAGACTGACAGGCGATACCACCACCCATGATGCCTGCACCGAGTACTCCGGCAAGGTTAACCGCAGCAGCAGCTGACATCTGTTTTTTTGCACAACCGGCAAGAAACTGATCATTAAGAAACATCTGTACCAGGTTGGCTGCCACTTCAGTTTTCGCAAGTTTTACGAACGCGCTGTGCTCTATTTGCAAAGCGCCGTCACGGGCCAGCGTTGCAGCATCATGCATGGACTGTACTGCGGTCAGCGGTGCCGGATAATGAGGCCCAGCCTTCGCTGCCACCACAGCTTTAGCTGAATCAAAGGCTACCGTCAGCCCCACCGGGGTCAGGGTTAAAGGCGATGTTTTTTGCACTCTAATCTGATTATAGTCCAGTTTACCTGCGGTACACTGTTCGATCAGATCAATGGCGGCCTCCTGCAACAATTCATCCTCGACAATGGCATCTACTGCGCCTTCATTGAGTGCCTGGGCTGCTCTGATGTGAACACCACTGCTAATCCATTGATTGGCATTATCAGCCCCTATTAACCTGGGCAGCCGTACAGTGCCTCCAAAGCCAGGTAAAATACCTAACTTGACCTCTGGAAATCCCACTACCGCCTTTTCCGTTGCAATGCGGTAATCTGTCGCAATTGCCAGTTCGAACCCGCCCCCTAGAGCCACACCGTTAATGGTGGTCACTGTAGGCACTTTCATATCCTCTATTGTGTTGAAAATAGCATTAGCTTCGATTAACCAGTCAGTAATCTGCTTTTCATCCTGCTCGAATTTCCCGACAAACTCTTTAATATCCGCGCCCACAATGAAATTGGACTTGGCGCTGGAAAATATCACACCTCTTATATTGGCGGATTGCAGTGAGGCAACAGCTGCCTTTAACTCCATCAGGCTATTCTGATCAAATTTATTAACAGAAGAATCCTCTAAATCAAATACAACCTGGGCAATGCCAGACGGCAGGGTTCTAGCGCTTAGCGCCTTTCCTGTATAAATCATGCAAAACTCCAATTGGTGAGGCTTGAAACCACATTAGGCGCGCGCATTATACCGCTGCATACCGAATTTAAAAGCTGCCCCCTTGCTTTTACTACTGATGGACTTTCCCTTTACTGCCCAGTGCCACATGGGAACTGCAAGCACTGGATTAGTGGGTTATCATTGGCTTGATCCCCTATCAACATCATGAATAGAAGGAAACTAGATCTTGCGCTGGCTGGGCATATTTGTATTGGCAAGTTTATTAAGCGGGAAGCTGCTTGGCGCAGAGCATGGTGTCATTATTGCCTACCATCATGTCGCTACCGATACGCCTCCATCGACCAGCATCTCACCCGATGATTTTCGGGACCACATGGAGTATCTAAGAGACAACGGTTTCACTGTATTGCCTCTGGATCGCATGATAGAAAGCCTCAAACAAGGACAACAAATCCCAGACAAGTCTATAGCCATCACCTTCGATGATGGCTATAGCTCTATTTATGAGACCGCTTTTCCCATGCTGCAGTCGTTCGGTTTTCCCTTCACATTATTCGTGAGCACTCAATCAATCGATGACAATCAGGCAAATTACATGACCTGGGAGCAGATAAAAGAGATGTCCAATGCTGGCGTGGTTATTGCGAACCACATGGTGAATCATCCCTATATGCTGGAACGTGCCAATGGGGAAGATGACCAGCAATGGAAAGACAGACTAAGAGCCGAGCTGCTGCATGCCGAAGATCGCATTCAGTCCAACACCGGCCAGTCACACAAGTATCTCGCCTACCCTTATGGTGAATTTAATACCGCGATTAAGGGGATGCTAGCTGAGCTCGACTTTGTTGGTATCGCCCAAAACTCTGGCGCAGTTGGTTTTCATTCTGATTTTCTAGCCCTGCCACGTTACCCCCTTGCCAGCATCTATGCCAATTTGGAGACAGCCAAAACCAAGCTGGACACGCTGGCATTCCATGTATCAAAGCTAACTCCTGAATCCCCAGTGACCAATAACCGAAGCCCCTCTGTCACGCTAAAATTCGAACCAGGGAATTACAACCGCGAACAAATAGCTTGCTTTGCCAACAGCGAAGCAATCCCAATGAACTGGATCAACCCGGAGCAGGGAATCGTTAGCTTAGAGCCAACGGAAAGTTACAGCGGCAGACGCTGGCGCTATCTGTGTACTGCGCCAGCAATTGGTGAGAGAAGGTTTTACTGGTATTCAGTACAGTGGATTGTCCCCTAAGCCTAGGTCGCGCTTAAGTAAGTCGTTCTGGGTAATTATCACCTGTACTTCATCTACATAATTATCCCCACGCTCGGAATATCGACCCAGGCCAGCCGCCAGAATCATCGAGTCAACCTCATGGTCCCCAGCCCGCATTCGAGCCCGTTGATCACGCAAATATTGGTAATCATCATTGGTGTTTATATTGACAAAATAAGCCTGCACGGAAGATTGAATCGTGGAGAAAGATTCCACCTCGTGAATGGCACCGCTGGGCCGACGCCTAGGAACGATGCCGCAGCCCTTTGTATAACACCACTGCCCGAAAACATTATTTCCTTCCAAAGCAAATCTCGAGGTTCCCCAGGCAGACTCAGTGGCTGCTTGTGCCAATGCCAATGAGGGTGGAATGATATCCACACGTTGAACCAACTCTTCAACCACCTCTGCCTCATTAGAAAAAGTTAATTCCAATTTATAGGATTCCGCAATCTCTAACACCCTACTACGCTCTGGGGGGCTCAGCATCCAACCTTTACGCGTTATCTCTGCATAGGCCAGCAAATCTTTCCGCAAGCCGAGAATAATTTTATTTTCAGCGCGAACATAGTCTTGGAAAAAATCAAAAAATAGCTGTTTCTTAACCGCTATGTTAGGTACCGAAGAAAAATCAGGAAATACCTCAATTGGGAGATAGTTGTTTTCAGATAGCGCGTTAGAAGTAGCCACGGCTCGAATGTACTGTGATTGCTGTGTGACAAAAGCGATCAGCAGAACCATGGCAACAGCGACTACTGCAGCTACAGTTAACTCATTTTTTCGCCTGTTATCACTGGTTTCAATCATTGCTGTATATCAAAAAATCTCTGATTAATTTGCAGATTTAGAAAAGCATATCACAATACGTGGAATTCCAATAATGGCGACCTTTTGGCATCAGTCCCGCCCAGCGAACACAACGCAGCAAACAAAACAAAAAATACACGCGAAAACGCTTTACTTGACCGAAAGGTTTTTAATTTTTTTCAATCAGCTTTCTTACTGCCACCCTTGCAATCTGGCGACTGCGGCGCCTCTTTATTACGCTCACTCCACTCTTGTGGTGTATACAAATGAAGAGCTAGCGCGTGCACACCGCCACTTAATTGCTTCGCCAACAGAGCATAGATTTTCTGATGTCGCTTTACCAGGCTCAATCCTTCGAATCCGGACGCGACAATCGTCAACTTAAAATGAGACTCAGTTGCCGGGCCACCGTGGTGCTGACTTTCATTCTCAATCTGGAGCAGCGACGGGGTCAAATTTTCCTGAATTATTTTCTCAATGGTATTCTGCATTGCCGCCTTGGTTTAAATTAAGCTTAATAACCAGCAGTTTTAAGGGGTTTTCCTTTGATTGAATTATAGCTTAAATATTCGGGTTAGTGGTTTTATTCGCTGCACCTAGTTACTATGTCGCCTGATTTTTCGAGCACAGATAAATGGCCATAAACTGGTACCCAGGACATATGTTCAAGGCTAAAAAGGAATTAGCCAACGCCATGAGTGGGACCGCTGTGTTCATTGAAGTGCTGGATGCCAGAACCCCTTATTCCAGTTCCAATCCAATGATCAGAGAGATCAGAGGCTATATTCCGTGTCTCAGGATACTCAATAAGGCAGATTTAGCCGATAGCAAGATCAACCTACGCTGGCAAGAGTATTTCAACTCATTACCTGGTGGCGCCTGCCTAATCAACGGCCTGGACAAGAAGCTGAGCACAGAAAGCGTACTGACTGCCTGTAGAAAACTGCTAAAGAGTAACAAAGTGACTATGAAGCCGCCGTTTCAGGTTGTTATTGCGGGGGTTCCAAATGTGGGCAAATCCACTCTAATAAACCAATTCGCCGATAGAAAAGTTGCTAAAACCGGTAACGAACCGGCAGTTACCAAGGGCCAACAACGCATCAAGCTGGATCTGGAGTGGTATCTGCTGGATACACCTGGCTTGTTGTGGCCGAAATTCGAAGACCAGGAAGTAGGCTACCGACTGGCCTGCACCGGGACTATCCGCAATACGGCAGTGGAAGCAGAAGATATCGCCTGGTTTGCTGCCGAGTTATTGCTAAGAGACTATTGGCCTGCGCTGAGCCAGCGTTATGGGCTTGACTTGAAACCGGACCAGACCGAAGATTTACTGCAGGCTATCGCCTCTGTCCGAGGATGCATTAGCAAGCGCGGCAAGGTTGACTGGCACAAAACCTCAGAAGTATTACTAAACGACTTTCGCTCAGGTAAACTAGGCAAATTCAGCCTGGAGAAACCTCCGCCCCTTCCATCTACCCCAAATCAACCTGTTCCAGGTTCGCACTAGGCACAACAGATATGACTAAAGCAAATGCAGCAGCAGTTCAGCAGAACCCAAGTTTATCGCCCGATTCAGTCCATCCTGCTTTTCAGCGGATAAGAAGCGAAGCCATCTCCTCTCTCAACATCGTTATGGAAGAGTACCATCACAAAGTCACAGGTGCTGTGCACTATCATCTGTGTAGTGAAAATACTGAGAACGTGTTTTTAGTTGCCCTTCGAACCGTACCAATGGACTCAACTGGTGTTGCCCACATACTGGAGCATACTGCACTGTGCGGGAGTAAAAATTACCCGGTTCGCGACCCATTTTTTATGATGATCAGGCGTTCTTTAAATACTTTCATGAATGCCTTTACCAGCAGCGACTGGACCGCCTACCCCTTTGCCAGCAAGAACAAAAAAGATTTCAACAACCTGCTGAAGGTTTATCTTGACGCCGTGTTTTTTTCCCGCTTGCATGAACTTGATTTTGCTCAGGAAGGACACCGCTTCGAGTTTTCCGAAATGGAAAACCCTGAGAGCGAACTGCAATACAAGGGCGTTGTGTATAACGAGATGAAAGGCGCTATGAGCTCCACCAACGCCGTGTTATGGCAAACCATCAGCAAGTACTTATTTCCAACTACAACCTATCATTACAACAGTGGCGGCGAGCCAGATCACATCCCCGACCTGAGTTACAACGAACTAAAAACATTTTACAAAAGCCATTACCATCCCAGTAATTCTGTTTTTATGACTTTCGGCGATATTCCCGCATCGGCACACCACCGTAATTTCGAAGAATTGGCACTCGCGCAATTTTCCAGACTGGATATCAATATTGCTGTAGCCAATGAAAAAAGATACCTGTCGCCTGTTAAGATGGAAGAGAATTACGCCAGCGATGATGCCGAGGGCAATAAAACTCATGTAGCAATGGGCTGGCTGTTCGGCACCAGCACCAACTTGAGGGACACCCTCAAGGCGCAACTGCTTTCCAGCGTGTTACTAGACAACAGTGCCAGCCCGCTACTGCAGGTTTTAGAAACTTCCAAGCTGGGCTCTTCACCCTCACCACTCTGCGGCCTTGAAGACTCTAACCGCGAAATGAGCTTTATGGCTGGCCTGGAAGGCTGCGCCGAAGATTCCACTCACGATGTGGAAAAGCTAATTATTGAAGCACTGGAAAATATTGCCAGCAATGGCGTGGATCAGAAGCAGGTCGATGCTGCTCTGCATCAATTGGAATTAAGCCAGCGCGAAATCTCAGGCGACGGCTACCCCTATGGCCTGCAGCTAATACTCCAGGGCTTATCTACCGCAGTACATCGAGGCGACCCGATTAAGCTACTCAACATAGATCCCGTGCTGGATGAACTGAGAGAGCAAATAAAAGACCCTCAATTTGTGCCCCAATTGGTGCGAGAGCTGATCCTGGAAAATCCCCATCGGGTTACGCTAACGCTGAACCCAGATAATGAGTTGGCAGCACGCAAGGCCCAGGCGGAAATTAATCAACTTGCACACATCAAGGCCGGACTTTCTACCCAGCAAACTTCCGAGATTATCGAACAGGGTAAGGCCTTAGAACAGCGACAGCAACAGGAGGATGATCCAGGCTTATTGCCTAAGGTAGGGTTGGAGGATGTGCCAGCACAACTTGAAGAAGTAACAGGCCAACACCAATTGCTCAGCAAGGGGCAAAACCTAACTTTCTACGATCAGGGGACCAATGGCTTGTGTTATCAACAAGTGATCATGGATTTGCCACAATTAAGTCCTGACTTGCTCTCCGTGCTACCGCTATATACCACCTGTGTATCCGAGCTGGGGATTGGCGAACTGGACTACACGGCCGTGCAAACCTGGCAAGCGCAAATAAGTGGCGGCCTGAATTGCTTTAGCAGCATTCGCAGCAACATGGACGACGTGCAAAAGATACGTAGCGTGCTGGCTTTTTCTTCCAAAGCTCTGACCAACAACCACAGTAAACTTACCGAGCTGGTCGCGCGCACCATAAATGAGTGCCGGTTTGATGAAGGCCGCCGGGTGCACGAACTCATCGAGCAATTAAGCGCCCGCAGAGAAAATAGCATTACCGGTCAGGGCCACAGTCTGGCAATGGCCCTTGCCTCAAGTAAAATGAGCCCTACCGCCCAACTTGGCCATCAATTTGGCGGCCTTGAGGGGATCAAATCCTTAAAGGCGTTGAGCAAAAAACTGGATGATAAAGAAGCCATTTCCGAGCTATTAAGCCAGTTCAAAGAGTTGCATAACTTAATAATCCAGTCACCGAAACAGTTTCTTCTTATAGCCGAAGGGGAGCATCAGGCCGGCCTGGTCAATGATCTTGAGCAATATTGGGGAGAAATCACCACCTCGAAAATTGATTCCAGACTTGAATTACCCCCAGTTCGATCCACTATTAAGCAAGCTTGGCTAACCTCTACACAGGTCAGTTTCTGTGCCAAAGCCTATGCGACTGTGTCCTCGACTCATGAAGATAACGCAGTATTGCACGTTCTGGCTGGCTTTTTGCGCAATGGTTTCCTGCATCGAGCAATTCGCGAACAAGGTGGGGCTTACGGAGGCGGCGCCGGTCAAGATGCCGGTTCTGCGTCCTTCCGTTTCTTCTCATACCGAGACCCACGCCTTGACGAAACCATGAGCGATTTTGACCGCGCCATTGACTGGGTCAGTGCAAATGACCACCAGCCCCATCAACTGGAAGAGGCCATATTGGGCGTAATCGCTGCCATGGATAAACCATCCTCGCCTGCCGGTGAGGCGAAGCAGGCGTTTTACAATAGGCTGTATGGCCGCACTCTGGAACAGCGTATGGAATTCAGGCACAGAGCATTAGACGTCTCAATGGACGACCTTAAAGGAGTCGCACAACGTTATTTTGATCCGGATTCAGCCAGCGTAGGCGTAATCACAAATCCTGAATGCATGCAAAAATCGATACTTTCAGATTTAGAAGAAGTAATTTTGTAGAAATATTACAGTTAGTTACATTCAATATTTAATTTAACTTATAGGGTTCTACAACTCAGTTGTATTTATCTCAATTCGGCGGGAACTTTTGCGACACAACAGAGTCTTAGTTTATGTAGGTAAATGTTAGGCAAAATTGTGGGTTTTGTTTCATTTACCTCTTCCTTGATAGTATATTGAGCCCAGCAACTTAAGGTTGTTGGGCTTTTTTTCATCTTGCTGAAAACTCCCTACTGCATTTACGACCCCAGCTTGCAACCCGTCAAAGTGAATAGATACCAGAATCTTCCGAATGAATCAAGGCAATGCGAGACGTGAAGCCACCAGAGTAACCCTCGTTGGCATGTGGCTGGACATAGTCCTCGGTCTTCTCAAAATCATCGGCGGCGGATTTACTCAATCATTCGCCCTCATTACCGATGGCATTCACTCACTTACCGATGCAGTAACTGATGTCTTCGTCATTCTAGTTACCCGAGCGGCCCATACCGAGCCGGATGAAGAGCATCCCTATGGTCATGGGCGGTTCGAGGCCTTGGGGACTGCAGGCTTGGGAATGCTGCTATTCGCAACGGCAGCAATCCTGCTTTACGACGCTTATCAGCGCCTCAGCAATAGTGAGCCAATCCCAGTGCCTGTATGGAGCGGTCTGGTAATAGCTGCGCTTTCTATCCTTGGCAAGGAATGGATTTATCACTACACCATGCGAGTAGCAACCCGACTCAATTCAAAACTTCTCAAAGCCAATGCATGGCATAGCCGCAGCGATGCTATTTCCTCCATAGCTGTTTTTATCGGAATTTTAGGTGCATTACAAGGCTACCCCTGGATGGACACGCTGGCAGCAGTAGTGGTCTCACTTATTATTGCAAAAATCGGCTGGGGGCTCTGTACGGACAGTATCAGGGAATTGGTTGATACTGCGATCCCTGCTGGACGCCAAAGAAAAGTGCGCGATTGCATTCTATCCATAGAAGGCATTCATGAATTATCTTCTCTGCGTAGCAGGCTCTCTGGTGGCCAGGCCATACTCGAAATTCAGATTCTTGTGGATCCCCGTATTTCGGTCTCTGAAGGCCATCAATTGGGTGAAATGGCGAGAAAATCCGTAATCAAAAAGTTTAAAGATATCAACGATGTGATTGTACATATTGACCCCGAATCCCATTCAATTGGAGACCAAACCGAAAACCTCCCACTGCGACAGGAAATTATCGAAAACATTAAATCCCGGTGGGGAGAATTGCTGGAACCTAACCAAATACAAGCTATTGATTTGCACTATTTACAAAGCGGGGTAGAGGTTGATTTGGTTTTGAAGCATAACCAAATCGATGCACAACTAACTGAACGGCTTAGACAAGCCATCGACCCACTCAGTTACATCAGCAGACTTCGAATATTTAATGAACTGTATGAGGCTGAGCTCACATCACGTCTGTCGTGAGTGCATTTTATAGATTGATGTTGATTTATAAGTAGAGTATATAACCAATTGATATAAAATAGTTTTATTAAATAAACTAATCCCATATGATCTAACCCTGCGATTTAATCAATTCGTAGGCTGTTTTAATATCCTGTGTCTTCTTGGTAGCAAGGTCGATCATTTCTTCTGGCAATCCCCGAACCACTAACTTGTCAGGGTGATGTTGATTCATCTGTCGTCGATAGGCCTTCTTCAATTCTACTTTACTCGCGCTTGGGTTAGTTGCGAGTAATTCATATGCCGCTTTCAATCTATCCTCGATCGATTCTTCGCTGTCAAAGTGGCTTTGTCCGGAAAGACGATTGAGCAATTGGGCATACTCTGCCTTCGAATAACCGAGATCGCTGGCGATTCCTTCCAGAATCCCCTGCTCTTTGGCATCCATGCGACCGTCAGCGAATGCCGTCGCAGTAATTATTTCCAGAAACATTTGGATTAAGCTGCGGCGACGAAAACATTCGCGCTTGAACTGCGCCAGCACCTCATGGATCGGAAAATCTTCTTTTTTGCCTTCGGCGAAGAGCTTGATTGCAGCCATGCGTTGTGCGGATGCTAGTCGCATCTGCTTCATCACCTGCTCGACGAACTTTATTTCATCATTAGTAACCTTGCCATCGGCTTTGGCTATATAACCCATCACAGCGAAAGTAGCGGAAAAAAACACTGACTGGACTCGTTCAGTAGCGCCGAGCCTCAGGGTCGAATCTATACCTCCATCGAAGTAGTTACCTAGTGAGGCTCCCATCAGGGCACCTAGCGGCCCTCCCAACATAAAACCAAAAGTGCCACCTACTACCTTACCCCACCAACTCATAACTGCTCCAGCATTGGAAAATTCAGCCAATGATAGACCAAATGGGTGATATCGCCTATGCTGAACTTAGGGAGCTTCCTGCTTCTAGTGCATTTTGAAGGCAGTGTATTTAATTTCCCAGACTTAAGAAAAAAGACGCTGGAACCAGTTTTTATTCAGTTCCCGCTGGCAATTAGCGTACTGGGCAGAAAACCGGTCGGTATTCGCTTGCACCCTACCCGCCGCATCCAGCAACCATTGTTTCTCGCGATAAGTGCCACGTTGATACCCTCCGTTGCCTTCGTGGTAGGCCAGGTATAGATTACGCGCATCAAAGGGGTCAATATTACTGACCCGGGTCGAATTGGAGTTGTACCAAGCCACAAAATCGATGGCATCGTTGAAGTTATTGCGTCTGGCTCGGTTATTTCCCGAAGCCCGCACATAATCACTCCACGTGCTGTCTAATGCTTGTGCATATCCGTAGGCTGAGGAAGGCCTTGCCCCCGGGAATATCCAGAGAAAACGTGAGCGTTCAGGTTTGGCTCGCGCTCGAAAACTCGACTCTTGAAAGATAAACGCCATATTAACTGGGGCGGGTACTCCCCAACGTTGTGCAGAGGCCTTCGCCGCCTGATGCCATGCACGGCGATCTGTAAAGATATCGCACATATTAGCTACATTGCGCGGTTGTGACGCTACGCAGGATGTGAGAAGAATCATCAAAAGTGTAATGGCTACAATCGATCTGTACTGCATTGGACACCTGCAAGAAAACGGTTTTCTAGGAACAACTACCTCAATTAATTACTTAGATCATCAAGAAGGGCCAAAAATTCCCCTTCATTGATAATTTTTACACCTAAATCTCCCGCTTTGTCCAGTTTTGACCCGGCTCCGGGCCCGGCTACTGCGCAATCTGTTTTACTAGAAACACTGCCAGCAACCTTTGCACCCAGCGTTATGAGACGCGCTTTTGCTTCATTTCGGGTGAGCTGATTAAGTCTTCCTGTTATGACCCAGGTTTGATTCTTTAACGGCCTGCCGGCTGTTTCTATATTTACGCGCGGCCAATTAACGCCCCTAACCTGCAATTCGCTAATCAAGGACAGGTTGTCTGGATTATTAAAAAATACCCGAACATGCTCTGCAACAATAGGACCGACATTCTCAACCTGTTCGAGGCTCTCGGCATCGGCAGCAGCTACTGCGTCAATATCGCCATAGTGATTACTTAAAGCCAGAGCAGTAGTCTCACCGACTTCACGAACACCCAAACCAAACAGAAACCGCGGCAGGGTAGTTTCTTTACTTCGCTCAATTGCCACCATAAGATTGTTCGCGGACTTCATTCCCATTCTCTCAAGCCCGGCAAGTTGCTCGACCTCCAGCCTATAGATATCCGCCACAGTGTTCATTAATTTGGCGTCGACTAGCTGCTCGACCATTTTGTCACCGAGGCCCTCTATATCCATTGCTGTGCGTGATGAGAAATGCTTAATGGACTCCTTACGCTGCGCGGGACAAATAATGCCAGCGCTGCAGCGATATAGTACTTCGCCATCTTTCTCTATAGCTGAGCCACAAGCAGGGCAGTTGGCGGGAAGGGATATTTTTTTCGGGGTTTTATTTTTTACTGTGGTGATTACTTTAACCAGCTTTGGAATGACATCGCCTGCACGTCTCACTACTACGGTATCACCAATGCGTACGTTTAATCGTGCAATCTCATCCATGTTGTGAAGGGTGGCGTTGCTCACGGTAACACCACCCACAAATACTGGTTCCAGTCGGGCCACAGGTGTAATTGTACCTGTTCTACCCACCTGAAATTCAACATCCAATACAGAGGTTGATTTCTCCTCTGCCGGAAACTTGTAAGCCATAGCCCAGCGCGGACTCTTGGCGTTTACACCAAGTGCTACCTGCAAATCCAAGGCATCAACTTTAATTACCGCGCCATCGATTTCGTAAGCAAGTGCGTTTCGTTTTTCCAGCAGTTGTACGCAATAGTTCAGGCAATCAGTGATACCCACTGCCGTTTCCCGTTCGGGATTTACCGGCAAGCCCCAGCCAGCCAACTGCTCGAAAATCTGGCTCAATTTAGTAGCCAGACCAGCTCCTTCCACGATACCAACGCTATAGCAATACATTTGCAAGGGAATGTGCGCGGTGTTTTTCGAATTGAGCTGACGTATAGCGCCTGCTGCCGTGTTGCGTGGATTAACAAATACCTTACTGCCTTCTTTTTCTGCACGCGCATTGAGTTTCTCAAAGCCGGCTTTAGCTAAAAATATTTCCCCGCGTACTTCGAATAGCCCAGGCACATCCTTGGCCGTGAGTTGTAGCGGAATAGACTGAATAGTCTTCACATTATGCGTAATGTCTTCACCAATAACGCCGTCTCCCCGGGTTGCGGCTTGCTCAAGTATTCCATTACGATAAAGCAGACTCACCGCCACGCCATCTACCTTTGGCTCGCAACTGTATTGAACCGGCTCATCAGTGCCCAAGCGCTTTTTGATGCGCTCCTCGAAGCCTTCCAGGTCCTTTTTATTGAACACCTTGTCAAGCGAGAGCATCGCAACGTTGTGCGTAACCTGGGTGAATTGCGTCTGCGGTGCACTTCCAACGCGATGGCTGGGGGAATCCGGTGTAAGCAGATTGTAATCGCTTTCCAGAAGCTCCAGCCTAGCCAGCAAGGCATCGTAATCTGCGTCGGTAATCTCGGGCGAATCTAGAGAATGATAGAGCCGACTGTGGTGTTCCAATTCCTGCCGAAGCTGTTTAACTTCCCGCTTGATGTTGTCAGGAACAGACATAGATGGGCTATCGATTAAGCTCTACGACTATTAACCGCTTTGAGGCGGCACAGCTCGAAATCATTAATGCGCTGTCGGTAGTGCTCTATGGTTTGAAGGGTCATGTCGCTACGATGATCATCTTTTAGTTCGCCGTCAAGCGATCCACAGATTTGCTGAGCAACATCTAACATCTGATCGAAAGCTTGCAAATTATTCATTGGGGTTGGTAACGCCAGAAACAAGCTTACTCCCCTAGTGTAAAAGTTATCCATAGTATTTAAATCGAAGCTTCCTGGATTGAGAATATTCGCCACGCTGAAAACTACTGGCGCTTTATTATCACCATTTACGCGTTGGTGGAATATACTCATCTCGCCAAATTTTAAGCCTGCAGTAATTAAAACGTGCATCAAATCAGTGCCATGAAACTCACTATCATTCGGCGCCATGACATTGAGCACTATTACCTCGGATCGTTCGGTGGTTTCAATTTCGTTGACAGTTTCTCTGGGAATATTAATTTCCGGCTCGTGTATGACAATTTCAGGAGCTAAGGGTGGCGGCGCTATGTCAAGCAATGGATCGTCTTCAACCGGCTCCTCAATTGGCACTTCGCTAGTAAGGGGATCATCAAACTCTTCTTCCTCAATTAATTCCTCACTTTCTGCTATGGCTGGTTTCCTTGCAAACCAGGATAAGAAAGATTTTCGTGGGGATTTAGCTTCGATCTCTGACTCGAACTCCTCATCAGATAAGGATTCACCCTGTGTGGCATTCTGCTCGATTGAATCTTCAGCAACGCCAATACGATCGCCAGCTGTCATCGAGAAGCCGGCCATTTCATCCTCTTGTTCTTGCTCGGGTTCCTGTCCTTCATCTACCTCTTCATCCAAATTCTCATAATCAGGCAGATCCTCTTCGTCTTGATAATCATTCCCATCAGTAAAATCGTCCTCGTCTTCAAACCCCCCCAGTTGAGGGGGGTTGGTCGACGCGCCGAAGCCATGCTCCGAATCGACTAATTCGTCCTCGGTAGCAAGATCCTTTGTACCTTCTATCTCATTCTCCTGGTTTTCAAAACTCTCATGGGCAATCTGCGTTTCAGCTTCATTGATCTCATCTTCATCGTCATAAACATCTTCATCTGGATAGTCAGGCGTTACTTGGTTCATTGTGTCAATGGCTAAGCTGACGCTTTCATCATCAGATTCCGTTTCTTCTTCTGAATCGCCTTCTGCCTCGAACCCGTCTTCCTCACCAAAGCCAACCTCTTCTTCTGATGTTTCTTCTAAATATTCCTCTTCAACCCCTTCTCCTATATATATTTCTTCATCATGTTGACTGTCCGCGACTGAGTCTTCAAGCAAATGTGGTGCCATGGCTGCTTGTTCTGCCGGGTGATCGCCAGCCTCACCTGAATAGTCAAATGCCACCTCTTCCTGAGTGTGATAATCCTCTTGAGGCCGTACGCTAAGTTCAACAGCGTCCATCAGGACTGGAATTTGTGCAGCGCTTCGGGAGCTGGTACTTGAGGCAGTGGTATTTGGGCGTACCGTGGTTGAACCCCTCGACGCTGGGCGGGTTACGCCCAAATCGATCGCTTCAGCCCGGATGGTAGCTGCTTCAACGGCGCTGTTTTCCCGATTAACTTTCTGCAAAGAGCGCTCTACCACACGAGCACCGCCACCTGGAAGTTCAGACAACTCCAGCGCATCCAAATCAATATCCTGGGGAATATTCTTATCTATAGCGAGTTTAATCTGCCCGCGACGAGACTGAAGCGCCACAAAAAGTCCACGTAGCAAAACCGCGGCAGTGGCAAGCCCCAACAAAAGGATTAGTAGTTCTCTTCCATCCATAGACGCTTAATAAGTAAATTCGCGAAAATTATTAATATTATCTTGCTGTTACTGCCTTTTCTTTAGCACATCGGCTGCTTCAACAGCGCTGTTTTGCAGATTAACTTCCTGCAAAGAGCGCTCCACCACACGAGCACCGCCACCTGGAAGTTCAGACAACTCCAGCGCATCCAAATCAATATCCTGGGGAATATTCTTATCGATAACGAGTTTAATCTGCCCGCGACGAGACCGAAGCACCACGAAAAGTCTGCGCAGCACAATCGCAACAGTGGCAAGCCCCAGCAAAAGGATTAGTAGTTCTCTTCCACCCATAGGCAATTAATAAATACAATTCACTAAAATTATTAATATTATCTTGCAGTTACCGCCTTTTCTTTAGCACATAAAACGCAAGTACCCACATTTTACCTTGCTGTGATAGAACAATCAGAGAGGATCACGACTTAAGCCAATGCACATCCAAAACTAGGATTGCAGTAAGAGCTGTTGAAATCGACTGTTTAAACCCTCACAGATAAGGCTATCCATGTGCCTTTAGGTGCCCAAAATTACATGGCCGCGAGTTCGGCAGCTTCATCGATATCCACGGCAACAATGCGGGAAACACCAGCCTCCTGCATGGTCACACCAAGCAGTTGATTGGCCATTTCCATTGTTATTTTATTGTGTGTTATAAAAATAAACTGAACAGTTTCAGACATATCCCGCACCAAGTTAACGTAACGCGCTGCATTAGCATCATCTAGGGGGGCATCGACCTCATCAAGCATGCAGAAGGGCGAAGGATTGAGTCGGAAAATAGAAAATACCAGTGCTATAGCAGTCATCGCCTTCTCACCACCGGACAGTAAGTGGATTGTGCTATTCCGCTTGCCGGGGGGGCGCGCCATGATCGCAACACCGGTGTTTAGCAAATCTTCACCCGTCATATCCAGGTAGGCATGACCGCCGCCGAAAACTTTGGGGAACAAGTCTTGCAGCCCCGCATTAACTTTATCGAAAGTTTCCTTAAAACGAGTGCGGGTTTCCTTGTCTATTTTACGAATTGCATTCTCCAGCGTATTTAATGCTTTTTCCAGATCCTCGTTTTGCTTATCCAAATAAACCTTACGCTCTGATTGTTGATTGTATTCATCGATAGCCGCCAGGTTAATTAGTCCGAGTCGCTGAATTCGATTGCCTAATTTTTCCAGTTCCCGTTCACAAGCTTCCTCTTCGATATCCTCCGGCAAATTTTTAAGTACTTCTTCAAGCTTGAACTTGGCTTCCTGTAACTGTTCCAGCAATCCATCACGTTTAACCGAGGAGCCTTCGCTTTTTAGACGTTTCTGCATCAAGATGTCCCGTACTTCGCCAAGGCGCTGTTGCACCTGATTGCGGTCCTGCTCCAGCTTGCGAATGGCATATTCGTTCTCATCCACTCTGGCCTTGGCTTCGCCTAACTCCCTCTCAACCTCTAAGCGTTTACCGAGCAAATTCTCTAGATCAGATCGCATCTGCTTCAACGGGGCATCCGATTGTTCAATTTGCTGATTGAGGATGGTAATGCGCTCCTTGGAGCGCTGAACCTGACTGGCCATACGATCCATAGTTTCTCGTGTAGACACTAGTTGTGCCTGAACAGATTGTTTCCTCAGAGCAAGTTTATGCGCTAACTCTTTGCTTTCTATAGCTTTTATTCTACATTTTCTGAGTTCTTCCCGACGCGCATCACGCTCTTTTTCCAAGCCATCCCTGCCGCCGATATTTTCCTCCATTGAATCAAGGGCATTTTGCAATCTTGCCCTGGCGGAAGCCGTATTTTCCTTCTCAGCATCCAACTGGTTTACTAGCTCTAGCAATTCGTGGCTGATGCGCTTGCGTCGCCGTGCTCCTTCCTCTACTTTCGCCAAGTTGGCACTTAATTGGGACTTAATTTCACCATGCTGTCCAGTGTATTCGCTTATTTCATCCTGTAGTGCTTCTCGACGAGATTCACTGGCTACGAGTTCACCTCTCAACCGGCCTTCTTCAATAACTACGTTATTAGATTCATCTTCCATTCCACTGATTCTAGTAACTAACTCAGAAATAGCCCCTTTCCGCTCAAGCGCGCCATTCAGTTCTTTTTCCGTATTGCAGACCCTTATCCAATTAGGCCCAAGCCAAATGCCCTGACGGGTAATTATGGACTCTGACGCCCCTAGTTTAGGTCTAGCCGTCAGCGCATTGGTTAAATCCTCTGCTGCTGAGACACCGTGTAAAAGATCTCCCAGGTTGCCATCTGACTGCACTTTCTCCGCCAAACTAGAGAGGTTCTTCGAACCCGGTGTTACACCGGTTGCGACGGTATCTACAAAGGAAATCAAACCATCAGGTAATTCCGTCAAAAGGCTGTCTAGGTTGTCAATCCCACTAACACAAATACTCTGTAGCGTGTCACCAAGTACTGTTTCAACCGCCTTTTCCCAACCTGGTTCAATGGTTAAACCCTCACCTAATCGAGGCCGATTACCCAGCCCTTTGGAGTCAAGCCATTTATTGAGATTGCTATCATCCTGACCTAGCGCTGCCTGTTGCAGTGCTTCCAGGGATGCATGACGGCCTTTGCTGGTTTGCAGTTCGCTGCGTACTGCATCTAGCTTTTTTGTGCAGCTTTGTAACCCGCTTCGGTTTTTGTCCACGGCTTTATTCAGCGCGGTATTTTCTTCCTTTAGTGCGCTAATTGACTGCTCTATCTCAATGATATTTTTAGATAAGACAGTGCTTCCATCATCTTCTGGGCTTTCCTTGATGGCGGTTTTTTCCTGCTCTAAATTTTTCTTACGATTAATGCCGCGCTCGACAATGTCTTCAAGCTGCTGAATGCGCGCCTGCTCAACCTCAGCTGTTTGCCTGGGCTCTTCTGCCAGCTCGTTAAACTCGTCCCATCGCTGCTGCCAGTCCTGCATGTCAAATTCGGCCTTCTCCAGGGCCTTACTGAACTCCGCTTCCGTTGCGGTCGCCTTACTGAGATCCGGCTCAAGTGATTTCAGTAAGGCATCCAATGCGGTGACCTTCTGTAAATCAACATCCAGCTCCTCACGGGCGCCTTCCCAATCCGCCTCAGTTTCAACAAGGTCAACCCGTAACTGATCCATCCGCTCGATATGATGTTCAATTGATTGTTCAATACGTGCGATGTCATTGGCTAAGCTGTAAAATCTGGCCTGTACTTCACCCAAGGCATCTGTGAATTCGGAATTATCTGTCAGGCGCTGCTCAACGTTGGCATCAATCTCGCGTTGCTCGGCAATGGTTGATTCAATTTTGATTTCAAGGCTGTTGATCACTTCCTGGTTTTGCCTAAGCTCATCATCTAAAGCTCGCCAGCGTAAAGCATTTAAGTCAGCTGATGTATGCCTTTCCTGCTGTTTGAATTCCGCGTATTTCTCAGCCGCTACTGATTGGCGCTGCAAGTGTTGCAACTGACGGCCTAACTCTTCCCGAATATCAGCCAGCCGCTCAAGGTTAGACTTTGTACGTTTAATGCGACTTTCTGTTTCTTTTCTGCGCTCCTTGTATTTTGAAATACCAGCTGCCTCTTCGATAAACGAACGTAGCTCTTCTGGTTTGGATTCGATCAGCCGTGAAATCATGCCCTGTTCGATAATGGAATAACTGCGCGCTCCCAAGCCAGTGCCTAAAAAAATATCGGTGATATCGCGACGCCGACATTTGGTGCCGTTGAGGCTATAGCTGGACTGTGCGTCGCGATCAACTTTACGCTTGATGGAAACTTCCGAAAAATTGGCGTACTCACCAGCTAGGGTGCGGTCATGATTATCAAAAACCAGCTCAACGCTCGCCTGGCCAATAGGCTTTCGACCTCCCGAACCATTGAAGATCACATCAGCCATGGACTCGCCACGCAAATTTTTAGCAGAAGACTCGCCCATCACCCAACGCACGGCATCAATCACATTGGATTTGCCACAACCGTTGGGCCCAACAACGGCACAGAGATTGGAAGGGAAGTTGACGGTGGTGGGATCTACAAAAGATTTGAAACCGGCTAATTTAATACATTTCAAACGCATGGAGGACTCGAAAAATCAACCTGATAAATCTACTATTGCTAGGCTAAAGGTTTTGCTGGGCTCCGATTATAAAACACAAACAGAGACAAATTCAGAGTAAAGTTTTCACATGTAGAATTAGAATTTTTCAGCAATTCCCATTATTAATTATTGCTTTGAAGTGTATATGATCTGCAAATCTAATGACACTGATAAAGTGTCAAGCCACACTCTGGTTGCCGCCGGTGGGCAGTTAATATTTGACTAAGCAAATGATTGATTACTAGGTGCCAATTGCATAGTTAATTAGGTCCCCAACCGCAAATCTATGGATAAAAGCTTTATTTAGCGCAGTAACTTATGCCACTCCATCAACACCTTGCCCAGAGAATTCGATATCAATTCCAACTTCCCTGGCAACCGGCACGAACAAACCTCTAATCGACTTCGGAACTCAAGTGGCAATAAAAAAGTCATCAGGCTTTTCATGTTGCAGCATCAATCATTGCGTGCGCACATAGTCTTTCGCATGAGATCGAGAGTTTTAGAGCACCATATGCATCAAACCGTGCCCTGCTATACAGAGTTACCTCGGTTTGGACCGGTCGTATCTGGCTTTTTACCGTTTTCGGTTACCAATTTTGTAAATGTTTAACTGTACAAACAATACTGATTGTCGACAATAGTATAGTTTTAATTCATTTTATGAGTAATAATCCAAATTACATAATATATTGTTGACATAATTCCCCATGGAACCACAAGCCCAAGCTAAATTCTCAACTCTCGCAGACAGTGTATTCGAGCAGATTCGCTCAGCTATAGTTAAAGGCGAACTTGTACCTGGCTCAAAAGTCAACGAGCCCCAGCTAAGCAAACAATTCGGTATTAGTCGTGGTCCGTTGCGAGAGGCCATCCGACGTCTGGAGGGCTGTAAACTGGTTGAGATCACCCCAAACATTGGAGCCAAGGTGATTTCTCTTAATGAATCACAAGCCATTGAAATATACGATATTAGAGAGTCGTTAGAGGGATTGGCCTGTCGCTTAGCTGCAACACGTTGCAGTGCTAAAGATTGTATAAATATTAGAGAGTTACTAGCCATACATGAGAAAGAAATTCAATTCGAAGATAGCAGACTATATTACCAAAAAGAAGGCGATCTAGACTTTCATTATCAGATTGTCCAATTGAGCGGCAACCGCAGACTATTTCATCTTTTATGTGACGAGCTATATCACCTTATTCGCCTTTATCGCGTGCAGGCCAGTAGCCAGCCATCCCGGCCTAAGCAAGCGTTTAAGGAACACCATCAGATAGTAGATGCGCTGGAAAGCAATGATGGCGAACTGGCCGAGATGTTAATGAAACGACATATTTCCAGCGCCAAGATAACCCTTTTGAATCAATTAAGGAGAGGTGTATGAGTTCTAATTCGGCTGGAGCCAGGTTCAGGGAAGCCTTGGATAAGCAAAAGCCTCTGCAAATTGTCGGCACTATCAACGCCTACTGTGCCATGTTAGCTGAATCAGCTGGTCATAGAGCGATTTATCTTTCAGGCGGTGGAGTTGCCAATGCCTCTTATGGATTGCCAGATCTGGGAATAACCAGTCTGAATGACGTTATTGCTGATGTGGAGCGAATTTGCAGTGCCACCGAATTACCCCTTTTAGTCGATATAGATACCGGCTGGGGTGGCGCGTTCAATATTTCCCGCGCTATCAAGTCCATGGAGCGCTCAGGTGCTGCCGCTGTCCATATAGAAGATCAGGTTTCTCAAAAACGTTGCGGGCATCGCCCAAACAAAGCCATAGTTACGCAGGCCGAGATGGTTGATAGAATAAAATCAGCAGTAGATGCTAAAACTGATGCTGATTTTGTAATAATGGCTCGTACCGACGCCCTCGCAGTCGAAGGTATGGATTCCGCCATTGAACGGGCAGTCGCCTGTGTTGAAGCTGGCGCAGATGCTATTTTCCCCGAAGCAATGCTGGAGCTTGATCAGTACAATCAATTTGCCAAGGCTCTGCAGGTGCCTGTTTTAGCAAATATTACTGAATTTGGCGCCACACCTTTATTCAATTGTGATGAACTGGCCACCGCTGGTGTAGCTATGGTGCTTTATCCCTTAAGTGCATTTAGGGCTATGAGCAAAGCAGCTCTGGAGGTTTATCAGGGCATTTCAGCTAATGGCGATCAGAAAACGCTGGTGGGTAAAATGCAAACGCGAGCAGAACTATATGAGGTGTTGGGTTATCACGATTATGAGCAGAAATTGGACACTTTATTTAAATTAAATAAATAATAATAATAATAATATAAAATAGATAAATTTCTTATCTTATTCAAAACATTAAAATTTACAGAAACCTAATATTTCAACAGGACGCTCGAAGGGAAGCGCAAAATTACCCAGTGAACTTTGAGATTTGAGGTAGCTGCAAGGTGTTTGGTAAGCTCCGGTCGGGATGTCGACGACAAATAAGAGGATCAAGCAAAGGAGAACGACAAATGGTTGATAAGAAGCTGGGCGGTGCTGGTCTCAGAGGCCAGGTAGCGGGCGAAACCGCCCTTTGCACGGTTGGTAAAACAGGTACTGGTCTCACTTATCGGGGATATGACATCAGTTTGCTAGCTGAGAAAGCACAATTCGAAGAAGTCGCTTTCTTATTGCTTAAAGGGCACCTTCCAACGAAATCAGAATTACTGAACTACACTAATAAAATCAAATCATTAAGAAGCTTACCTCAAAAGCTTAAAGATGCTCTTGAACGAATACCAGCTAGTGCCCATCCAATGGACGTCATGCGCACTGGTTGCTCCATGCTCGGTAATCTTGAGACCGAAACCGACTTCTCCCAGCAAGACGAGGCGAGCGATCGATTACTGGCCGCACTGCCCTCCATCATTTGCTATTGGTATATTTATTCCCATGAAGGCAAACGGGTTGAAACAGCGCTGGGGGACACATCTATTGGCGCGCATTTTCTCCACATGTTAAGCGGTGAAACGCCCAATGAACTGTTTACCCAGGTAATGAATGTTTCCTTAATTCTCTATGCAGAACACGAGTTTAACGCATCAACTTTCACCGCAAGAGTCTGTGCCTCCACCCTTTCTGATATGCATTCCTGCATTACAGCCGCCATCGGCACACTGCGCGGACCACTCCACGGTGGTGCTAATGAGGCCGCCATGGACATGATCCAGGACTGGACTAGCGCCGAACAAGCAGAGCAAGAAATCATGGACATGCTGAAACGAAAGCAAAAAATAATGGGTTTTGGCCACGCCGTATACCGTGAATCCGATCCTCGTAACAACATTATCAAGCAATGGGCTGAAAAACTGGCCAAACAAGTTGGTGACACCGTGCTCTACCCCGTATCAGTGCGTTGTGAGGAAATAATGTGGCGTGAAAAGAAACTTTTTTGCAATGCTGACTTTTTCCACGCCTCTGCTTATCACTTCATGGGCATTCCTACCAAACTGTTTACCCCTATTTTTGTAATGTCCAGGCTTACAGGCTGGGCTGCCCACGTAAAAGAGCAGCGGGTTAACAACCGCATTATTCGACCCAACGCAGATTATACAGGCCCCGAAACTGCGGAATGGGTAGATATTGAGGACCGGTAAGAAGCTTAGAGTCTGCCCAAAGGCCGATCAATGTGCATCGCCAACAATCATATCAGTTTGTTTTATAAGGAATAAAACGTGTCAAAAAATGTTGAATTGAACACCCGTCCAGAGCCAGACCAAGTACTCCAGGACATTGCAGACTATGTCTGTGATTACGAAATAAACTCCGATGAAGCTTACAATACGGCGCGTAATTGTCTCATGGATACCCTAGGCTGCGGATTACTCGCCTTGCGTTTCCCTGAGTGCACGAAATTACTGGGGCCTCTAGTAGAAGGAACGACTGTTCCTAACGGCGCGCGGGTTCCCGGTACACAGTTCCGACTGGACCCAGTAAAAGCCGCCTGGGATATTGGGTGCATCATCCGTTGGCTGGATTACAACGACACCTGGCTTGCTGCCGAGTGGGGCCACCCCTCTGACAACCTAGGTGCAATCCTTTCTGTCGCTGATTTTCTTTCACAGCAGAACCTAGCCGCGGGCAAAGCGCCTCTAACTATGCGCGACGTACTTGGCGCAATGATAAAAGCTCATGAAATTCAGGGTGTTATAGCCCTTGAAAACAGTTTTAATCGAGTTGGCCTGTGCCATGTATTGCTGGTGCGTATAGCCTCTACCGCCGTTGTGACCAAAATGCTGGGTGGAACACGAGAACAGATCATTGACGCCCTCTCTCATGCTTGGCTGGATGGCTCAAGCCTCAGAACCTACCGGCATGCACCAAATACTGGGCCCCGTAAATCCTGGGCCGCAGGTGATGCAACCTCACGCGCAGTGCGTCTTGCAGACTTAACGTTGCGTGGTGAGATTGGTTATCCGAGTGCTTTAACAGCGCCAACCTGGGGTTTTTACGACGTATCATTTGATGGGAATAAATTAGAATTTACAAGGCCTTATGGAAGTTATGTCATAGAAAACATATTATTTAAAATTTCTTTCCCAGCGGAGTTTCACGCCCAAACTGCGGCAGAAGCCGCAGTCAAATTACATCCTCAGGTGAAGAATAAATTAGCTGAGATAAAGAAGATCGTCATTCATACCCACGAATCGGCTATTCGAATTATCAGTAAAGTAGGCCCTCTAAATAACCCGGCCGACCGAGACCATTGCCTGCAGTATATGACTGCCGTTCCTCTGATCTTCGGCAATTTGATTGCCGAGCATTATGAAGACGCGTTTCATGATGCTAATCCCATCATCGATCAATTAAGGGAGAAAATAGAAATTCACGAAAACTCCACTTACACCATGGAATACCTGGAGCCAGCCAAACGCTCTATTGCCAATGCACTCCAGGTTTATTATAAGGATGGATCTTGCTCAGATAAAATTGAAATTGACTACCCATTGGGGCATCGACGTCGACGAGAAGAAGGTATCCCGTTGTTAGAGGAGAAATTCAAGACTAATTTGGCAACGAGATTCCCTACCAAACGCTGCAGTGAAATTTTTGCACTCTGCAAAGATCAGAAGAAGTTGGAACAGACACCTGTTCACGAGTTTATGGAAATGCTTGTAATCTAAGGGGTGGCATCATCCAGATCCCCAGCAAATGCGAAGAGGGTCGCGAGGTATTTGCCGGCGCCCCTCATTTTAGACACCATCTATGCCAACTAACCCGGCAATGGAAGATTCAATTGGAAGCTGAGCCAGGCGTTGCGCAATTTTTTTCTAGTCCAGCATGTGAACAACAAGCCCACTCTTTAGTTTCGGTTCAAACCAAGTTGACTTGGGCGGCATCACTTCGCCTGCATCGGCAATTGCCATCAGGCTCTCCATCGAAGTGGGGTACAAAGCAATTGCTATGGCCCACTCACCAGAATCAACACGCTTTTCCAACTCTTCCAAACCACGGATGCCTCCAACAAAATCAATGCGAGAGTCTGTTCGCTGGTCTTCTATTCCCAATAGGGGTGAAAGAATAGTGGTCTGGAGCGTACTCACATCGAGGCTTTGCACTGGGTCATTTTGGCAGATTTGATCTAATAAAACCTGATTTGACCTAGCAGCATACCATTGGCCTTCGAGATAGACCCCAAACTCATTAGCCGCTTTGGGTTTTGCTACCTGACAATCCCTTACAGCTTCAATATCGAAGTGCCTACCAAGCTGCTTCAAAAAATCACTGACGCTGGCACCGCTAAGGTCTTTTACAACCCGATTGTAATCCAGCACCTGCATCTGGTCATGGGGAAACACCACGACTAGAAAGAAGTTATACGGTTCGTCGCCGCTATGGTTTGGATTTCGCGTTTGATGTAGATGCTTAATTCTGGCCGCTGCCGCTGAGCGATGATGCCCATCTGCTACATAAAGACATTCCACTGCGTTGAATGCAGTTTCAATACTCGCCGCCAGCGCCAAATCCTCGATCACCCAAAACACATGACGAGTTCCGTCTTCCGCTTCAAAGTCATACTCCGGAGATAGCTTCACTACTTCTTCTATCAATGAGTCAACGCTTTGATTGCCGCGATAGGTTAGAAACACCGGACCTACCTGGGCACCAAGTGCATCCATGTGCTCGACCCTGTCGTCTTCTTTCTCAGGGCGAGTAAATTCATGCTTCTTTATTAGATTTTTTTCATAAGCTTCCACGGATGCCACCGCTACTAGACCTACTTGTTCGTGCGCACCCATCACTTGCTTGTAAACATATAATTTCTCTTCGTCATCTTGTTTCAATGTGCCTTCGGCAATAAACCGCTGCATGTTTTCAGATGCTTTTGCATAGACTCGAGAATCATGTATGTCGATTGAGGCGTCCAAGTCAATTTCGGGTTTATTGATATGCAAAAAGCTGAATGGGTTATCTTTACCCAATTCGTAAGCTTCTTCCCGGCTTAAAACATCATAGGGATGGGAGGCAACTTGCGAGGCTAAATCGCGGATCGGCCTTAATCCGCGAAAGGGTTTAATCATATTCATTTAAATCCTACAGCGAGTATTAGCTAAATATCTGTTGCGCATTATATAGTAGTTTATCTAATAAATTCCTCTGAATATGTTTTCGCTACCTGGTGGAATTTTACTGTCTTAAAATTTCAATCGCGGACCTAATGCGATTTTAATATGCCCTGCCTGGAACCCTCTACTCTCGAGAAAACGAGCAATACGCTGATGGGTACTATCTGCCAAATTAATCTTCCCTGTACTCCCCAACTTTTTTGCAACTAGCCTCAAGGCGATTTCGTTCCAATCTTCATCGCTTTCAAATAAATGGCGGTCCAAGATTAAATCATCAACCCTCCGTGTCCGGAGATCATGATGGATGTGACGTATTCCAAAACCTCGAGACTTTCTATAACGGATATATGCTTCGACAAAGCGCTCATCACTTTGTAAATTCTCCCGCTTTAGGCGATCGATAACTGACAGCAATACGGTGACGGCTGCATCTGGGAATTTCAGTGTGAGTTTTTGCTGAAGTTCATAATGAGAGTGTTCCCGGCGAGCCAAGAAATTCACAGCAGCCCGCCGGAAAGCGGGGACATCGGCTTCGATGCTTTTGACTTCAAACTCGGTGTCAATTTGCGTGCTAATCGCAGGCATTATTTTCACTGACTCTCGTTTCAAGGCATCGCAAATTGTTATTTACTTTTGGCGTTAGCCAGCATTACCACGTCATCATTGGCAGGTTCCCCCGCCTGTCCTACTTCAACTACTGTTTCGTCTACCTTATCCTTAGCATCCAGCAATTCAGAACGGATTGCAGTTTCGACCTCTAAGGCAATGGATGGATTCTCTTTCAAGTACAAGGCTACATTCTTCTTACCCTGCCCAATCTTTTCACCTTTGTAAGCATACCAAGCGCCAGACTTTTCGATTAGCCCTTGTTTCACACCTAGATCGATAACCTCGCCCAGCTGGTAAATACCTTTGCCGTACATAATCTGGAATTCAGCTTGCCTAAACGGTGGTGCCACTTTATTCTTTACTACCTTGACCCGGGTTTCGTTACCCACCACTTCATCACCTTCTTTGATGGCACCAATACGGCGAATATCTAGGCGAACCGAAGAATAAAACTTCAGTGCATTCCCCCCCGTGGTAGTTTCTGGTGAGCCGAACATAACTCCGATTTTCATTCGAATCTGGTTGATGAATATCACCAGGGTATTTGAGTTCTTGATATTGCCCGTCATCTTACGCAGTGCCTGAGACATCAGTCGTGCCTGCAACCCCATATGACTATCACCCATATCTCCTTCGATTTCTGCCTTCGGTGTCAACGCCGCGACTGAGTCGATCACCACAATATCTACTGCGCCCGAGCGCACCACCATGTCACAAATTTCCAATGCCTGCTCACCCGTGTCGGGTTGGCTAACAAGAAGATTGTCTACATCCACGCCTAGATTCTGCGCATAAATAGGGTCCAGTGCGTGCTCTGCATCAATGAACGCACAAGTACCCCCTGTCTTCTGTGCTTCTGCAATAACCTGTAAAGTAAGCGTGGTCTTACCAGATGATTCAGGGCCGTAAATCTCGACTATTCTACCCCGTGGCAAACCGCCAATACCCAGCGCAATATCTAGGCCCAGTGACCCGGTAGATATAGCAGGAATGGGTTCGCGTCCGGTATCACCTAAACGCATCATGGAACCTTTACCGAATTGCCTTTCTATTTGCGATAGTGCTGCGGCTAGGGCTTTATCTTTGCTACCGTTATCTTCAATCATAGCTCTGTCCTTTGTTTTTACATGTATTACAACTGAAGCTGGTTCCATGAGTATTACAGTTGTTTATGGAACTCCTGGCGATTAGATGTGACTATTCAGTTCTGTCGCATGTAATCACTCAAAATTTCCCGCTTTGGTCGTTCATTGCTATCCGTTTGCATACGCGCAGATCCAATTGCCATGAACTATAATAGCCTGTCCCCGGCTACCTGCTAAACCATCCTTACACCACCCGAAAGTTCACACAACTGTATATATGAACAGTTCTAATTAAATCAGAATATTACTGTATATACAACCAGTATATTGGCAGCGACTTTATTTCCTTTAGAATAAATATCTATGGCTTAGCCAATTAATGCCAGCACACCGCGCAGTGCAGCTTCCACCGCCGCTTCACGCACTGTCTCTCTATCACCGATGAATTGGAATTTCTGCGCCAGCACTTTCTTCTCCCACTGCCAGGCAATCCAAACCGTTCCTACCGGCTTGTCAGGCGTGCCGCCATCTGGACCCGCTATACCACTCACCGCAACAGTCACATTTGCCAGACTATTAGCGATGGCTCCTGCGGTCATGGCTCGAACAACTTCCTGGCTAACGGCACCTGGCGCACCGGCTTGAAAAAATTCTGTAGGCACATTCAACATACGTTGCTTTGCCGTATTTGAATAAGTAACGAAGCCACTGTCGAACCAGT
>Ga0302135_10000157_pt1 | contig 40437 bp, 41 predicted proteins | sample CBN3_surface_MG_FD_203119 | JGI IMG/M metagenome (GOLD analysis project Ga0302135, IMG submission 203119) | Marine microbial communities from Western Arctic Ocean, Canada - CBN3_32.1 | ecosystem: Environmental > Aquatic > Marine > Oceanic | place: Canada: Western Arctic Ocean | collected...
TATCCGTTCATTTTTGCGCGGAAATGAAGTTGCGTGCGGCTTCTTTGGTGGGCACGGATGTCGCTGCCGTCGATAAAGGTCGCGGTTCCGGGCCGTTCTTTCCATTCGGTGAAATTTAGTCGATGTCTCTAATCATTCTTTACATCCTAGCGGGGTTAGGAACGCTCGCGGCGTCCGCAGCGTCCGGGCCTCTGGGACGCTGGCTGGGCATCATCGATTATCCCGACGGGCTTCGAAAGGAGCATCCCGCGCCGGTGCCTTTGACCGGCGGGTTGGCGGTTGTGTTTCCCTTCCTGTGCGTCCTGGCTTATCTCGCCCTCGTAGAGGCAGACTACCAGCTTTACGGCACTCTCGTAGTAGGGGGGGCGTGTTTTGTGGTTTTGGGGTACGTGGACGATCGTCATCATCTGCGACCGACGTCTCGTCTTTTTTTGTCGGTCATAATTTGTGTAGCCATTATGAATATTCAACCGGACATGGTTATCGAAAATCTCCATTTTACCGTCGGCTCCGGCTCGCTATCGTTCCCTAGTTGGGATCTCGTGTTCACGATTATTGTTCTGGTCGGCTTCGTGTACGCCTTCAACATGACGGACGGCATTAACGGTCTGGCTATCGGAATTGCCTTGGTCTGGGTGATCCTGCTGTCTTTCTACGCGCCCCCGGAAGTTGTTCCGCTCCTTATCGTTCTAGGCACCGGGTTGCTCATCGCGCTTGCGTTCAATATGGCGGGACGGCAATTTCTGGGAGATTCGGGCACCTATGCGCTCAGTATCGTCATCGCTTTGCTCTCCATCTATGTCTACAACCGCTCGGGTCAGACGCTTCCCGCGGACGTCATTGTCGTGTGGTTCATAATCCCGGTCGTAGATTGCCTTCGATTAATGCTCACCCGCTCTCTTGATGGCTGCTCCCCACTGTCCCCCGACCGAAACCACCTTCACCACCAGCTGTGTCGCTTAATGTCGGCGCGGTGGGTACTTGTTTGCTATCTGCTTCTCATTGCTCTTCCGGGCGTCTTGACGGCCTGGCTACCAGGATTGACCTTACTCTGGCTGGGTATGACCCTCGCCGCATATGGTTCTATGCTGGCCTTGGCGCGACGCCGACATTACCTCCGCCAAGGATCTTGACAGGGACGTGGCGTGCTCGTTCGCTTAGTCGAAACTCTGCTCTTTCCACCGTTCAGCCTTATCCTGCTTGGTCTGGCGGGTGTGCTGATCATGCGGTTTAACCGCCGGCTTGGCGCGTGGACCGTGGTGCTTGCGTTTGCCGTGCTCTACATTGCCAGCACGCCGCTCGTCGAAAATCTACTCGTTCGCTCGCTGCAGACTGTAGCGCCGCTCGAATCCGTGGCTATGCTCGAACCAGCGGAAGCCATCGTCGTGCTTGGCGCGGGCGCTTATCGGAACGCCCCCGAATACGGCGAGCCAAGTTTGGGCGGAAGCGCACTCGAACGCCTGCGCTACGGTGTCTGGCTGCATCGCCGGACCGGAATCCCGATCCTGGTGACCGGTGGTACGCCCTTGGGTGTCCCACCGCCCGAGGCCGATATCATGGCTCGGATCCTGCTGGACGATTATGGCATAGCAGCGCGCTGGGTCGAAAACCGTTCGGGTAATACCCGGCAGAATGCTCTCTACAGTGCGGAAATCCTGTTGGAATCGGGAATCTCGACCATCGCGCTCGTCACCCACACCATCCACATGCCACGGGCACGCAGCGCCTTCGAGAATGCGGGGCTCTCCGTAATTCCGGCAGCAACGAAGTATTCCGGGACCGGCGGGATCGCGATCTTGGATTTTTTTCCGAAGGCATCCGCGTTGTCGTCGACCGCCAACTCGCTTCACGAGTGGTTGGGCCGGGCCTGGTACGAAATTTCCGACTGAGGGCCGGGGTCGAGGCTGAAATGACAGGCGAAATTTACCAGTGGGAGTCGTCTAAATAGCCCCGGAATTCGGGAATTTTAGGCCAACGGTCAGGTATTTAAGATAAATTGGTGCCTTTACTGCCCATGGAATTCTTTCCGAGCGCACGTAATGTGCTTGGATTAGCGCCTGCCGGGCGGAAAATTCTCCTTAGCCGTCAAAAATTACCCTGGAATCCGACTCAAAATTTTGGGCAAGTTCGCAACGAAGCCCGAACCAAGGATTAGCCCGGCCGTCGTAGAATGAAGCCATGAAAATTTGTGGTTTTTTTCCATCGTTACCGGATCGCCGGATGTCGCTGTGACCGCCATCAACGCGGACATTTCCAAAGTGGCATAAGACATGAACTTATGGATAATCTTCGCATCGATGGAGCAGGCGTCGGTCTCGATCTATCCCAGATCGCGGATGACGTAATCACCGGCATCGAGCAGGTCGATCTCACCGGCACGGGCGATAACAGCCTCACCCTTGCGCCCACCGACCTGCTCAGCCTGTCCGATACCTCCAACACTCTCACGGTCATCGGCGACGCGGGCGATTCGATCTCCACCAACGATTTTGGCTGGACCAGCCAGGGCGCGGTCGCTGTGGGCGACACTTTCTTCAATTCCTACGCCCAGGGTCTCGCCACCCTGCTCGTTGACCAGGATATCGATCAAACGGGCATTCTGTCCTGACGGTCCGCCTCCGGTCGCGATTTCCCTTCCCCGGATCGCCCTCTGCCTGCTAAATATTCGAACAGCGGCGTTGGGGCGTGGCCAAGTGGTAAGGCAACGGGTTTTGATCCCGTGTATCCCAGGTTCGAATCCTGGCGCCCCAGCCAGCCGGCCTATGACGCTCAATACCGGCCCCACCCCGTGACACTGGAGGAAAATCTGCATGGGCCGTCTCCTTGCAGCCTTCGCCCTGGGCGTCGCCCTCTTGCTCGCGGCCGCGCCGCAGGCCCTCGCGGGCGAGATCTTCGACGATACTCTTGCCAGTGGCGAGCTCGTCGTCGGCACCTCTCCCGATTACCCTCCGCTCAGATTCTGTAGCCCTGACGGCGCCATCAAGGGCGCCGAGATCGATCTTGCCCAGCGGATCGCAGCGGCTATGGGGGTCAATTTGCGCGTCGTCGACTGGCCGTTCTCCGAGCTGCTGCCTGCGCTCGAGGCGGGCGAATTCCATATGGTGATTTCCGCGCTCACCATGACGCCCGGGCGCAACACCCGGGTCGCCTTTGTCGGCCCCTATCCGATCTCGGGCCAGAATATCCTCGGGCACGAGGAACGGGTCGCTGGCGTACGCAGTTTCGCCGACATGAATCGGCCCGATTGTTCCATCGTGGTCGCGCTGGGAACGACCAGAGAAACCGCCGCCAACCAGATCTTACCCCGGGCCGAGATCATCGTTGCCCAGTCCCCCGACGTCGCGCTCCACATGCTGCGCAGCTCTGAGGTCGATGCCCTGATGGCCGACCAACCCTACGTCCCGGTCGCCGAACACCGCCACAAGAGCGAGGGTCTGGCCAAGGGCGATAGGCCCTTCACCTTCGAACCGCTGGGCATCGCCGTGTCGCCCGACGATTCCCTGCTCATCAACTGGCTGCAAGATTTTCTGCTCGCCTTCGAGGGCAGTGGCCAGCTCGATGCGCCGTTCGAAGGCTAGTTCAAAAATCTGCCCGCGCAGGACATTGCGCTCTAGGCTCGCGCGAGCTACTTCTTCTTCGCCGTTCCGTCCTCATACCAGCCGGAGCCCACGTAGCGGCCGTCATGGCCCGCATCGACCATCTGGCGCAACAGGGGGCGGGAATGAAAGCGCGGCCCGTAGGCGTCCTCCAGAATGCCCTGGACCTTGAGCGAGAGGCTGTTTTTGGTCAGGTCCATCAACTGAAACGGGCCGATCGGGTGGCCCAGCCCCAGGCGGCACGCGGTGTCCACGTCCTCCGGCGTCGCCACGCCTTCCTCGACCAGGCGCACCGCCTCGATCAGCAGGGCGTGGAGCACCCGGTTTACGGCGAACCCCACCACGTCCTTGATCTTGATCGGTTCCTTGCCGATCGCCCGGCAGAACGCCATGGCCGTCTCGAAGTCCGCCTCGTCCGTTTCGCGCTGGGGGATCACTTCGACCAGCTTCATGCGCGAAACCGGCGAAAAGAAGTGCGTGCCCATGAAGCGGCCGCGCCGCTCGGCTGAAAAATTGGCTGACAGGCTCAGAATCGAGATCGTCGAGGTATTGCTGGTCACGATGCAATCGGGCCGGCACAGAGCGTCGAGCTGGCGGAAAATCGTGCCTTTCACGCCCGCGTCTTCGACCGCCGCCTCGATCACCATGTCGCGGTCGTTGAAATCGTCGAGGCTCGCGGTCGTCGCGAGGTTGGCGAGCGCCGTGTCTCTTTGCACCGCCTCGTAGAAACCGCGCTCCACGCCCTTGTCCAGGATCTTGCCCATCCGCTCGTGAAGCGAGCCCGTCGCCGCCTCGTCGGTGTCCTGCACGATCACGTTGCGGCCCGCCAGCGCGCTGACAAGCCCGATCTCCGAGCCCATCATCCCCGCGCCCACGACGCCGACCTTGCTGATCTCCCGGGTCATTTTTTTCTCCTAGAGCGAATTGAGATTGTCTCGAATTGCTAGAGGCTGCGACTGCAGCCTGCCGCTACTGTGGCGCACCCGCGTAGGCGCGGACCATCAGGCCCGCTGCCGTGAGCGAAAAGAATCTAGAGCGGATCCGACCGAGAAATTACCGTTCTAAAACCACTCGTCTTGCATCTCGAGAGTCGTTGCGTCGAGGCCCGCCAGCAGCGCGCATTGCTGCCCGGTCTTGGGCAGCTCCCAGCGGAAGATATAGCGGCAGGCCTGCAGCTTGCCGGCGTAGAAATTAGCGTTCTTGCCGCTCGCACCGGTGGCACGCGCCGCGGCCACGACCGCTTGTCTTAGCCAGGTCCAGGCGATCACGACCTGACCCAGCGTGTCGAGATAGAGCGTCGCGTTGGCCAGTGCCAAATCGATCTCGCCGCCGTCCTTCGCCGCCAGCAGCGCCCACGTCGTCTCCTTGACGCATTCAAGCGCATCCGCAAGCTCGCCCGCCATGGCGCCCAGCGCGTTGTCGCCGCGCGCCTCCTCGATGGTGTCCTCGATCGCGGTCGCGAGCGCCGTGAACGCCGCGCCGTCCTCCATCCCCACCTTGCGCCCCAGCAGGTCGAGGGCCTGGATCCCCGTGGTGCCCTCGTGGATCGCGTTCAGCCGGTTGTCGCGGAGATACTGCTCGACGGGAAAATCCTTGGTATAGCCGTAACCGCCCAGCACCTGCACCGCGTGGCTGTTGGCCAGTGTGCCGTACTCCGCCGGATAGCTCTTCACGATGGGCGTCAGCACGTCGAGCAAGAGGCCCGCGCGCTTACGCGCCGCCGCGTCGGGCGCGGTCTTCTGTTCGTCGACCAGCGAGGCGGCGTAGAGAACCAGCGCCAGCGAACCCTCGGCATAGGCCTTCTGGGCCAGCAGCATGCGCTTGATGTCGGCGTGTTCCACGATGGCCACGGGCGGGCTGTCCGGGTCCTTGTTGCTTGGCAGGCGGCCTTGCGGGCGCTCGCGTGCATAGGCGAGCGAGGCGCTATAGCCGCAGCAGGCGAGCACCGCGCCACCCAGCCCGATGCCGATGCGCGCTTCGTTCATCATCGAGAACATGTAGAACAGTCCGCGGTGGGGCTCGCCGATCAACCAGCCCAGGCAATCGTCGTTCTCACCGAAATTGACTGGGCTCGAGGTGTTGCCGTGCCAGCCCATCTTCTCGAGCATGCCCGTCATAACCACGTCGTTGGGCTCGCCCGGCTCGCCGCCTCTATCGAGCCGGTAGCGCGGCACGAGGAAGAGCGAGATGCCCTTGGTGCCCTGTGGTGCGCCCTCGATGCGGCCCAGCACCATATGGATAATATTTTCGCTCAGCTCGTGCTCGGCGCAGGAGGTAAAGATCTTCGCACCCTTGATCCGGTAGCTACCGTCGCCACTGGGCGTCGCCTTGGTGCTGAGGTCGGCAAGCCCGCTGCCCGCCTGGGGCTCGGTCAGCGCCATGGTGCCCGTGAAGCGGCCATCGAGCATGCGTGGCAGGTAAAGCGCTTTCTGCTCCTCTGAGCCGAACGTCGCGAGCATGTTCGCGGCCGCGATGGTCAGGAAGTGATAGGAAAAGAGCTGCACGCTGCCCGCCTTGAAATGGGCAAACGCGGCCTGGGTCACCACCCAGGGAAGCTGCAAGCCCCCGACCGCCTCGTCGTGGTGGGCGGCGAGAAAGCCCGCTTCCGCAGCCGCGTCGTAGGCCGCTTTGGTCTCGGGGATCGGCGTGACCTTGCCGTCGACGAGTTTGACTCCTTCCTCGTCCGCCTTGCGGTGGTAGGGCAAAAAGCGCTCCTCGGCGATCCGGCGCGCGGTCCCGAGCATAGCATCGAAGCTCTCCCGGCCATGCTCGCCAAAGCGCGGGTGTTCGCACAGGCGCTCCACGTCGAGCAGTTCGTAAAGAAGGAACTCGACGTCGCGCGCGGAAAGCGGCAGCTCGCTCATAGCGCCGCCGCCTGTTCGCGCAGCACGAACTTCTGAATTTTTCCCGTCGCGGTCTTAGGCAGGGGGCCGAACTCGACCCGCTTGGGCGCCTTGTAATGGGCCATGCGTTCGCGGCACCATTCGATCATCTCTTCTGCCGCAGGTATTGCCACGCCCTCCTTCAGGGTCAGGAAGGCGACGGGAATCTCGCCCCACTTCTCATCTTTCTTGGCCACCACCGCCGCTTCGAGCACCGCCGCGTGGCGGTAGAGCACGTCCTCGACCTCGAGGGATGAAATGTTCTCACCGCCCGAGATGATGATGTCCTTGGAGCGGTCCTTGATCTCGATATAGCCGTCCGGGTGGAGCACCGCGATGTCGCCCGAGCGATACCAACCGCCGGCGAAGCTCGCTTTCGTCGTCGCCGGGTTCTTAAGGTAGCCCTTCATGATCGAATGGCCTCGCATCATGATCTCGCCCGTCGTCTCACCGTCGGCGGGCACAGGTTCAAGCGTATCCGGGTCGGCCACGATGACGTCGTCGACCGACAGGTTGGGCACCCCCTGGCGGGCCATGATCCGGGCTCGCTCGCCTGCGTCCTGCGCGTCCCACTCGTTATGCCAGGCGCAAGTGGTGGCCGGCCCGTAGGTCTCGGTCAGGCCGTAGGCGTGGCTGATCGTGAGGCCCAGCGTATCACATTTCTCGATCACCGCCGCGGGCGGCGCCGCGCCCCCGGTGGTGAATTCGACCGCATGGTCCGTGTGCCGCTCGACCCCGGCGGGTGCGTTGACCAGAGTGTTGAGTACTACCGGCGCGCCCGACATGTGGGTGACCCTGTGTTCGTCGATCAGCCGGAAAATCTCACCCGCATCGACCTTGCGCAAGCAGACATGGGTGCCCGCCATGGCGGTTACCACCCAGCCCATGGTCCAGCCGTTGCAATGGAACATCGGCAAGGTCCAGAGATAGACACAGTTGCGCGTCATCCCGTAATGCAGCGCATTTGAAAGCGCGCTGATATAGGCGCCCCGGTGGTGGAACACCACGCCCTTGGGGTCGCCCGTGGTGCCCGAGGTGTAGTTTAGCGAGATCGCGTCCCACTCGTCCGCGATGCCCTCGCCCGCGAAGCCGGGATCGCCCGCCGCCAAGAGCGCGTCGTAGTCGAGTTGGCCCAACCGTTCGCCGCCCGCGCCCAGCGAATCGTCGATGTCGATGACCGAAATTTCGCGCCTAAGCCTTGCGATCGCAGGGCCCGAAGTGACAGCGTATTCCGTGTCCGTGAGAAATACCTTGGCCTCGCCATGATCGAGCATGAAGCGCACCGCCTCGGTGTCGAGCCGCGTGTTGATCATGTTGAGCACCGCGCCCAGCATGGGCACCGCGTAGAGCGCGTCTAGCGCGGCGGGAAGGTTAGGGGCCAGCATCGCCACCGTATCGCCGCGCTCCACGCCCAGCGCGGCAAGCTGCGAGGCGAGCCGGCGGCAGCGCGCGTTGAACTCGGCGTAAGAAATGCGCTGATCACCGTGGATGATCGCGCAGTGCTCCGGATAGGCGCGCACGGCGCGCTTGAGAAACGTCAGCGGGGTCAGCGGCCCGCGGTTCGCCGGCCCCGGATCAAGGTCGTGTTCGAAGATCGATTCGCTCATATCGCCGAAACTCGCCTCCTTCGTCTCCGCACTACTCCGCGCCGGCCTGCGCGGTCTCCTCGTCTCGCTCTTTCTGCTTCAGCCGGCGGCGCTCGCCAGGGGGCAAGAAAATCGAGAGCAGCGGTGGCACGATGGTAAGCGTAAGCACCGCCGAGAGGGCGAGCCCGCCGACAACCACCGAGCCCAGCCCGCGATAGAGCTCTGAGCCCGCGCCGGGGAATAAGATGAGCGGTAGCATGCCGAACACGCTGGTCAGAGTCGACATGAAGATCGGCCGGATGCGGTTCTGGGTTGCCTGCAGGATCGCTGCGTCCACGCTCAACCCCTCGTTACGTACGTGGAACAGGGTCTGGTGCACCAGCAGAATCGCGTTGTTGACCACGATGCCGATCAGGATGACGAAACCCAGCAAGGTCAGCATGTCGAGCGGCTGGAAGGTGTAGAGGTTGACCAGCGATAGCCCGCCGATGCCCCCGGCGGTGGCGAGCGGCACCGAGAGCATGATGATCAGCGGATAGATGAAGCTCTCGAACAGCACCGCCATGATCAGATAGACGATTACCACGGCGAGCACGAGGTTCAGCATCATGGCGTCCCATGTCTGGGTCAGTTCGTCCGCGGTGCCGCGCAGCTCGAGGCTCACGCCGGGCGGCAGGCCCTCGGCCTCGAGCGCATCCACTACACGGGTCTGCATCAGCTCGAGCGCGGTCTCTAGCGGCATCTCGGTGGCGGGACGCACCTCGAGGCTCACCGTACGTTCGCGTTCCACATGGCGGATTTCCGTCGGCCCGGAGGTCACTTCAATTTTGGCAACTGACTGGACCGGCACGATGATTCCCGAGCCGGTCAGCACCGGCAGATTAGCAATCGCCTGAGTACGCTCGTCGGCGGGCTTGGGGCCCATCAACATTAGGTCGACGCGATCGCCATCGACGGTAATTTCAGACACCCGCAAGCCGTCGTTAAAAGCGTCCAGCGTCAACCCTAGGTCGATCGTCGTGAGCTGGTTGTCGGCAAGGCGCACCGGGTCGGGCAGTACGCGGACCTCGGGCGCGCCCAGCTCGAGCCCGGGATCGGGCAGCAGCTGGTGGCCCTCGGTCATGGGCAGCACCCCATCGATCCGGTAGGCAGCGTTCAGCGCGACGCTCAGGATTTCGCCCAGGTTGGGGCCCGAGATATCGAGGTCAATGGTCCGCCCGCCGCCGATGCCGCGGTCGAACAGCGAGGTCTGTTGCATGAAGCCATAGGAGCCGGGCTCGTTGAAGACCGGCGCGCGTAGCACAGGCACCAGTTCGGCGGCCCGGCTGGGCTCCACTGCCGAGGCCCCAACAAAGATCACGGTCGGCAGCGCGACGAAGAAAAAATTCTCCATCTTTGGGGTTCCATCGGGGGCCTCCTCGGGGCCGGTCTTGCTCATCCAGTAGGGCTCAACCGCGGCTTCCACGTCGTGGGCGATTGCAGTCGTGGTCTCCAGGTTGTAGCCGGGCGGCGGCAACACGACGCCGAACACGAAGTTCTGGTTGCCTTCGGGTAAGTAGTCGAGCTTGGGCAGGAAGACGATGGTGGCGAGTGCGGCGAGCCCGGTGATCGCCGCCACCGAGCCCAGCGCCACGAATCGGCTGCGCACCACGAGCCGGGTGTAGGCCAGCACGCCGCGCACGAAGCGCTCGGCTAGATCGTCGATCACCGGCAGGCGTCGGCGCGCGCGGGTTTCCTGGATATTACCGCGCAGCAGGTGGTTGGCCAGCGTTGGAATCACCGTGATCGAGACCACCAGTGAGAGCAGTACGGCCACCGAGATCGCGACCGCGATGTCGCGGAACAGCTGGCCGACCTCAAGTTCCATGACCAGGATGGGCGCGAAGACGAGCACCGTAGTCAGGGCCGAGACGAACACCGCGCCCCACACCCCAGCGGCGCCCCGGTAGGCCGCCTCACGGGTCGAATGGCCCTCCTGTCGCAGCCGGTAAATGTTTTCGAGCACCACGATGGCGGCGTCCACCGCCATGCCGACGGCGAAGGCGATGCCGGCCAGCGAGATCACATTGATCGAGCGGCCCAGCATCGCCATGGCGACAAACGAGCCGATCACCGAGATCGGGATCGCCAGCGAAATGATTGCCGTCGCCCCCGCCGAGCGCAGGAAGAGAAGCAGGATCAGCGCCGCCAGCGCGCCGCCGACATAGACGTTCTGGAGCACTAGGTCGATTGCGGATTCGATATAGACCGTCTCGTCGTAGACCAGTTCGAGTAGCAGACCCGCCTCGGGCACGATCGTCGCATTCATCTCGTCGACGACGGCTCGGATACCGTCCATGGTTTCGATCACGTTCGCGCCCGCTTCGCGCACCGCCGAGAAGGCAAGCGAGGGCAGGCCGTCGGTGCGGATATATTCCCACGGCTCGTGATGGCCGAACGCGACCACAGCGATATCGCCCACCGTCACCCGCCCAAAACGGTCGGCCTCCGAGCCTTGCGCGCTGCGCAACACCACTGCTCGTACCCGTTCGGGCGAATTGAGCTCGCCGTCCGTGCGCACCACGTAGCGGCGCTTGCCCTCATCCACGTCGCCCGCCGTGATCGAGGCGTCCGCCTCGCGCAGGCGTGCCACCACCTCGGGCACGGTCAGGCCGTAGCGCGCCATTTTCTCCGGGTCGACGACAATCTGCAGTTCGCGCTCCGAGCTACCATAAAGCGTCGTGAGTGCCACCCCCTGAACCCGCTCGACGCGATCCTGGATCACGTCCTCGACGAAATCGCCGAAGGTGTGAACCGCAGGCTTCACGGCCGCCTCGGGGTCGTGGCGCACGATGAACCAGGCGATCGCGTTGTCCTCGGCGCCCGCCGTACTCAGGCTCGGCTCGTCCGCTTCCTCGGGATAACCCGTAACCCGGTCGAGGCGGTTGGCGACCAAAAGCAGCGATTGGCCCATATCGTGGCTGATCTCAAACTTAAGGGTGACCTCGCCGAAGCTGTCCTTCGAGCTGCTGACCATGCTGGCCAGCCCTTCGAGCCCCTTGAGCACCTCTTCCTGGCGGTTGACGATCTCGCGTTCGACCTCTATGGGCGAGGCGCCCGGCCAGATCGTGCTCACGGTGATCACCGGCTCGCGCACGTCCGGGGTCAGTTGGATCGGGATTTGCGCCAGGCCCACCATGCCAAACATGATGACCATGAGCACCGCCGCGACGACGGCGATCGGTCTCTCGATCGCGAGCCGGATGAGGTTCATCGCGGACTAGTCGACCGTTACCGGCAGTTGGCGGCCCATGTCGGCTCCATCGAATGTAATTTTCTGGAAAGGGTACAATCGCTCGTTACCCCGGATCACCACCAGGTCGCCGTCGCCAAGTCCACTGATCACTTCGAAGCGCCCGCCCAGCGTTGTGCCCAGCACCACGGTCCGGTGCTCCACCTGGGGGCGGCCCAGGCTGTCCTTGCCCACGAAATAGACGTAGCGCCCGTCCTTGCCGTGAATCACCGCATCCTTGTGCACGGTAACAATGCCTTCGCCGCGCCCGACCGGCACCGAGACGGTCACGCTCTGGTTAGCGGCGAGCAGGCCTGTGGCGCCGTCCAGGATCGGCACGAAACGCACCGGCCGGGTCCGCGTGAGGGCGTCTTCCTCGGGCACGAGGGCGCGCACGGTCGCCTGGTAGCTCCCGCCGCCCGCGATCTCGATTTCGACTATCCTGCCCGGTTCCAACCCGTCCAGCCAGTCGGTCGGCACGTTGGCCTCGATCTCCAGCTTGTCGACATTGATCAGCGTCACGACATCCTCGCCGACGCTCACATATTCGCCCGCTGTGGTCAAATTCTCGGTCACCACGCCGTCGTAGGGTGCGCGGATGTCCATATTGTAGAGATCGATTTCCACGAGTCGCAGGCTCGCCTGGGCGCGCACCCGGCGCGCCTCCGCCTCGGCCAGCGCGCCCTGGGCGGCGGCAACGGCTTGGCGTGCATCGTCATAGCGGGCCGGCGAGAACGCCGCGGAATCCTTCGCGCGTAGCGCTTCGAGGCGGTTGAGCTCCTGGCGTGCTAGCGCGGCGGTGGCGGTGGCGGTCTCCACCGCGGCGTAGCTTTCCTCGATCTCGGCGGCCATCTGGTCGAGTACGGTCAGCATCCGGCCCTTGAGCAGCACCACAAGCACATCGCCCTTGGTCACCCGGTCGCCAACCTGGATATGTACTGTCTCCACCGCACCGCTGATCTGCGCAGCAACAGTGCCCGCCTGGTTGGTAACCAGCCGTCCGATGACCGGTGCGGTCCGTGAAAGTGGCTCGACGATCACCGCATCGACACCAACCAGGGCCGCGTCCGTCTGGGCCAAGGCCGGGAGGCAGGCAAGGCTCAGAAGCAGGGCAAGCGAGATAAAAATATGTCGTTTCGGCATGGGCTTGGGCTTCGGGGTTTGGGGCGATCGGGTGGTTGTCACGAGCAACGCATTCAACCCCGCTCGGCGGCGCGGTGCAAGCCCTGTGCGGGCCTTGCTCGTTCCCGCCGCGGCGGGTCTAATCCAGGTCACTGTCCTCGATCAACTACTGTATTGTTTCGGGTTCGAGGATGTTGAGCGACTTTCCTTCCCGCGCGATAATGCCGGCGCTGTCGAGCTGCTTCAGGACCCGGGCAACGGTCTCGCGCAATGTGCTGGCGCGCGATGCGGCATCCTTGTGCGCGGTCATCGACTAGTTCACCACCTAGACTTCGCCGGTGACGACGAAATAGACGTCGCGGGAGCCGCTGACCCGGTCGAGGATTTGTTCGTCCCGCGAATAAATCTTCCAGTTGCAGCTTTTCTCGATCGAACGCAACGCGTCGTCGGGCAGGCCGTCCAGCAGGCTCAGGCCTCTTAAGGATTGTTTGCTTGAATCCACTTCGTTCCCCCCGTTTGCTCTGCTGGTCCCGCGCACCTGAAAGCACACGGTCTCAGACCGGCCCACGTCGCTCGCCTAGGTTGAACGTTATAATCTATCCCGAATAAGCGGAAAATTTGATTTTCTCTTGCCCGGATTTTAGAGCATTTTCCAATCGGAAAGGTTCGGGAAACGCGACAGGCCGCGACGGCGGACCCCCGGAACTCCGGCGGCAGGCGGCGTGCCGCTTGAGCGCAGGATTGATCGGGTAGTCCCGATTGATCGGAAAATTCCCTAAAGCGGTATTTATCCTCAGGAACCGTCCAGCAGACGGCGCAGGGCCTCGATTTCGGGATCGGCGAGCCGCTTGCCGGCCAGCGCCTCGCCGGGTGTCAGGAACATCACCTCGATCGGCTCGTGGTCGGGCACCACCGGCTCGCCGTCCGCCTCGATGGCGTAATAGAGCGGCGTATAGGGCCCATTGATCCACGGGCTGTGCAGCGTGCCCGGCGCGTGCAGCAGGCCGGCAAGCTGGATAACAAGCCCGGTTTCCTCCCGGTATTCGCGGACCAGTGCGGCCTCCGGCGTCTCATCGCGCTCTACGCCACCGCCGGGAAATTTCCATACCGCGCGGCCCGCGACCGTCTCCGCGGCGATCAGGATACGTCCCGCGCACAGCCACAGGCCGTAGACACGAAGATTCTTGGGGCCCGTCACGTCATTTCACCCTTATCACCAGCAGCTTGATGATATCGCGGAACAGCAAGCGCCGCTCGATCAGTTCGAGCCCGGCGACGCGCCCGAGATGGTCTTCGGTGTGCCGCGCAAAGCCTGCACCGTAGGCGAGGCGCACCCACGGCGCCCACAGGCGCATGACGAAGCGGGTCCAGGGATCGGCCGAATAGGCATATTCGATGAGGCGGATTTCTCCACCGGGCCGGGTGATCCGCGCGAGCTCGGCCAGCGCGGGCGCCTGGTCTTCCTCGGCCAGCACACAGAACAAAAAGCTCGCGGCCACGCCGTCGAATGTATCCTCGGCAAACGCGGTCGCGCGCACGTCCCTCTCCAGAAGCTCCACGGCGCGTCCCAGCCGGTCGCTGCGACGCACCGCCCGGGCCAGCATCGCCGGCGCGAGGTCGATGCCAACGACCTCGCTGCCATCGGGATAGAAGGCGATATTCCGACCCGTGCCCACGCCCGCGTCGAGCAACCGGCCCGAAAGCCCCTCAAACGCGGCCGGGCGCAGTCGCTGATAGCGGCGCAGCTCGAAGGGCAGGTCGAGCAAATCGTAGAAGCAAGCAATAAGGCGGTAACGTACTGCGTTCATGGACTCGGCATACGCGAAAGGGGCCCCGCCCCCTACAGCGGTGGCCGCGTCTGCGCTGAGTGATAAAGCGGCATTTGCCGCTCCAGTTCGGCGGCGACCCGAAACACCGCGCGATCATCAAAGCTCCGCGCGACCAGCTCGACGCTCGTCGGCACGCCGTTGGCCGCGAAGCCCGATGGCACCGCGAGCGCCGGGCAGCGGCTGAAGACGTCGAAATACCAGGTCATGATCACGTCGTTCGTGGTTTGCGGCTTACCGTTCACGCTCAGGCAGGGCACGTCGTCGGGCGCCTCAGCTGGAAACTCGGTGGTCGCCACGGTCGGAGCCAGGAACGCGTCGACCCGCTCCAATAGCGGGCCGAAATCGGTCCAGGCTCTACCCGCTGCCTGCATCAGGTCGTGGAACATCGCCGGTGTGGTCGCCTCGTTCCGCCGGGCGATCCCGACCGTGTAGTCGCAGACCAAGTGCGGGAAGCGCTCGACCGCATCGCTGAACTCGTCGGCGTAGATCAGGTTGCCCCAGAAAGAGGACTTGGCGAAAATTTCGGCGGCCCAGGGGGTGGCCACCCTTTCCACGTTCGCACCCGCATCGCGCAGCATCGCCACGGCAGCCAGCGTGTTGGCGCGCACATCGTCGCTGACTTCGTGGGCGTCCATATCAACCGAATAGGCGATGGTGAGCCCCTTCACATCGCCGCCCTGGCCCGAAAGCTTCACCCGTTGGCGGACGCTTGCGTGGTCGAGGGGGTGATAACCCGACGTGACGTCTTGCATCAGCGCCGCATCAGCGAGCGTCCGGGTCATCGGCCCGTGATGCATGAAGGCATCGAAACTCAGCTCAGGGCTTTGCGGGTTGCGCCCGTAGGGCGGTTTGTAGCCGACCACGCCGCACATCCCCGCCGGCATACGGATTGAGCCCGCGCTGTCGGAGCCCGTGGCCAGCGTGGTCGTGCCCGCGGCCACGGCGGACGCCGACCCGCCCGACGAGGCGCCCGATGTGACCTCTGGGTTCCAGGGATTGCGCGTCGTGCCGTGCAGCCGCGACGTGCAGGTCCACGGCCAGACGAACTCGGGGCAGGTCGTCTGGGCATGAATGATCGCGCCCGCCTTGACCAGCCGCTCGACCAGGGGATCGGTGGTCTCCGCGATCCGGTTCTCGAAAATCAGCGAGCCCACGGTCTGGCGCTTGCCCTTGATAGCGGTGTCTTCCTTGACGGCGAGGGGCAACCCCTCCAGGCGGCGCAGCCGTCCGTCCGTCTTCATGTAGCGGGCTTCGGCCTTCTTTGCTGCCGCGCGCGCTTCGTCGAAATGGCAATAGGCCAGCGCGTTGACGGCGGGCTCTACCGCCTCGGCGCGCGCAATCAGCGCGTCGAGCAGTTCCACGGGCGACAGGCTGCGATCACGAAACCGCGCCAACGCATCCGTGCCGGAGAGGTAGCAAAGATCGAGATCGGCCATGGTGAACCCTTTCGGTTATCGAACGAGCAGGATATGCTCGCAAAGGTGGTAAGCGATACTTTTAATCGTCGAACCGACCTCCCTCCAAACAGCTGGCGTCTCTCTCGAAACCGAACGGATCTGCCATGGCGTCCCCACGAATTGAATCAAAACGGGTCTACGAGGCCCCCGCCGAAACCGACGGCGTACGCATCCTCGTGGAGCGCCTGTGGCCGCGGGGCTTCGCCAAGGTCGACGCAGCGCTCGATCATTGGATGAAAGACATCGCCCCGAGCGCTGGGACGAGTTTCGCCGCCGCTACCGCGCGGAGCTAACTGAGAACCGCGCGGCCGTGGAGGATTTGCGCAAGCTTTGCGCCGGACAATCGGTAACCTTCGTGTACGCGGCACGCGATACGGAACGCAACGGCGCCGTGGTGCTCCGCGAGTGTCTCTTGCTCGGGGCCGGATAACCCGCGTTCGCTCAAGGCTCGACGGGGCGTGTGGAGCCGAATTACCCCGCCCGGCCCGTCAATTTGCTTTGCGCTGCCCCACGCCCGCGCGCTAGAACCGGACCAACACCTTAGGGAGACATCCCGTGTCCACCTCCAGCGACGGCCCGGCGGTCGGCATTCTCGCCAATCCCGCCTCGGGCCGCGACATTCGCCGCCTTGTCGCCCAGGCCTCGGTGTTCCAGACCGCCGAGAAGTCCAACATGGTCGCGCGCACCATGGCTGGGCTCGGCGCCGTGGGGGTCACGCGCACTTTCATGATGCCCGATCTCGGCGGCATCGCCGGCGGTGTCAACCGCGTGATCAAGATACACGACAACATGGGCACCGATCTTTGGCCCGCCATGACCTTCCTCGACATGGAGATCGAGCAAGCTCCCATCGATACTCTGCGCGCGGTCGAAATGATGATCGAGGCGGGCGCTGCGACTATCGTCGTGCTCGGCGGCGACGGCACTAACCGGCTGGTCGCCTCCGTCTGTGGCGAAGTCCCGATGATGCCGCTCTCGACCGGCACCAACAACGTCTTCCCCGCGCTCCGCGAAGCCACCATCGCGGGCCTCGCCGCCGGGCTCGTCGCCACTGGGCGCGTCGATACGGCCACGGGGTGCCGACGCAACAAGGTCCTGCGCGTTTTGCTAAACGGCGAGCTGCGCGATCTTGCCTTGGTCGATCTTTGCGTCTCGAGTGAGCTCTATATCGGCTCCAAGGCGTTGTGGAAGGCCGACAGCCTCGAAGAGCTGTTCGTCTGTTTCGCCGAGGCCGACGCTATCGGCCTCGATTCCATCGCCGGGTTGATCCGGCCCGTCGGCCGTGAGGAGCCCATCGGCCTGCGCCTGCGCTTGGGCGATCCCCAAGGTGCGCCCCGCATCGTCACTGCGCCCATCGGGCCGGGGCTGATCGCGCCCGTGGGCATCTACGAGGTCGCCGAGCTGCACCCCGGCCAGGCCGTGGCGCTGGCCACCCGTCAGGGCGTTGTCGCGCTCGACGGCGAACGCGAGATCGAATTCAGCCCCAGGGATAGCGTCGAGGTCCGGCTCGAGGCCGACGGCCCGCTCACCGTCGATATCGACCGCGTCATGCGCCACGCGGCGGAAAGAGGCCTGCTCGTGGGCTGAGCGAGAGCGCTTCAAGATCGTCTTGAATGGCTCAAGGCCGTGCCGGCCGGGGTAGCGGCCAATATTTAAACAGGCGTGGACCGCCGCTTATGCGGCGCGCTCGCTCGGGCGTGGACCGTCAGGTCCGCTGTCGTGAGCGAGTAAAGTCGGAAGGGACTCCAATTTAATGGGAATTGGACCAAAGCACTGGCCCCTTGCTCGACAGGGGTCGAGCCATAGGCGTAAATCTCAGGCCATTGTACATTTGGCTCTTGATCGGGCAGCGCGATTGCCCCTGGGCTACGAACCAAGCTAGAATTTGAGAGAGAAACCAAAGGGCCGCGCGGCCCTTCGCCTCACGAAGGTCCGTAGACGGACGACAAGTAACGGCAATCCTGTCAGGGATGCGGGCGAGAGCGTGAAATACGCATCGCCCGTTCAGTTCTAGGGAGACCACGCCCCATGCAGCTCAGCAAGGACGATCTGCTCGAAGCCTACCGCATCATGCGCACCATCCGCGAGTTCGAGGAGCGCGTGCACACCGAGTTCGCGACCGGATCCATCCCGGGCTTCGTCCATCTCTACGCCGGCGAAGAGGCCTGCGCCGCGGGCGTCTGCCTCCATCTGGAGAACGACGACACCATCGCCAGCACCCATCGCGGTCACGGCCACTGCATCGCCAAGGGTTGCGATGTCGACGGCATGATGGCCGAGATCTACGGCAAAGCTACGGGGCTGTGCGCGGGCAAGGGCGGCTCCATGCATATCGCCGACCTCGATGTCGGCATGCTGGGCGCAAACGGCATCGTCGGCGCCGGCTCGCCGCTGATCTGCGGCGCCGGGCTGGCGGCCAAGGTCAAGGGTACGAATAACGTCGCCGTGGCCTTCTTCGGCGACGGCGGCTCGAACCAGGGCACCACGCTCGAAAGCCTCAACCTCGCTAAGGTCTGGGACCTGCCTTGCGTCTTCATTTGCGAGAACAACGGCTACGCCGAGGCGACCGCAAGTAAATGGTCGGTTTCTTGTGACAACGTGGCCGACCGGGCTGCCGGTTTCGGCATGCCCGGCGTCGTGGTCGACGGCCACGATTTCTTTGCCGTTCACGAGGCGGCGGGCGAGGCCATCGAGCGGGCGCGCGCAGGCGGCGGCCCCTCGCTCGTCGAGCTTAAGGTCAGCCGCTATTTCGGCCATTTCGAAGGCGATGCCCAGACCTACCGTCCCGCCGACGAGGTCAAGAACCTGCGCGCCAACCGCGATTGTCTCGCCCTGTTCCGGGCGCGCGTGACCGAGACGGGCCAGCTTGAGGCGGCCCAGCTCGACGCCATCGACGCCGAGGTCGGAACCCTCATCGACGTCTCGGTCGAAAAGGCCATCGCTGCGGCCAAGCCTGTGGCTGCGGAACTGATGACCGATGTCTACATCAGCTACTAAATCAATGACCGGGCGCAGCGGCGCTTTCAGGGGAGATCACAAATAATGGCTCGAACCATTACCTACCAGCAGGCGATCAACGAGGCGCTCGACCAGGAAATGACGCGCGACCCCTCGGTCATCGTCATGGGCGAAGACGTCGTCGGCGGCCAGGGCGCCGAGGGCGAAATGGATGCCTGGGGCGGCGTGCTCGGCATTACCAAGGGGCTCTACGAGAAGCACCCCAACCAGATCATGGATACGCCGATCACCGAATCGGCCTTCATCGGCGCCGCCGTGGGCGCCGCGACCCAGGGCCTGCGCCCCGTCGCCGAGCTGATGTTCTGCGATTTCCTCGGGGTCTGCTTCGACCAGATGTACAACCAGGCCGCCAAGTTTCGCTACATGTTCGGCGGTAAGGCCGAAACCCCGCTTGTCGTGCGCACCATGATCGGCGCGGGCTTCCGCGCGGCGGCCCAGCATTCCCAGTCGCTCTACTCGGTGTTCACCCATGTGCCGGGGCTCAAATGCGTCGTCCCCTCCAGCCCTTACGACGTCAAGGGCCTGCTCATCGCCTCGATTCGCGACAACGACCCGATCATCTTCTTCGAGCACAAGATGCTCTACACCATGGAAGGCGACGTGCCCGAAGAGCCCTACGTCATCCCGCTGGGCGAGGCCGCCATCACCCGCGAGGGCGGCGACGTCACCATCGTCACGCTGGGCCGGATGGTCCATCTCGCAGGCGCGGCGGCGGTGGCGCTGGCAAAAGAGGGCATCGAATGCGAGATCGTCGATCTGCGCACAACCTCGCCCCTTGACGAGGATACAATCCTCGAATCCGTCGAGAACACGGGCCGCGTCGTCGTGGTCGACGAGGCCAACCCGCGTTGCTCGATCGCAACCGACATCTCGGCGCTGATCGCGCAGGAGGCCTTTGGCGCGCTCAAGGCGCCGATCCGGATGGTCACCGCGCCCCATTCCCCGGTGCCTTTCTCCGACGCGCTGGAAGACCTCTACATCCCGAGCGCGGAGCAAATCGCTGCGGCTGCTCGCGACGTTGCGGGGTACGGCGAATGAGTGACGCCATCCAGACTCTCACGATGCCCAAATGGGGGCTCTCCATGAAGGAGGGCAAGGTTACCGGCTGGCTGGTCGACGAGGGCGCGACGGTTGAATCCGGCGCCGAGCTGGTCGATATTGAGACCGAGAAGATCTCCAGCGCGGCGGAAGCGCCCGCGGGCGGCGTGTTGCGCCGGCGCGTCGCTGCCCAAGGCGATGTCCTCCCGGTCTCTGGGCTGCTCGGCATCATTGCCGATCCAAGCGTGCCCGACGCCGATATCGACGCCTTTGTCGCCGACTTCCAGGCCAACTTCGCGCCCCCCGAGGACGACGACGAGGATGCCGGCCCCGCGACCGAGACCATCGAGATCGACGGCGCGAACGTCCGCTACCTGGTCAAGGGCGAGGGCGACGGCGTTCCCATAATCCTGATCCACGGTTTCGGCGGCGATCTGAACAACTGGTTGTTCAACCACGATGCCCTGGCCGAAGCGCGTATCGTCTATGCGCTCGACCTGCCGGGTCATGGCGGCAGCGCCAAGGCGGTCGCCGACGGCTCCGTCGCCGCGCTCGCCGGCGCGGTGCGCAAATTCATGGACGCGCTCGGCATCGAGCAGGCCAATCTGGTAGGCCATTCGCTGGGCGGTGCGGTGGCGCTGGCCCTCGCTCTTGGTCATGCGGGCCGCGCGGCCTCGCTCACGCTGATCTGCAGCGCCGGGCTCGGGACTGAGATAAATTCCGAGTATATCCAAGGGTTTATCGGAGCGACCCGGCGCAAGGAGATCAAGCCCTGGCTTGAGCAACTGTTCGCTGATCCCTCTCTGGTCAGCCGTCAGCTGGTCGACGACATCCTCAAATTCAAGCGTCTCGACGGCGTCGAGGATGCGCTGCGCACCATCGCCGACGGCTTCCTCGCCGACGGCACCCAGTCGGCCGTGCTGGCCGATCGCTTGGGTGACGCGGGCGTGCCCGTGCTGGTCGTCTGGGGCGCCGAAGACCGCATTATCCCGGTCGCCCACGCGCAAGGATTGCCCGGCGGTGTGACGGTTGAGATCGTCGCCGGCAGTGGCCATATGGTGCAGATGGAGGCGGCGGGCACCGTCAACGGGTTGATCGAGGGTTTCCTCAACCGCTGAACGCAGCCGCGTCCCGCGCCTTTTTTATAGTGGGTATTAATTCGGGCGGGCCTGTTATGACCAAGACCGACGCCGAGAGCCAAAGCTTGCGTACCGCGCTGGGCGGCGGGGCGGGGCCCGGCGCGGGTGTGGACGGGGCGGCGCTGCCCGAGGGCTTTTGCGGCGACATCGACATGCGAATCGCGCGCGACGGCACCTGGTTCTACCAGGGCACGCCGATCGGGCGTAAGCCTCTGGTCAAGCTGTTCTCGACCATTCTTGCGCGCGACGGGGCGGGCGACTACTGGCTCACCACGCCGGTCGAGCGCGCCCGCATCCAGGTCGAGGATGCGCCTTTCCTCGCCGTCGAAATGCGCGTCGAGGGTGCGGGCGAGGGCCAGTGGCTGTCCTTTCGCACCAACGTCGACGACTGGATCGATGCCGGGCCGGAGCACGCTATTACGCCCCGCCCAAGGCCCGAGAGCGGCGAACTCGCCCCCTACCTTCATGTTCGTGGCAACCTCGAGGCGTTGATCGCCCGCGCGGTCTACTACGACCTCGTCGCGCTGGGTGTCGAGCGCGAGGTGAACGGCGTTGCCGAGTTGGGGGTCTGGAGTGGTGGCGTCTTCCTTGCCCTCGCTGTCGGGACCGGCTGAAGCGCCATGCGCGAGCATATCCTGCGCCGCCTCGCTGCCGCGCCCCCATCCTCCGAGCCACGCGGCGATCACGACCTTTCGCCCGACCTTTCGCCCCCCATTGATGCGACGCCGGCGGCGGTGCTGCTGCCGCTGATCGAGCATCCGGGCGGGCTTACACTGGTGTTTACGGAGCGCACCGATCACCTGCTCGACCATCCGGGCCAGGTCGCGTTTCCCGGCGGCCGGGCGGAGCCGGACGATCGTGACGCGGCGGCCACCGCGCTGCGCGAGACCCACGAGGAGATCGGTCTCGCGCCCGAGCGGGTCGAGCTCGCCGGCCATCTCGGGCCGTATGTCACGGGCACGGGCTTTCACATCACGCCGGTGGTTGGCTTCGTCCGCCCGCCGGTCGAGTTTACACCCGACCCCTATGAGGTCGCCGAGGTCTTCGAGGTCCCGTTCGCCTTCCTGCTCGATCGCGTCAACCGCAAGATCGAGAGCACTTTCTGGAAAGGCCGCGAACGGGACTACTACGTCTTTGACTACGATGGGCATACTATCTGGGGCGTGACCGCCGGCATCTTGGTCGGCTTCTGCGACCTAGTAAGCGAGACATAATGGTCAAGTCAGTCCTGCTTCATATCGGCCTGCTGCTGCTCCCCTCGGCGTTCTTCCTCGCCTGGCTGTTCATCTTCCGCCGCCACGCAATCGCCGCGCTCAAGCGCTGGCACCTGCCCGAGGGTCCGTGGATGTGGCTGATCCTGGGCGGCCTTATCCTAGTTTCCGCCAGCCTGGTCACCCTCGCGCTGACCGACGGCTACGACAAGGACGCGACCTACGAGCCCGCCCATTACGAGGAGGGTGAGCTGGTCCCTGGGCGCACGGAATAGACCCGATGAGCGCCACGTTACGGATCGACCCGCCCGCCTGGATGACCGCGCCCGAGGCGCGCCGTGTGCTCGACGCGCTGGGTGCGAATGGCGCGCCCGCCCGCTTCGTTGGCGGCTGCGTGCGCGACGCCATCCTCGGCCTCGACGTCACCGACATCGATATCGCCACGCCCGAGCCGCCCGAGCGGGTCATTGCCCTGCTCGACGCCGCCGGCATCCGCCACATCCCCACGGGGCTCGCCCACGGCACGGTGACCGCGCTGGTCAAGCCATGGCATTTCGAGATCACCACGCTGCGCCACGACGTAAAGACCTTCGGGCGTCACGCCGATGTCGCCTTTCACGACAATTGGGAAGCGGATGCTGCGCGTCGCGACCTGACCGTCAACGCGATGTCCTGCACGGCGGATGGCGATATTTATGACTATGTCGGCGGCTTCGACGACCTGGCGACGGGGCGCATCCGCTTCGTGGGCAACGCCGCCACGCGGATCGAGGAGGATCACCTCCGCCTGCTCCGCTTCTTTCGCTTCTATGCCTATTACGGCACGCCGCCGCCCGACGCCGATGCGCTGGCGGCTTGCCAAACTTGGGCCAAGTCGCTGAACACGCTGTCAGGCGAGCGGATCGCAAAGGAGACGCTAACACTGCTTGGCGCGCCTACGCCCGGGGCGGTGGTGGCGCTGATGGCCGAGACCGGCGTGCTGGCCGAGCTGTTGCCCGAGGCGGCGGACGACACCGGCCTGCTCGACGCGTTGGTCGCGCTTGAGGGCGAGCCCGACGGCGTGCGCCGGCTGGCGGCGCTACTAGTCGAGGGTAGGGCGGACGAGGCGGCGGCGCGCGCGGTGGCCGGGCGTTGGCGGTTGTCGCACGCACAAGGAGAGCGTGTAGCGGCGATCGTGGCGCCCGCGCAGTCAGTCGAACAAGAGAATTCGCCCGCTACCCAGCGCGCGCGGCTCTACCGTGAGGGCGCGGAGCGGATCACGGACGCGACCCTGCTGGCCTGGGCCGCGGCGCGCTCGCGCGGCGAGGACGCAGACGCGGCGTTTCGCGCCTTGTTGGCGCTGGCCGAGCGCTGGACGCCCGTCGAGCTGCCCGTGGGGGGCGCCGACGTTATCGCGCTGGGCGTGCCCGCAGGGCCCGAGGTGGGTGCGATCTTGGCCGAGCTCGAAGCCTGGTGGATCGAGCACGATTTCCAGCCCGCCCGCGAGGCCGCGCTGGGCGAGCTTGCCACGCGCATCGCCGCCCGCCAGGGCTGAGGGCGGCCGCGAGGCCTAGGGCCAGCGGGCCTCGGGCGGCATGGACATGAGGATCGCTTCGACATTCCCGCCGGTGCGCAGACCGAACTGGGTGCCCCGGTCGTGGAGCAGGTTGAACTCCACGTAGCGGCCGCGCCGATTGAGTTGGTGTTCACGCTCCGCGTTGGTCCAGGGCTCGTACATGTGACGGCGCACGAGCTCGGGATAGACGCCGAGGAAGGCCTGACCGACTTCGCGGGTGAAAGCAAAGTCCGCCTCCCAGTCGCCGCTGTGGAGATAGTCGTAGAAGATGCCGCCGACGCCGCGGGACTCATTGCGATGGGGCAGAAAAAAATACTCGTCGGCCCATTGCTTGAACTCGGGGTAATAGGCCGGGTCGTGGGCATCGCAGGCCGCGCGGGCTGCCGCATGGAAGCTCTCGGTGTCGGACGCATCGGAAACCATGGGGGTGAGGTCCATGCCGCCGCCGAACCAGCGGCTCGAGGTCACTATATGGCGGGTATTCATATGCACCGCGGGCACCTTGGGCGAGCGCATATGGGCAACCAGCGAGATGCCCGCGGCCCAAAACTGGGGATCGGTCTCGGCGCCGGGAACGGCGGCGCGGAACTCGGGCGAGAATTCGCCATGAACCACGGAGACGTTAACCCCGACCTTCTCGAAGACCCGTCCGCGCATCACCGCCATGACGCCGCCGCCGCCCTCGGGGCGATCCCAGGTGGTGCGCTCAAAGCGCCCGGCCGCTTGCGCCAGCTCGGGCGTTTCGGGGCCGTCGGCCAGCGCGTCCTCTAGGCCTTCGAAGGCGGCGCATATGGCGCCGCGAAGCTCGGCGAACCAGGCGGTGACCTTGTCTTTCTGGGCGTCGGTGGAACGGCCGGGGGGCAGGGCACGAATCGGGCGTTTGGGGGGATGGGTGGGGGACGAAGGGGACGTCATGGGGCAAGCCTTTCGAAACCGCCGGTCTGGCGCAGCGCTTCGCCCGCCACGATGGCGAGCGCGGTGGCGACGTTGAGCGAGCGGGCGTCGGCGCGCATGGGCACGCGTAAGCGGACGTCGGCGGTGGCGTGAACCGCGTCGGGAACCCCGGCGCTTTCGCGTCCGACCATCAGGTTGTCGCCGGATTTGAACTCGAATTCCGTATGCGCCGTCTCGCCCCGGGTGGTCAACAGGACAAGGCGCCCGGGCGCGGGCCTGCGCTCGCGGCGGGCGTCGAGATAGGCGCTCCAAGAGGCGTGGCGCGCGAGATCAAGACGATCGAGATAGTCCATGCCCGCGCGGCGCACGCCGCCGTTGGTCAGGGTAAAGCCGCAAGGTCCGACGAGATCAACGGGCAGGTCGAGGCAGGCGGCCAAACGCATCAGGGCGCCGGCGTTGGGCGCGATATCGGGTTGGTAGAGTACGAGGCGCATGGGAGACAAAAAACGCTATCAGGATGGTTTGCAAGAGCCACGATTTCCGCTATACGAAGCCTCAGATACAGGAGGGGTATTCCATAGTCTCGACCTGCGCACCGGAACGGTATGGGGATGATCCGGGATGTGCGCGGTTCCCTCTTTGATAGATGGCGAGAAAATCACAGATGTCACGAAGAATGGCGCAATCCGGCGTTGAAGAAAAGGTGAACCATGGCTGAAACGGCATCGGCGGGCGGAGGCGCAACGCCGCCCGAGGGCGAAGGCCGGCGGGATTTTCTTATTATCGCGGGGGCCACGATGGGCCTAGCAGCGGTAATCGGCGTGGCCTGGCCGCTGGTCGAGACCATGCAGCCCTCGGCCGACGTGCTGGCGTTGTCCTCGACGGAAGTAGATCTTTCGCCCATCGAGGTCGGCCAGAGTATCACCGTGAAGTGGCGCGGCAAGCCTGTCTTCGTGCGCCGGCGCACCGAAGAAGAGATCGCCGCGGCGCAAAACGTCAGCCTTGACGATCTGAGCGACCCCCAGAGCGACGCTGACCGGGCGCAGAACCCGGAATGGCTTATCCTGGTGGGCATCTGCACCCATCTGGGCTGCATTCCGCTGGGCCAGAAGGCGAGCGACCCCGTGGGTGATTTTGGGGGCTGGTTCTGCCCCTGTCACGGCAGCCATTACGATACGTCGGGCCGCATCCGCAAGGGTCCTGCGCCGAACAACCTCGAGGTGCCCGAGTACGAGTTCCTCGACGAGATGACGATCAGGATCGGATAACGGGGCGGCACCATGGGTCTTGCACATTCACAGAATAAGGTGGTCCGCTGGATCGAATACCGCTTGCCGGTATTCGCCTTCCTCGATCATCAGCTGATCGACTACCCGACGCCGCGAAACCTCAACTACTGGTGGAACATGGGGTCGCTGGCGGGGATCATGCTGATGGTCCAGATCGTCACCGGCATCACCCTGGCGATGCATTACACACCTCACGCGGATCTCGCGTTCGGCTCCGTTGAGCACATCATGCGTGACGTGAACTGGGGCTGGATGTTGCGCTACCTGCATGCCAACGGCGGCTCGATGTTCTTCGCCGTGGTCTATATCCATCTCTTCCGGGGCTTGTATTACGGCTCCTACAAGGCGCCGCGCGAAATCCTCTGGTGGATGGGCGTGCTGATCCTGCTGGTCATGATGGCCACCGCCTTCACGGGCTATGTGCTGCCCTGGGGTCAGATGAGCTTCTGGGCCGCGACGGTGATCACCAACCTGTTCACGGCCATCCCCTGGATCGGCGAGGACCTGACGATCTGGCTGTGGGGCGGCTATTCGGTCGACCAGCCGCTGCTCAACCGCTTCTTTAGCCTGCACTACCTGATGCCCTTCGTGCTCGTTGGCATCGTGTTCGTCCATCTCTGGGCGCTGCACACCCACGGCTCGAACAACCCGCTGGGCGTCGACATCAAGCGGCCGCAGGACAAGATCCCGTTCCATCCCTACTACACGGTCAAGGACCTGTTCGGGATGGGCGTGATGTTCTTCATCCTGGCATTGTTCACCTTCTTCCTGCCCAACTACCTGGGCGAGGTGATCAACTATATCCCGGCTAACCCGCTGCAGACCCCGCCGCATATCGTGCCGGAGTGGTACTTCCTGCCGTTCTACGCGATCCTGCGCGCAGTGCCCGACAAGCTGGGCGGCGTGATTGCTATGGCGCTCGCGATCCTGGTTCTGTTCGTGCTGCCCTGGCTCGATACCTCGAAGGTGCGAAGCGCGAAATTCCGGCCCATCTACAAGCAGTTCTTCTGGCTCTTCATGGCCGACTGCGTAGTGCTGGGCTGGGTCGGCGCCAACCCGGCGGAAGGTCACTTCATCCTGATCGGCCGCCTGGCGACGATCTATTACTTCGCCCACTTCATCATCCTGATGCCTCTGATCGGCTGGTTCGAGAAACCGCGACCCTTGCCCGAACATATCGGCGAACCGGTGCTCAAACGAGGCGCCGGCGGGGAGGGCTCGTCATGAAGCGGTTGATGACGGATGGTCTGGCTGTGCTGGCGACCGCGGGTCTCTTGCTCTGGGGCGGCTCGGCGCTGGCCTCGGGCGGCAAGACCCACGAGCTCGAGGACCACGACTGGCCCCATGCGGGCGTCTTCGGTACATTCGACCGGGCGCAGCTGCAGCGCGGTTGGCAGGTTTATTCCGAGGTTTGCGCGGGCTGTCATGCGATGGAGTACCTTGCCTTCCGCAACCTGACCGCGATCGGGTTTTCCGAGGACGAGGTCATGGAAATCGCTGCGGACTACGACGTCGAGGACGGGCCGGACGAGTTCGGCGATATGTTCGATCGTTCGGCGCGGCCGTCGGATTATTTCCCCAGTCCGTTCCCCAACGAGCAGGCGGCGCGCTATTCCAACAACGGCGCCCTGCCGCCCGATCTGTCGCTCATCATCAAGGCGCGCGAGCACGGCCTGGACTACACTTATTCGTTGCTCACGGGCTACGAGGACGAGCCGCCCCACGATTTCGAGCTGGGCGACGGGATGAGCTATAACCCCTATTTCGCGGGCAGCCAGATTGCCATGCCGCCGCCGCTGTTTGAGGAGGTGGTCGAATACGAGGACGGCACCTATGCCTCGGTCGATCAGATGGCCGAGGACGTCACGGTGTTCCTGAACTGGATTGCCGAGCCTGAGATGGAAATGCGCAAGAGCGTCGGGCTCAAGGTGCTGATCTTCCTCTTTGCCTTCTCGGCGCTGTTCTTCGCGATCAAGGTCAAGGTCTGGAAGAAGCTGCATTAGACGTCGCGAGCGCGAACGAATTTCGGGTGCGGCCCTGTTAGGGGCCGAACCCGTTTCGTTTTTACCAACAGGTGGTGAAGACGCTCGTTCCTAGAGAAACCGCGTAATGTTGAAGGGCGTGAGCACGGCGGGCTTCTCGCCCGTCGCCATCAGGGCCGCCGCCTCACCGACGCCCGCGCCCATCTTGAATCCGTGGCCCGACGAGCCGCAGACGACGAACAGGCCGTCCGTGCCGGGCACGGCGTCGATGATAGGGTTATCGTCGGGGCTCATGTCGTAGAGCCCGGCATAGCCCGGGCGGATGCCGCATTGCTCGAGCGCGGGGATGCGCGGCAGGAAGGTCTCCAGGATCGAGACCGCTTCTTCGGTCTCGACCCCCTCGCGGTAGCTGTTGGGATCGGTGACCGTTTCCTCGCGGCCGGCCTCCTCGTGGCGGTTGCCCGAGCCGCCACCTGACCAAGAGCCGAGCAGGATGGCGCTGTTGCCGTCGGGGCGGCCGTAGTTCATCAGGACGTCGTCGACCCAGCAGACGGGCATGATGCGGCGCGCATAGTTGGGCGCATCGAGCACCGCCATGGGGTGGCGTTCGATAAAGATAGGCAGATCGACGCCGACTTGGGCGAGCAGCGGCTTGGTCCAGACCCCGGAGCAAAGCAGCACTTTTTCGGCGTGGATCGTCTCGCCGCCGGCGGTCTCGACGCCGGTGATCTTGCCGCCCTCGCTGAGCAGGCGGGCCGCTACGGTGTTCTGGCGCACGTCGCAGCCCCGGCCCTTAGCACCTTTGACCAACGCGTTGGCGGCGCTATAGGAATCGGCGTAGCCGCAGGTCGGCTCCCAGACCGCCATTTCGACGCCGTCGAAATTGAAGTCGGGGCAGTACGCGGGAAGCTGGCTGGCCGCGAGCGCTTCAATTTCGCAGCCCAGCGCCTTGATCTGCTCGACGGCGGTGCGAAACTCGGCGGCGCTGTTCTCGCCGCAGCACCAGAGGTCGCCGATCGGGTTCCAGCCCGCGCTCTCACCGGTCAGTTCGGGGATGGCACGCAGGATCTCGATGCCCCGCTTCGCGAGCAATTGAAGCTCGGGCATCAGGTAGAAGACATGGCACACCGCGGAGGACTTGCCCGTGGGACCCGAGGCGGGGAACTCGCGCTCGAGCAGGATGACGTCGTGGCCGCGCTCGGCCAGCGCGAAGGCGGCGCCCGAGCCCGCGATACCGGCGCCGACAACGATGATCTCAGCAGAATTTTTCTTAGCCATGGGGTCCTCTTCTTTTTTCGCTCGCGGCAGCGGACCTGACGGTCCGCGCCTACACAGGTGCGCCGCAGGAGTGGCGGGCCGCGCTTGCGACCTTGAGCAGCGGATCCGCTCTCACTCGCTATGCTAGTGCATCGCGGCGCGTTGAACAGGGGCTTGTCCCCTGCAGGAGCTCAGTCTTTGGGCGTGAGGAGGCGCCCGGCGACGGCGTCTAGCTTGGCCACTAGCGCCGGGTCGCGGGCCTCAGGCGCGGTGATTAGGGCGGTCTCCAGGCTGTGGTGGCAGCCCTCGGCGCACGCCGCGTCGCGCGAGCCCAGGCGGGGGCTCAGGGCCTTGATCAGGGCGCGGGCCTTCTCGGAATTTTTCCTCAGCACCTTGATGATGGCATCGACGGTGACGTCGTCGTGGTCGTCGTGCCAGCAGTCGTAGTCGGTGATCATGGCGATGCTGGCGTAACAAAGCTCGGCTTCGCGAGCGAGCTTGGCCTCGGGCATGTTGGTCATGCCGATGATGTCGCAGCCCCAGGAGCGGTAGAGCTCGGATTCCGCCAGGGAAGAGAATTGTGGCCCTTCCATCGCGAGGTAAGTGCCGCCGAGCACGAGATCCTCGTCGAGCGCGGTGGCGGCGTCGGCGAGATGGCGGCCGAGCCGGGCGCAGACCGGCCGGGCCATGGAAACGTGAGCGACCATGCCGGGCCCGAAGAAGCTCTTCTCGCGGGCAAAGGTGCGATCGATGTGCTGGTCGACCAGTACAAACATTCCCGGCTCTAGCTTAGCGCGCAGGCTGCCCACGGCGGAAAGGGAGAGAATTTCGGTGGCGCCCGCGCGCTTGAGCGCGTCGATATTGGCGCGGTAGTTGATGTCGCCCGGGGGCAGGCGGTGGCCGCGGCCGTGGCGGGGCAGGAAGAGCAGGGCCTGGCCGTTAAGCTCGCCGTGCAGGATGGCGTCGGACGGTGCGCCGAAGGGCGAGGCGACCTCGATCCATTCGGTGTTCTCGAGACCGTTGATCTCGTAAAGCCCGCTGCCGCCGATAACGCCGAGCACGGGTGGGGTGCGGGGGATGCTCATGTGCCCTCCCGCCTCAGACATTGAAGCGGAAGAGAATGACGTCGCCGTCGCGCACCGCGTAGTCGCGGCCTTCCTGGCGCATCTTGCCAGCCTCCTTGGCTCCCTGTTCGCCGCCGGCCGCGACATAGCCATCGTAAGCGATAGTCTCGGCGCAGATAAAGCCCCGTTCGAAGTCGCTGTGGATGGTGCCCGCGGCCTGGGGCGCAGCGGCGTCGCGGGGGACCGTCCAGGCACGGGCCTCCTTGGGCCCGGCGGTAAAAAAGGTGATCAGGTCGAGCAGGCGGTAGGCGGCGCGCGCGACCCGGGCGAGCCCCATCTCTTCGAGGCCCAGACCGGCCAGGAACTCGACGCGGCTCTCGGCGTCGAGTTGAGCTATTTCGGCCTCGATGGCGCTTGAAATCACGACCATTTCGGCACCCTCCTCGGCCGCCATGGCGGCAACCGCCTCGGAATGAGCGTTGCCCGTGGCGGCGGTGTCCTCGTCGACATTGCAGACATAGAGCACCGGCTTGGCGGTGAGTAGCTGGAGCATCCCAAAGGCGCGCTCTTCGTCGGGCTCGCGGGCGACACGGCTTGCGGGCACGCCGTCGTGTAGAGCCGCCAGCGCGCGTTCGATCAGCGCAACCTGGAGGGTGGCTTCCTTATCCCCGCCGCGGGCCTTTTTGACCGCGGGGTCGAGGCGCCGCTCGAGGCTTTCGAGGTCGGCCAGCATAAGCTCGGTCTCAATCAGCTGGGCGTCGCGCAAGGGGTCGACGGAGCCCTCGACATGGACGATATCGCCGGATTCAAAGCAGCGCAGCAGGTGGACGATGGCGTCGACCTCGCGGATATGGCCAAGAAATCTGTTGCCCAGCCCCTGGCCTTCGCTAGCCCCCTTGACGAGACCGGCGATGTCGACGAATTCGAGCCAGGCGGGGACCACCTGGACAGATTCGGCGAGTTCGGAGAGGACGTCGAGCCGGGAATCGGCCACGGTGACCCGGCCGAGATTGGGCTCGATGGTGCAGAACGGATAATTTGCCGTCTCCGCCGTCTCGTTCATGGTCATGGCGTTGAACAGGGTCGACTTGCCCACGTTGGGCAGCCCTACGATGCCGCATTTAAGCCCCATCGCCGTCCTCGTCGCCCGGTTCCGCGACCGGCTTATCGTTATTGGGGCCGCTCGCGGCCGGCGGGGCGAGGCGGGCGACCTCGCTCATGAAGGCGTTGTCTTCACGCTCGGCGAGGCGGGGCGCCACGTCGGCGATGGCCCCGAGCAGGGGCTCGAGCCAGTTCGCTTCGGCGGCGGTAAAATTGTCGAGCACGTAGGGGATGACCCGGTCGCGGTCGCCCGGATGGCCGATGCCGATACGCACGCGGCGGTACTCCTTGCCGATATGAGCGTCGAGTGAGCGCAGGCCGTTATGGCCTGCCGCGCCGCCGCCGGTTTTGGTCCGGAGCTTGCCCGGTGCGAGGTCGAGCTCGTCATGGACGACGACGAGATCGCTCGGCTCGACCTTGTAGTAGCGCCCCGCCGCCCCGACCGCGCGCCCCGACTCGTTCATGAATGTCAAGGGCTTGAGAAGCAGGGTCTTGGTCTCGCCCAACGCGCCCTCGGAGACCTCAGCAAACAGCCGGCTGCGCGCCCGGAAGGGCGCAAAGCCGTGACGCCCCGCAATCGCATCGAGCGCCATGAAGCCCACATTGTGGCGCTGGCGCGCATGGGACGGGCCCGGGTTGCCGAGCCCCACGAGGAGAAGCACGATCGGGCCGCTAGTCGCCCTTGTCCTCGTCGGCCCCCTCGCCCTCGGCACCTTCCTCGCCCTCGGCGCCCTCTTCGCCTTCCTTGCTCTCTTCGTCTTTCTCTTCTTCGACGATCGTGGGCGCGGCGACGGTGGCGATGGTGAAATCACGGTCGGTGATCGTCGGCGTCACCCCTTCGGGCAGGTCGGCGGCGCTGATATGGATCGAGGCGCCGATTTCGAGATCCGCCAGGGAGAACAGGAGCTCGCTCGGGATCGATTCGACCGGGCAGTTGAGCTCGACGGTGTGGCGCACGACGTTGAGCACGCCGCCCTGGCGCAAGCCCGGGCAGTCTTCCTCGCCGGTGAAGTGGCAGGCGACCTCGACGCTGATTTTGGCGCCCGCGACAAAGCGCAGGAAGTCGATATGCAGCGGTATGTCGGTCACGGGGTGGAACTGCACGTCGCGCGCCAGAACCCGGTGGGCGGCGCCGTCGATCTCCAGATCGTAGAGCCGGGTAAAGAACCCGGCACGGTGAATCTCGCGGCTGATCATGCGCAGATCGAGCGCTATGGATTTGGGGGCTTCCTTGGCACCGTAGATGACGGCGGGGATCTGGCCCTCGCGGCGCAGTGCACGGGCGGCCCCTTTTCCACTCCCGTCGCGCCCGTGGGCGGCTATTGTCGATACCTCGACCATGGCTCGTCTCCTTTTATCGAAAAGTCGCCGGTGCGGCCTCCAGGGGTGCCGACGCCAGCCAACGGGCTGTGTTATGCCGGAAAAGCGTCAGTCGAACAAGCTCGAAACGGAGCTTTCGTCGCTGATCCGGCGCATCGCCGTGCCCATCAGTTCGGCGATGGAGAGAATTTCGATATTTTTGGCCACGCGCACCGCCTCGGTCATCTGGATGCTGTCGGTTACCACGAGGCGTTCGAGCGCGCTCGACGCGACGCGCGAGGCGGCACCGCCCGAGAGCACACCGTGGGTGACGTAGGCCATGACCGAGACTGCGCCCTCGTCCTTGAGCCGCTTGGCGGCGTTGCACAGCGTGCCTGCGGAATCGACGATATCGTCGACCATGATGCAGCGCCGGCCCTCGACGTCGCCGATCACGTTCATGACCTCGGAGACCCCGGCACGCTCGCGCCGCTTGTCGACGATGGCGAGGTCGGCGTCGAGCCGCCTGGCGATCGCACGCGCCCGAACCACGCCGCCGACGTCGGGCGAGACTATCATCAGGTCGTCGCCGTTGAAGTTATCCTCGATATGGTTGACGATCACCGGCGCGCCATAAAGGTTGTCCACGGGAATGTCGAAGAAACCCTGGATCTGGCCCGCGTGCAGATCCATGGTGAGCACCCGGTTGGCGCCGGCGATCGTAATCAGGTTGGCGACCAGCTTGGCCGAGATCGGCGTGCGCGGGCCGGGCTTTCGGTCCTGGCGGGCGTAGCCGAAATAGGGGATCACTGCGGTGATGCGGCGCGCCGAGGCACGCTTGAGCGCGTCGAGGCAGACGAGCAGTTCCATCAGGTTGTCGTTGGCGGGAAACGAGGTCGATTGGATGATGAAGACATCCTCGCCGCGCACGTTCTCGTGGATCTCAACGAAGACCTCCATATCGGAGAAGCGACGGATGCTCGCCTTGGTAAGCGGCAGGTTGAGCGTCGTCGCGACCGCTTCCGCGAGGCCCTGGTTGCTGTTGCCTGCGACCAATTTCATGGCTGTCCGTCCTTGCTACCGGTCCCCTGATGGCGGCGGGGCATTTGGCGCGCGCCCGTCACCGCGGCGAAATCTACCAACCCACCCGAGCCCTGTAAACGTCCGCGCGCACCGTCAGGACCCGGGCTCGGCGGCGATGGCCTCGCGCAACAGATCGAGCAGCCCGCTCGCACCGTAATCGGCGATGGTGGTGGCGAGCGGCCCCCAACGGTCATCGAGCATGCTGCGCGCCACATCGCCTGACTGGCTGACTGTGCCGATTTCGGCCCCGCTCGGATCGAGCAGGTACCAGACGACGTCGAGTTGCTGGACTTCGGCGGTGACGTCGTGGGTGCCAACCCGGCCCTGGATCGCGTAAGCCGCGCCGGCCCCGGTGGTCGCAAATGCCACCCCGGCGGCGGTCAGCCGGCTCGCCACAGCGGTAGCGAGCGCCTCATTGCCATCGCCGGGCGCGCCTGTAACGGTGCGCAGCTCGATCGCGGGCCAGAGCGCGCCGGTGGCGGGCGCCGGGTCGGCGGGCTCGGGTCCCGCTATGGCGCCCAATTTGATCGCGACCCGGTCGGCGACGAGATCGGCGAAGAAGGTGATGGTGTCGGGGGTAGGGTCGAGCCACTCGGCGAGGGGTAGCTCGTTGCTCTGGATGAAGCTATCCATCAGCCGGCCAGCGGCGTTCTTGAGCGTCCAGTGCAGCGTCATCTCCGTGCGCTCGCTGGCGAGGCTCTTGAGCGGGGAGGCGTGGCAAATCAGCACGAAGCTGGCGGCGTTGGCGCTGGTCGTGCCGGCGGGCACGCCGCGCGCCTGGAGCGCTTCGGCCACCGCGCCGCGTAGCGCCACGGCGACCGGCACGACAGTGCCCGTCGCCAGTTGGACGAGCACGCCGCTTTGCGGCCCCGGATTGAGCAGCCGATCGGCGGTGGCGGCATTGACGTCGCCCTGAAACGGGCGGGGCAGGGGCTGGCAGGCGGCGAGCAGCCCGGCCAGCAGGACGGCGACGAGCGTCGACGGGAAGATCATGATGGTGGGTTTAGAAGACACAGCTCGCCACCAGTCCAATGACACAGAGCGCGGCAAAGAGCACGAGATAGGGCATCGATGCGGCCTCAATCCGTCTCGCGCAGCGCGATGGCCGAGAGCAAGCGGCCGCAGCCGGGCTCGCCTGCGCGGCTCGCGCGGCGGTAGCTGAAGAAGCGCGCGGCATCGACGCAGGTATCAAGCCCCAGCGCCTCGACGCGGGCGAGGCCAAGGCGGCCCAGGCGGCGCGCAACATAGCCCTCGAGGTCGAAATAAAAATAACCGGCCTGCCCGGCGGCGAAGAGGTCAGCGTCGGCCGAATCACGGGCGAGGAAGGGCGCGGGAAACTCGGGCCCGACCTCGTAGGACGCGCATCCGATGCAGGGACCGATTATGGCGACGATGCGCTCGCGTGCCCCGCCCGCCTGCTCCATGGCCTCGACCGCCGCCTCGACGATGCCCGAAAGCGCCCCTTTCCAGCCGGCATGGGCCGCCGCCACAATGCGTGCCGCGGGATCGGCGAGCAGGACCGGCGCGCAATCGGCGGTCAGCACGCCGAGCGCGAGACCGGGGCGCGTGGTGACCAGGGCATCGGCCTCGGGCGCGTCGTCGGGCGCCCAGGATGCCTCGACCGTCACGGCGCGCGCGCTGTGGGTCTGATAGGCGGCGCACAGCCGGTCGGGCGCCAGATCGAGCGCGACCAACGTGCGGGACCGGTTTTCCGCCACCCGGGCGACGTCGTCGCCCGAGCCGAAGCCGCAATTCAGCGAAGCCAGCGAGCCCTCACTGACGCCGCCCTCGCGGGTAAACCAGCCGTGGGCGATGCCAGGCAGGTCGAGTGCCGGATGGTGAAGCGGCGCAGTCATCCGCTGACCCGACGGGAGGCCGCGCCCGTCTCGACCGCCGCCTCGAAGCCCGCCGGGACCGGCAGGCCGGGGGCGGTGACGGCCAGCCCCTTGAACAGAGCCCCCATCGCGTCGATGCCGGTCAGGCGGGCGAGGGCGGCGTCCAGCGCCGCGCGTTGACGGGGCGCCGCCTTGGCAGCGAGGGCCCCGGTGCGGGCCTTGATGCCAAGCGCGTGAAGTAGTTTGCCCTGGGCGAGTGGGCCGTGCACGCTTGCGCCGGCCTCACGCGCGGTGCGGGCGAGGGTCGAGAAATCGACATGGGCGCTCAGGTCCGCCTCGCCGGGGGCGTCGAGCACGTCGTGGCGATGGTGAGCGCGTATAGCCTGAAGGGTTTCGCCTCCCACCGGGCGGGCCGGGCCGTAATCGATGATCAGCGCGGCACCGCCCTGCGCCACGAGACGTTGGGCGAGGAGGTCCATCAGCTCGATCATGACGGGCGAGACCTCGACCAGGCTGCCTTCGGGTGCGTCGGCCAGCGCCGCCGGGACGAGCACCGCCGCCGGGCTTGGCCGTTCATCGGCGACAAAGCAAAAGCGCGTTTGGGCCTCGTCGAGCCCGACGCGACGCTCGACCCAAGTGTCGGCGCGCCGGACCAGCTGACGCACAGGCAAGGCGTCAAACAGCTCGTTGGCGAGGATCAGGGCGGGACCCGAGGGCAGTTGGTCGAGCGTCTCTCGCCAGACGGCGCCGGTCCCGGCGAGACGTTCCTGCTGCAGGGCCTGCAGCACGGGGCTGGTTTCGACGAGATGAACCCGGCGTGCGGCGGTGAAGTCCGGTGCATGGGCGCTGGCGCGAAGGGCGTCGACCATCAAGGCGCCCCGGCCCGGTCCGATCTCGACGAGGTGGACCATGTCGGGCGCGCCCATCTGTTGCCAGGTGGCAACGCACCAGGCGCCCAGCAGTTCGCCGAACATCTGGCTGATTTCGGGCGCGGTGACGAAATCCCCTTCGCGGCCGAAGGGATCGTGCACCCGGTAATAGCCATGGCGGGGATCGTGAAGCGCCGCCTCCATGTATTGGGCGACGGTGATCGGCCCATTGGCGGCAATCCGCCGGCGCAGCGCCTCGGCGAGCGCGCTCATGAACGGGACGGCACGCTCGGCCTCTCGCCCGCCCGCAAAATCAGCCAGGCGCCGACCAGCATCATCGGCAGGGAGAGAATCTGACCCATGGTGATGCCGCCGACAATGAATCCCAGATGGGCGTCGGGTTCGCGGAACAGCTCGGCGACGACGCGGGCGATGCCGTAGCCGATGCCGAACACCCCGGCAAGCCTCCCGGGCTTTTCGCCCAGGCGGGTCGCATGGCTGAGAGCGAACAGCAGGAGGAACAGGAGCAGGCCTTCGAGCGCGGCCTCGTAGAGTTGGCTCGGATGGCGCGCGATGTCGCCGCCGCGGGGAAACACTATGGCCCAGGATGCGGTGCTGGCGCGGCCGAACAGCTCGCCGTTGATAAAGTTGGCAAGGCGGCCGAACATCAGGCCTAGCGGGACAGAGCAGGTGACCAGGTCGGCCGCGGCGAAACCGGAAACCTTGTGCCGGCGCGCGAACAGGATAAGCGCTAGGGTGACGCCCAGCAGGCCGCCGTGAAACGACATGCCGCCCTGCCAGACGTAAAAGATTTCCACCGGATGGTCGATGTAATAGCCGGGTTTGTAGAACAGCACGTGGCCGATCCGCCCGCCGAGGACGACGCCCAGCGTGATCCAGACCAGAAGATCATCGGCTTGGCGGGGGTTCAGCAGGCCGCCCAGGCGGCGTGCGAGGTAACGAAGATAGAGCCAGCCCAGCAATAGACCCGCGACGTAGGCAAGCGCGTACCAGCGAATGGTCAGAGGCCCGATCTCCAGCGCGACCGGATCTATCGCCGGAAACAGCAGAGCGAGGGTCATCGCGCCAGCGTCATCGATAGGGGTCGGGGCGGCTCAGATAGTCGCGGACATACTCGGCCACGCCATCCTCGACGGTAGTAGCGGGGCGGTCATATCCAGCGGCCCGCAGGCGATCGAGGCCAGCCTTGGTGTAGTACTGGTATTTGCCGGCAAGCTCGTCGGGCATATCGACATATTCGATGTTCGGGGTCTGGCCGACGGCGTTGAATAGCGCCCCGATCAGTTCTCGGAAACTCCGCGCTTCGCCGCCGCCGACGTTGAACAGGCCGTTGACCGCGGGATTGTCGTAGAGCCAGAGCATGATCTCGACACAATCGCCGACCCAGACGAAATCGCGCCACGGGCCGCCGTCTTCGGCGTCGGTATGGTCCGAGCGGAACAGGTGCACCGGCTCACCCACGGCGGCGCGGGCGTAATTCTTGGCGATCAGGCTGCGCATGTCGCCCTTGTGAAATTCGTTCGGCCCGTAGGCGTTGAAAAATTTTAGGCCCGCCCACTGGCTGGGGCAGGGCGCGCAGTCGGCGACGAGTCGGGCGATGCGACGATCGACCAGATGCTTGCTCCAGCCGTAGGGATTGAGTGGGCGGAGGCTCGCCAGCCCCTCGACCGAGCCGTCGTCGTCGAAGCCCTGGCTGCCGTTGCCGTAGGTCGCGGCCGACGAGGCGTAGATCAGCCGTTTGCCGTGGTGGGCGCACCAGGTCCATAGGTCGAGACTGAGCATGATATTGCTCGCCACGATCGAATCCACGTCGCGCTCGGTGGTCGAGGAATTTGCCCCCATATGGAAAATCACCTCGACGTCCTTGGCGTGGGCGTCGAGAAAGCCGAGCAGGCGGTCGGGGGGCACGATGTCGGCGAGTTCGCGCTTGGCGATGTTGCGCCATTTTTCGTCGCTGCCCAGACGGTCGTTGACGACCAGCTCCGTGGCGCCCCGGGCCTCGAGGGCGGCGAGCAAATTCGAGCCGATGAAGCCGGCTCCCCCGGTGACTATGATCATGGTGTTTTCCCGCTTAGGCTGACCATGTTATAGGGCGGAAGGCCAAGGCACCACAAGAGGGCGTTGCGCCTTGGCGGGCACGGGCCCTATATAGGGGATAGGCGGGAGCAGCGGGCCCTTGGGGCCGAGCAAAGGAGACAGGCCATGCAGACTAATAACCGGCTATTCGACGATTTTGCCCGCATGGCCAGCGGCGCGATGAACGCCGCCGCGGGCGTGCGCGAGGAATTCGAGGTTCTGGTGCGCCGCCAGCTGGAGCGCCTGCTCGAACGCATGGACCTCGTCAGCCGCGAAGAATTCGATGCGGTCAAGGCCATGGCGGCGAAGGCGCGCAGCGAACAAGAGGCGCTTGCCAAGCGGGTAGTTGCGCTCGAAGCGACGGCACAATCCTCGGGCAAGCCGGCGGCCAAGGGCGCGGGCGGCGCAAACCCTGCGCGCGCCAAGGCGAAAAAGGCGGGCAAAGCCAAGGCGAAAGCCGCGACGGGCCCGGGCGGCGCAGCCTCGAAGGATTAAAGCCGCCGCACAAGACCCCTTCTAGGGGTGGTTAACCGCCAGCCCCCGGATGTAGCGGTTCTTTCCAGATATTGTGGGCACGAATTTTCTTATCACATCTTGTGGTAGGCGAAAGGGGTTGCTACGATGATTCGCGTCGGTCAGTTCGATCGGGACGTCAGGAGCGAATCTTTCATGGCTACATACACACTCGATGCGGAACAGGATTTTTCCAATCCCCTGGATGCCGTCGAACAGATCGTCAGCCACAACAACTGGCCGTTCGAGCGTCATAGCGACGAGGACATCACGGTCGAAATCGCCGGCCGCTGGTGTGCCTATCAGCTCTGGTTTTCCTGGAACGCGGAGATCAGCGCGCTGCAATTCTCCTGCGCCTTCGACATGAAGGTGCCTGAGGCCAAGCGCGACTCGATTTACTGCTTGCTCGGCCTCGCGAACGAGCGGCTTTGGTTCGGCCATTTCGTGCTGTGGTCCGACGAAGGCCTGCCGGTGTTTCGCCACGCCATGCTGCTGCGCGCCTGTCCGGGGCTGAGCTCGGCCCAGATGCAGGATACCATTGATATTGCGCTCACCGAGTCTGAACGCTTCTATCCGGCGTTTCAGCACGTGATCTGGGGCGGCAAGAGCCCGGAAGAGGCGATCTCGCTCGCCCTCGTGGACACCCTCGGCGAAGCCTGATGGACGTGCCAGGTCGCCTCTGCCTGGTTGGCGGCGGCAAAATGGGCTGTGCTCTGCTTGCTGGTTGGCTGGACGCCGGCTTGTCGCCCGCCGACGTGATCGTGGTCGAACCCGACGGCGCGATCGCGCAAGACCTGGCCACAAAATATTCCGTTGCCGTCGCCGCCGACCTGGCGGGGCATGTGGTGCCCGAGCCGCCCGCCGCGGTCGTGCTCGCGGTCAAGCCTCAGAAAATGGACGCCGTGATACCCCTCTACGCGCCCCTTTCTGGACCCGCCACGGTGTTTCTCAGTATCGCGGCGGGGCGAAGCATCGAGAGCTTTGCGTGCGGGCTTGGGGGCGAGGCTGCGATCGTGCGCGCCATGCCCAACACCCCGGCGGCGATCGGCCTGGGTATCTCGGTAGCCTGTGCGAACGATCGGGTGAGCGCGGTGCAACGTCACCTGTGCGACGGCCTGCTGGCGGCGGTGGGGGAGGTTGCCTGGGTCGAGAACGAGGCGCTGCTCGATGCGGTCACGGCGGTTTCGGGCAGCGGCCCCGCCTATCTCTTCCTCTTCATCGAATGCCTCGCGGCGGCGGGCGAGCGGGCCGGTTTGTCCGCCGAGCTTGCGCGTCAGCTCGCCTTCGCCACCGTGTACGGCGCAGCCGAACTCGCCCACCGCTCGGACGAGCCGGTCGAGACGCTTCGGCGTAACGTCACCAGCCCCCAGGGGACCACCCAGGCGGCCCTCAATGTGCTGATGGCCGAGGACGGGCTAGGCGCCCTTCTCGAGCGTGCGGTCGCGGCCGC
>Ga0302135_10000158_pt1 | contig 40342 bp, 42 predicted proteins | sample CBN3_surface_MG_FD_203119 | JGI IMG/M metagenome (GOLD analysis project Ga0302135, IMG submission 203119) | Marine microbial communities from Western Arctic Ocean, Canada - CBN3_32.1 | ecosystem: Environmental > Aquatic > Marine > Oceanic | place: Canada: Western Arctic Ocean | collected...
CTGGAAAAAAACTATGGCGAGGTCAGAACTCATATGGGCCTCTCCCAAAGCCAACAAGTGGTCATCGAACTCTTCGAGAACCCTGAGACCCTTACGTTCACCATCCTCACGACCGATCCGTATGGCGTTTCCTGTCCCCTCGCCGGAGGGCAATACTGGGAGACAGTGGACCCGGGGCCGGGCTTGTGAATTGGGACGCCCTGAAGCATTTCAAAGAGGCGGAGTTCACATGTCGTGGTGCGTGCGGCAAGGCCGACATGGACCCGACCTTTATGCTCTGGCTCGATAAGCTGCGCGCCGATCTCCGCCGGCCGATGATCGTGACGAGCGGCTTCCGCTGCCCCGAGTACAACGCCCGGGTTTCTAGCACCGGTCTCGACGGGCCGCACACCACCGGCAAGGCTGTCGATATCGGGGTGTCTGGCGAGGGCGCCTTCTACCTCATAAGCCTCGCCATGAGCGCGGGCGTGCAGGGTGTCGGCGTCAAGCAGAATGGTCCGCATGGGGGGCGCTTCATCCACCTCGACATGCTGACCCATGACGAGGCCGGGACGCGGCCCTGGATTTGGAGTTACTGAATCATCAACCCCGACACGAAGGAACACCTCATGGATAGCAAAATGTGGTATGCGAGCAAGACGCTCTGGGTGAATATGATCGCCCTGGCCGCCACCGTTTCGGCGGCGCTTGGCGTTGACCTGGGCCTCGATGCCGCCACGCAGTCCAGCATCGCGATGGGCGTCATGGCCATCGTGAATATCGTGCTGCGTCTGATGACGAAAACCGCCGTCGCGGTGAAGCCGAATGCGTAGATTAGCGTTTGCTCTGGTGCTCGTCCTCGGTGCCTGCGCCGGAACGCCGCAGACCCGCGCGACCGCCGCTCTAGCGACGGCCTGCGGCTCCATCGGAACCACGTTCACGCTGATCTCGCCCTATGTCGCGGACGGCAGCCTGTCAGACGCGGGCGTCAGTGTCGTCGTCGGCATCAGGGACGCGACCGCGCCATACTGCTCGCCGGCCAGCACCGTCGATCCCGTGATGGTGGTTGATTTTGTTGAAATCTCGGCGGCGCAGTTGAGCGCTATCTTCGGAGGGATATAAGCCATGCTGGCAGAATATATGAGACTCGGTCTCATGGGGGCCGAGGCGGCCATCAAGCTCATTCGTGTCGCCCAGGCGGGGACCGAGGCCGAAGCCAAGGTCGGCCTGGCCGAAATGCGGGATGTCTGGCAGCAAGGTAGCGACGATCTGGATGCTGCTATTGCCGCGAGAGCGGCTATCGCCGCCAGAGCGGCCGCATCTTCAGACTAGTCGTTGTGCCGACGCCGAAAATATCAGTTGAGGAGGCCGAGCGAAGGATCGCCCTTGTCGAGGATATGCTCCGGGCGGGCCACGCCCCTCGGGGAGTGCCGGTCCCGTCTGGAATGGTGGGCGCCGTCCGCGCCGCGGGGAAAGCGGAAGGGCACGCTCAGGGGAGTAGCTCGAGCCGGTATCAGGTAGCCGTCGAGGTCGCGGGCCGCGAGGCGGACTGGTCTCTCTGGGTCAAGCCGACACCGGAGGGGCGCGCCACGTTCGACGGAAACTCGCCAGACGGCTACTTGATAAAGGGCAGGTCGACGTATTACGACCCTGACGGAAACGTGCGCGGAGAGTGGGTCAAGACCACCGTCGAGCAGGAGCGGCAAGAGGAGATGCTCCGCGAGGCGGTCCAGGGCATGGTGGACGACCTGCCAAGGCTCAAGCCGACTGTGGCCCGCGGCAGCGGCGCTGTCGATCTGCTCGCTTGCTACAATGTCTCGGACCACCACTTTGGTATGCTCGCCATGAAGGAGGAGGCCGGGGAGGATTATAATCTTGACATTGCAGAGCAATTGCTAGTCGGAGCGTTCGACCACCTCATTAAAGCGGCTCCGCCGTGCGGCCAAGCCCTCGTCACGCTGCTCGGTGATTTCTTGCACTACGACAGCCTGACGGCCGAAACCCCTCACAGCCGGAACCCGCTGGACTCCTCTACACGATACCCACAGATGGTCCGCGCTGCTGTGCGGTCAACGCGCTACCTAATCAAGACGGCGCTGACGAGGCACGAGGCGGTGCAGGTGATTGTCGAGCGCGGCAACCACGATCCGGCGTCGTCGATATTTCTAATGGAGGCCCTCTCCAACATTTACGAGAGCGAGCCGCGCATTACAATCGACACATCCCCCACCAAATTTCACTACCACCGCTTCGGAAATAACCTGATCGGCATCCACCACGGCGACACCGTGAAGATGAAAGACCTGCCCCTGCTGATGGCTCACGACCGGGCGCAGGACTGGGGCGAGACGGAGCATCGCTTCTGGTGGACGGGTCATGTCCACCACGACGCTACGCACGAGTATCCCGGCGTGAAGTGCGAGAGCTTTAGAGTGCTGGCGTCAAGAGACGCGTGGCACTCCGAGAAAGGATACAGGTCCAAGCGGGACATGAAGGCGATAATCCTGCACCGAGCTCACGGCGAAGTGGCGCGGCATACGTTCAACGCCGACATGATGCTCAAATAAAAAAAGGCCCTCCGCTAGGGAGGGCTAGTTAGCCGGATGCCGGGGGGATCGGCCGCGTCCGGCGGCGCGTTTATGGCTCCGCGTCTGGAATATTTTCCGGGTCACCGCCCGCCATCTCGTTGCAGACCCGCGCGATCTCACGCAGAGACCGCGCCACTCCAGAGCGCGGGTCTTTCCCTGGAGACGAGATCGCGAGACCCCCGAGTTGGCCAGCATCATCAAACTGCCCATGGACAAAAACCGACCCGAAGGCCGTCCTGATCTGCACTGTTGTGCTTTGCCATCTGGTCGTCATGTCTGCACTCTCATCGCACAAAAAGCCATCCTCACATCCGCGTAGGGGTCGATCACCAGAGCCGTCGACAGGGCGCTCACATCCGCCAGACAAGCCGCGGCCGTATCATATTCCCCCGTGTGATAGACCAAGCAGCCCAGCGTAACATGGCAGGCTAGCACAGCGCCAATCAGCATCAGTGCATCCTCCCTCTACTAGGGTCACGTTCGTGTCGAACGGCGAACAGCTCGGCCGCCATGGCCAATATCACCGCGCGGTCCTCCCCGTCGCAAGACACGGCAGACAGCACGTCGGCTATGACGGATGCGCTGAAAAAGACGATGTCGTCGTTGTCGTCCATTTTATCGACCTCAGACTCGAACAGGGCCATCACTTCGTCACTGGATTCCAGGGGTCCGCACATCACGGCAGCCAGACTATTCGGACCCAGAGCCACCAGCGCCGGATAGGGCGGATGGGCCAGCGGCGGCGGAGGGGACGGTACATCAAAGCCCTATCTCCATCCACGCCATCGCGAAGACGACCCCCATGAGGGCGGTCGCTACGGTGTATTCCCAATGGAGGCGGGTCATCACCCGTTCTCCGCCGCATCGCGGAAGCGGTCGTCCGCCTCGCCGGTATGCAGGAACTCCAACACCTTCGCCTCCAACGCCTGATCCGGTTCGACCCAGTTCTCAACGTGCCGCCCGAGGTCGGGGTTGTACCGGCCAACGTCGATCCAAATATCGCCGTAATCGTACACCATGCCGTCGAAAACCCACGCCGTAGCGCGCGCCTCGAACTCAGCGGCGCAGTGACCGGCCAGCAGATATTGGGCGGTGAAGGTGGTCTGGGCGTTCAGCGGGTAGCCGGTGGGCGATGCGGATAAGTTGGTCATGGGTCAGTCCTTCGGTTGTTTGCTACTACCTAGAGGTATAGCAGGGGTGCCAGAGTATGACAAGTGCCCCCGTAAACTATTTTCGTAGGCTCGCGCAGAACAGTTTCACCCGCTCGGCGTCTGATTCGCGGACCCACAATTGCAGGCGACGGTAGCCGTCGTCGCGCAGCCGCTGCTCGTATTCGCTCTGCCTCTGTGCGTTGGTCTTGGTCTCGATCTTCATTTTCTTCTCTCCCATTTCAAGTTCTAACTGGTTCATTTCTCGCTCCTTCTACTCTAGGTTGGCCCAGCTAGTTCCACACCCGCCCTCAACTAACCCCTCGATCGGGGCGCTGGGAAATATATCGAGGTAGGCGTTTGTCATGTCATGCCGCATAAGCATCAGGCATCTACCGGCATCAGCCAGTAGGGTCTCGTCAATGATCGCGTCGTGGATCGTCGAGATCATTTTTGTGTGTGCTCCGCGCGATCGCTCGTCGTCGAGCGTTCGCTTGTGCCGGATCAGTGCCCGCGCCATCACTGAGAGGGCGGCGCGCTGCACCGGGTAATTGGCGCACTTGGGCAGGTCGGGCTTCGTGCCCATATAGATCGTCCCGCCGTCCACGCATCGGATGAATCGAGTGCGGGTGGCCTCGGCCAGAACTTTATCGCGATAGGCAAAGGCGTTGCTGTAGCGATCGGCCCAGAAATCGATATAGTCCCGGGCGCGATCAACGCTGGTTCTCATGGTCACAGCGAGACCGGCGGCGCCGCTCCCATAGATGATCCCGAAGCTCACCGCCTTTGCCGCGTTTCGAGCCTTCTTTCCGTCCGGCGTAGTCTTGTCGATCGGGTGGCCGGCGATGACAGCGGCCACCTCACTGTGGACGTCTCCCGAGACCATATCCTGAAGGAGCCGGCTGTCCTCTGACAGAAGCGCCAGCACGCGCAGCTCGATTCCGCTGTAATCCAGGCTGACGAGGAGGTTCCCCGGAGCAGCGACGAACGACGAACGGACGCTGGTCGCTTCGCCCAGCAACTCGTTATCGCGCGGTATTTGCTGTAGGTTTGGCCCTGAGCATGAAAACCGGCCCGTCTTCGCGGCGGCGATATTGAATCGCGCTCGCACGCGCCTGTCGGGAGAGGTGAGCGCCTTGTTTAGCAGCGTGTCACCGAAAGAAGATAAATATTTCGACACCTTTTTGAAGTCGGCCAGCGCGTCGATCAGGGCGGTGAGCGGGTTGCCGGGGTACGCGACCTCGATCTGGGCTGCGACGCTGCGAAGCACCTCTCCCTGCATCGAGAGCTGACCTGTCTTCTCAGTGCGCGGCCATGAGCCGACGATGGCGTCATCCAACAGCTTCGACAGGTAGTCGGACCACTGCGAGTCGCTCCGGATATTGGGCACGTCCTCTTCCGTGACGATGGCTCGGACCGCCGCCTTCTTGATGTGCTGGATGCGTGTCCACTCGCCGATCAGGCGATCGTGGCGGTGAGTATCAAGCAGCATGCCGGTCTCCTCCATCTCGATGACGGCGGGGACCATGTCGTCGAACATCTGCCACGCGCGCAGGTGTCCGGCGTCGGACTTCGCGTCCCAGTGCCGGAATAACTCCCACGTCTCGACGGCGTCGTTGTAGGCGTAGTCAAGCTGGCTGTCTGTCAGGTCCGGGTCTGCCCAGTTGCTGGCCTGCTCCTTCTTATCCATCTCACGACCCCGGTCCCACGCGATGAGCTGCTTGAGGCGGTATCGCCCTCCGCCCAATATCGCGCAGCGAAGGTAGCCAACGTCGCGGCAGACAACATTGGGCGATCCGGCGGCTATAAACCAGCGCAGCTCGAACCCGGCATTAAATACAATCCACTGACCCTTCTCGAACAGCGCGGCGCAGGCTCGAAACCCCCCGGGGATGGGGTCGAAATCGACGAGGGCGCCGCGCTGCCCGTTGTACAAAGAGACGAGGCGGACTTTGCCGTCCGCAGGACGCAGCGACGTCGTCTCGAAGTCGAGCGCGCACATCCCGTCGTTGACGAGATCGAGGTAGTCGGCGAGGTCTTGGCGTGTGGTGATTAAATTCATGAGGGTTCCCCCGGAGAGCTAACTCCGGGGGCTCCTTTCTTTACGGGGCGAGCAGCGCTTCCAGCGTGAGAGCGCCGGATGCGTAGCCTGTGGCGTCCTCCCGACGCACCCAGGCTTCAACCCGGAAGACAGGCTTCCAGTTTTTCGTGCCCTGAGCTTCGAACTGCGTCCGATCAAACCGGATCAGCGGGATCGGCGGCTCCTTGCGCGCCGACCTATCCTTGATCTCGTTCAGGAGATCGCCGATGGCGTTCCGGGCGCTTACCGCGTTCGAGCTGAATTTTATCTGCTCGCCGTCTGGGGACATGCATCCGAAACCTCGCAGGACGGACCAGCCCTCGCCCGTAGCGCTTTTATAGGGGCCATGATCGGCCAGGTTTTCCTCGATGACAGCGCTGCCCTGGTCAAAATAGGACCACTCAACGCGGTCGACGGGCCGGCCGCCCTTCCAGCAGATCCACCCGTTCGTGAAAGTCATGGGTTCCACGATGTGGACGGCGGCCGGGTCCATATCGAGCCGCTCCTTGCCGAGAGCGTAGAGCCCGGTCTTCCCCGAAAAGGAAAGGTACTGTGTAAAAGTGGTGTCGCGGACACCATCCCCCGTCGTCTGCTGGGCCTGCGAAATGGCGTCCGCGAGAGCGTCGTCGGATAGCACCGGCAGCGTGTTGCCGGTGACGAAAGCCGTGAGTTCGTTTTTCATCAGAATTTACCTTTCAAGTTTACTACCCCAGCGATGCGCTGGACGGTGAGGCGCTCGGAAGGAGCGCCAACCGTTTCGTATGGGGATAAATCTATCCCCGCTGCAGCGACAGCCTTGCGATTAAGACTGGCACGTCCCTTGGCCTGCGATATCGATACTTCGATGTCGCCGGCAACTAGTTTATCTGTGCCACGTAAGGCCAGCTCGCCCTTCAAATCTTCCTTCAAGCTGTCCTGCTCCGCCTTGAGCGTGTCGATCTCATCCTTGATCGTGACGTAGCGGACGGCGCTACCCGAAGCCCCACCCGCTACCCGCTTGCGCGGTGCTGCGCTTACCCCGCAGACCTCCGTGAACGGGCAGAACTTGCAGCCGCCGTCGCGCTTGCCCTCTCGGTCCAGGCTGTCGACGGCAGTCGTGGTGAACACGCGCTTCGCCTTCTTTGCGTAGCTGTCGAGTATTCCGTTATCGACGCCGATCTTAAATTCTTGAATGGCATTAAAATTAGAGGCGTCCATATACAGCAGGCGGCCCTGCTTCACAGTGTAATCGGTCTCCTGATTAACAAGAGCCATCGCGATCTTGAACTGGATCAGGTGGTTTGTTTTCGGCAGGTTCCGCAGGTTGGTGCGAGGATCAATGGTCTTGATCTCCAGACCCTCCCACTCACCACCGTCGATCTGGATGACACCGTCCGGCGTCGCTGACAGGCGGCGCTTCTTGTCCTGCAGGCTGCGCTGATTGTCGCCGATCATATCGAGCGAGACGCTGTTGTTAGCAGCGAGGCTGTCGGTGACGTAGCTCTCGCCGTGGGAGCCGCGACGTGCGTAGCCCCAGTCCTGCTCCGCTGCCGCCTCCGGCGTGTGCTTCGAGTACCATATTTTGCGGATGCAGTCGCCTGCCTCCGAGCTGTTCAGGAACTCGGTGCGCTTAAAGCCCCAGTCGTGGCGCGCCTCGATGGCCGAGCGCCCCTGCATAATCAGATTTTTCACGGTGGTCTCCTCTGTCATCTCTTGTACGCGGATCGCAAGAGCTGGTCAAGCTCCCATTGCTGTGGCGTGCGCGCCGCGCTTTGCGTTACTGATGCGGCGCACAGCCTGTGATAATTTGTCGTCGCTCTCGAGGATGTCGACGTGGACATGCTCGGTCTGGCCGATGCGATGCAGGCGAGCAAAGAACTGGTCCATCACTGACGGCGACCAATCCTCTTCGACGACGATGATCCGGTTGCCGCCATGCTGCAGGTTGAGGCTGACACCCATCGCTGCGATCTGACCGATCAGGACGTCCAGCTCTTTGGCGTTAAACGCATCCTGTAAGCGAGCCTTCTGGCTTGCCGATGTCCGGCCATCGAGTACGCCGATCCGCAGGTCAGACAGCTCGTCGGCAAGCGCGTCAATCACTGAGCGGTGCCAAGCGCCGACCAGTATCGGACCCTGCCCGATCTCGATGCGGTTGCGGATTTCAGCGGCGGCGGACAGAACCTTGCCTTCGCCAATCTTGCGGCGGGCCGTGGCAATGTGCTCGTCGTTGCTCGCGACGGCCTGCTCGATCTGCCTGACAGTTTTAAATCCGTTGAGTATTTCGCGCAGCTCGTCGTCCATGTCGAGGCCGATGTGCAGGCGGTTCGTCGTCAGCGGCGGCATGGCATCCCAGACGTCGGACAGCTCACGGCGGACGGCGAGGTTATCGCCAAACAACCAGCGGTGCAGCTCGTCGGTATTGCGCGATCCCACTGTCATCTTTGTCGGATAGCGAGCGCCGGGAAACTGGCGCGACTGCACGACGGTGTAGCGCAGATTGAATCGGTCGAGGGTAGCTCCGCCGCAGCGCTCCTTCATACCTGCGAGGCTGGCGCGGCAGAGAAATGGATAGAGGTCGTCGTTCCAGCGCGTGATGGGGGTGCCGGTCAAAAACCATGTGTGGTCAACGCTGCTGGCTACACCATACGCGCCGAGGATGGCAACCGTGCGTTTGGCCTTCACCGATTTGCAGGCGTGCGCCTCGTCCATGATTAAGGCGCGGGCCTTGAGCTGCGACAGCTCGGCTGCGCGCTTGGTGGCAATTTCATAAGACATGATCAAGGCCGTTGCTGCACCATCAATCTTGGTCTTACCGGTCTTCACGATCAGGGCCGGGGCGTCGCCGGGGAAGAACTCCTCAAACTCGGAAGCCCACATGCGCAGCGATATCGGCGGGCCTATTATAATGACTTGGTCCGTGACCAGCTCGCGAACGAGGCGGAAAGCCTCAAGGGCGGACAGCGTCTTGCCGCTGCCCATGCCCGAAAAGTTCCCGGCAAAGTGGCGCGCAGCCAGAAACTCCGCGTCCTCGATCTGATGGGGAAGAAGGGCTTTCATGACTCGGCCACGATCTGCTCCCAGAGCGTCCGCCGCATCCGCGCCTTCCGGGGCGCCCGAGCTACCGTGCTTAGGTGCACCCATTTCCGGCCGGCCTTTGCCCGTAGGACGCGCCGGCCGCAGCCCAGATTCGGTGCCTCGTCCATCAGATATACCGTGTGTGTGTGCGTTTTCATGTAGTGGTCTCCCGGGGGACGGGATGACCCAGCATGGCTTGAGCGTAGTAGAAGGCCTCCCTTTTTGTCGGGACCGGGTGTGTGTGTTGGTGGCGGTTCCAGCGCGCGGCGGCGATCCAGTAGACTCCATCGTCGGTATACCGGGACACGGACACAACCCGGGTATCGAACCCCCGGACCTCATACTCTCCCGCGCGTATTCTGGTGGTCTTTAGGCGGTGGGTCATCTCGTGGTCTCCTTTGTGGCTCTACCCTGAATCTAGGGCGTCAGGCTCTGAGAGTCAAGAGCCTGATGAAATTATTTATAGCGGCGCTTGTATTCCGCCGCGCAATCGCGGGCCATCGCGTTGATGAGTGCGTCGTGCTCGGCCAGCAGCTTGGCGAAGTAGGAGCTGTTTTCGTCATGCAGCCTCATCGCCGTCTTGACGTCTCCGAGTGCGTGGGTGAGCTCGTCCGCCGTCATCAGGCGCGCCCGCTCTGCTGCTATTTTGTGAAGCATGGTCGTCCTCCTTGGTTAAGCGCATCATCGGGGGTCGCCGCAGCGGCCCCCTGTGACGGGCTCAGGCCAATTCGGCACTGACACCAATTTCTTTCAACTCTGTAATGATGTGGTCGGCCTCAATTTTATTGAACTGCTGGGCCTTGTCTTCTCCGGTCCAGTATCCCCTATCCGGGCGCGTCCATTCGGTCCCCGTAGCGTCGCCATAATATGCGGTGAGATAGGCCGGATAGGCTGCTGTGGTCCTAACTGCGTAAGTCATGTCGTGGTCTCCCTTGTTTGTTTCGCTCTACTTTAAAAATAGGGCGTCAGGCTCTGAGAGTCAAGAGCCTGACGCAAATTATTTTCAGAGCACAATCTCCGCCGCGTGGGTGACCCGCTTGCGCGCGGTCCAATGCTCCGCTGCCGGGGCGTCCTGAAGCTGGTCGATGACCTGACCGCGCGTGACGGCGACGAAATGGTTTCCCACCCTGACGATGTATCCGCGATCGGTGGTGGTCGCCGTGTGCTGCTCGATGAATTTTTTGAGGGTTCCGCGCGCTCCGGGGATGGAGACCCAGCCCATGCGGTGCCCTTGCACAAACCGCCGCAGCTCATGGAAGTAGAGGCGACCCCGCCACTGGCGGGACTTGCCTGCGCTGTGTCGATACCACTGTGTGATATCGTGGATAGTATATCCGGTTAAGACAGCAATGGCGACGACGCCGCAGTTCGGGGTGGACGCAACCGCGCCGGATGGGATTCTTCCTGTAGAGGTCATTCGATTGGTCTCCTTATGACGGGGGTCGAGGTCAGTCGCGCTCATGCAGCATGGCTTGAGCGTAGTAAACGGCGTCCCTTTTTGTCGGGACCGGGTCTGTATGGAGGCGGCGGTCCCAGCACGCGGCGGCGATCCAGTAGGTGCCGTCGTTGGGATAGGTCACGCGGGACACGGAAACGACCCGGGTATCGGACCGGACTTCGTACTCGCCCGCGCATATTCTGGTGGTCTTGAGGCGGCGGGTCATCTCGTGGTCTCCCTTGTTTGTTTCGCTCTAACCTGAATATAGGGCGTCAGGCTCTGAGCGTCAAGAGGGTGACGCAAAATAATTTTATTTCTGTCAGGCTCTTGACCCCAGCGGGGGGGTGCACTATATATTGGGTACACCAACGAGGAGACCACGAGATGCTTATCACTCGCCCCGCCACCAACGCCGAAATCTTTTCCCACGGGTTGTTCGTGACCTATTCGCACGGCGCGGTGGAGTACACGGACCGGCGCACGGAAAGCGGCGTCGCTCACCGCACTCGCACGAGAGGCAAGATTCGAGACGACAACGGCGTGCCGTATGTTCTGCGCCGTGACCGAAAGGAGCGGCTGCACGCGACGCACTACACGCTGCCTAGCGGGCGCACTTTTCTGGCGGACTTCCGCGTATGAATACGGGCCAATTTATCCGCGAAATGCGTCGGGAGCGAGGGCTCCCGATGCGCGAGCTCGCTGAGCTGTCGGGGCTACATCTCAATACGGTGGGCCGGTGCGAGCGCGGTAGAAATATCAGTCTGGCCAATTTCGAGAAGCTCGTGGCCGTCCTCGGATACGAAATCGAATTGATGGAATTGACAAGTAAGAATTAGCCCGCCAACGTGGCGGGCTAGTTCTCTATCGCGGTGTTTGAGCACCGACTACCCCGGACCAGGAGACCAACCATGACCGAGACCACAGAATTATACAGTGGCTTATCGCCGCTAATCAAGGCCGCTCTCGCGGTGGCGGCCAGCGGGCTGCCCGTATTCCCAACCATCGACAAGATGCCCGCGTGGTCGAACGCCGAGCTGGGCGTCGCGAAGGGTGAGGGCGGATACAAGATCGCATCGACAGATCCCGAGCGCGTCATCGAGCTGTTCTCACATCGACGTGCTCATGAGATCGCCGTGCCGATGGGCGAGATGTCCGGCCTGATGTGCGTCGACGTCGACCTCCAGAAGGGCGACCACGTCCACCAGTGGCGCGACGACAATGCGCGTTGGCTCATCGAGACGCGGTGCCATTCGACGAGGAGCGGGGGTCTGCACTTTTTATTCAAGCACATTCCCGGCGTGCGCTTTCCGGCGCAGCTCGCACCCGGCGTCGACATCAAGGCCGGCGGCACTGGATACATCTGCTGGCCTGGTACGCCGGGCTACAGCCTGCTCGGCGACGTGCCGGTCTCGAAATTTCCTATCGATCAGATCAAGCGGGGCGACGGAGAGCGCGGACCTTTGTCGCTGACGTCTTGGAATCAGGCGACCGACCGTGAGCTGATCGAGAAGATCCGATCGGCCGAGGATTTGTACCCTGCGCTGCGATCGCTATCTGTGAGGCTGCCGTCGAGGCGTGGAGCGGACGGGATGCCGCTGAGCCGTGATAGTCAGGTGGAGGTCATGCACGCGATCATGGACGACAGCGAAGCCGCGAACCCGGGGCATTCCCGTCATGGAGACTGGCTCGACAGACTGAGGAAGGTCGAGGATTTGGTCGACAGCGCCATAGACAGGACCGGCGTTACTCTCACGCCTGACGACATCGAGCGCCTCACGGCAGGCGAGCCCTTCATGGATATCCGCCCTATCGGTCCCCAGCGGGAGACGAGTGCCTCTGATATCGAGGAGCTCGTTGGGGACAGCAGCGACGAGGTCGAGGTCATGTCCGCGGCCTCGCTGGCGTCGGAGGTTCTGCCGCCGATCGAGTGGCTGGTCGATCAGATGATCCCGATGGCCGGCACCGTATCGCTCGGCGGTACTAGTAACGTGGGCAAGACGAGGTGGCTGGCGCACCTATCGATCTGCCTCGCTGCAGGTAATACAGGGGCGATGGGTCTGCCTGCGTCGAAGGCTGCTTCCGTCCTATGGTGTGCCAATGAGGAGAGGGTCGAGGATATCAAACGCCGTCTCAAGGCCGCGTCGCAGCACATGGGTATCCGCTCCGGGGCTGACATCGTCGTGAGAGGCAAGACCGAGGGGATGCTCAGGCTGATTGCGCTCAATGAGATCGGCACACCTGAGATCGATCGGGCGAGCGTAGCTAAGGTCGTCGGGTGGTGCAGGAAGCACGGAGCACAGGTCGTCATCCTAGATCCATACGTCACGCTGTCCGATGCGATGGACGAAAACAGCGCGACGTCTGCTGCGATGCTGACGAAGGCGTTCTTGCTGATTAGCTCGTTGACTGGTGCTGCCGTCATACATGCCCACCACACGCCGAAGGACCGAAACAAGGACAACGACTGGTACAGGGCCGACTCCGGCGCTTGGCGGGGCTCTGGAGCCATCTACAGCGCACTTGACTGTGGATTTACGCTAGCGAATTGGATGCCGGCGGCGGGCGAGGCGCGCAAGAGGTGGAAGAGCCGGTTCCTCGATGACGAGCTGGGTCGTTTTATTGTCCTTGACACTGGCAAAATACGAGAAGGCCGTCCGCTGGTGCCGGTCGTCTATGAGCTTGTCGGCGAGGAGCTGCCGGAAGGCTTTGAGATTGGCGTGTGTAGGCTCAGCAGTGCAAGCGAAGCTGAGAATGTCTTGCAGCATTCCGGCGACGACGCATATCTGGCCGGGGAGCTGGCCTATCAGATATGCCAGACGATGGGCGGGGGCACGCACACGATCAAGGACGTCCACGGCAAGGGGATATTGGGGTGGCCGCTGACAGATGGCGACGTCACTGCTGCCAGATATGACAGGATCAGGGAGCTGTTCGACGTACCCGTATCGAGCGAGCTGGGCGTTGTCCGCACTACTAAGAAGGGTAAGTCTTGGGCGTTGGCGGTGGCTCGTGTTTAGTGTCAGAGATGAGGTGCTCGCTCCGAGCGTTTCTGCCGTTTTTGCCCATTTTGGGGCTATCCAACAAGAACTGACAAAAATCGTGTTGGATGCATATGCATCCAACATGGGTTATCTATATATATCAACGACTTATATCCAACATGTTGGATAGCGTGTTGGATAGTGTTGGATAGGGGTTAAGCCGTTGAAACTAAAGAGCTATTCGTATCCAACAACATCCACCCCCTACGGGGGCGGCCCAGCATGGTGCTGGCCGACCCGTACGGGTTAGGGGAGGACTACCAAAAATGGTTGAATGGCGACGCTCTTTCATTGCGGACTACGAAGTTTCAAATGAGGGGCAGGTGCGGCTGTTGCGGAACAAAAATAATTTGGTGGTGGGCCGGTTGTTAAAGGGCTACCACACCAAGGCCGGCTACAGAGCGCTCAAAATCCGTTGTGATGGAGAGATTATACACACATCTGCTCACCGAATGGTCGCGATTGCATTCTTGGGGCCGTGCCCGCCAGACAAAAATCAAGTGGCACATTGGGACGGCAACCCAAGAAATAACCACGTTAGTAATTTGAGGTGGGCAACTGCGGCGGAGAATACGGCAGATAAAATACGCCACGGCAACCACCACAAGGGTAATAAAAAGTTTACGGAAGACGACATTCGAGGCATCAGAGAGATGCGCAGCAGCGGCTGCCGTTATGTCGATATTATGGACAGGTATTCCACCACCAAATCAAACCTCAGCTCGATTTTATCCGGTGCTACATGGAGTCACGTTGATGGCGAATAGAAACAAGGCTCGGGGTTATGAGCTAGAGAAAGAGACGGCGGACTTCTGGACGGAGAACGGCGTCGAAGCTCGGCGCGTATTCGCGAGCGGAGCATATGCGAGGCTTGGCGAGGCGTTCGAGGGCGACGTCAAGCTGGCCGGCAGATACATCATCGAAGCCAAGCGCAAGAAGAGCGGCTTCAAATTTCTGTACGACGCTCTGGATCAGGGCGGAGGCAGCGATATGATAGTGGTGAGGGAAGACCGCAACCGGCGGCTCTACGTCATGGAAGAGGATACGGTGCTTGACCTTCTGCGTTTGGCAGGGCTAGTCTCGGAAACTGAATTAGGGTGATTTAGTTATGGCTAACACAACTGGCAAAAAGTTCGGCGGCCGGAAGAAAGGCACGCCGAACCGCACCACGCATGACATGAAGTCTGCGATCCTTGAGGCGTTCGAGCGCGCTGGCGGAGCTGATTATCTGACGATGCTGGCGGCGGACGAGCCGCGCACGTTTGTCACGCTGCTTGCGAAGGTGCTGCCCAACGAGAACGTCAACGAGAACCGCAATATTGACGTAACTGCGATGACCGAGCGGCTGCACGAGGGACGTGATCGCGTCGCTCGTCTCCGCGTAGTGAATGGAGACTGATGATGGCCTACGGAAAAAAGACGAAGCCTATGCCGAAGCCGAAACCTTCCAAGAAATGACCGCCGCTCTAGCGCGAGCGGCTCACCCTAACTCGGCTCCGCGGGCGCATGATTGGGGGCCGCCGATGCCGGGGAGTGGGTCGATGCGCATCTGCCGGACGTGCGGCGCGAAAGAGGTGTCGACGTCGGCTGACCCGCACCATCCAGCGGGACAGTGCCGACCGCCGGACGCCCCCGTCGCTCACACGATGTCGGAATACGAGCCACTGTGACGATCGACGTCGATCTTGCGGAGCAGGTCTCCGAGTACTACGCCGACCCCCTGGGCCACGTCCTATTCAGCTACCCATGGGGAAGTGGGCAGCTCGAGGGTTTTGCGGGCCCCGACGACTGGGCGCGCGACTTCCTAAACGAGGTTGGCGACGAGGTCAAAAAGAGACGCTTCGACGGCCACACCGCGGTCGACCCCATTCAGTTCAGCACGGCGAGCGGCCACGGCATCGGTAAGTCCGCCCTGACTGCGTGGCTGATCCGCTGGATCATGGACACCCGGCCGTTCTCTAAGGGGATCGTGACGGCTAACACTAACACGCAGCTCCGCACCAAGACGGTCTCGGAACTGTCCAAGTGGCACGAGCTCGGTATCACGAAGCACTGGTGGACGGTCAACGCGGGGGGCGCTGGCTCGATGAACATGTACCACAACGACCACCGAGAGACGTGGCGAGTTGATGCTCAGACCTGTAGGGAGGAAAACAGCGAGGCGTTCGCGGGACTGCACGCTGCGTCTGCTACGCCGTTTTATATTTTCGACGAGGCGTCAGCGGTGCCCGACAAGGTCTTCGAGGTTCGAGAGGGTGGGCTAACCGACGGAAGTCCAATGACCTTCGATTTCGGCAACCCGACGCGAAACACCGGGCGCTTCTACGAGAATATGGCTGGGCGGTTCAGGCATCGCTACATCCGTCGCCACATTGACAGCAGAGATGTCAAGATCACAAACAAGCGCCTGTTCAAGACGTGGATCGCCGACTACGGAATTGACAGTGACTTCGTGAAGGTCCGGGTTCTGGGGCAGTTCCCGTCCGCCGGCGAGCTGCAGTTCATCCCGAGCGAGGCTGCCCGCGCCTGCGTCGGACTGACGGCTGCCGTGCAGCCGCACGACCCGCTGGTCATGGGTGTCGACGTCGCGCGGTTCGGCGACGACCAGTCTGTGATCTGCCTGCGGCAAGGCCGGGACGCGGAGAGCCAAGGGTGGCATACGTTCCGCGGCATGGACACGATGGAGTTGTCTGCCCGCGTCGTCGAGATCGCGAGGGCTAAGAACCCCGACACCGTGTTCATCGACGGCGGCGGGGTGGGCGGCGGTGTTGTCGATCGATGTAGACAGCTCGGCCTGGACGTCGTCGAGATAAACTTTGGCAGCAAGGCGACGCAGAGAGGGTACGCGAACCTGCGAGCGCAGATGTGGGGCAACCTGAAGCAGGCGATCATCGACGGCATCAGGCTACCCGACAACCCCGACCTGATCACGGATCTGACGGGCATTGAGTACGGCTACACTCTGAAAAACGAGATCAAGCTGGAGAGCAAGGAGGCCGCGAAGAGCCGCGGCGTGTCGTCGCCTGATCTGGCCGACGCTCTGGCACTGACCTACGTCCTGCCGGTCTACCCATCGAGGATCGGATTCGCCGGGACGCAGCACCACACGGCGTCTGAATATGAGCCCCTCTGACGCAACATCTTGCGTGTTTACACGCGCCCCACACATCATCTAGTATGTCAAGCCATGGTGGATTGCCTTGTTATATTTGGTGTAGAAAATGAGCACCCCCTAGCGTGGCTGCTCAACCGCGAGCGGCGGCACGTCTGGTGCGCCGTGAAGGACACCGAGCGCAATGCGTGGTTCAGCTACAACTGGCACCAGGGCACCCCGCTAATCCGCACCGAGGCTTTGGCGGACTACGACCTGTCGGAGCACTACCAACGGCAGGGCTACACCGTGGTCCCAATCTCTCGCGGCAAAGCTCCGGTCCTGTCTCCAGTTATCCTGAACAACTGTGTGGGTCACGTTAAAGTTGTAGCCGCCATTCGATCGTGGGCCATAACCCCAAACCAACTGCACAACTCCCTGACCGGGAAGGGTCTGACCATGAAGCTCAAGCGCCTCTTCACACTGCCCGGTTTTGGAGGCAGCCAGCCGTCCCCGCCGCCGCCGCCCGCTCCGCTGCCGCCGCCGCCTACAAAGGCCGACCCCGCCGTCGTCAAGGCGCGTGATGATGAGAAGCGCCGCCTGAAGCTGCAGCGCGGTATGGCCGGCACCGTTAAGACAGGCAGCTCCCCGCTGGACGCTGCTCAGACGGCTAACAAAACCCTGTTGGGCAACTGATCATGAGGCAGGATATGGGCGGAACTCTGATGGGCGAGGAGGAGGAGCGCCTCCCCACGCTGTACCTTGACCAGGACCAGCTCAAGAAGCTGGGCGACGTGGGCGAGGTGGGCGGCGAGCGCGAGATCCACTGCAAGGTTCGCGTGGCCTCCGTTGTGGAGAGCCAGGACGGGACGTCTGCCACGCTGGAGATCACGGATATGGAGTTCATGGAAGACGGAGATCAATCCTCCGGCGCTGCTGCGCGTATGTACCCAACCATGCAGGCCTAGCGATGCCATTACCCAGCATCGACAACACCTACACGACCGTCCCGCTGCGCGGTAAGAAGTCCGCGCTGTACCGCCGCTATACTCAGCTTGAGGGCGACCGCTCCTCGTGGCGCTCTCATTGGATGGAGATCACGGACTACATCGCCCCGCGGCGCGGCCGCTATCTTACCGAGAGCCAGAATAGCAAGGGCCGAAAGCGCACGACCAAGATTATCGACAGCACTGGTACGCAGGCGCTGCGGACGATGGCTGCTGGTCTGATGTCGGGTATGACGTCGCCGGCACGGCCGTGGCACCGGCGCAAGGTGCGCGATGATCTGATGGACGACGGCGAGGTCAGGGCGTGGCTGGCTCAGGTGGAGAAGATTGAGCGCGCAATCCTGCACAAGTCTAACTTCTACAACTCGATCCATACGGTCTACACAGAACTCGGTTCGTTCGGCACTGCTCCTCTGTACCGGCAGCCGTCGTTCGAGAGTGTGATCCGGTTCCGCCCGTTCACTGCCGGAGAGTACGTCATCGCCGAGAACGATCTTGGTGTTGTGGACACTCTTGGGCGCCACTTCACGATGACTGTCGGACAGATCGTGCAGAAGTTCGTCCACAAAGTCTCCGGGTCTATGGACTGGAGCGGGGCCAGCAAGGCGACGAAGAAGCTGTGGGACAACGGCAACTACGACGCTCGGGTCGAGATCGTCCACGTCATCGAGCCTCGCCTCATGGCCGATCGCGAGTATGACAAGAAGGACGGCAAGAACATGCCGTTCAAGAGTTGCTACTTCGAGCTGTCGTCCGAGAGCGACGCCTTCCTCATGGAGAGCGGATACAACAAGTTCCCCGCCTATGTGCCCCGCTGGGACGTCCTCAGCGGTGAGGTCTACGGCAGATCCCCCGGAATGGACAACCTCGGCGACATCAAGCAGCTCCAGCACCAGCAGAAGCGCAAGGCCCAGGCCATCGACAAAATGGTCAACCCCCCGATGGTCGCACCGACCAGCCTGAAGGGTAAGCCGTCGACGGTGCTGCCTGGGCAGACGACATACGTCGACCCTCTGCAGGGCGCGCAGGGCTTTGCCCCGGCGTACCAAGTCCAGCCGCGCATCAATGAGCTTATGATGGACATCCAGGAGGTTCAGAACCGCGTGCAGCGCGGCTTCTACGCCGACCTATTCGCTATGATGATCAACTCGGATCGCCGTCAGATGACGGCTACCGAGGTGGTTGAACGCCACTCAGAGAAACTAGTGCTGCTCGGGCCTGTGCTCCAACGGATCAATGTCGAACTGTTGGACCCCCTGTTGGACGACGTGTTTGAGTACGCCCTGGAGGGTGGTCTCCTCCCCCCTATACCGGACGCTCTCGAAGGCGAAGACCTGGAAGTGGAGTACGTTTCCCTGCTTGCACAGGCCCAGCAGGCTGTCGCCGCGTCCAGCCTTGAGCGCGTGCTCGGGTTCGCGGGCAATATGTCCGCCATGTTCCCGGAGATCGTGGACGGCGTCGACGCCGACGAGGCCCTCCGGCAGTATTCCGACATCCTCGGGACCAGCCCGGACGTCATCATCTCAAGCGCTGCTGTCGCTACCAAGCGTAAGGCTAAGGCTGAGGCTGAGCAGGCGGTCCACCAGCGCGAAGAGGCCGGCAAGCTGGCACAGAGCGCCAAGGTACTGAGCGAGACGGATACCCAGAACCCCAACGCGCTGACCAACCTGCTAGGCGGCCTTGGCGGGCAGGGGCCGGGGGCTTCCGTATGACGTATGACGCCAGCGACCCGGAACAAGTGGCCAAGGCTCAGCGCGTGGACGATGACCTGCAGAAGGATATCGAGTTCATTGTTTCTGCACCCCGCGGGCGGCGGTGGCTCTACGCATTGATATATGGGCACAGCCACGCCAACTCTCCCAGCTTTGTGCCGGGGAGCTTCGACTCCACTGCGTTTAACGAGGGCGCCCGGTCTGTGGGATTGCGGCTGCACGAGCAGCTCAGAGACCTCAACTCGACGGCGTATATGAAGATGCTTGAGGAGAACCATTTCGATGGTTGACCCAACGCACACATACCCGCCCCAGCCGGGGTTTAGACTAGCCAATGGAGGAGAACATGGCAGACGAAGAAGTAGCTGAGGAGGTAGTGGCCGAGGAGGTCACTGCCGACGAGACAACAGACGAGACAATCGCCGAGCAGCCTGAAGAAGGCGCCAGCGAAGAGAAATCCAAGACCCTGCTGTCGGGTGACGAGGGCGAAGGAGCCGACGGTGACGCCGTACCTGAAAAGTACGAGTTCAAGTCACCGGAAGGTGCTGAGATCGATCCCAGTAAGATCGAGGTCTTTGGCGAGACTGCCAAGGAGCTGGGCCTTACTCAGAATCAATTTCAGCAGCTTGTAGAGTACGACATCAAGCGCAGTGCCTCGGCAATGCAGGAGATGTCAGCGCAGTTTAGTGAGCGGATCAGTCACTGGGCTGACGAAACAAAAGCTGACAAGGAGCTTGGCGGGGAGTCCCTCGACGAGAACCTTGGGCTGGCGAAGCGGGCGATCGATACTTTCGGTAGTCCACAACTGGCCAAACTGATCGACGCCCCCTCAGACACTAACCCGGAAGGGCTTGGTCTGGGGAGCCACCCGGAGGTTATCCGCCTCTTCTATCGTGTTGGGCGCGCAATTTCTGAGAGCGACCTCGTCACCGGAGACACCAAAATCGAAGGCCGAGATAGCTTGGAGAGGATGTACCCAACTATGTTCGCAGCCAATTAAGGAGTTATAACCATGGCTACTCTCAGCGTGACTAACCCGACGCTCGCTGACCTCGCGAAGGTCACCGATCCCGACGGGTCGATTGCTGATGTTGTTGAAATTCTCAACGCCACCAACGAAATCCTCCTGGACATGACGTTCCTTGAGGGCAACCTCACTACGGGCCACCGGACTTCGATCCGCTCTGGTCTGCCTACGCCGACGTGGCGGAAACTCTACGGCGGCGTCCAGCCGACGAAGAGCCGTGCGGTCCAGGTCACCGATAACACTGGTATGATGGAGGATTATTCCGAAGTCGATAAGGCCCTTGTTGACATGGCCGGAAACCCTGCCTCGTTCCGTCTGCAGGAAGATCGTCCGCACATCGAAGGCATGAACCAGGAGTTTGCGTCGACGCTGTTCTATGGCGATGAAAGCACTGCCCCGGAAGAGTTCACCGGCCTCTCGGCCCGGTACAACTCGCTCTCTGCTGAAAATGGTGACAACATCATTGCCGGCGGTGGGTCGGGTTCGGACAACGCCTCGATCTGGTTGATCTGTTGGGGCCCCAATACCTGCCACGGTATTATCCCCAAAGGCTCTATGGCGGGTGTTCAGCAGCGCGATCTGGGTGAAGTCACCCTTGAGAACGCTGACGGCGCTAATGGCCGGATGCAGGCGTATCGCACCCACTATCGCTGGGATGTGGGCCTGTCGGTTCGCGATTGGCGTTACGCTGTTCGTATTGCCAACATTGACCGCTCTGCTCTGACGTACAACGCGGCGAGCGGGGCCATCATCAACGACCTGATGCACCAGGCGTGGACCGAGCTGCCTAACACTTCGGCTGGTCGATGCGCTTGGTACATGGACAAATCCATCCTGTCCATGCTTCGCCGGCAGACCTCATCCGCTGTCAGCTCATCGACCCTTAGTGTCGACTTGGTTGGTGGTACGATGCAGACCTCGTGGGGTGGTATCCCGATCCGTCGCTGCGATGCCCTTCGTGGCAACGAAGCGACTGTTTCTTAACCGCTCCATAAAGAAAGGACTTACGCCATGATTATGGACGAACGGCTTGAATTTGCGGACGCCACCGCTCTCGACACCTCGGGCACTAACAGCGACCTCATCGGCGACGTTATTGACCTTGGTTCTGTGACCTCTGATGTAGGCAACGGACAACCCATCTACCTCGTGCTTCGGGTCAACGCTGCTGTGACGTCGGGCGGATCTGCCACTGTTGTGTTCACCCTTGCGTCAGACGCCCAGGCTGCCATCGCGGTCGACGGCACGCAAACTACGCACTTCTCGACGGCGGCTATCGCCCTGTCTGGTCTGACTGCTAATTCTCAGCAGATTATGATCGCGCTTCCAATCGCTACCTACGAGCGTTACCTCGGTATCGTCACTACGACGGCCACTGCTGCGCTCACCGGCGGAACGATCGATGCGTATCTGACATACGATCCCAAGGGCTGGGTCGCGTATCCAGACGCAACTAACTAAGCAAGCTGATTTGGTGGGGGCTTGTAGGCCCCCACCATTTTTCTAAGGAGACACATATGCCTAGAGTTATCTTCCGCGCAGAGTTCTTCGACAACAACCGCCGGTACCGCACTGGTGTCGAGTACGACATCCCGGACGACGTCGTCCTCCCCACTCGTGACATTATTATTCTTGAGGAAGAAGAAGTGGCGCCGAAGCGCCGCAAGGCTGTACCATAACCGGCACCTGGGAGTAATATCCGATGGCGAGCAAGGTCCAAATAGCCAAGATGGCGCTGCAGCACGTTGGCGATCGCTACGACATCAGCGATATCACGGAGGCGACGCCAGAGGCAGAGCAAGTGAATTTGCTCTACGACGATACGCGGGACGCCCTGCTGCGCCAGCACCCGTGGGTGTTCGCCACAAAGTACACGTCTCCCGCGGCTCTGAGCGGCACGGCTCCGGGCAATTGGTCGTATATGTACACCTACCCCACGGACTGTATCAAAATGCTCGGCATCGTTAATTCCCTCGGGGACGACCAGCCGAAGATCCGCTTCGAGGTAGCCCGGAACGCTAGCAGCACTCGCGTTATTCTAACGGACGAAGAGCAGCCGCAGATATTCTACACATTTCTCGCTGAAGACACCGCCGACTACGACCCTGAGTTCGTGATGGCGTTCTCTTACGTTCTCGGCGCGCGTATGGCTGTGCCGCTGACGGGGGATCCCGACCTTGCCAACTCCCTGTTTCAGCAGGCTCGATCTGTACTCAACAGCGCGTGGGCGAGCGACTCGAACGAGGGTATAGAGCCGTCTATTCCTGACGCGGACTGGATCAGGGCGAGGGCTTAATGACTAAGGTCGGCCAGTCTAATCTGTCGGGTGGAGAAGTCAGCGAGGCTATTGCTGCCCGCGTTGACATCGACAAGTACAAGACCTCCGTCTACAAGGCTGAGAATTTCTTCGTGCAGATACACGGCGGGCTGACCAACCGACCCGGACTGGAGTACGTCGCCCCATCTAAAACGCCGTCTACGTCTGTCCGGCTCATTCCATTTGAGTTCAACACCACCCAGACCTACATTCTTGAGTTTGGCAACCTGTATATGCGCGTCTACAAGGACGGCGGCCAGGTGCTTACAGGTAGCGCGAAGGTTATATCCGCTGTCACCAGAGCGAACCCGGCTGTGGTCACGTCAAGCAGCCACGGCTTTAGCAATGACGACGACGTATTCATCACCGGCGTAGTGGGTATGACCGAGCTCAACAGCAGGTTCTTTAGAGTTGCCAGCGCGACTACTCACACGTTTGCGTTAACCGATTACGCCGGGGCGAACATAAACAGCGGGGCTTTTACGGTCTACGGATCTGCAGGAACCGCGCAGGAGGTGTTCGAGCTAACTACGCCATACGCGACCGCGGACATCTTTGGTCTGCAGTATGTTCAGTCCGCGGATGTTCTAACTGTAACGCATCCAAACTACGCCCCCCGAGACATCGCCCGCACGGACCACGATGCATGGTCCCTTACCGAAATAGATTTTAAGCCTGAGCAGGCTTTCCCTACGGGTTTAGGGGTTACGGTAAACAGCACCGGCTCCGAGACAGAGCGCTACGTCGTCACCGCAACGAACGTCGATAGCGGGGAAGAAAGCCTGCGGGGAACTGCCCCCGCGGTAGGCAGCGGCATTACCGCCATAACAAAAGCAGACCCCGGCGTCGTCACAACTTCAGGTTCGCACGGCCTTGTGAATGGGGATGACGTTTATATCAGCGGCGTAGTGGGTATGACCGAAGCTAACGGTCAGGTGTTTAAGGTAGCCAACAAGGCAAGCACCACGTTTGAGCTTACAGACAGCACAGGCGCTGCGGTTAACACGACGAGCTACACGACGTACTCGTCAGGCGGCTCCGTGTTTCCTATGTTTATTAAAATTACAAACGGCCATGCAACGCCGGATAACACTGTTGCGTGGACAGCCGTATCCGGGGCAGAGAGCTACACCGTCTACCGTGAGAAGAACGGCCTGTTTGGATTTGTCGGCCGCACTGAGAACACCGACTTCGACGATAAGAATATCGGCCCGGAAGTTGACGACACACCTCCGCGCACTCGTAACCCATTCGTGGGGACGGGTAACTACCCGTCTACTGTGGGTTACCATGAGCAGCGAAAGCTGTTTGGAAACAGCGACACCCATACCCAGCGCGTATGGATGACGCAGACTGCCCACTTCACAAACCTCGCGGTGTCCAGCCCGACGAGGGACGACGACGCAATAACGGTGACCCTGGCCAGTAGGCAGGTCAACGAGATACGCCACTATGTTTCCCTGTCCGATCTTGTGGTTCTGACGTCCGGTGGCGAGTGGCTGGTGCAAGGCGTGGATGGCGTCATCACTCCTTCGGGCATCCAGATCAAGCCTCAGTCATACTACGGCTCCACTGAGCTTCCACCCATTGTCGCCGGCGATATCGTCATCTATATGCAGCCCGGCCAGGCCGTGCGCGATTTAGGCTACAAGTTCGAGAGTGATAGCTACACGGGCAACGACCTGTCTGTCTTGGCCCGCCACCTCTTTGACAACAACACCATCGTTGACTGGACCTACGCCCAAGCGCCGCACAGCCTTCTCTGGTGTGTTCGGGACGACGGCGTCCTTCTTGGAATGACGTATTCCAGAGAGCAGAACGTGTTTGGCTGGCACAGGCATACTACCAAAGGCGACTTCAAATCAGCCGCTGCTATTCGTGAAGGCGACGACGACTTCACTTACTGCGTCATTGACCGCGTCGTCGGAGGGGCGACAGTCAAGTACATTGAACGTATGCGGACCCGCGATATATCCGACGTGCAGGACAGCTACTTCGTAGACAGCGGGTTGACGCTGGACACCCCCGTAGCCATCACGGGCTTTACTAACGCCAACCCCGTCGTTGTCACCGCCGCCTCGCATGGGTTTAGCAACGGCGATGTCGTCGACATAACGGGCGTTAAGGTTGCAGACAGCACCGCTACTCGTGGTTGGTCATACGACACCGAGATCGAGGGTACTGGCTATACTGTAGCCGGTGCCACCACCCACACATTCCAGCTCCAGAACAACGGGGCCAATGTTAATGGCAGCGCCTTCAAAGTATACAGCTCCGCTGGGGTGGTCCGTAAGGCCGTCACCACAGTGGGCGGCATGTGGCACTTAGAGGGGCAGTCGGTGGTCGCACTGGCCAACGGGTACGTTGTACGCTCCCTGACCGTGTCGAGCGGCTCCGTGACGCTCCCTAGCCCCGCCAGCAGGGTGCATGTGGGCCTGCCGTATACGTCCGAGATGCAGTCCCTCCGCGTAGACAACGGCAAGGCTGTGGAGACCATCCAGGGCCGGGATAAGAAGATCGGTCGCCTTACTATGCGGTTCGAGACCACACTGGGCGGATGGTACGGACCCGATCGGGACCATATGCGCGAGATAAAGTACGGCCTGTCGGCGCAGTACGGCCAGCCACCCGCGTGGGTCACGGGGGACAAGGGCGTGACGATGTCACCGAGCTGGAACAAGGACGGCTATGTCATCGTGCAGCAGCGAGATCCGCTGCCGATGAACCTGCTCGCTTTGATCCCGGACGTAGTGGTCGGCGGTAACTGATGGAAGTCCGGGCTGTAACCTGCGAGGCGCTATCTTCAGCTCCAAACTTTTCGGCTCTGCTGCAGGAGTACGCCGAGGAGTGCGCGCTGGGGGGGCTGCCTGTCACGCTGTCTGCGGATATTTATTACAAGATGGAGGAGAGCGGTCTCATCACCCTACTCGCTGCCTTTGACGACGATCAGTTGCTGGGCTTTGTTAGCGTTCTCGTCACGGTTCTCCCCAAATATAGCCTGCCTATGGCAGCCACCGAGAGCTTCTTCGTCGCATCTAAGCACCGGCACACGGGCGCGGGCTTACGCCTATTGCGCGCCGCTGAGAAACTTGCGGTTGAGAAGGGCGCAGTTGGTATGTTGGTTAGCGCCCCGTCTGGGAGTAGGCTTGCCGAAGTTGCGCCGCGGTCTGGCTACGAAGAGAGCAACCGTGTGTTCTTCAGGAGGTTTTCAGATGAGTAGCCTGCAGCCTGTCCTAGATAATATTCCCACTATGAGTAGCGCCGCCCTGAATAAGGTGCGCGCCCTTGAGCAGTTTGTGAAGGCCGCCCCTCAATACGCGGTTGAAACGCACCACGTCATCCACGGCGGCATGTACTGTAGAACTATAATGCTCCCCGCGGGCCATGTTCTAACGGGGGCTCTGGTTAAAGTTCCGACGCTTCTCGCCATCAGCGGCTGCGTGACTGTCTATCTAGGGGACTCCGGTTCTGTTGAGATCGAGGGGCACGCCGTCCTTCCCGCACGTCCGGGGCGCAAACAGGCGTTTGTATCCCACACCGACACCCATATCAGTATGACGTTCGCGACAAGCGCTCAATCAGTCGACGCCGCGGAAGAGGCCATGACAGAGGAGGCGGACAACCTTATGTCCCGCTCTAATACGAACACTGTTCTAGTTACGGGTGATTGACATGTCCTCGGCGACATCGATTGCAGCGGTAGCCTCTATAGCCTCGGCTGTTGCGGGGGCCGCTGGCACTTACCAGCAGTCTCAGGCTGCCCAGGCGCAGGCGAACTACCAGTCCCAGGTGGCGCGCAATAATGCCATTATTGCTCATCAGAACGCTGAGCGTCTTCAGCAGTACGGCGACATTGCCTCGGATGAGCAGCGCGTGCGCCTCGCGCAGACGAAAGCCGCCGCCCGAGCGCGCTTGGCTGCCAACGGCTTGCTGGTCGACGATACGCTCGATGCAACTGGATCTCTGCTGCAGGCGGATATTGCCGCTGAGGGAGAGTACGATATCTTAAAACTGAAGGACCGGTACGCGCAGCAGGTCCGGGCGGCTCAGGTGCAGGGCGTAAACTTCCAGGCAGAAGCCGGTCTGGCGTCTCTCAAGGCGTCGCAGCAGAGCCCCGGTATGGCCGCGGCCGGCAGCCTACTAAGCAGCGCGGGTGCGGTTTATACCGCCGGTAAAAACGCATGGGGGGACTAATGGCCAGCAGGATACCCACACCGGCACTGCGAGGACAGGAAGTAGGATCTGTTCAGTCACAATTTACTCCGACGCCGTTCCAGAACCTGAATCCGGGCGTCGACGTGTTTGGCGCTGGTCAGGGCCGCGCGCTGCAGGAGGCGTCTGCTGGACTCGGCGCCATCACCACGGGCCTGACCGAATTTGCCGAGGGCGAAGATAAGCTGTCACTGACTAAGTTCGAGACCGAGGTCAAGCAGCAGCAACTCTCAGAAAACGCGCGTATTGGCGCGCTTGTCGGGCAAGAGCAGCTAGACGCGGCGGACGCGGCCCCGGCCGCCTTCAACCAGTTCGTGGCCGAAGCGCAGGCCAAGTACGACTTCCGTCTTCCCGCTAGTAATACTGCTGCGGAAACCTTCTCAGCCCTGTCTCAGAGCCAGTTCTCGGCCGGGGCTGTCACAGCCTCGGCGGCGGGCCAGGCCGTTGTAGACAAGCAGGTATCCGCTTCTCGGCTAGCCACGGCTGCGGGAGCCCTTTCTGCAGACCCGTCCCAAGTCGTGGCTTTTGAGGGCGTTGTCAGAAGCACTGTGCTGGACCCAGATATTGGTTTGGCTCAATCCATGGGCCTCGACCCATCCCTCATAAACTACTCAGGAGACGACCCGGATAAGGTGGCGCAGAGCAGCGTCCTTAAAACCATGATTGCCGCGCAGCAGGCCGCCGGACTCAGCCAGGTTGTCGATAGCCTAGTGGCGAAGAACGACTTCGCGGGGGCCGTAGCTTTCGTTGACGACAACCCCCAACTAGGCGCCAACACTGCGGGCCGTATTGCTGCTGAAGCGCAGGTAGCTACGTTCAGGCAGAAGGTACAGGCTCAGCAGGAGTTCTCCGCCACTCTTCGCAGCGCCACCAGCTCGGGCAAACCGCCGTCGCTGGCGGCGCTGTATGGTACGATCGCCGCGGAGCCCGATGTAAACAAACGGACGCGCCTGCTTGCGGAGTATAGCGTGTTTTCCTCGGCTAAAACTGCGGCGCTTAATGAGACTGTCCGAGAGCAAGGGGCTGCTTTTATGGCTGAACTTGCTGCTGGGACAGTGACGCCTGAAGTATTAGCAAAATACCCAGAATACTTTATGCGCAACCCGCAAGTAGCTCTTGCAATAGCTACAGGTGCGAGGCAACGCGCTGTTACTGAAGCACGCGCTGAGACTGCTGAAGATAGCGCGCATACAAATAATGGGGGCGCGGCAGTTACTTTACCCGGTCTATCTACGCAAATTTCTGTTTTGTTTGAAAGAGATCCAATTGAGGCACGGAAGTTAATTGAGGGTGGGGGACTGAAGAAGTATCTAGGCCGCGAGGATTGGGCCGCGTTTAAGGAAAAAGCCGAGATTGCCAAAACTGCTGAAGCTGCAGCTCTTACAAAAGACCAAGATACGGCCTCTTCCGTTATGCGTAAATATCTGGGTTACAGCAGCGCCGACGCTACAAATTTTACGACCGCTCATGCCACTAGACTGAACCAAGCAATAACTGCTGTAAGGCAAGCCGCTATTGACGCAGGCCGCCCTGTTAACCCAGACGACCTTCGCAAGGCCGTTGCCGAGCAGATTGTAAAAGTTAGGACTGAAGACAAATTTGATTTGGGTACAGGAGCGCGTGACACATACGATTACCAAGTTGCTATTGATCAAGCAGAGCTGGACGACGGGTTTGATCCGTATAAGGCCCCCCTTCGCGAGGGTTCGCGCAATGACCGCGCCGTCGCCTTGCTGTTTGGCAAGGCAACTGACGAGGTTGAGGCAGCGCGGGAAGCCTTAGACGACGCCGACAAAGAATACACCTTGAATAACATTGCCGCGCAGTTTGGTGTAAAAACACCCCCCGATCTTAGAGAAGCTGCAGCGAAAGAAGTAGCGATGGACAATATGGCTGTCGATGCAGGCTACCCCTCTGCTTTTATAAGGTACGTCCTTAGAGGCACTAATCGCGCAGATACAGAAAAAGATAACTTTGCTGCAGCTATCCAGGAGCTACAGAGCGGCAGTGTAGTTGGGGCTTCTACAAAAGATCTGCTGCAGAGATGGGCTAACGAATGACTGACACATTTGATTACGGCGCTGCCGCTGGAAAAAAGGATGAGCAGCAAGACGTCCCCGTGTTTACGCCGGACACTTCTGCTCCCGCCCCAAAGCCCGCTGCCACTTCGTTTGATTTTGAGGCCGCTGCCGGTCGCCGCACTAAGCCGCCTGAGCCGACTACATCGGACGGCCTGTTTTATTTTGGCGTCACTGCGGAAAGCCCCCCCGAAGAAGTAGGCCCGCGTCAGGAAATTACAGATCCTCTAGGCCGCCCGCTCAAGGAGCAGCCCCCCGCGGTCCCACCACGGCAGTGGAACGTCTTCGGCGGGCCTCTGGTCGGCTCGAAGGCCGAGGAATGGGGAGCGAGGATAGACCGGCGCTCGCTCGCTGTCCTCCAGAATTTAACGTTGACAGAGGACATCCCCGCAAACCGAGCCGCCCTCATTAAAATGGTCAGGGACGTCTACGAAAAGTCGGGTGGTGTGCCCGTCTTCAATGGCGCGGACGGCGCAGATGTATTCCCCAGGGCAGCTCGAATCCCCGTGGACGATCTAACCGACGACCAGCTCGCACGGGCCCTAGAGCATCCTGGGCTAGTGAGAGCTCTGGAGCTCGACAGTGTCACCCGCAAGCGCATGGCAGAAAACGTCGAGGAGGCCGCCATTCTGCGCGGCGAGATCGACCCCGTGCTGGCCGCTGAGGGTCAGGTAGACACTATGATGCGGATGCTGCTACCCAAGCTCACTCCAGAAGCAATTATTGCGCAACGGGACAGAGGCTTCATTCGGGGCGTGAGTAACATGCTATCCCTGGGCGTCGCAGAGCTATTACAGGGGTTCGGCTTATCTAGCACCGGCGTTGATGCCGCGGTTGCACGGGCAGCGCGCACTACTCCGTGGGACACAGCCGTAGGCACGTTCACTGCGGTCGCCTTCCCCCCGGGGGGAATTTCAGCCAATACCTTCATTCCGTATATCTGGACTCCGTTGGACCTTGCGAACGGTGTTAGCGCCGCCGTTACTAAGGTTGCACGGGTCTACTACGCCGGCGGCTTTAACACCGAGACCGCGGATACTTTGGGGGCAGATTCTTTAATGGAAGCTGCGGCCATCCTTAAAGTGATGAGAAAAACCGCGGCTGAGCTACCGTCAGGGGAGGTAGCCTCTGATTTTATGCGGAAAGCCATGGAGGCCGACAGCGACTTTGCTGTTCTTCGTCTGGTGTATGAAGACCCTGCCGGGTTCTTTGCGGCGGCGGCTGAGATGTTTGCGCGTAATGCTCCGATTCTGGGGGCCAGCGCCGCAGCAACGCGCCTTTTCGGCGCGCGCGCGGGTATGACGGTCGGCACGTTCGGTCAATTTCAAGCGGAGAATCTTCGTGCAGACGAAGAGCGTTTCGCGTTCTTGAAGAAGAAGACTGGCATAGATCTAAACACCCCCGTCGGTGTGCAGCTTTTCATGCGAGATCCAGACGCGCAGAGGCTTTGGGTAACCTACGGACGGGAGCGGGGGGCGGCTATCGCCGGGGTGCAGCTCGCTACCCTCGGGTATTTACGCGGAGGCACCTTCTTCAAAGCCAGATCCCTGACCCTCCAACTTGCTGAGCGAACCACTTTTAATACCGTTTTTGAGGGTGTTGGCGAGGGCTTTGCCGGCTTTCAAGCTACAGGGGAACTCGATATACGGCAAGCCGTGCTGGAGTCGACCCTCAGCGCGGGTATGGGTGTCCCCACCACCCTTATTGAGGGCTACACAGCGGGTGCCCATGACGCCAAGCGCGCCGCGGACGCACGCAAGGCCGAGCAGTGGCTCAAAGGAGCCACCAATCTGAAAGGCTTGATCGCGGGTATCCCGCTGGTAAAACTGGACACGGTCGCCAGCGTTCTAGGAGAGAAGCTCGCCAGCGAGGGTGTCGATACTGTCTACATCGCTGCCGGTCCGCTATTCGAGCAGGGCGCAGAAACCGCTCAGACGCTCGGCCTGGACCCCGAAGACGTAAAGCGCCTAGCCGCAGAGGGCGGCGCTGTCGAGGTATCCGCCGCCACGTTTGTCCGCCACATTCTGGGGAAGGACGGCTTCGACGCCCTCATCGAGCACACGGCGTTTGAGGCCAACGGCATGACACCGTCCGAGGCTCGTGAGTATGTCGACGCCGGTATTGGTGACCAGATCCAGCAGCAGCTAGAGGAGCGCACACGGAATAAGCTCGCTCCAAACCTGGACGACGCCTCGCTGACTAAGCTCAACACCGATATGGCTCAGATCCAAGATCAGGTAGCAGGGCAGCTTGAAGCTACTGGTAAGTATGACGCCAACAAAAGCCGCCTGTTCGGCTTGCTCACCGCGCAGCGTTACGCTACTCGCGCCATCAGGATGACCGAGGAGACCGGCAGGCCAGTAGACGCTGCTGCGCTGTTTGAGGCCGATAACCTGCAGATTTTAGGTGGACAACCCGCGGCCACCACCCCTACACGAGAGGCTGCGCCAGAGGGGCAGATTGCCGTATTTGACTCCGAGGGTAACCAGCAGAACCTTGAGGTCGTCGCGCGAAGCGAGGCGGGGGGCGTCATTGTTCGGTTGCCAAACGGCGAAGAGTTGCTGCTTGGAAGTGAGCTCGAGGTATCTGATCCACTTAGCTCCGACTTTGTGGTGGAGGGCCTGCCCAACGCGCCTCGCATAAGCGACCTCTCGGACCCCGAGCTGGCCTCCCTTGAGGCAAACAGGCTTGAAAGAATAGCCGCTTTTGAGGCGGAGGGCGCAACAGGGCAAGGCGGTTACGAGCAGGCCAAACGCGACCTAACTGCGGCTCGATCCGAGATGGGCCGCCGCCGGCCGAGTTCCGACGACAACATCCTGTACCAAGACGCTCCTGACGGTGCGTTAGAGCAGGCCCGTGCCACCGTCCAAGACCCAGCGTCCCTCGGCCTTACCGAGGAAGAGGCCGCCCGCGTCAACCCGATCTACCGCGCCGGCGCTCTGCCGACCAGGCGGCTGGCGAGCAACGAGAACGCAGCGAAGTGGCTGGAGGCGCAGTTCGAGGGTGATGCCATCACCGACTTCACGGCGACCCTCTCCACGGAGCAACTGGACCAGCTCGGGCGGATGATGGCTGCGGAGGTGCAGCTCGCCCTCGAAAGCACAGGCAACGCCGCCGACTGGTACTCAGGTGCCGTCCTCAAGGCGATAACCACCGCGTCTATCAAGTACCCGATGCTCACCGACGACGCCGCCGCCGAGGCAGCAGGTTTCGGTACGTCGAGCAACGCACGGTTCGCGTTCACCTACATTATGGCGGTAACGTCCCAGAACCTCGACGTATCTAAAAACAGTGCCGCTGCCGATGCAGCCTTCTCCGAAATGGTGGAGATGGTAAAGGCGGGTGACTACTCCATGAAGGGGGCGTGGGGCACAGGCGACAAGCAAGCCGCGATGGCCAAGAACTTCAAAAAGTTCAAGCCGATGCTGGCCGCTATGGACGGAGCGACCCCGCAAGAAAAACTGGCCAACCTAGACGCCCTATTCCGCCAGAAGAAGACCGTCAAGGAGTGGGTCGTAGATATGAAGGCTGCGGGTATCCCCTACAGCCCCCCCGGCAACACGGCGATGGATGTCGTGGTTTACGGCTCTTCGACCCTCGGCCCGAAGATAGGCAACGGCTTCTGGCAGAACCTCAACGGCAACTTCGATCCCCTGACAATTGATCTGTGGATGCGCCGCACCTGGGGTCGTCTCACTGGTAAGAGTATCGGCCTACCCTCGGCTATCCCCGCTCAGCGTCGCCGCCTCAAGGCTGCGGTCGCTAAGTCCCGATCGAAAAAGCAGGGCTCAGCAGATCTCATCGATATCGCCCGCGCTGAACTCGACACCGCTCTGGCTGCGCAGGCCGATCATACGGGCCAAGCCGAGACCACGAACCAGACCAAGAAGGACTTCGACGCAGAGACCCGCCGCCTCAACAAGGTAGTGCGGGATGGCGAGGCCCTCCTATCGGATCTGGCGGGCCTCAAGGCACCCGAGGTGTGGAAGGCAGAGTACGGAAGAACCGACGCCGCTCTCCTCGCCTACTCCAAGCGGCTCCTCAAGGCGTGGGCTGTCGAATACAAGTCTCTGCAGAAGAAGTACGATAAGGGCAGCATCCCGGATGAGCTTCAGCCGACATGGGCTCGCGCAGCGAAGGCAATCAGGGCCAACCTAGCCACCCCGCTGGACCAGATCACCAACGGCACCCAGCGCAAGCAGGTGGAGGCCGCCGGGGCCAGAGCTATCGAGATCCTCTCCGAGCGGGGCACCGATGTCACCACGGCTGACATGCAGGCTCTGTTGTGGTATCCTGAGAAGGAGCTGTGGGGTGCCCTGCGCGACAGACTGGAGGTGGACGACAATGGTGTACCCATCGTCACCGCCAGCGCCCTGAACGAAAGTTATGACACCGCGTTTGCGCGAATATTTAGGAGCCAAGGATATGAAGTCGAAGGAATTGCGGGAGATGGAGCAGGAGGATCTGGACAGCGAGCCGTCGCTGGACAAGATGCTCGACTGGTCGAACCCGGAGACATACGCGGGGCTGGGCAGGTTGGCTCGGAACCTGCGGGCGAAGGACGAGAGCTCTTCCAAGAAGTAGACTTCGTCGGCGACGTTATATTTGAGGTCGCCCCGGACCCTAATAATGTAGAGTTATCCGCCCGGTGGAACGCCCTTCCCCCCGCAGCGCAGCTCGCAATCAGCGACACCGTATCGAAGAGTGTCCTACCCTCTGTCTTAGAAGCAGCGGGAGCTGAAGGTTCAGTATCTCCTCAAATCGGTAGCTACCAAGACGACACCAACCCGTCGTTCTCTCTACGCCTGACCTCCGGCGACCCCGCTGCTGTCGCTAATGCCGTAGGCTTTGTGCTGTCTCAAGATAGTATGGTCGCCCTGTCAGCCGACGCTTTTGAGGGGTCGTTCGAGGCGGGGGCGGTTCGTATCCAGATCGGCGACAAGAGTCTGCAGGAGATCGACGCGATCTACCAGACCCTGCGTGGCATCGAGGGTTTCCCACCGATCGGCGGTCAGTCCACGATAGAAGGTCAGATGACCCTGATCTTGGCGGAGGGTGTTGATCCGCGTAGTTTCGCAGACGCTGTTGATGTTGCGCTTGCGTCAGAATATGCTGTTAAGGCCGCTCGGCTACAGGCGGCCTTCCCCGAGAAGAAGGACTACGACTATGCCAGTGACAGAAATGACCCCGCAGGAAGTGCGGGAGTGGCTCGGCAGCGGTATCGTGATGTCAGGGTTCAAGCGTCCCGCGAGCTCGCCGCAGCCATCGACCAGTACGAGCGAGGCGGAACCACAGCCTTCGAGCAGCAGCGTGGAGCAGCCGGCCCCAGAGGCGGATTTACCCCCTCAGACTTAATCAACGATCAGGACGGTGACCCGGTCAACCTGCTCCAGATATTTGAGAAGGCCGATGCGACTACCTTCCTGCACGAGAGCGGCCACTTCTGGCTTGAGCAGCTAAAGGGAGACGCTCTCGCCGTGGGCGGTCGCTTCCAGCGAGACTTCAAGGTCGTTACTGATTGGTGGGCCAGTCGCCCTCTAGAGCTGCGCGAGGAGGCTGTCAGGCGCGCCAAGAAGGATAAGGACAAGGACAGCGTCGCCGCCCTGCAGCAGATGACCGAGGCTCAGGTTTCTGCTTACGCGAGATCCGGCGAGCTGCGCGGCTCAGGGCCTAGCCGCTACCTGAGCGTCGCCATGCACGAGCAGTTTGCTCGGGGCGTCGAAAATTACTTTGCCACAGGACGCGCTCCGAGCCTGTCCTTGGCTGCCGCCTTCTCGGCGTTCAAAGTCTGGGTCATGTCTGTCTACACGAAGCTCGCCGGCTCCAAGCTAGACGTCCAATTCTCCGCAGAAGTGACCGCAGTTGTCGATCGTATGCTCGCCTCCGACGAGGAGATCGCTATGATCGAGGGGCAGTACAAGCTCGCCGCCCTGTACAGCACTGCAGAGCAGGCCGGTATGACGCCGACGCAGTTTGCTGCCTACCAGAAGCAGATTGCTGAGGCTAAAGACGACCGACGTGCGAGCCAGCTAGCCAAGCATATCAAGGAGCTGCGGCGGGAGCGCACTGCCTGGTGGAAGGAGGAGCGCGAGACGCTGCGCGGAGAGGCTTCGCAAGAGGTCGCAGCAGAGCCGGCGTACCGCCTGCTGTACGCCCTCACCAACCAAGGCCTCGCCGACGGGTCTACGCTACCCGAGGGAGAGGCGGTAAACCGCATGGACCGAGCCACTCTCAAGGAGATTCTTGAGTCAGAGGGCTTCTCGCTGGCGGACATCCCCCGCGTTGACAGTAAGGCAGTATACGAGGAAGGCGGCCTGTCTCCGGGCGTTGTCGCACAGGCGTTTGGGTACGACGACGTCGACGCCATGATCCTCGACCTTGTCGGCAGGCAGCCTTACGGTCAGGCCGTAGAACAAGCTATCGACGCCAAGATGGAGGAGGAGCACGGATCAATAGAAGGCGGAGGAGAGGCCGCGGCGCTTGCCAGCGCGCACAGTGAGAGGACGGCGCGGGTTCTAGCCGCTGAACTCACGGCGCTCCGTACATCTGAGCCAGCCTTCAAGCAGGCCTTTGTCCGAGCTTACGCCCGGGACCGTCTGCTGGAGATGCCCAGCGGTCAGGTCCGGCCCTACCGCTTTCTTGCCGCCGAGAAACGCCACGCCGACTTGGCCGGCGACGCACTGAAGCGTGGGGATAGGGTCTCAGCTTACCGTCACCAGTTCCAGCGCCTCGTCAATCACTACATGGCCGCCGAGGCCTTGAAGGCCCAGGCAGCTATTGAGAAGAAATCCCGCTATATGCGGAAGTTTACGAAGAAGGGCAAGAAGTTCCCCAGCATCGAGGCCGAGTATGTAGACAACATTCTCCGCATCCTTGCCGCCGTAAATTTTGGCCGCGGCGCTGCCGGCAAACAGAGCCGAGCCAACGAGATCATCGCGCTGCAGGAGTTTATCGTTGAGCGGGAGAAAGCTGACGGCTCCATACTCGACGTCCCTGACTGGCTGGTTAATCCCACGGGCGACACAGCTAACACGGTCAGTGAAATTAGCTACCGCCAGTTCATAAACCTTCACGACACCATAAAGCGCTATGAGCAGCAGGGTAGGGCGGCAAACAAAGTGCGTCGAGGCGACGACGAGCTTAGTCGTGCCGAGTCCAAGGCGGAGCTTCTGGCCGTGCTCGACGGCATGAAGCAGTCCAGGGTGTCTCGCCTGCGCGGCAAGGCAGCTTCACCAGACAGTCTTCGGATAGATGACCGTATTAGATATTCTGCTGCCGCTGGAGCGGCGCTGTTCGACGCCCAACTTCTTAAAGTCGAGTTCCTCCTCGAGTCGCTCGACGGGCGCGCCCTTGGGCCGTGGCACCAGACTATCTACGAGCCGTTCAATAAGGCCGCCGCAGACAAGTATATCCTTCAGGAGGAGGTCTCGAAGCTCATCGGAGCTCTGATAGCTGATCTTCCGACGGAGGTTCGGCGCAGCTTCGGTAAGCCAGTCGACGTCGGCGATCTCGGTAAGCCGGGGATGCGGTTCAATCGCGGCAATCTGATTATGATGGCCATCAACGTCGGCAACGAGAGCAACCTAGACAAGTTCATTCGGGGTATGGCGGGCGACGTTAAGACCAAAGTCAAGGGAGCCGGGTGGAACGTTAACGAAGAGTTGATTGACGCCGCTCTCGATAACCTGACTGAGCAGGAGTGGAACCTTGTTAGGGCCGTCTGGAAGCACGCCGAGAAATTGTACCCCACGGTAGAGGGCATCTACCGCAGAGAGCACGGGATCTCCCCGGACAGGGTAGAGCCGCGCACTGTCACAACTAAGTTCGGAGACATCACGGGCGGCTACTTCCCGATGATGTACGATCGCACTATCGCCGGCGTTGCCGTTGACCTGCAGCAAAAGACGGCGCTGGAGCTTATGCAGGGCGACACGGGGCGGGCCAGTATCAACAGCTCCATGACTAAGGCCAGAACGGGATACGCCGCACCTGTGGACCTAGACATCAGCCGGATGGCTACTGGTTTTGACAACACCATCCACTTCATCACGCACTACGAGGCCGTGAGGAATGCAAACAAGATACTTGGTGACCGGGATATTCGAGCCGAGTTGGAGAACAAGGTCGGTATAGCGTACACGGACGAGCTTACGAAGTGGGTGGCCGCCCTCGCTTCAAACGGAAACGACAGCCCGCCGGTTGGTTGGTGGCAGAAAGCTATCCAGCATATATACACCAACACGACTGTCGCAGTCCTCGGCTTCTCATACAGCACACTGGCCATGCAGACGCTGGGTCTTTTCAACGGGCAGGACCGCCTCCTCGCGGACAGCGGGTACGGCCCAGCCGGCATTGTAGTAGCGCAGAAAGACATCGCTGCTGGTGTCGCCGCTGCTTTTAGCCCCAGCCATGTACAGTTTGTGATCAGTATATCTGGCGAAATGCGGGGCCGGCGGAAGAGTATGGACCGGGAAGTCTCCAATGTGCTCAAGCGCCTGTCCTCAAAAGAGGGCCCGGTAACAAGCGTGCAGCGGTTCTCCATGCAGGCAATCGCAGAGGTGCAGTTTTACACGGTGGATATCCCTGTATGGACAGCCGGGTACAACCGCGCTTTGCGCGGAATTGTTGAGGGTGTGGCTAAAGGCGACACCGATGCGGCTATTAAATACGCCGACCGCGTTGTGCGTCTCAGCCAGTCTTCCGGCGGATTGAAGGATCTGTCGGCTATCCAGCGGCAGAAGGGTGTAGTGAAGGGGCTGACCATGTTCTACACCTTCTTCTCCGCTCTATACGCAGTCCTGCGCAGTGTCGGGGTGGAGTTCTCTCAGAACGTGATGAGCACTCCCGTGGCCTCGACAAGTAGAGCAGCCACACGCTTGTTTGTGTTGCTGGCCCTGCAGTCTCTAGCATCCGGCCTGATCAGGGGAGACCTGCCAGACTGGGATGAGAAGGACGAAAAGAAGCAGGATATGCTGGACTGGATCGCTAAAGATGCCGTGGCGACGGCTCTCGGTACCATCCCCGTCGTTCGGGACATTGCGTCCGGGTTGGCTAGCGGCTACGGCTACAGTGGTGGGGCCGGCACGATCGGCTTTGATGCTGCAAGCAAGTCTCTGGCGGGCCTTGAGAAAGTTATCGATGAGTTCGGAAACGAAGAGCCGGATGCGCAGTACGCTGATATAGCCCGCCGGTACGCCAAGTACGTTCTACTGGCTGGCGCCATTACCGGGAGAGTGCCGGCGGTACAGCTCAACAGAACCTTCTCGGGGCTGGCCGCCATGTACGACGAAGCGGACAACTGGCGTTGGCATGACCTGGTTCGCGGCTACAAGAAGGACCGATCCGCGCGTCGAGAAGACTAGATAGAGGCATTGATTTGATGTACAAAATGTGTACCGGAGGCTGAGACATGACAGTACCTAACCAGACGGCGCGGACTGGCCCTTACAACGGCAACGGGTCCACGACTGTGTTCGCCTACGACTTCCGCATACTGGCTCAGAGCCACGTCGTGGTCACCCTGAAGAACGCCAGCAACGTCGAGACTGTCGAGACGTTGACGACGGACTACACGGTGTCTGGCGTCGGAGCGGCCACCGGCGGCAACATCACGATGGTGGTCGCGCCAGCAACCGGCGAGCAGGTTACCTTCAGCAGGGCCGTCCCGCAGACGCAAGAGGTGGATCTTGCCAACCGGGGTGGCGTGCAGCCCGAGGTGCTTGAGGGCGCGTATGATAAGCTGACGCAACTGTCTCAGGACAAAGTCGAGCTCCTCAACCGTATGCCCCGGTTTCCTGTTTCGTCCGCTCTGACGGAGATAGAGCTGCCGCTCACTCTGGTCGCGGACACCGCCCTCATAGTAAACGCTGGGGGGACTGGGTACACGACTGGTCCCACTGCGGCGCAGATCAGCGCGGCAGAAGCGGAAGCCGCTGCCGCCGCAGCGTCGGCAGTCTCCGCGGCGGGCGAAGCCTCCGCCGCCAATCCAAAATACGCATTCTCAACTAGCACGAGTATGGCTGACCCCGGCGCCGGCATTCTACGTTACAATCACGCCACCGTCGCCAGTGTTTCCGCGATTGCCATAGATGACCAAACCGCCGACGCCGGAAATCCAAACATAGAGGATTGGCTAAAAAGCTGGGACGACAGCACCTCGACCATTAAGGGGTGGCTACGCTTAGTCGAGCCGGGGACACCGGCAAATTACGCTGTGTTTCACATTACCGGCCTAACGGACAGCAGCGGATTTGTTCAGCTTGCGGTGACGCATATCGACTCCAACGGCACGTTTGGAAATGGCGACAGCATCCGCGCTATGTTCTCACGGACAGGCGACAAGGGCTCGACGGGCGACACCGGTTCCACCGGGTCCACCGGGCCCGCTGGGCCAGCGATCGGCGGCCTCCTCACAACGCGCGGCGATATCGTTACGAGGAGCGCGAGCGAGGCTGTCAGATTTGCCGTTGGCAGCGCCAACACGGTTCTGACGACAGACGGTACTGACCCAGCGTGGTCCACCGTCACGAATGCTATGCTGGCGGGTAGCATCGACCTAGCCAGTAAAGTCACAGGCACCCTTCCTCTCACCAACGGCGGCACGGGGGCTACCTCGCTATCTGGCGCTGGCATCGCGGTGCTGGGTGCCAATACCTTCACCGGGGTTCAGACCTTCGGGGCAGGCTTTGTGACAGCGAAGGGTGCGGATCGCTCTTCGGCGACCGCCCTGGTCCTCGGAACGGACGGCAATTACTTCGATGTTACCGGCACGACCACCGTTGCAAGCATGACGGTCGCGGCGGGCAGCTACTTCATGCTGCAATTCGACGGCATCCTAACGTTGACCCATGGCGCGAGCCTGCTCCTGCCGACCGCCGCCAACATCACCACTGCCGCAGGCGACCGGCTAACCGCATTCGCCACGGCCGCCAATACGGTCATCGTGGTGGGCTATACGCGGGCGGACGGCACCGGCTTGGCTGGAGGCGGCGCCTCGAGGACTTTTCTGGAGCGGCAGGTCATCTCGTCTGGGGTGGCGACAGTAGATTTGACGACTGGGACATGGAGCAACTATGACTTCATCGATGTCCAGATTGCAGACCTTGTCCCCGCAACCGCTTCGCATCTTCGTTGCAGAATTAGGATTTCCAGCACGTTCCAGACGGGAGCCACCTATGATGCAGCAATTATGGGCTACGGCGGGGCGACGGGCACGCCCCTCTCAACCGGCAATGTATATAACGCCAGTTCCTTCTGCCTCACTGCGCCCGCTGGCGACGATCCTAAAATTGCCACCACAACCACGAGTCGAAATACCTTCGCATTTCGCCTTGCGAACCCAAACGGGGATGGGAGTAAAAACGCCACATGGCAAGGCTCCTATACTGAGGGCGGGGCCGACGCAGCAGTATGTGCCGGGGCTGGGCGATGGGACGGCGCGACCGGGGTTGTGGACGGCCTGCGGTTTTATATGGAAACCGGCAATGTCAATAAGATGCTCGTTACGTCCTGGGGGGTGAACCAAACATGACCGAAATCGTCTACGCCGTAGACCAGACAGGAACTAT
>Ga0302135_10000159_pt1 | contig 40263 bp, 38 predicted proteins | sample CBN3_surface_MG_FD_203119 | JGI IMG/M metagenome (GOLD analysis project Ga0302135, IMG submission 203119) | Marine microbial communities from Western Arctic Ocean, Canada - CBN3_32.1 | ecosystem: Environmental > Aquatic > Marine > Oceanic | place: Canada: Western Arctic Ocean | collected...
AGTTCCTTGATGTATTCGACCGCGTCCTTGACGGTCAGGATCTTTTCCGCGGCGTCATCGGGGATTTCACAGCCGAATTCCTCCTCGAACGCCATAACCAGCTCGACGGTGTCCAGGCTGTCGGCACCGAGATCGTCAATAAAGCTGGCATTGTCGGTGACCTTCGCCTCCTCGACGCCAAGATGCTCGACGACAATTTTTTTCACCCGATCAGGGACATCACTCATACGTCAAATTTCCTTCAGTCTATTGGTCGTTCCAGAGAACATCCTGTTGTTTTGGACCCTCGGCGGCACCGGAAACGGCACCCCTCGGCTGCGGCGTGAAACCTCGTGCGTGGTAACACACTTCCCAGCGTTTGACCAGACGATCACAACGCCGCCCGAATCGGCTCAGATCATGGCCATTCCGCCGTTTATCGAGAGCGTCGCGCCGGTCACGTAGGCCGCCTCGTCACTGGCCAGATAAACCGCTCCCGCCGCGATATCATCGGGCTGGCCAAGCCGGCCCGCGGGGATCGATGTCAGCAGCGCGGCGCGCCGGTCCTCGGGCAGGGCATCGGTCATCGGTGTCTCGATAAAGCCCGGCGCGATGCAGTTGACGGTGATATTCCGGCTCGCGACCTCGCCGGCAAGGCTTTTGGTCATGCCGGCGAGCCCGGCCTTGGCGGCGACATAGTTGGCCTGGCCGGGGTTGCCGACCTGACCGACGATCGAGGTGATGTTGATGATCCGCCCGAATCGGCGCTTCATCATGCCGCGCAGCACCGCACGCGAAAGCCGGAAGCCGGCGCTGAGGTTGACCTCGAGAATCCCGTTCCAGTCCTCGTCGGACATCCGCATAGCGAGCCCGTCGCGGGTGCGCCCTGCATTGTTGACCAGAATATCGAGGCCGCCCATCGCAGCTTCGGCATTCTTAGCCAGCGCCGCGATGGCGTCGGGGTCGGCGAGATCACAAACAAGGCACTCCGCGCCCGCGCCCAATTCGCCAACCAGTGCCTCGAGCGCGTCAGAGCGGGTGCCCGACAGGGTTATTTGCGCGCCTTGCGCGTGAAGCGCCCGCGCGATCGCCCCACCGATTCCCCCCGAAGCACCGGTCACCAGCGCTGTTTTTCCCGTCAGATCGAACATCGCCATTCCTCGTCTTGCTTCGTGGTCTTTTTTCAAAGAGTGCTCAGAAACGCCTCGACCGAATCCACATCGCCGACCGAGACCGGCTGGAGCTCGCGCTCGATCCGCTTGGTCAAGCCGCCCAGCACCTTGCCGTGACCAAGCTCGACCACCGTCTCGACCTCCTGAGCGTGCAGATACTGGACTGATTCGCGCCAGCGCACCATCGCCGTGACCTGTTCGACAAGCTGACGCCGAATCATCGCAGGCTCGGTGACCGGCTGGGCCGTCACGTTGGCGACCAGCGGCAAGGCGGGCGGCGCGATGGTGATCTCGGCCAGAGCCTCGGCCATGGCGTCGCCAGCCGGCGCCATCAAGGCGCAATGAAAGGGTGCGCTGACGGGCAACAGGATAGCGCGTTTTGCGCCGCGCTCTCCGGCCAGCTCGAGCGCACGCTCTACCGCAGCGCGTGAGCCCGAGATCACGACCTGGCCGGGTGCGTTGTCGTTGGCCGCGGCGCAGACCTCGCCTTGCGCCGCGTCGGCGGCAATCGCCCGGGCAACGTCGAGGTCGACGCCGAGCAGCGCGGCCATCGCGCCCTCGCCCTGCGGCACCGCCTGTTGCATCGCCTCGCCGCGCAGCCGCACGAGCCGCGCCGTCTCGGTTACGGACAGCGCTCCCGCCGCACAGAGAGCGGAATATTCTCCGAGGGAATGACCCGCGACGAAGGCCCCGTGGCTGGCCAGCGAGGTCTCGGTTTCGCGCTCGATGACGCGGACCACCGCCATCGACGCCGCCATCAAGGCCGGCTGGGTGTTGCGGGTGAGCATGAGGTCCTCGCCCGGCCCCTCGGCCATGAGCCGGGAGAGATGCTCGCCGAGCGCGTCATCGACCTCCTCGAGAACCTGACGGGCGGCGGAAAATTGCTCGGCCAGCGCGCGGCCCATTCCAACCTCTTGAGAGCCCTGTCCCGGAAACACGAATGCACGCTTGACCACCGCTTACCCCGCCGTTTTGATGCGCCTTGCGCGCCCAGTGAAGGCGGCGTGCATCCGCCTGTCAAGCGGCGCTTGCGCGTGAAGGCGAATGCTGTATAGTTCGGCGCCTTGATGCGCTAGGCTTGGCTTTGCCACGGTCTTGCGCCGTGTTTTTTTACCAGTGAGGCGCGATGCGTGCGGCAAGGCTGCCTGCGCCGCGCTGTCCTGCGCCACAACGCCCGGGACGCATGAAGGAGACAGGCCGGCATGGCGCTCTACGAGAGCACGTTCATCGCCCGTCCGGAAATTTCGGGGCAACAGGCCGAGGCACTGGCCGAACGCTTTGCCGGAATTATTACGGAAAACGGCGGCAAGGTGGAGAAGACCGAGTATTGGGGGCTGAAATCCCTAGCATACCGGATCAAGAAGCACCGCAAGGGTCATTACATCATGTTCAACCTCGACGCGCCCTCGGCGGCGGTCAAGGAGATGGAACGCAACATGGGCCTCGACGAGGATGTACTGCGCATCCTCACGATCCGCGTCAAAGAACTCGAGGAAGGCCCGTCGGCCATGATGCAGGCGAAATCGTCGCGCAGCGACCGGAGCGCTCGCGGAGACCGGGGTGATCGTGGGGACCGGGGCGCTCCCGCGCCACGCGAGCGCGATGGCGCCGTAGAGAAGGCTGCCAGCACTGAGAATAAGGCCCCCGACGAGGGCGCAGCAGGAACCGAGGCGGCCGACGACGCCCCGACGGGAGATAAAGCATGAGCATGGACGAGGGCCGCGGCCGGCCAGGCGGCGGCGGCGGCGGCGGCTTCGCACGTCGCCCGTTCTTCCGGCGGCGTAAATCCTGCCCCTTGAGCGGCCGGAGTGCGCCAAAGGTCGATTACAAAGATGTGAAGCTGCTGCAGCGCTTCCTCTCGGAACGCGGCAAGATCGTGCCGAGCCGGATCACCGCCATCTCGGCGAAGAAGCAACGCGCCCTATCACGCGCCATCAAGCGGGCCCGGATCCTGGCGTTGCTGCCCTTCACGGAACACTGACCCGGCGCCCGGCGGGCGCTCGCTCCTCATGTTCAGGGACTATTCCATCGCGATCGCAGCTGGGATCGTCGCGGCGCTGATAATTTTCATCGCCTCGTCGAACATGTTCCTGGCGATGTTGCTGCTGCCATTTTGCACGGTGCCGCTCTTTTGTGTCGGCTTGTCTCAGGGCTACCGGGCAATCTTCATTGCCGGCGGTGTTGCCGCGGTTTTGCCCGGCCTGGTTCTTTTCGATTTCTTCGTTTCGCTTAGTTACACCATCATGTTCTTCGCGCCGGCGGCGATCCTCGTACGCTCCGCGCTTCTCAAGCGAACGGATAACGACGGGCATACCGAGTGGTATCCGACCGGCCGGCTTCTCGCCGTGGCCGCAAGTTATTTCGCTCTGTTCTTCCTTGCCCTGGCCGCCATCGCCTCAAGTTTCGAAGGCGGGATGCTGGAAGTCGTCAGAGACCGGTTGAGCCTGCTCGTCGGCGGAAACGCCCAAATCACGACGGCCCCCGACGGACAGACCTACGAGGAAGCCCTCGACGCGCTGGTCTATAACGCAGCGATCGGAATTTCCAGTTTCGCGGTGATTTGCCTGACCGTATCCATGATGCTCGCACAGGCCCTATTGCGGCGGCTGGGAAAACCGCTTCGAGCGTCGTTTCAACTGATCGACATCGAGCTGCCCCGCTGGCTGAGCTACGCGTTCGCCGCGTCATTGGCAATTGCGATCTTCGCACCTGAGCCCTGGGGTCTCGTCGGAGCCGGGCTGACCGCTACTTTCGCGACGCCATATTTTTTCCTCGGCATTGCCGTGGGGCACACCATTGCACGGCGCTATTCGGCCGGCGTCATTGTGCTGATCGCTATGTATGCTTTATTGTTATTCGCACAGCCCTTCAGCATGATGGCCATGGCCGGTCTGGGCCTCGCGGAACAGTGGCTCGAAATACGTCGCCGGTTCGGTGGCAGAGGAAGCGGACCGGGTGGACCCGGTCAGGATTTGACACGCCAGGAGTGACCAGAGAATGGACGTAATTCTGCTCGAACGGATCGGTAAACTCGGCCAGCTCGGCGACGTGGTCGTCGTCAAGGACGGTTACGCGCGAAATTTTCTGCTGCCTCAGGGCAAGGCGCTTCGGGCGTCCAAGGGCAATCTCAAACGGTTCGAGGGTGACCGCGCCGGACTGATTCGCGCCAACGACGATAAGCGCGCCGACGCCGAAGCGGGGGCCCAGGGACTTGCGGGAACCAGCTGGGTGTTGATCCGCCAGGCGAGCGAGGGCTTACAGCTTTATGGCTCGGTCAGCGCGCGCGACATCGCGAAGCTGATCAGCGAGAGTGGTACGCCCGTGACGCGCCAGCAGGTCCGACTCGACGCGACGATCAAGTCGCTCGGCGCCTATCCCGTGGCCATCGCGCTGCACCCGGAAGTCGAGATCGAGGTAACGGTCAACGTTGCGCGCTCCAACGAAGAAGCCCAGCTGCAAGCGGCCCGGCCCGCCGGCCCGCGCGGAACGGAAGGCGCCCAAAGCGCGGCGCCGGAAGAACAGGCTCCCGAGATCGATGAGCTCTTCGAGGAGAGCACCCTCACCGAAGTGGCCGAGGCGGTCGAGGCTGCGGCCGAAGAGGAAGGCGCCGACAAGATTGGTGCAGCCCCATCGGCCGAAGAGGAACCCGCGGCCGAGGCAAAAACCACGCCCGGCGCCGGCTAACCGGCCAACGGAGGCTACTATTAAGAGGGGGGTCGATCGAATGCTGGTCGGACTACTGCTCAGAAGACTGATGAAGCGGGGCACGCTCCGGATGTACGACTACCGGGGCAGGCTGCATGTATTCGCCGGCGAGCCCGGCAAAACCGCTACCATTCGCCTCCACGACCGGCGGCTCGGACGCCAAATGTTTTGGAACCCCCGACTGCATGTGGGCGAAGGCTACATGGATGGCCGCCTGACGCTCGAGGAGGGCACGACGATCCGCGAATTCATCGATCTGGTGGGGCTGAACATTCACCTGATCGATCGGACTCCGCTGGTGCGGTTTTGCCAATGGGTGGGGCGGATGTGGCGCCCGGTCATGCAGCACAACCCGATCGGCCGCGCCCAGAAGAACGTCGCCCACCACTACGACCTCTCCGACGAGCTGTTTAACCTGTTTCTCGATTCCGACCGGCAGTATTCCTGCGGCTATTACACGACGCCCAACAGCAGCCTCGAGCAGGCCCAGATCGACAAGAAGCGCCATCTCGCCTCGAAGCTTCACCTTGAGCCCGGCTGCAAGGTGCTCGATATCGGCTCGGGCTGGGGCGGGCTAGGACTTTACATCGCCAAGGAATCGGGCTCCGACGTTACGGGCGTGACCCTCTCCGTCGAGCAGCAGAAGGTATCGTCGGACCGGGCCAAGAAGGAAGGTTTGAGCGAGAGCGTGCGCTTCCGCCTGCAGGACTATCGCGAGGAAACCGGCCCCTACGATCGAATCGTGTCGGTCGGCATGTTCGAGCATGTCGGCGTCAAGCATTACCGGGAGTTCTTCGAGAAGGTGCGCGACCTGCTGACCGAGGACGGCGTCGCCCTGATCCACTTCATCGCCCGCTGGGATGGACCCAGCGTGACCAACCCGTGGCTGCGCAAATATATCTTCCCGGGCGGCTACTGCCCGTCTCTCTCCGAGGTCTTTGCGCCGCTCGAAGAGACCGGCCTGAAGCTGACGGACATGGAGGTGCTCCGGCTCCATTACGCCGAGACGCTCGAACACTGGGCGTGCAACTTCCAGGCCAACCGCGACAAGGTAAAGGAGATTTACGACGAGCGCTTCTGCCGGATGTGGGAGTTCTACCTTGCGGGCTCGGAAGCCGCCTTCCGCCGCCAGGACCACCTGATCGTACAGTTGCAGCTCTGCCGCGACCAGGAAGCCGTGCCACTGACCCGCGATTATATGTATGAATGGGAGCACGCTCACTGGTCCGAGGGCACGGCAAACGCCTGAGTTTCCCCGGCCGCCGCACGCGGTGGCTCGATTTGTCCCGGCTATCCGCAGCCCTGTCCAACTGCCGCCTACCGATGTTCGCCTTCGGCCAATGTCGCCGGTTGGATTTCACTACATTTTCTGATTTATGACTGTGAGCCTGCAGAATCTGGTAGGTTACACGTCCCTTGGTAAACTACGAAACCAGTCTTGAATGCGCGGTAAGCGGGCCGGCCCACAGGTTTTCCTCCCCTATTGAGTACGGCGCGAGAGCCATCCCCGCTATCCACAGGCTGGGGACGGTTTTTACCCCCAGGTTATTCGTCACCGTCCCGTATATGAGGCGGACGGCATGAAATAGATGGGTTAGGTTTGGCCATGGAAACCCCCCATCCTCACCTGACGCCGATCGACGGCGATAAGGCGGACGACGCGCTTTATCGCGAAGCCCCGCACAACGTCGAGGCCGAACAGGCGTTGCTGGGCGCGGTCCTGGTCAACAACGAAGCGCTCAACCGGGTCGTGGGCTTTCTCGACGAAACCCATTTCTACGAGCCGGTGCACGGGCGCATCTTCGCCGCCGCCCAGGCTCTGACCGAGCGCGGTCAGATTGCTAACCCGGTCACGCTCAAGACCTATTTCGAAGCGGACGGCGCGCTGACCGAGATCGGCGGCGCCCAGTATCTGGGCCGCCTCGCAGGCGCCGCAATCACCATCATCAACGCCGAGCATTACGGGCGTACGATCTTCGATCTGGCGATGCGCCGGGCGCTAATTGAGGTCGGCGAGGCGATGGTCAACACCGCCTACGATTCGCCCTACGACCTGCCCGCGGACGCCCAGATCGAGGATGCCGAGCACCGCCTGTTCCGACTCGCCGAGGACGGCAGCCCCGAAGGCGGCTTCAAGTCGCTCGAGCAGTCGCTGACCGAAGCGGTGCGCATGATGGAGGCGGCGTACAAGCGCGATTCAGGTCTGACCGGGGTGGCGACAGACTTGCGCGATCTCGATGAATTGCTCGGCGGGCTGCACGCCTCGGACCTGGTGATCCTCGCGGGCCGACCCTCCATGGGCAAGACCGCGCTGGCGACCAACATCGCGTTTGCCGCCGCGCGCCGCTATTGCGAGGAGAGCGACGAGAACGACGAGACCCAGGTGATCGACGGTGCGAAAGTCGCGTTCTTCTCGCTCGAAATGTCGGCCGAGCAGCTTGCCACCCGTATTGTCTCGGAAGTCTCGGGCATCGACTCGGAGCGCCTGCGCCGGGGCAAGATGAACAAGGACGAGTTCCTGCGCGTGGTCAGCGCCGCCCAGGAGCTCTCGCGCGTGCCGTTCTTTATCGATGACACGCCCGCCCTCTCCATACCGGCGCTACGGACCCGGGCGCGGCGCCTGAAGCGGACCCACGGTTTGGGCCTGATCGTGGTCGACTATTTGCAGCTGATGCGCGCGGGCGGGGCGACCCGGATTGAAAACCGGGTTCAGGAAATTTCGGAGATCACCCAGGGACTCAAGGCGCTGGCCAAGGAGCTTAACGTGCCGGTGCTCGCCCTCTCGCAGTTGAGCCGCGCGGTGGAGCAGCGGGACAACAAGCGGCCGCAGCTCGCCGACCTGCGCGAATCGGGCGCCATCGAACAGGACGCCGACGTGGTGATGTTCGTCTACCGCGAGGAATATTACCTGCGCCGCGACGAGCCTCAGCAGCGTCTCGAGGAAAGCGGCGATCACTTCGCCGAGCGCTACACGCAGTGGAAGGAAAAATTCGAGACATCGGTCAACCTGGCCGAGGTCATCGTTGCTAAGCAGCGTCACGGGCCCGTCGGCCACGTCAATCTGCGCTTCGAACACCAGACCACCAAATTCGATGACCTTGTCGAGGACGATCATCTCCCCGATGTGCCCTTCTGAGGCGTCCGGCGGGATCCTCACCATCAATCTGGACGCCATCGCCCGGAATTACCGGACGCTCGGCGAACGCGTGGCACCGGGGGAATGCGCCGGCGTGGTCAAGGCCGACGCCTACGGGCTGGGCGCCGGGCGGGTCGCGCCCGCGCTGGCCGCTGCCGGGTGCCGGCGCTTCTTCGTCGCCGATCTGAATGAGGGTCTAAGCCTGCGTAAACTGCTGCCCGACGCCGAGATCGCGGTGCTCTACGGGCCGGGGCAAGGTGAAGTCGAGCTGTTCGCCCACGCAGCACTCTGCCCCGTGCTCAACGAACCGGGCCAGGTCGAGCGCTGGCGGCGCGCCGGGGAGAAGGCCGTGCTACCACCCGCCTGGCTCCATATCGACACGGGCATGAACCGGCTTGGCCTTTCGGCGAGCGAAACGGCGCACCTGGCATCGAGGTCCGACCGCCTCGAGGGCCTGACGCTAGCCGGAGTGATGAGCCATTTGGCCTGTGCCGAACACCCCGACCATGCCTTGAACGGAGAACAGAAGGCGCGGTTTCGCGAGGCGCACGCGCTGTTGAGCGGCATCATGGGGCCGCTGGCCACAAGCTTCGCGAACTCGTCGGGGATTTTCCTCGAGCCCGATTACCACGGCGATCTGGCTCGCCCGGGGGCCGCGCTCTACGGCGTGAATCCGACCCCAAAATCACCGAATCCAATGGAGCAAGTCGTTCAATTACAAGGAAGAATCGTCCAGTTGCGCGAGATTGACAGGTCTGGGACCGTTGGCTATGGTGCGACGCGCCGGGTGACGCGGGGCGAGCGAATCGCGACCGTCGCGGTCGGCTATGCCGACGGCTACCTGCGCAGCCTGAGCGATCGTGCGGCCGGCTATATTGGGCGGGCGCGGATCCCACTCGTAGGACGCGTATCGATGGACCTGCTGACCTTCGACGTCTCGGCCCTGCCGCCCGCGGCGGCCGCGCCCGGCACGCTCGTGACGCTGATAGGTGCCGAGCATCCCGTCGACGACCTGGCCGCAGAAGCCGACACCATCGGCTACGAGGTCCTGACCGCGCTCGGCGCCCGCTACGCGCGGCGCTATGTGGGCGATCCGGCATGAACTTCAACCTCCTTGGCGCGATCGGCCGGGCGGTGCTGGCCTTCTTACAGATCGCGGGCCGCTTGCTGTTGTTCAGCATCGAGGGGCTGTCCCATTGTATCCGCCCGCCCTATTTTCCGCGCCTGGTCCTGCGCCAGATGATCGAGGTGGGCTATTACTCGATTCCCGTTGTCAGCCTAACCGCACTGTTCTCGGGCATGGTGCTGTGCCTGCAGAGCTACACCGGGTTTTCGCGTTTTTCGGCAGAGGCTTCGATCCCCATGGTCGTGGTGATCTCGCTGACCCGCGAGCTGGGCCCGGTGATGGCGGGGCTGATGGTGGCTGGCCGGGTCGGTGCGGCGATGGCGGCGGAAATCGGCACCATGCGCGTGAGCGAGCAGATCGACGCCATGACCACCCTGTCGACCAACCCGATCAAATACCTGATCGCGCCACGCCTGATCGCGGGCATCCTCATGCTGCCGTTTTTAGTGCTCTTGGCCGATATAGTCGGTGTGTTCGGCGGCTATCTGGTCGGCGTCTACAAGCTCGATTTCAACGCCCAAAATTACATCACCAACACCTTCGAGTTCCTCGAGACCCTCGACGTGGTCTCGGGCCTGGTCAAGGCCGCGGTGTTCGGCTTCCTGATCGCGCTCATGGGCTGCTACCACGGCTTCAACTCGAAAGGCGGCGCCCAGGGCGTCGGGCGCGCCACGACCAACGCGGTGGTCAGCGGCGCCATGCTCGTGCTCGTGTCCAACTACATCATTACCGAGGCGTTCTTTGCAAAATGACCGGTAGCGCAGCAAAAATTGAAGTGAGCGGCCTGCGTAAGACGTTCGGACCGAAGGTTGTGCTCGACGGCGTCGATCTCGAGCTTAATGTCGGCGAATCTCTGGTCGTGATCGGCGGCTCGGGCACGGGCAAATCGGTGCTGATCAAGTCGATCATCGGTCTGCTTGTTCCCGACTCCGGGAGTGTGAAGATCGACGGTCAGGAGATCACCACCATGCGCCCGAGCGAGCGCGAGGCGGTGATCCGAAAGTTCGGCATGCTGTTCCAGGGCGGGGCGCTGTTCGACAGCCTATCGGTATGGGAGAACGTCGCGTTTGGGCTCGTCCAGGGACGCGCCATGAGCCGGCGCGAGGCCAAGCCGATCGCCCTCGAGAAGCTGGCGCAGGTGGGGCTCGATCCCGAGGTCGGCGAGCTGTCGCCGGCGGAGCTTTCGGGCGGCATGCAGAAGCGCGTCGGCCTCGCCCGGGCGATCGCGACCGAGCCCGAAATTATCTTCTTCGATGAGCCGACCACCGGACTCGACCCCATCATGGCCGACGTGATCAACGACCTGATCATCCACTGCCGCAAGCAGGTCGGCGCGTCGACGATCTCGATTACCCACGACATGGTCAGCGCGCGCAAGATTGCCGACCGGATCGCGATGATCCATCAGGGCAAGATCATCTGGAGTGGCCCGGTCTCGGCGATCGACGACAGCGGTAACCCCTATGTTGAGCAATTCATCCACGGCAGCGCCGAGGGACCAATTGAAATGCAGGTACTCAAACCATGAGGCGGGCAACGCGCGGACGCCCGGTCCTAGGCGCCTAGGTGGCCCGCTCTGAGGCCCGCTTCAACTGCCAGGCCTGCGGCGCGGTCCATCCCCGCTGGAACGGCCGATGCGACGCCTGTGGCGCCTGGAACACCATCGTCGAAGAGATAACCGAAGCGGCCACGCCGAAGGGACTGGGCAAGGGCAGGGGCAAGGCGCTGGCCTTCGCCGATCTCGCCGGCCCGGCCCAGCCGCTGGCCCGACACGACACCGGAATTGGCGAGCTTGACCGGGTGTTCGGCGGCGGGTTGGTGCCCGGCTCTGCGCTGCTGGTCAGCGGCGACCCGGGGATCGGGAAATCTACCCTGCTGCTCCAGGCGGCTGCAGCACTAGCGGGCACGGGATTGGCCGCGAGTTACATTTCAGGCGAGGAGGGCGTCGACCAGATCCGCATGCGCGCGCAACGGCTGGGCTTAAGCGACGCCTCTGTAAAGCTCGCCGCCGCGACCAGCGTACGCGACATCCTAGCCAGCCTCGAGGCCCTACCCGCCTGCGACGCGGTGATTATCGATTCGATCCAGACCATGTTCGTCGATTCTCTGGATTCCGCACCCGGCACCGTGACCCAACTGCGCAGCGCCGCGCAGGAGCTGATCCGCTTTGCCAAGCGGCGCGGCATCATCCTGTTTCTGGTCGGCCACGTTACCAAGGAAGGCCAGATTGCCGGCCCGCGGGTACTCGAGCACATGGTCGACACGGTGCTCTACTTCGAAGGCGAGCGGGGCCATCAGTTCCGCATTCTGCGCTCGATCAAGAACCGCTATGGCCCGACCGACGAGATCGGGGTGTTCGAGATGACGGGCACCGGCTTGGCCCAAGTGCCCAATCCGTCGGCCCTGTTCCTCAATCCCGGACGGGGCCCGGTGGCGGGCGCCGCGGTGTTCGCCGGGATCGAGGGCAGCCGGCCAGTGCTGGTGGAGATCCAGGCTCTTGTCGCACCCTCGCCGCTGGGTACGCCGCGCCGCGCCGTGGTCGGCTGGGACAGTGGCCGCCTCGCCATGATTCTCGCCGTGCTCGACGCCCGCGCCGACGTCGCGCTAGGCGGCAACGACGTCTATCTCAACGTCGCCGGAGGCTTGCGGATCCAGGAGCCGGCCGCCGACCTTACGGTGGCGGCGGCCTTGCTCTCGTCGCTGACGAACACGCCGCTGCCCGAGGGCACTGTGCTGTTCGGCGAGATCGGGCTAGGCGGCGAGGTCCGCCCGGTCGGACAGAGCACCGCGCGCCTGAAGGAAGCCCGGAAACTGGGCTTCGCCCGGGCGCTGACCCCGGCGCGCGTGGGCCGCGGTAGCAAGGCCGAGAGCGTGCCCGGGCTCGCGGTCGAAGAGATTGCAACCGTCGCCGACCTATCGCTCCGCTTCGAGTCGCCCAATTCCGCGACGCGCCAGGCCGGCTAGGATCGGAGGGAACCCTTGGGGAGCTTCCCCGTCAATCCCGTCGATATCCTGATTGTCCTCGTCCTTCTGGTCTCGGGGGGCCTAGCGTTTGCACGCGGATTCGTCAGGGAATCCCTTGGTTTGGGCGCCTGGATCGGCGCCGCCTTCGCAACGCTCTACGCATTTCCCGAAGCCAAGGGCTACCTGCGCAGCTGGATCGACATGACGCTGCTGGCCGACGCAATTACGGGGTGCGCGATTTTTATCGTCACTTTGGTTATTCTAGTTGTGCTGAGCCATCTGCTCACTGCTCGCATTCGGGGCAGCCGGCTCGGCGCCATCGACCGCTCGCTCGGGTTTGCGTTCGGCCTCCTGCGGGGTGCTATTGTCGTCTGCTTGGCCTGTATGTTTCTGGTGTGGGCCGTTCCCGAGGAGGATCGCCCGGCATGGATCGAGGAAGCTCGGTTCATACCGTGGGTTCACCAGGGGGCGGGAGTGATTCGCGCCGTCGTGCCGGAACACTGGGCCGAGGAGGGCGAGGCAACGGGCGAAGAGATCAAGCGCAAGAGCTCGGCCGCGGTCGAGGCCGAGCGGGCGCTGCGCGAACTGACCGGCCCCGCCCCTGAGCCCGCAGACGAGGAGGGAGCCGGTTATTCGACCGGCGAACGACGCGGGCTCGATAGCATGATTGAGACAATCGAATGACGACCAGCGACGGCAATGCGACTGGGCGGGACGGGACCGGCGCGATCACAGATCCCTTCGACGACGACAAGCTGCACGAGGAGTGCGGCGTGTTCGGTATATACGGCCACAAGGACGCCAGCGTGCATACCGCGCTCGGCCTGCACGCGTTGCAGCATCGCGGCCAGGAGGCGGCAGGTATCGTGTCGCACGACGGCGAATATTTCTACAACCACTACAGCATGGGGCTGGTGAGCGACAATTTCAGCGAGTCGCGGGTAATCGACCGTCTCAAGGGTTATGCCGCGCTGGGCCACAACCGCTATTCCACGACCGGCGAACCGGTGATGCGCAACATTCAGCCGCTGTTCGCGGATTTCGATTTCGGCGGCCTCGCCGTCTCCCATAACGGCAACCTGACCAACGCCGTGACGTTGCGCAAACGACTGGTCAAACGAGGCTGCATCTTCCAGTCGACCATGGATACCGAGGTCATCATCCACCTCATCGCGGTGAGCGAGTATTCCAGTGTTGTCGAGCGCATGATCGACGCGCTCAAGCAAGTCGAGGGCGCCTATTCGCTGATCGCGCTGACCGACGACGCGATGATCGGGGTGCGCGACCCGCTGGGCGTGCGCCCGCTTGTGCTGGGCGACCTCGAGGGCGCACCCATCCTAGCCTCGGAGACCTGCGCGCTGGACATCATCGGCGCCCGCTTCGTGCGCGACGTCGAGCCCGGCGAGATTGTCATGATCGACGAAGGCGGCGTGCGCAGCCTGCGCCCCTTCGCGGACCAGTCGCCGCGCTTCTGCATCTTCGAATATATCTATTTTGCGCGGCCCGACAGCATCATCGAAGGCGTGAACGTCTACGAGGCGCGCAAGCGGATCGGCGCCGAGCTTTCCCGTGAAAAAGGCGTGGCGGCCGACGTGGTCGTGCCGGTGCCCGATTCGGGCGTTCCGGCGGCGATCGGCTACGCGGCCGAAACCGGCCTGCCCTTTGAACTGGGCCTGATTCGAAACCATTACGTCGGGCGAACCTTTATCGAGCCTACCGACGAGATCCGCCATCTGGGCGTTAAACTCAAGCACAACGCCAACGAGGCCGCGTTGCGTGACAAGCGCGTGGTGCTGGTCGACGACAGCATCGTGCGCGGCACGACCTCAACCAAGATCGTCGAGATGGTGCGCTCGGCCGGCGCCACCGAAGTGCATTTGCGCATCGCCAGCCCGCCGACTGCGCATTCCTGCTTCTACGGCGTGAACACGCCCGACCTGTCGAAGCTTCTGGCGGCGCGCCACGATGTGGAAGAGATGGCCCGCCTGATCGGCGTCGACAGCCTCGCCTTCATCTCGATGGACGGGCTCTATCGGGCCATGGGTCTGCCGGGGCGAGCCAGCAACGCGCCGCAGTACTGCGACGCCTGCTTCTCGGGCGATTATCCCATTCCCCTGGTCGATCTCGAAGGCGGCTCGCACCAGTCCCAGCTTTCGCTGCTCGACGAACGGCATTAGGTGCCATGGGCTGCCTCGACGGCCGGATCGCGCTAATCACTGGCGCCTCGCGCGGGCTCGGCGCGGCCGTAGCCGAGTGCTTCGCCGCCGAGGGCGCGGAGCTGATCCTGGTGGCACGGACCAGCGGCGGCCTCGAAGAGACCGACGACCGGGTGCGCGCCGCCGGCAGCAAGGCAACGCTGGTGCCGCTTGACCTGATGGACGGCACGGCGATCGACCAGCTGGGCGGCGTGATCGCCCAGCGCTGGGGCCGGCTCGACGTGCTGGTCGGTAATGCCGCCATGCTCGGGCCACTGGGTCCGGCGGGTCATGGCGAGCCCATGCTCTGGGACGAGGTCTTCGGTCTCAACGTGACCGCAAACTGGCGCTTGATCCGAAGCATGGATGCTCTGCTCCGTGCTTCGGATGCAGGTCGCGCGATCTTCGTCACCTCGCGCGCGGCACGCCGGATCAAGGCCTACTGGGCGCCCTACGCGGCGAGCAAGGCGGCGCTCGAAGCCTTGGCGAAGAGCTACGCCGCCGAGCTCGAAAAAACCGCCGTGAAGGTCAACCTGCTCGACCCCGGCATCACCCGGACCCGGATGCGCGCCGAGGCCATGCCCGGCGAAGACCCGGCGGTTCAAACTCCGCCCGAAGAGATCGCCCGCGCCTTCGTGGCGCTGGCCGACGCCGCCTGCTCGATCAACGGGCAGATTATCGAGGCGCAGTTTCCCGTGGCCTAGTTTTTAACGTAGGGGTTCTTGCCCTTGCGCAACATCAGGCGGACCGGCACGCCCTCAAGGCCGAATGCCTCGCGCAGACCATTGACCAGATAGCGCCGGTAGGCCTCGGGTAGTTTGCTGGGACGGCTTGCGAACAGGGCGAAGCTGGGCGGGCGGATGTTGACCTGGGTAATGTAGCGCAGCTTCAAGCGCCGGCCCGCGACCAACGGTGGGGGATGATGGGCGGTCACCTCCTCGAGCCAGCGGTTGAGTGCGGCGGTGGGCACACGCCGGTTCCAGTTTTCGTCGGCCCCGAAGACTGCCGGCATCAGCTTGTTCACACCCTTGCCAGTGAGCGCGGAGAGCGGCACCACGGGGACCCCACGGGCCTGAGGAAAGACGTCGAGGAGCCGGGCATGGAGCGCCTTGAGCAGGGTTTCCGGCGCTGAAATTCGATCCCACTTGTTGACCGCAACTACTGGGGCGCGGCCCTCGTCGGCGACCATCGCCGCAAGGGTGAGATCCTGGCGCTCGAGCGGGGCCTCGGCGTCGAGCAGCAGGACCACGACATGGGCAAAGCGCACGGCATCGAACGTGCTGGCGATCGACATCTTCTCGAGCGCGGCGGTGACTTTCGCGCGCCGGCGCACGCCCGCAGTGTCAATCAGCCGGATCGCGCGGCCCCGCCAGTCCCATTCGAGCACCACGGCGTCGCGCGTGATGCCCACCTCGGGACCGGTGAGAACCCGCTCCTCGCCGACCAGCCGGTTGATCAGGGTCGATTTGCCGACATTAGGCCGGCCGATTACCGCGAGGCGTAGCGGGCCAACCTCGATCTTGTCGGGCGCGCCCCCCTCGCCTTTGGACGGCGTGTCGGCGGCCGGATTGGCCTCGGGCATGCGTTCGGCCAGCGCGTCATAAAGATCGCCCATGCCCTCGCCATGCTGGGCCGAGATCGCAACCAAATCGCCCAGCCCCAGCGCGTGCGCCTCGTGCGCACCGGCTTGCGCTTCGACGCTCTCGCACTTGTTGACGGCCACGAGCACCGGGCAATCCTGGCGACGCAGCCAGTCGGCGAAGTGGCGGTCGGCGGGCGTGAGGCCGACGCGGCCATCGACCAGAAGCAGCGCGAGGTCGCCCTGCTCAAGAGCCGCAGCAGTCTGCGCGGTCATGCGCGCTTCGAGGCTGCCGGGATCCGCTTCTTCGAGCCCGGCGGTATCGATCACGCGAAATCGGAGCGGGCCAAGCCGCGCCCCCCCCTCGCGCCAGTCGCGCGTGACGCCCGGCGTGGGATCGACGATCGCGGTGCGCCGTCCGACCAGCCTATTGAACAGCGTCGATTTGCCGACATTGGGCCGGCCACAGATCACCACGGTGAAGGCCATGGAATTAACGCAGAGCAATCAGCTCCGCCTCTTCCGTAAGAACATAGATCGTACCATCGGCAACGACGGGCACCAAGCTGACCGGATCGGAAACTTCGAGCCGCCCGAGCAGCGCGCCGCTGTAGGGCGAAACCGAGAGCACCATACCATTCGAGCCTACCACGAGCAGACGGTCGGCAACCAGGATCGGGCCGCTCCAGAAGAGCTGCTCGTCATGGTCTTCCGGATCCATCCAACGCGGCAGGGTCGTGACCCAGCGGATGCGCCCATCCTCGCGCGCAAGACAGAGGAGGTCGCCCTCGGCGGAGAGAACGTAGAGGTAATCACCCGCCGCCCAGGGGGTATCCACACCCGAGATGTTCTGCTCCCACAGACGGGTACCGGTGCGCAGATCGATGGCCACCAGCTTGCCGTTATGGGCAATCGCATAGACCGCGTCACGGTCGATGACCGGGCTGCCGCGAATGTCGTTAAGCAGCGAGAGGCCGCTGATGGGGCGCTGATAGGACAGCGTGTCGACCCATACGACCCGGCCGCTCTCGACCGCGAGGGCATAGAGCTCGCCCGAGGAATAGGGCACCACGACGATACCGCTTGCGACGGCGGGGCTGCCGCTTCCCAGCAAGCCGGCCGGTTCTACGATGCCGGCGTGGCTCCACAAGGTCTCCGGGCGATCCGCGGCCAACGCGAACAGCTGGTTGTCGTAGGTCCGCACGAACACCCGCCCGCCTGATATGGTCGGTGCCGCGCGGATCGGTACCCCGATCGGCAAGCGCCAGACGACCGTGCCGCTGGCGGCTTCGAGGCAGAACACGACGCCGTGGCCCGTGGTGACGTAGAGGCGGCCCTTGGCATAGCCCAAGCCACCTGAAAATACGCTGTCTTCCTCGCTCTCGGGGCGCAAATCGATATGCCAGAGCCGCCCGCCGCTCGCCGCATCAAAGGCGGTGACGCGGCCTGCCGCGTCGACGGTGAAGACCCGCCGATCACCGATCACGGGAGCGCTCAAGAGGCCGAATTCGTCGTCGCTGCCCTCGCCGATGTCTTCTTCCCAGGCGACGTCCACCCGGTCGCGCACCGCCAGGTGATGCATCGCGTGATGGGGGTAACCGCCGCTCTGGGGCCACTCTGCGTTGACCTGGGGCCGGGGCAGACGAACCTCCAGCCCGGCGAGCCTCGGGTCGGGCTCGAGCGCGCGCTCGAAGGTAAGAACCGAAATTCTCTCTCCTGGCAAGCGCTCCTCGTCCTTAGCGCAGGCCCCGAATAGGACGACGAGGGCAAGCGCGGTGAGAACGGCGAGAGGCCGCAGAACGATCATGGACCCGCGTCCGGTGCCGGGCCTAGAAGCTCCAGCATCTCGGCCGCCTGGGCCTGCAAGGCGGGCGTGGCGCCGGCGGCCTCGGCCAGACCCGCAAACCCGTCGCGCGCCGCAATCCGATCGCCGGCCTTCAGCGCGGCCAAGGCGATCAGCTCGCGCGCAAGGAAACGCCAGGGTCGACCGTCCTGGGCAAGCGCGCTCAACCGCTCGTCGATCTCGCTGCGGGACGCCAGGTCGAAACGAAGCTGGGCAGAAAACAGGGCGGCCAGTTCGCGATAGAGCGGTTCGGCCGTCTGCAACTGGCTGAGCGCGTCGTAGGCCTCGACCGCGGAATCCCGCTTGCCTGCGTTGAGCAGCACCTGGGCCTCACGCAAGCCCGCCACCGCCGCGTAGCCCGCATCGCCCTCGGCGGCCAGCAGAGAGAACGCCATCGCCGCCTCGCCGTCAAAACCCTGTTCCAGTTCTTCCAACGCGGCCATGAAGCGCGCGCCCTGGGCCTCGCGGCGGGCGTCGGCCTGCTGCTCGACGACGACATAGGCAACCGCCGCCCCGATCGCCAGGACCGCCACCACGGCGGCGTATTTCCAATAGCGCCGCGCCATCTGCGAGAAGCGGTCGCGCCGGACCTCTTCGTCGATTTCGCGGAAAATATCGCTCACGGGTGCGCTCCGAAAATGCCACGCGCCCCAACAGCGGGGCGCGGCGGCTGGAGTGTACACTAAGGCCCCAAAGGCGTCACCACGATGCACCGTCCGGGCGGGAGTGCTACCCATACCTGCCGTGCGGCACGGTTCTCTGATAAAATACGGCCATGGCAGCCCCGGCTCCAACCCGCTACCGAGATTTCTGGCCCCACTATGTGGGCGCGCACCGGCGTGCAGGGACACGGCTGCTGCATTTCGCCGGCACCAGCGCGAGCCTAGCGCTCCTGATGATAGGCCTCCTATTGGGGCCGCTGTGGCTTTTGGCGCTGGCTCCGGTGGCGGGTTACGGGCTTGCCTGGCTGGGCCACGCTTTGGTTGAACGCAATCGGCCGGCCGCTTTCGAGCACCCGTTATGGGGCCTTATCGGGGACTTTCAGATGTACGGCCTGATGTGGGCCGGACGGATGGACCAAGAGATCATCCAGCTTGATCTCGAGGGCAAGCTGCCCTTCGACGTACACAGCGCAGAGTTAAATAATTGGTAAGCTAATTAATTTATTAATCATGTAATTTATTGGTTTAATAAGATTAATTTTGTCCCTCGCGCACCGATTCCCTCGGATTCGCGCGCGACGCCTCGGTAATGGCCGGCACTATAGTTGCTTTGCTTGGCATCGCCGCTAGAGCGGTTTTCACCTGACAAGTGGTGGCCTAGCTACCAGTCCAGCATACGGGTGTGGGTGATCAGTTCAGTGCCCTCATCGGTCACGATGAGATTGCGCTCGAAGGCAGCGGTACCGACCCCGTCAACCGCGAGGAAGGCCTCGATGCCAAGCGCCATGCCGGGATCAATTGTCGCGTCCGGCTCACACATGGTGACGCCAATATAGGGATGTTCCCAGTAAAGCCCGATGCCGTGGCCGTAGAGCGGCCATTGCTCGCTCATCTGGCTGTCGCCCGAGCCTGCGGCCTTGGCCAGGCGGTCGCCTTCGCGCGCCAGCTCCATTGCCGTCATGCCGGGGCGAATCGCCGCGATCACGCCGTCGACGATGGACAGGCAGTTTTCAAGCAAGGCGGTCTGGTCCGCGCTGGCCCGGGAACCGGCCACGGCGGTGCAGCCGGGATCGAACCAGTAGCCCTGGAAGATTGCCGAATCAAGCCAGCCGCGCACGAGATCGCCCGGCTCGGGCCGCTCGGTGGTGTAGCCGGTCAGCGGATCGCGGCACCAATAGCCGATTTCCGCGCCGTGAGAGATCGGGATCATCTGGCAGGTCGCCCCCGCGGCAATCAGCGTATGCACCGCGTCGGCCACCGCCTCGGCCTCGGTCTTGCCGCCGACCAGCCCCTCCATCAAACGTTCCATCGCGCGTGAGGCGATGGCGCCGCCCTCACGCAGGCAATCCTGCTCGCGGGGGCTCTTGATCCGCCGCAATCCGCGCACGAGATCGTCGCAGAACCGCCACTCGATGCCCGGGGTCGCCGCTTGGAGGGCCTGGAAATACTTAACCGGAAAGAAATCGCTGCCGATCAGCGCAACCTCGCCCGAGATGCCCCGCGCCTTCAGGGCGTCGGCAACCCCCTGGATGGGGTCGTGATGGCCCACGACATGCGAGGTGGCGATCAGGTTGCGCCGGTCGTCGGGATCATCCATGTGGAGCGCCGGCTCTTCGCCGGGCACGAGGATCACGGCTGCGTAGCTGCGCGCCGTGTTCAGCCGATTGTCGGTCTCCTGACCGGACGACGACGAGGCGCGGTTGGCCAGGTAGAGCACGTCCGCAGCACGGTCGTAGGTGCCGCCCGAGCGGCTCCACACGACAGCTGCGTCGAGCCCCTGTGCGCACATGGCCTCGTGGGCGCGCGCCCAACGGATCTCGTATTCATCGATGGGGAAATAGCGTTCGACCATCTAGCGCTCCGGGCAGCAGCCTCTTGAAGGGATACCCTATACAAAACGCATAGGAGAGGGGTTAACGCCCCCGCTTACCAGCCCTGGATCGGGAGATAGGTGATGAGCTCATTGGCTTGCGCACCGACAATGAAGTTCTGCTCGATGCCCACGGTGCCGACGCCGTCGCGGGAGAGGAAATATTCGACGCCCATGGCCATGTTAGCCTCGATTGTTTCCTCCGCGGGCGCGGCCTGTCGGCCGACATAGGGGTATTCCCAGTAGAGCCCGATGCCGTGAGCAAACACGGGAAACATTTCGGCCATGGCTCCGCCCGCCCCATCGACCTCGGCAATCAGCGCTTCGCCGATCTCGGCCACCGCAGTGTTGGTCACCCCGGGGTAGATCGCCGCGATGATGCCTTCGACGATGCGCGCGCAGTCGTCGATCAGCGCCTGCTGCGCCGGCGTGGGCCTGCCTCCAGCGACCGCCGTGCGGCCGTGGTCGAACCAGTAGCCCTGGTAGATGGAGTCCATCCAGCCGCGCACGAAATCGCCCGGCTCGGCGCCGTCGGCGCTTCGCCCCAGCAGCGGCTCGCGTGCCCAATGGCCGATGGTCTCGCCGTGATTCGCGGTGATGTAAGAGCCCGCGCCGCCCTGTCGGTAAAGCTCGCGTACGGCGTCGCCCACCGCCTCGCGTTCGGGCTTGCCCACGACCAACGCCTTCATCATGACGTCGAGCGCCGCCGAGCCGATCCGGCCACCTTCGCGCAAGCAACCCAGCTCGCGCGGGCTCTTGATGCGCCGGGGGATGCGGATCAGGTCGTCGATCTCTACCCAGGCGATCGCCGGCGTCGCGGCCTTAAGCTCGTGCCAGTACTTGACCGTCAACACGTCGGCCCCGACCAGCGCAACCTCGCCCGCGACGCCCCGAGCCATCAGCCGCTCGGCGACGCCCGCGATGGGGTCGTCATAACGCGCGATGCGCGGGGTCGCAATGTGCTCGGAGCGAATTTCGGTGTTGTCGGCGACCAGTTCCGGCGTCTCGTCCGGCTGCAGGATGACGGCGTAATAGCCCTGGGCACGCCACTTCAGAGTATCGGGGCCCGTCTCAGGCGAATAGTAGTTGGCGAGGTAGAGCACGTCGGCGGCGCGGTCGTATGATCCGGCGGAACGGCTCCAGACGACCGCCGTCTCGATGCCGCGCCGCGTCATCTCGGCATGCACGCGCTCCCAACGGGCCTCGTATTCGTCTTGCGGGAAGTATTTTTCAACCATGGCAGCGGCGCGCCTTACGCCTCGGCCAACGCCGCGAGTTCGCGGAAGTGATCGAGGGCCCCGGGGTTGGCAAGCGCCTCGAGGTTTTTGACCGCTCGGCCGTGGACCGCCTCGCGCACCGCGAGCTCGACGATCTTATTCGATTTGGTGCGTGGGATTTCCGCGACCTGGACGATCTTGGCCGGGACGTGGCGGGGTGTGCAGTTGATGCGGACCACCCGGCAGATTTCGCTGCTTATTTCGTTGCTTAAGCTCAACCCGTCGCGCAGTACGACGAACAGAACGATCCGGGTGTCGTGATCCCACTCCTGGCCAATCACTACGGACTCGACGACTTCGGGCACCTTCTCGACCTGGCGGTAAATCTCGGCGGTGCCGATACGCACGCCCCCGGAATTGAGCGTCGCATCCGAGCGGCCGTAGATGACGTAGCCGCCATGCTCGGTGCGGGCGACGAAATCGCCATGCCGCCAGACATCCGGGTAAGTCTCGTAATAGGCCGCGTGGTATTTCGCATCGCCTGGGTCATTCCAAAAGCCCAGCGGCATGGAGGGAAAGGGCCGGGTGCAGACCAGCTCGCCCTTCTCACCGGAGACCGAGCTTCCCGTATCGTCGAACACATCAATCGCCATGCCGAGGCAGGGTCCCTGGATCTCGCCGCGCCAGACGGAGCCGTTGGGATTGGCGCCGACGAGACAGCCGATCAGGTCGGTGCCGCCCGCCACGGACGACAACCGGACGTCGGATTTGACGTTCTCGTAGATGAAGTCGAAGCCCTCGGGTGCCAGCGGCGAGCCGGTCGAGAGGATGGCGCGGAGCGAAGAGAGGTCGTGGCTGTCCTTGGGCCGGATTTCCTGCTTAGCGATGGCGTCGATGAACTTGGCACCGACCCCCATATGGTTGGCCCGTTCGGCCTCCATGTAGTCGAACAGGATGCTCGGGCCGGGATAGAAGGGCGAGCCGTCATAGAGCAGCAAGGTCGCTTTCGCCGCCAACCCGGAGGCCAGCCAGTTCCACATCATCCAGCCGCAGGTGGTGAAGAAGAACAGCCGGTCGCCCGCCCGGACGTCGAGGCAGGGCTGCTGCTCGCGGACATGAGTGAGGAGCGTGCCGCCGACGCTATGCAGGATGCATTTTGGCACGCCGGTGGTGCCCGACGAATACATGACGTAGAGCGGGTGGTGAAACGGGAAGGCCTCGAACTCGATCTCGCCCGCTTCATAGGGTGCTACAAGGTCCCCGAGACGGATCGCGCCCGGCACGCCGGAAACATCGGGCTCGGCCTCGAGCAAGGAAAACACGATGGTCTTCTCGACGCTCGGCAGCTCGGTCAGGAAATCGGCGGCACGGGGCAGCGACTCGTAGCTCTTGCCGTTGTAGCGATAGCCGTCGGCGGTGAACAGGAAGCGCGGCGCGGTCTGGCCGAAGCGGTCGAGCACGCCCTGCTTGCCGAAATCGGGCGAGCACGAGGTCCAGACCCCGCCAAGCGCGGTGCAGGCGAGCATGGCGATGATGGTTTCGGGCATGTTGGGCACAAAGCCCGCGCAGCGGTCGCCGGGCTTGAGCCCGAGCGCGCGCAACGCCGGCACGAGGCGCGAGACCGCGTCATAAAGCTCGGCCCAGCTCAGGCGCCGGCGGTCGACATCCTCGGACCAGAAGACCATCGCATCGTCCTCGTCGCGCCAGCGCAGCAGGTTTTGCGCGAAATTGAGCCGGGCGTCGGGAAAGAAGCGCGCACCCGGCATCTTGTCGCCGTCGACCAGCACGCGCTCGCCGCGGGTCTCGGCGATGATGGCGCAAAAATCCCAGGCGCTGACCCAATATTCTTCGAGGTTATCGACGGACCAACGCCACAGCCCCGCGTAGTCGCCGGGCGCGAACGCCGTGCCCCACTGATCATTGACCTGGCGAACGAAGGCGGTCAGGCGAGTCTGCTCGACCTCTTCGGTCGTCGGCGTCCAGAGCGGCGCGTTCATTATTTTTGTTCTCCCTCGCGGCGGCGTCACACTGGATAGCACGCACCCCGATAAGGCTCAACGCAGCTGCGCGGCACCACCCTAGCGGTCGGTACCGTCGTCGGCCCGGCCCGCGGTCGGTTCGCCGCAGTGGAAACAGACGATGGCCGCCGCGCGCGTCTTCGTGAGTTCGTCAGCCAGGCCGGCGGCCAGGATACTCGCAAGCAGGCCGAAGCCGAACGTCTAAGAAAGGCTCTTGACTTTGTTCTGTTCAGTCGGATCGGCCGCCTATAAGCTTCGACTTCCGCTGGTAGGACAAGTTCCAGGAGGATGGCAGTGATCCAAGGCGTGCCACAGTGTGCAGCGCCCGCGTTGCGAGATCGGTCTTGGCCATTTCATTTTTTCTCGCCGCGTCAGGATGTGCGGTCCTGCCATGAAACGCGGCGCCGGACGACCGCTTGGACAAAGCGACCATCAAGGGAATGCCAGCGCGGATTCTCGCGCTCGGCCTGGCGCGCAGCCCGGTACTACAGCACTATTTTGCCAAGGCCATGATCGATGGCGGGCTCGAGCAAGCCTGTGATATGAACGACGGCTAACCGGTTTTCTGCATCTTAATCGTATCGGGCGGTGGCGGGTTCGGCGCCTATGGTGCGGGGCTCATAAACCGTTGGACCGCGTCGGGCTCCCAGCCTGAATTTAAAATCGTCACGGGCGTCAGCACGGGCTCTCTAATTGCCCCCTTTGCCTTTCTCGACCCCAACTGGGACGACGAGCTAGAGGCCGCTTTTACCGGGATCGAGAGCGATGACGATATCTTTGCCTCGCACGGCTATCTCGGCCTCCTGATCAGCGACGCATTGTCTAGTTCCGAGCCGCTCCAGGAATTGATCGCAAGATATGTCGATGACGCGCTGCTCGCGACCATCGCCGAGGAGTACAGATCCGGGCGCGGGCTCTATGTAGGCACGTCCAATATGGACGCTCAGCGCTTCATGATTTGGAATATGGGGGCTATCGCGGCCAGCGGACATCCGGACGCACTTGAGCTCTTCCGCCGAGTCCTGCTGGCTTCCGCTTCGGTGCCGGCTATGACACCGCCGGTGTTCTTTGACGTTGAGATTGACGGCGAGAGATTCGACGAAATGCATGCGGATGGCGGTCTTCACTCACAATTTTTTGTGCCGTTACGCGTAATCGACCTGCCGGCCGCCATTCGCGAAGCCCAGGAGAATGGATTCGACTGTGCGCCCACCCCGCGTATGTTCGTGATCCGCAACGCCAGATTCACACCCGACCCCGAGCAAGTCGAACGCAGCATCCCCGACATCGCCGGGCGCACGATCTCGACGATGATCCAGGCCATGGGACAGGCGGACCTCTATCAGATCTACGCGATTACGCGCGTACGCGGTTCCGATTTTCACTATGGCGAAGTCCCCAAAGACTTCGTCTGGAACGCTGATCAGGAGTTCGACGGTGACGAGATGAGGCGTCTCTTTGATATCGCCTATGAGTTGGGCTTCAACGGCACGGCATGGTCCGACACGCCTCCCGGCCTGTTCGCCGTCAACACTGCCCAATGACCTTTCCCCCTGGGTGATCGGGGGACTGCTCCGACGGTCGGCGTTCTCCGACTAGAGTGGGTCTCCCTCGCGGCGGCGTGATACTGGATATTACGCGCCCCGACGCGGCCTAGCGCGGGCGGGCGGCACCTCGGTAGAGATAGCCCAAGACGCGCGGCCCCTCGATGTAGCCGGTCTCGAGCCCAACGATCGCAAAGCCCGCGGCCTCGATGAGTTTGTCCATCCTGCGGTTCATGTTGCAGCCCGCCGAAAGGCAGCGCCAGGAGCCGTTCAGGCGGTTCTGCCAGCGCGCGACACCCCCATCGGGGCTTAGCCCGTGCTCGACGAAGAGCAGCCGGGCAGTGGGTTTGAGCAAGCGGCGAATCTCGTGCAACGCAGCGGACGGATCGGGGATCGAACAGAGCGACCAGGTTGTGAGCGCCGTATCGAAGCTTGCATCGTCCAACGGCATGACCTCGGCGGACGCCTCCACATGGCTAACCGAAAAACTTAACCCCGCGGCGCGGGCCTTGGCGCGCTTTTGCAGCCCCTGGGAGGGGTCGACACCCACCACCTCGCTCACGGCGGCGCCATAATAAGGGAAATTGAGGCCCGAGCCGATACCCACTTCGAGCACCCGGCCTTGGGCGCCGCCGGCGCATTTGCGCCGCTCGTCAAGCAGCAGCTCGCTTCGCATGATGCGGTCGAGGAGTGGCGGAACGAGATAGCGTGCGACGAGGCCCATGACCCGGCCCCTACTCCCACTCGATGGTGCCGGGGGGCTTGGAGGTGACGTCGTAGACGACACGATTGATGCCGCGCACCTCGTTGACGATGCGGTTTGCGACCCGGCCGAGGAACTCCATGTCGAAATGGTAGAAATCGGCGGTCATGCCGTCGCTCGAGGTGACGGCGCGCAGCCCGCAAACATTATCGTAGGAACGCGCATCGCCCATCACGCCCACGGTCTTGACCGGCAGCAGCACGGCAAAGGCCTGCCAGATAGCGTCGTAGAGACCGGCGTTGCGGATCTCTTCGATATAAATCGCGTCGGCAGCACGCAGCGTGTCGCACTTCTCGGTCGTGACCTCGCCGGGAATGCGGATCGCGAGCCCCGGCCCCGGGAACGGGTGGCGCCCGACCATGCGCTCGGGCAGGTCGAGCTCGCGCCCCAGTTCGCGCACCTCGTCCTTGAACAGTTCGCGCAGCGGCTCGACCAGCGCCATGTTCATGCGCTCGGGCAAGCCGCCGACGTTGTGGTGGGACTTGATGGTGACGCTGGGCCCGCCGATGAAAGAGACGGATTCGATGACGTCAGGATAAAGCGTACCCTGGGCCAGAAACTCGGCGCCGCCCACGGCCTTGGCCTCGCGCTCGAAGACATCGATGAAGGTGGCGCCGATGATCTTTCGCTTCGCCTCCGGGTCGGTCACGCCCGCGAGCTTGCCCAGGAATTCAGCGCCGGCATCCACGGAGACCAGGGGAATATCATGGTGGGCGGTAAAAAACTCGACCACTTCGGCCGCCTCGTTAGCACGGAGCAGGCCGGTATCGACCAGGACGCAGGTCAAGTGATCGCCGATCGCTTCGTGTAGTAGGGCCGCAACGACGGAGGAATCGACCCCGCCCGAGAGGCCGCAAATCACCCTACCCGCGCCGACCTGCTCGCGCACCCGGGCAATCGCCGTTTCCTTGAACGCAGCCATCGACCAATCGCCCGCCATCCCGGCGACCCGGTGGGTGAAGTTACGCAGCAACTCGGTGCCGTGTGGCGTGTGCATCACTTCGAGATGAAACTGCACGCCATAGAAACCGCGCGCCTCGTCGACGATGGCGGCGAACGGCGCCGCCTCGGTGGTCGCCACCGCCCGAAAACCCTCAGGCAATCGGGTCACGCGATCGCCATGGCTCATCCAGACCTGCTCGCGCCCACCCTTGTGCCAGACCCCATCGAACAGGGCGCATTCGCCGACGAGATCGACGAAGACGCGGCCGAATTCGCGCTCGTCGGCGCCCTCGACCTCGCCGCCCAACGCCGCGCACATCGCCTGCTGGCCGTAACAAATGCCGAGCACGGGCAGGCCCATCGCGAACCACGCAGGATCGGCGCGGGGCGATTCCGCGGCCATCACCGAGGCCGGACCGCCCGAGAGGATCAGCGCCCCGGGCGCATAGGCTGCAATTTCGCTCGCGTCGACGTTGAACGGGCGAATTTCGCAATAGATGCCGCTCTCGCGCACCCGACGCGCGATCAGCTGGGTCAGCTGGGAGCCGAAATCAAGGATGAGGATCCGGTCTGTCACGAGCGTTATTCCGCCGCCGGGCCTGCGTGATCACGGCGGAACGCGGCAAGCTCGTCGTATTCCGGGCGTCCCGACGGATAAAGCTGAGCAAGGCGCGCAAGGTGCTGGTCGGCCATGGCGAGGCTGCCGGTCTCGACATAAGCCTCGCCCACATATTCGTGCGCACCCCAATGAGCGGGATCGAGGCTGAGCGCCTTGCGATAATTTTCGAACGCCGCGTCGTATTCGCCCAGCTTGCGACGGCTATAGCCGAGCATGTTGAAATAGTCGGAATTTTTAGCGTCGGCCTCGGCCGCCTTTTCGAAGGCCCGGACCACATCGTCGAATTCGCCTTGCGCGACTTCCGCCATGCCTTTCTCGAACGCCGCGGCGCCCTTGCCATCGTCGCGGGTGGTACAGGTGCTGGCGGCCATGCCCGGTGTGGCAACACCGAGCAGAACAGCGGCGACGATTGCGATACGGCGAACGGTCATTGGTTATCCCCTCTCCCGCGGCGGCTGGCGCGGCTACGAGCGCTGAGGGTAATTCGGCGCCTCACGGGTGATCGAGACGTCGTGCGCATGGCTTTCGCGCATGCCGGCGGTGGTAATGCGGCAGAACTCGCAGTTGCGCTGCATGTCGGCGATGGTCCGGTTGCCCGTATAGCCCATGGCCGCGCGCAGGCCGCCGATCAGCTGGGTGATCACGCCGGCCACGGAACCCTTGTAGGGAACCTGGCCCTCGATGCCTTCGGGCACCAGCTTCAACGAATCGGAAACCTCTTCCTGAAAATAGCGATCCGCCGAGCCGCGCGCCATGGCGCCCAGCGAACCCATGCCGCGATAGGCCTTGTAGGAGCGGCCCTGAAAAAGAAAGACCTCGCCAGGGCTTTCCTCGGTGCCTGCCAGCAGCGAGCCGATCATGGCGCAATCCGCCCCGGCCGCGACCGCCTTGGCAAAGTCGCCCGAATAGCGGATGCCGCCGTCGGCGATCAACGGAATGCCCGCCGAGCGGCAGGCATCGACCGATTCCATGATCGCCGTGAACTGGGGTACGCCGACCCCGGCGACCACCCGGGTAGTACAGATCGAGCCCGGCCCGATGCCGATCTTGACCCCATCAGCGCCCGCGTCTATCAGGGCCTGGGCGCCCTCAGGCGTCGCCACGTTGCCCGCGACCACCTGGGTCGAATTCGAGTGCGCCTTGATCGCATCGACCGCATCGCGCACCGCGCGCGAATGGCCGTGCGCCGTATCGACCACAATCAGATCGCACTCGGCGTCGATCAGGGCCTGGGCACGATCGAGCCCCTTTTCGCCGACCCCGGTCGCCGCCGCAACGCGTAAACGGCCCTTGTCGTCCTTCGCCGCATCGGGATGGAGCTGGGCCTTTTGCATGTCCTTAACGGTAATCAGGCCGACGCAGCGATAGGCGCCGTCGACCACCAGAAGTTTCTCGATCCGATGGCGGTGGAGCAGGCGACGCGCCTCGTCCATGTCGACGTTTTCGCCGACGGTCACGAGATCGTCCCGGGTCATCAGCTCCTGGACCGGCTGGTCGACGTCCTCGGCGAATCGCACGTCACGGTTGGTGATAATCCCTACCAGCTTGCCGCTGCCTGCCTCGACCACGGGAATGCCCGAGATGCAGTAATCCGCCATGAGCTGGAGAGCGTCGGCCAACGTCTGAACCGGGGCGATGGTGACCGGATTAATGACCATGCCCGATTCAAATTTCTTGACCTTACGGACCTCGTCAGCCTGGCGGTCGGGATCGAGGTTCTTATGAATCACGCCCATGCCGCCGGCCTGCGCCATGGCGATGGCCAGGGCGCTTTCCGTGACCGTATCCATCGCCGCCGAGATCAGCGGGATGCCGAGTTCAATGGATTTCGTGATCCGGGTCTTCAGATCGGCCTGAGCAGGCAAGATCTCAGACGCCGCAGGGCAGAGCGACACGTCGTCGAAGGTGAACGCTTCCCGAATATTCATCGCTTCCAGTCTGTCGTTGGCGCGCCACTATACATGAATTCATTGCCCCGCCAAGGGGCAAGCGGAGAAGCGCAACGATCAGGCAGTGCGGGCCGGACCCTCGCTCCGAAAGCCCATCGCCACGACGTAGGTTTCCGCCGAATCGGCGCGGCTCGCCGGGGGTTTTGCATGGCGAACGGTGCGGAAATGGCGCTTGAGCTGGATCAACAATTCGCGCTCGGTGCCGCCTTTTAAAACCTTTGCAACGAAGGCGCCCCCGGGTGCGAGGCTGGTGCGCGCGACATCGAACGCCGCTTCGCACAGGGCGACGATGCGCAAGTGGTCGGTGGCGGCGTGCCCGCTAGCCTTGGAGGCCATGTCGCTCAGGACAAGATCGGCCGACCCGGCCAATGCCGTCTCGATACGCGCGGACGCATCGTCCACATAAATATCGAGCTCGAGCAGCACGGCGCCCGAGATCGGCTCGATGACGGCGAGATCGACGCCGACAACGACACCGCCCGGCCCCACCTTCTCGACGGCAACCTGGGTCCAGCCGCCGGGCGCCGCCCCCAGATCGAGGACCCGCGCGCCCTTACGCAACAGATGAAATTTTTCGTCAAGCTGGGTCAGCTTGAACGCGGAGCGCGAGCGATAGCCCTGCGCATGGGCCTCGCGCACGTACGGATCGTTGAGCTGACGCTCCAACCAGCGGGTCGAGGATGTCGTGCGGCCCTTGGCCGTCCGCACACGCTGATGCGCGGCGCGTCCCGCTGCACTGGCCTTGCGCGAACGGGCCATAACGGTCAGGCGGCTCGCGCGCGGAGGGGAGGCCGCTCGCCTTCGATTAGGACCCGCAGGATGCCTTCGCGCAAACCCCGATCAGCAACCCGCAATCGGCCGACCGGCCAGACCGACATGACCGCAGTAAGGATCGCACAACCGGCGACAACCAGATCCGCGCGCCCCGGGCCGATGATCGGCTGGACCGCGCGCTCGGCGCAATCCATACCCAAGAGCACCCGACTCGCTCGTTCGATGTCGGCGAAATCGAGATAGATGCCGTCGACCCGCGAGCGGTCGTAGCGCTCGAGGCCCAGATGCACGCCGGCCAGTGTCGTGACCGTACCCGATGAGCCCAGCATCTGGACGGCACCTTGGGCGACGTCGCGGGCGATATCGTGGGCCGCCTCGAAGGGCGCGAGTTCGGCCTCGATCTCGACGACCATGGCGTCGAATTGGTCCGGCGCAATGCAGCCGCCCCCGACACGCTCGGCAAGGGTAACGACGCCGTGGGGCAACGACGTCCAGCCCAAGACCTGCGGGCCATCCGGTCCGGTGAGATCGAGCCAGATCAACTCGGTGCTGCCGCCCCCGATGTCGAACACGAGGGCGCGCCGGGCGCTCGGATCGAGCAGCGCCGCGCATCCGCGCACCGCCAGCGCGGCCTCCTCGTCGTGGGAAATGACTTCCAGCGCGAGACCGGTCTGTTCCTGTGCGCGGCGGACGAACGCATCGCCGTTGCTCGCGCGCCGGCAGGCTTCGGTCGCGACGAGCCGGCTGTGGGTTACGCCGCGCCGGCGCATCTTGCGCGCACAGACGCCCAGCGCGTTCACCGTGCGCTCCACCGCCGCATCGGAGAGTTGCCCAGTGGCGCCGACGCCTTCGCCCAGACGCACGATTCTTGAGAACGAATCGACCACTTTGAAACCCTCGGGCGCGGGACGAGCGATCAACAGGCGACAATTGCTGGTGCCAAGATCGAGCGCCGCATAGACCGGACCGCGCGTCGCCCGGTTGCGGCGGGATCGCCGAGGCGTCCCAAAAATTGATAGTTCGATCATAGCCGCCCAAACCGGTTTCGCGAAAGGGCCGCTAGTCTCGCCCAGAGGAGTGCAACATCGCAAGCCCCGTTCGCCCCGGTATCGAGCTTTCGGGGTTCGGAGGCCCCCACGCGTGGTTGACATGCGCCCGAAGACGCCTAATTTGCGTCCGATCATCCGTGTTGGGGGATCGTCTAACGGTAGGACAGTGGACTCTGACTCCGCCAGTGTAGGTTCGAATCCTACTCCCCCAGCCAGATTTCCGATATCCGGCGGATAAGTTGTGGCGTCAAGCCGCATCGACGGTGCCGAACATGCGCAGGAAGGTGGCGACGACGATCGCCACCACCTCGGATCGAATATGGCGCCCGTCCGGGTTGAAGGGGCTTCCCATCTGAAAAATTTGTAGGATGGGAATTAGTCCATCCGGTCGAGCTCAAAAGCGTCGTCCACGGGGAAAACTTTCCGGATGGTTGAGCGGTTCTCCATCCTCTCGCATCCATGCTTAGAAAGTATTCAGTCGCGCCAGCACCACTCCGTAGTTGGCCGAGTCAATTTCCGTGACGGCACGCAGCCGATATAGCTATAGTTGCCCTGATATTTTCCGACGGCCCGGAGCGACGGGCGCAAAATCAACATGTTCAAGGGAGATTTAAAGATATGGCGATCGAGAGGCAAAATTACCCTGACGGCTATTTTCCGAAAAGCGAATACCGCGCGCGCTGGCGGAAAGCGCTCAAAGCAATGAAGGAGAAAAATTACGACATCGCCATCGTATGGGGGAAAACCGCCGGGCATTACGAGCGAGCTCATGAGACCCTGTGGCTTACCAATTACTGGTCGGAGCATTCGGGTCAGGAACCCGATGCGCCGGTCTGGAACGCGCGCGGCTTCTGCTGCGTCATTCTCGAACCCGGCAAGGAGCCCGAGCTTCACGGGGATACCAACAACCTGCGCCGCAAGATGGTCTCATGCGGGCGTTACTACTATAGCGACGATCCCATCGAGAGCGTGGCCAAGTCGCTCAAGCGACGCAAAGTCCAAGGCAAGGTCGCCTTTGTAGGCTCCGATGCCCTGCCGATAAAGTACGGCGACCAGTTGCGTGAAGCAACGCCGGGCATCGACTACGTCTTTGATGACGACCTGATCCGTGAATGCCGGCGGATCAAGAGCCCGCGCGAGCTCGACATGTATCGCGAGATGGGTGAGATCGTCGACAGCGCGCTCTATCGTCTGTGCGACAGCCTCTATGCGGGCAAAGTGGCGGCCGAAGCCGCGGCCGAGGCGGCCCACGAGATCGTCCGGCGCGGCGGCTTCTATCTGCGCATCCCGATCAATTTCGGCAAGGACAAGGACAGCATCTATTTCGAGCGCGACAACATGTATGGCACGGCCCAGTACGCACCCACGAAAGGCGACATGATTCGGACGTGGATCTACGGCCCGGTCCATCAGGGCTACTGGATCGACCCCGGTCGCTCGCTCATCTGCGGCGGCAACCCTACTAAGGAACAGCGCTCGCTACTTGAGGATTCCTACGCCGTAACCGCAGCAGTGATGGACAACGTGAAGCATGGCCGGCGCGTGCTCGACGTCATCGACAAGGTCGATGCGGTGAAGAAGAAGGTGGTCAAGGAATACGACCATTCGGCCGAGCAATGGCCCTATAACGGTCATGGTACCGGCAACATGTACGAACACCCGATGATCGAGCGTAATTGCGTGACCAAGAAGGACAAGTTTGAGGAAGGCATGGTCTGCAGCGCGGAATCCTTCATGACCCGCAAGGGCGTCGGCTCCGCCGGCTGGGAGCAAAACTATATCGTCACCAAGACGGGCATCGAGCTGCTGACCAAAACCCCAGTGTTCTGGTACTAGGCCGTCCCGGCTCAGCACCAGGCTACGGATTTTATCGCCGGGACCCGCAAGGGCCCCGGCGATTTTCCTTGGCCCTGACACTGTCGATACGCGGGCACTGTCGTTATAGTATTTCCAACTCCGCGCGGCTGATCGGTCGAACTGCAGACGATTTTACGAACGAGAGAGGGAGTCGAAGGCATGGAACTCGGGCTCTTCATGATGCCGATCCATCGGATCGGACGCGACTACACCACCACTTTGCAGGAAGACCGCGAGGTCATTATCTACGCCGACAAGCTGGGCTTTGACCACGCCTGGGTGGGCGAGCATCTGAGCGCGCAGGTCGAGCAGATCACCTCGCCCCTGATCTTTCTCGCTACCCTGATCCACGAAACCAAGCAGATCAAGCTAGCCCAAGGCGTTTTCAATCTACCTCACCACCATCCGGCGAACGTGGCAGGCTATTGCGCCATGTTCGATCATCTCGCCAAGGGCCGCTTCATTATGGCGATCGGTACCGGCGGCCTGCCGAGTGATTTTGAACTTCTGGGCACCCTTGAAGAGAAGGACCGTCTCGGTATGCTGAAGGAATCCTTCGACATGATCGAGGCGCTGTGGACCACCGACCCACCCTATTCGATGCACGGCAAGTGGTGGAATACGGTCATCGAGCAGAATAACTTTCCAGAACTGGGCTGCGGTGTCGTGACCAAGCCCTATCAAAAGCCCTACCCCAAGGTGGCTATTTCGGCAATGAGCCCGAACTCGAGCAGCATGCGGCTCGCCGGCGAGCGCGGCTGGATGGGTATTTCGGCCAATTTCATTCCACCGGCTTTCGTCAAGTCCCATTGGGAACAGTATGTGGAAGGTGCGGAAGCAGCGGGGCGCAAACCCGATCCCAAGAACTGGGTTATCGCGAAGAGCATATTCGTCGCAGACAGCGACGAGGAGGCACACGAATTTACCTACACCGACGAGGCGCCGCTTAAATATTATTACTGCTACCTGCGCGACCTTCTGTCGAAGTACGGCCTCGCCAAGATGTTCAAGAACGATCCGGAGATGCCCGATGAGGCGCTCACAGGCGACTATTGCATGGACGAGATGGTGATTTGCGGCTCGCCCCGCACCGTGCTCGATAAACTGGTGGCCTTGCGCGAAGAGATCGGCCCGTTCGGCCAGATACTTCTCGTTTCGCACGACTGGGACGGGGATACCGGTGCCAAATGGCGGCACTCCATGGAGTTAATGGCAAACGAGGTGATGCCAGCCTTCCGCAAAGCAACCGGTGTGGAAAAGGCGGACGAGTGAGCCTGCTTGCCGTGCCGCGATGAGCGACCCGTATAGACCCGGCATCAACGCTAGTTGCTGGATCGTATCTGACGGTAACCCAGGGGCGGAAAACCAGTGCCTCGGACTTTCTGAAGCGCTGGGGCTCGACCCGCGGGTCATGCGTGTCGGCCATTCGCCGATGCTGCGCTTGTTGCCACCCCAGTTATTACCAGCCCGCCTGTGGCTACGACTTGCCCAGGCTGGCTCGGGCAATCGCGAAGAGAAGCGACCCTTTCGCCCGCCTTGGCCTGACATCCTTATTTCCTGCAGCCGCAAGGCCGTAGGATTTTCCATCGCGGTTCGACGCTTGAGTGGCGGGAAAACCTTCACGGTTCATATCCAGGCCCCCCAGGTACCTGTCCGCTGTTTTGATCTCGTGGCCCCCCCTGCCCATGACGGCCTGACCGGCACAAACGTCGTCGAGACGGTCGGTGCGCTCAACCGGGTCACGCCCAGGCAGCTGGCCGAGGCGGCGAAGGTCTGGGGCCCGGGGCTTGCAAATTTGCCACGCCCCCTCGTAGCGGTGCTGATCGGCGGCGCCACACGACGCCACCGCCTCGGCCGCCAGGACGCCGAACGCATCGCCGATCAGATTCTTGCGCTGGCCGAACGTGAGAACGCCGGGGTTATCGTGACCCCGTCTCGACGCACGCCCACGACCGTGATCGACATTCTCCAGAAACGTTTTTCGGGACCGCACACCCATTTCTGGGATGGCACCGGCGAAAATCCTTATTTCGGCTTTCTCGCGCTGGCCGACATGATCGCGGTCAGTGGTGATTCCGTCTCGATGATCTCGGAAGCATGCACCACGGGTAAGCCTGTCTATATAATCGAGCTGAGCGGCGGATCGGGGCGCTTTCATCGGTTTTACGAGCGCCTCCGACAGGATGACCGCATTCGCCCCCTAGGCGAACGTCTGGAAACTTGGTATTACCCGCCTCTCGACGATACGGAGCGGGTTGCCCAGGCGGTTCGCGATCGGTTTTCTGTATGCCAGACGGCATCAAATTAGGCCCTACCCGATGGTTCCTCATCCGGCTATGATCCCATTTCAATCGCACCCGATGTCGGGGGCGAGCGTGAGTCTTCTGGGGGGCTACAGGAAGACATGACGCTCAAGATCGAAACCTTCAGCAATGTGAGCGGCGGTAACGCGCTCTACAAAGCGCTTGCGCACCCGCTCGCTGCGGAACAGATCGAAACGCTCGTCCTTGAGCTTGCGGTAGGTGGGCCGGTTGCGATCTACGACCCGCTGGGCCAGGCCGAGAGCTTCAGGGCGATCTACGACATCGATCATTGGGATTGCGTCGGTGTCTTCGTTCAGGACGTCGATGCCATCGGCGAGAACGTACTCGGTAAGCGCGCCGCGCCCGTCACCGAAATCGGGGAAAGTGGCGCGGTGACTGTCTTTATCGCCGCGTTCGATGCCAGCCGCCTGACCGAACAGGTCCGCCACCTCTTTCCGGTCGGTGCAAAGGTGGTGAGCTTCGATCAGTGCCGCCTGCCCGATACGATGTTGACCAATCGGCGACGCTATCTCGACCCTCTCAACTTCGCGACCAATTTTGGCTTCTTCCGGGACTCCAAGGGGCATCACACACGCATTGGGTCGGCAAATTACTGGTTTGGCCACGGCGCGCACGAAACGAGCATTTGGCTGCGTCTTTACAACGAAAACGGCGACGTCATCGCCGAATGGGAAGAGGAACTTGCCTCGACGAGCGGCAGCTACTCGATCGATAGTTACGAAATTCGCAAGCGATTCGATCTCGACGATTTTACTGGTTCGCTCTTCATGCACGTCATCGGCACGGCTGGCCACGACAATGTCAAATACGTCGTCGACACCTATGGCGATGATCCGACGGTACTGTCGGGAACCCACGATGCAAATGCCTGGCCTGCCGACTACTATGCCGGCCTGCCGGCACCGCACGACGGCGAGCGCGTTGTGCTCTGGGTGCAGAACAGCCACCCGGTTCCTATTCCTGCGGGTGCCATCGGACTCAACCTCATGGGCGGCGACAATAGCCGCTGGCTTGACCAGACGGTCGCCCCCTTCGGGACTTGTGCCATCGACGTCAGCGAACTGTTGCCCGACGCGCGCTGGCCGGACCAGATCGAGGTTCGGGCCGGACGGCATTTCGTGCGCCCCCGTTACGAAGTGTCCGACGGAAACGGACGCAGCCGGATGGCCCACGCCAACGTCGAGCGCACCGATTTGACACCGGACCCGAAAATCGCCGAGCTCGCCAATCTAATGGGCAAGGGCTATATCCTGGCCGCACCGATCCTACCGCTCGAGCGTTGGAAAAGCTTTGCTCTGCCAACCCCGATGGCGCGAGATCAGGAACAACTGCCCCTGGCGGCGCTGCTGGTCGATGGCTCGGGAGTAGAGGTCGCCCGCCACAACCTCGGCTGCGTAGCGCGCGACGAATGTCCGGCGCTGGATCTCAACGCTTTACTCGAAAAATCTGGTGCCACGTTGGCAAGCGGCTACGGCCATGTCGAACTGGTTTACGATTTTTCCGATGGCGGAAACGACGCGGCCGACGGCTGGCTGCATGGACTGTTCCGCTATGTCGACCGCGAGAGCGGGCACACGGCCGAAACCAGCTTCGGCGCCCATATCTACAATATTCCCATCACCTATCGGAATGAGCCTCAGTCCTACATAGGCCAGGCACCGGGATTGAGCACGCGGCTGTTCCTGCGACTGGGGCGGCCCCCGTTCGATTCGCTGTGCCAGCTGATCTATCCGTCGTCGATGCCCTGGCGCGACACCTCATCGACCGACATCGTCCTGAACGATGAAACCGGCAACGAAGTTGGCCGCGAGCATATCGAAATTCCCTGCGGCGGCTCGCGGCTGCTGCGTTACAGCGAGATGTTCGACGCCAAGACGCGCAAAACCGCCGGAGCTGGCGCCCATATTATGGTCCGCGATACGACCTGCCGCCTATTTGGCTATCAAGGGCTACTCAATGGCCACGGCGCCTTCAGCTTCGACCATATGTTCGGGTTTTAGACGCGAACCCGCACGATCCATAACATTTTCGTCCGGCCTCCCGTCATCGGCAATTGCGCCCCGCGCGCAACATTTCTATGGTGGCGAATGTTTCGTCCGCCGGAGGTTTGTGATGCCCAAAACCCATAGCACAAAAATTCTTATCCTCGGTTCCGGCCCGGCCGGCTATACGGCGGCAGTCTATGCAGCCCGGGCCAGCGCTGAGCCCCTGATCGTCCAGGGTCTGCAGCCCGGCGGTCAGATGACGATTACGACCGACGTGGAGAACTACCCCGGGTTTGCCGATGTCATCCAGGGTCCCTGGCTCATGGAGCAGATGCGGCTCCAGGCTGAGAATGTCGGAACCCGCATGATCAGCGACACTATCATCGAGGCCGACCTCTCACGTCGGCCGTTCTATTTCAAAGGCGATTCGGGCGACGACTATCTCGGCGAAACCGTCGTGATCGCAACCGGAGCCCAGGCCCGTTGGTTGGGCCTCGAAAGCGAGGAGCGCTTCAAGGGATTCGGCGTCTCCGCCTGCGCTACCTGCGACGGGTTTTTCTTCCGGAATAAGACCGTCGCCGTGGTCGGTGGCGGCAACACCGCGGTCGAAGAAACGCTTTACCTGACGAATCACGCGAGCAAGGTGATGCTGGTCCATCGGCGGGATTCGTTGCGCGCGGAAAAGATTTTGCAGGATCGGCTGTTCCGCCACCCGAACGTCGAGATCGTCTGGAACCATGCCGTCGACGAAGTGCTGGGCGACGCGGACCCGCTGGGCGTGACCGGGGTGCGGCTTCGCGACGTAAACAGCGGCGCCGCCCGTGACCTTGCGCTCGATGGCCTGTTCGTCGCCATCGGCCATACGCCGAACACGGAGCTCTTCCAAGGGCAGATCGAGATCGACGGGGACGGTTATATCGTCACCGCGCCCGACAGCACGGCAACCACCATAGCGGGAGTCTTCGCCGCAGGCGACGTCCAGGACAAGGTCTACCGCCAAGCGGTCACCGCCGCGGGGACAGGCTGCATGAGCGCTCTGGAAGCCGAGCGATTCATCGCCGAAAACGGGCTTGTGGGCGCTGCCGCTTCCAGCGCGGCCGAGTGAGGAATAAAATGTGAACCTGTAGGAAATATTTTCGCGATTTTTCCCTTTGTCCCCTAGTTTTCCCTGAATCTTTTCTTACATATTGCGGTGAAGCGTCGCCGGTCGACTTGACGGCACGCGACGATATTCAGCTGGTGCGGGCCTCGCGAAAGGCCCCCAGCGCACAAGCTTCAGGTGCAATACCTGAAGGTCGGGATCCTTCGCTGGATCCCGCGCGTCTCTTAGGGCGTGAAGCCTCCCTGTTAAACTTGCCGGGTCTTCGGACCCGGCATTTTTTTGTCCGCCTTCAAGCGTCTTCGAGCAGGGCCGGAAGTTCGTTCATGTCCTGGAAGACGGTGGCGCCCGCATCGCGAAACGCCCCGTGCCAGCCCCGGGCGAGCGCGACCGGCGGCTCGTAAGCGAAGACCCTCATGCCAGCGGCCGCCGCGCCGTGCACGCCGTTCAGGCTGTCCTCGATCACGGCACACTCCGCTGGCAACACGCCGAGGCTTTCCGCCGCAAACAAAAAGAGGTCGGGATGAGGCTTGCCCTGCGCAACCTGTTCGGCGCTGAACAGCCGCCCCTCGAAGCGGGACAACAGGCCCGTGAGTTCGAGCGAATTACGAATCTTTGCTTGTTCGCCCGACGATGCCACGCACACCGGCTGTTCGATCCGCTCGAGCGCCGCCTCGATTCCCGGCACCGGGCGGAGCTCCCGACGAAGCCCCTCGAACGACGCGCGCTGGAGACGGTCGAGAAAATCTCCGGCCACGGGCCGACCAAGACGCGCCTCGATGATATCGAGAGTGGCCGGCCAGGACAGACCGAGAAATTCCCGATCGACCTCGTCGAAGGAGAGATGCAGCCCCTCCTGGGCCAAGGCCGCGACCAGCAGACGGTTGACGATGGGCTCGCTGTCCACGAGCACCCCGTCGCAATCAAAGATAATCAGAGCATGCGCCAAGACGATCCAGCCTTTCGACCGGCAGTCTTACATGAAGAGCTTCTCGCTCTCCAACCCCGAATAGAGCTCGGCGACGAACTCTGTGTAGCCGTTATAAATCATCGCGTCGAATTTCCCGTCGGTCGCCATGTCGCGCTCGTACGCCTGGAACCAGCGGGGATGGCGCACTTCCGGGTTAACATTTGCCAAGAAGCCCTATTCGCGCGGTGCGATTCCGTTCCAGAAGGTCGCCAGCTGCTCTTCGGTAAAGCTGAAGCGCACGATCGACTTGATGTGTTTGAAGACACATTTCCACGGTACGGCAAGGCGCAACGGCGAGCCATTTTGTTTCGGAATCGGCTTGCCGTAATAGCCGGTCGCCATGAAGGCAAGTTCGTTGGCGGCTTCTGCCACCGTCAGGCCCTCGATATAGGGCCGGGGGTGCCAGCTCTGGCGCAGACCGGGCGCCCCACGTCAGGATCTCGCCACATATTTGGCCGAACCGAGCGGGCCCGCAAAATCGAGTAACGCCTTCATGGGAAGGCCCGAATACGTTACCACGATCAACCAGGCCTCGACGCAGCGGTGGCGATAGACGCGTTCCTCGAGGGGCATGCTCGCGAGCAACTCGTCGATGCCAAGCCGTAATGGGTTTCTCGACGAGGCCCTCGATGACGATATCCCAGGGGCGGAGCTTCAGTTCCTGGGCTTTCTTTCTGATCTGCTTGTAGGAGCCGAACTCGTAGAAATTATTTTAGGAGGTGGCGATTTTTTTGTCGGTAATGTCGCGCTCGACGGTATAGCGCTCGTTACGCGCCACATGATAAAGCGGTGCGCTCGGACCGGCCCCGTCTTTCGTAGTGCAGAAGAAGCGCTCGACGATGTGGCGCATCCGGTAGAGACCGGCGTCATGGGGAACCGGGTTCCTAGCGTGGAATTTGTCGGGAATGACCGCCAGAGCCCC
>Ga0302135_10000163_pt1 | contig 39800 bp, 33 predicted proteins | sample CBN3_surface_MG_FD_203119 | JGI IMG/M metagenome (GOLD analysis project Ga0302135, IMG submission 203119) | Marine microbial communities from Western Arctic Ocean, Canada - CBN3_32.1 | ecosystem: Environmental > Aquatic > Marine > Oceanic | place: Canada: Western Arctic Ocean | collected...
GCGATCGCCTTAACCTCGTCCAGTAACAGGAATTTTGCGGCCGGGGACTTGAACTGGCCCTCAACTAGGTCATCGATCGATCCGGCGTCTTCGTTGAGGGCGATGTATACGAGACCCCGTGCTCCTCTAGACTTTGTAAAATCGGTTAGCTCGTCCAACTGCCGTCGCGGGTAGCCGCCCACTCCCGGCACGCTGAAGCCTTTCACAATACCGCCGTCCTCGACTGCCGCGCTAAATACCTTGAATTCGGCGGCTGCTCCGATGTCCGACAGGTCTGACATCTCGAGGCCGAATCTCAGGTCGGGCTTGTCAGAGGCGTAGCGGTCCATCGCCTCCTGGTAGGTGAGCCTCGGGAAAGGCTTCATCAGGCTTTTTTCGGGTAGCAGCGTCTCTATCATTGAGGTGTAGAGATTCTCGATCAATTCGAGCACGTCGTCCTGCTCCACGAAGCTCATTTCCAGGTCGAGCTGGGTGTGCTCTGGGACGCGGTCCGCACGTGGGTCTTCGTCGCGGAAGCAGCGGGCTATCTGATAGTACTTGTCCACGCCGGCGACCATGAGCAGCTGCTTGAGCTGCTGGGGAGACTGGGGCAGCGCGTAGAACTTGCCGGGCTGCAGTCTGGATGGCACAAGGTAGTCTCGTGCGCCCTCGGGGGTGCTCTTGATCAGAATGGGGGTCTCGATCTCCAGGAATTCGCGATCGTCCAAGAAGCTGCGGATGAACTTGACGACCTTGTGACGTAGGATCAATATGTCGCGCATTTTGGGCCGTCGCAGGTCAATGAAGCGGTACTTCAGCCGCACAAGCTCGTCGACATCGACGTCATCTGCGACTTCGAATGGCGGGGTTTTCGATTCATTCAGGACACGTGCCGATTCGACGACGACCTCTATATGGCCGGTGGGCAGCGCCGGGTTTTCGGTGCCCTCAGGGCGAGCCCCTACCGTCCCCGTTACCTGGATCACCCATTCGCTTCTCAGACGCTCGGCGACGGCATGGGCATCGGGGGCCAGCTCGGGATTGAATACGACCTGGACTACACCTTCGCGGTCGCGCAGGTCGATGAATACGAGACCGCCGTGATCACGCCAACGGTGTACCCAGCCCGATAGAACGACCTTGTCACCAAGATGGTCCTGCCTCACATCGCCACAGTTGATTGTCCTGAACAAGTCTGTCTCCTCATTCGTAGCGAATATTAGGTTCTTACGCCCTGGTCGCCGCCCCCCGCCTCAGAAAGAAAAAGGGGAGATATATTTATTTGAGAGACACCCTCACACTCCCGGCATAGGGGCTGTGCCCATCTGCACACCCCCCGAAGACAGACACCCGCCCCACTCAGCGTGCGCAGCACCACTACCAGATTATAGTGCAGCGCGCTCCGGATGGTACAGCGTGGCTGGCCCCGACATGAAAATACCCCCTAGATGAGGAGGGGGTATTTTATCGCGCTGCAGTCGTATTGCCTTCTGGCTATATGATGACGTTGCCTCGCATTTTGTCCAGATTAACGAAGGTCTCGGTCCGCCTCACGCCGGGGACCGTACCGACCTTGGCTCGCAGGAATTTGCCGAGCGCCTCCGCGGACGAGAGCGTCGCCCAGGCGAATATGTCGTATGAACCGGTGGTCACGGCGACCCAGGTAACCTCTGGGAAGTTCTTGATTGCGTCGGCGACCACGTCGACTTTGTCCGGGTCAACCTGCACGCCAAGAAGGGCCTGCGAGCTGTTTCCCATTTTGGCTGCGTCCGGGAGGGCCACCACCTGGATGTACTCTTCCTGGACAAGGTTCTTGAGACGACGCCTGACGGTCCCCTCGCTGACCCCAACCTTTCGCGCAATTCCAGCGTTCGAGGCTCTTCCGTCCTCTCTGAGAATCGAGATTATTTTCCTATCTAGTTTGTCTGGGCCTTCCATTCGATACATTCCCTCCGCTATTAGGTATCGTCCTATATATCATACTATTTTTACGAAATCTGTCAATTAGGGGGCTTTAGATCTTATGTTTACTGCCATATCTACCCTGACCAATCCATCCGGTAGTTCGCGCGCATCTTCATGCTACCTGACGCGAGTGACGGCGTAGTATGTTCCAGCCCCTAGTCCCAACAGCTCAAATAGGGTCGGCGTGCCTCCCAATACGGCAAGGAACGCCACCAAAGCGACCACCATGCCAACAACCGAAGCAACGACCAAGGGCGTTCCGCGCTTGTAGTTGGTTGCCCGAGAAATAGCCTCGCCGACGAGATACCCAACACCTGCGACCGCTATTCCACCATAGAAGTCTCCGAGGAAAGGCACCGCGAAGGCCAGCACGATACCCCCGACAACGCCGGCGACGATGGCGGCACCGAATCCGCGGGCCATGTAGCCGCGAGAGACCTGGTACATCGGGGGCTTCGGCGCCTTGCCGTGCTCCCGGCATCGGATCCCTACGGGGGCCTGGACCATGCATTTCGGGCAGACGAGCTTTTCGCAGCGGGCGCACCGCAGGCTCGACGGCGTATCCTCGTGCTCGGCGCAGTATGTAGTTGTCTCAGCCACTTACTACTGTCCTTATGCAGGATGCGGGGGACAGCGAGAAGGTCGCCGTTCTGCATCGGTGTTTTCACCTATGGCAATGGCCGCCGCACAGTCCATTTCTCTTTGTCCGATTCATCCCGGTCCCACAGAATTCGGTTCGTTAGGACTCGAAGAACGTCCGTTGTGGGCCGCTCCCAGTTCGCCATCGTACGCTTGGTCACCACAAGCAGGGCTATCCCAGCCAACATCCAAACTATCTCTGCCGGTTGCCCTCTCGCCCCGGCCAGGAACGGCAGGACCAGGGCTCCGAGTAGCGCCCACAAAGCGGTGTCCCCGCGAACAATGCGCCCAAATAGTATCAAGATTATCCAAACCGGGAACTCCCACACGAGGCCCAAGCCCAGGATCACTCCGAGCGAGGTCGCTATGCCTCTGCCTCCCGTCATGCGTAGGTACACAGACCAGTTGTGCCCCACAATGACGGCCAACCCTATCCCCACCTGGACCGCTAGATCCTGATCGAGAAAGCTGGCGATTACTACGACAAGGGAGCCCTTGCCAATGGCGTCGAATAACCCGATCGCCAGGCCTATTCGTCCTCCCACGTGCTCCGCTGCATTGGATGCTCCCACGTTGCCGGAGCCGTAGTTCCGGATATCGATGCCATTTATATAGCGAGCCACAATGTACGCTGTCGGAACTGCGCCCCACAGGTAGGCGGCGACGATCAACAGCGTTGCGATTCCCATATTGCCGGGCTAGGCCTCACTCTGTCCTGTCAGCCGCCCCCTTACATCTTGTAACGCGCCAATGACCTCTGGGGGTGGACCCACCGTCCCGGGCTCTGTCTCGTCGGGGTTGCCTGAGGCGTGGTAGTCGCTTCCTCCGCACTGTATTAGTCCCAGCTCACGAGCGACCGATGCGAGCATTTCTACCTGGCGTGTGGTGTAGTCGCCATAGTGGACTTCCATACCGGCCAAGCCCACCTGCTGAAGATCGGCCAGCGTTTCCGTGAGTCTGGCCACCTCGTCCGGCCCCTCTCCTGACATATAGTAGGTCGGGTGGGCCATGACGGGGACTGCTCCGTTTTTTACCAGGGCTGCGACCCCTTCAGCTGGCGTCAGTCTCGATCTGCCGATATAAGCAGGACCGCTGCGTCCCAGGTACTGGTCGAAGGCCTCTTTCGGATACTGTACGTATCCTTTTTCCACCATCGCCTGGGCGATATGCGGTCTGCCGACTGCGCCGCCGTCCGATAGCTCTAGGACGCGGTCCCATGATACGTGGACGTCCAGCTCGGCCAGCCTCTCCACTATCCTCCGGCCACGGGTCGTGCGGCCGTCTCGAAAATCGGCCAGGGTACTGCTCAACTCGGGGTCGCTTGCGTCGGCGAAGTATCCCAGCAGGTGGACCTCTCCGCCTTTATCGTCCGCTCCGAGCTCGACGCCGGCTATAACATCGATACCAAGCTCTCTGGCCACCTCCTGAGCCTCCGGCAGGCCCTCTAGTGAGTCGTGGTCGGTGATGGCGATCTGACGGAGACCTCTCTCCGCGCAGAGGGTTACCAGTTCGGTGGGCGAGAGACGCCCGTCGGACATCGTCGTATGTAGGTGAAGGTCGACCGTGGATTCCAACAGTTCCTCCATAGAATTTTGGTAAACGGGCAGGCGCGGAGATCGATTTCATCGAAGATGCGGAGCACGGCGCCTAGGTTGCCGGAAAGAAAGAGTATATAAATTAGATTTCTGAGGGACACCCTCAGACTACCAGCCCTTCGGCATCGCTCAGGACAGGCGACGGGCTGCGCCCTCTGCACACCCCTTGCCAGCATCATCCGCAGATAGACAAGACGCCTTGACTCGCCACCAGAATGCGTGCGCGGCACACAAAAACCGCCCCCCGAAATGGTTTTCGGGGGGCGGTGCTCTTCATGACGTACACTGCTTGGGAATCATTCGAGCCGCTGTCTGCTTCTACCTGGCGTATTCGACTGCGCGCGACTCTCGGATCACCGTTACTTTTATCTGACCAGGATAGGCCAAGGTTTCTTCGATCTTCTTCGAGACATCTCTCGCCAACTTGTTGGCAGCCACGTCGTCGATTGTCTGTGGCTTCACCATTATTCGGATCTCGCGACCCGCCTGGATGGCAAAGACCTTCTCGACGCCGTCGAAGGCCATACCGACCTCTTCGAGGGCCTCCAGGCGTTGGATGTAGTGCTCCACAGTGTCACGGCGAGATCCGGGTCTGGCGGCGCTAATGGCGTCCGCCGCAGCGACCAGAAACGACTCCGGACTGCTGTGGTCATCGTCGTGGTGCTCACGGATCGTGGTGCATACATGCTCGGGGGCATTGTTCTTCGTCGCGACGTCCGCGCCGATTTCGGCATGAGGTCCATCGACCTCGTGAGTCAGGGCCTTGCCGATGTCGTGCAGGAGACCTCCAGCGGTGGCGACCTTAACGTTCGCCCCTATCTCCCCGGCCATCATACCGGCGAGTCTGGCGACCTCGATGCTGTGTTGGAGAACGTTCTCTCCATAGCTGAAGCGGTACTTTAGTCGGCCCAGCAGCTTGACAAGCTCCGGGTTTATGCCGCGAACGCCGACATCCAGGATAGTCTGCTCGCCCATCTTGCGAATCGTCTGATCCAGGTCCTGCTGGGTCTTGATTACTATCTCTTCGATACGGGCTGGATGTATGCGGCCATCCGCTACCAGCTTGGTAATCGCCAGGCGAGCCACTTCCCTACGTATAGGATCAAAGCAGGATATGGTCACCGCCTCGGGGGTGTCGTCGATAATCAGGTCCACCCCAGTCGCCTTCTCGATCGCTCGAATATTCCGTCCTTCGCGACCTATAATTCGACCCTTCATCTCATCGGTGGGTAGGGGTACGTTGGTGATGGTTGCTTCGGAGACTACATCGGACGCGAGCCGCTGTATGGCCAGAGATATGATATCCCGGGCCTTCTCATCGGCCTCCTCCCGCGCGCGTTGCTCCTCGTTGCGATAGATAACCGCCAACTCGTGGCGAGTCTCCTCTTCCGCACGGTGAATGAGTTCGTCGCGGGCTTCGCTCATGGAAAGCTGGGCGAGCTCCTCTAGGCGGAGACCCTCTTTCTCGGCGAGCTCCTCCAAGCGGAGAACTTCTTTCTCGTTGATCAATCCCAGCTCTTCTCTGAGCTCTTCGGCGGCTTGCTCCTTATCAGTCAGACCCTTCTCACGCTTTTCAAGGTTGCTGGCACGGCGATCAACGTTTTCCTCACGATTCGCGAGGCGTTGTTCCGTGCGCTGGATCTCGGTCCTCCGCTCTCTTACCTCACCCTCATGCTCGGACCGAACCTTGAAAGCCTCCTCCTTTGCGTCCAGGAGTATTCTTCTCTCTGCCTCCCTGGCCTCGTCCAGTACCTGCGTGGCTTCACTCTCCGCCTCGGCACGACTTTTACTCGTTAACCCTCGCAGGCCAAAATATCCACCAATGGCCCCTAACCCTAGGCCGGCCAGGACGGCGAGTATCACGATAATCGTAGAATCCATCGCTACTCACCTCTCCATTTCAATTGTTAAGACAACCCGCCCCAAGCGGATTGCCCCTATTGCAATGGTACGGGGCCACCTAAATAGTGTCAAGCTAACGCCTACGAGGCTGACATCTTGTATGAGCGACATTTTTTGAGATCTAGAGGACTGGTTATGGCCAATAGTCCTCGGGTTGTTGCACTAAATCCAGACTCGAACCAGGACATCTCGGCGTCCGGCCGGTCACCGCACACTGCGCGCATTTCGTAATTATGACTACCGCCTCCTGTGGACAGCGAATCTGGTCTCCTTTGCGGCTCTGTTGCTGCTTGCCGCTTCCCAGTGGTCCTCGCTGTCCCTTCCGGCACTCATCCTGCTTGGTCTTGGAACGGCAGGGTTCAGCACAATGCAGGCGTCTATCGTGCTGTTGGTCGCCCGGAGGGACGTGAGGGGCAAGGCTCTCGGCGTGGTGAGCCTTGCAATTGGCACGAGTCCAATCGGGGCGCTAATAGAAGGGGCGGTTGCCGATTGGCAGGGTCCTGGTTTCACTCTGGGCCTTAATGCTGCGGCCGGTCTAATATGCATGGCGCTGGTCGGGACGCTGTTGCCGGTCCTGCGAAGGCCAATGGTGCTACGCACGCTTAGTGGGGCCGCTGCGCGTATTTAGTGACGTGCTGTAGACACCTGGTGGGGCGGGGTGGTGGTATTGTCTGGCCGGGGCGCGACGCCCGGGGCTGGGCCAAAATCGCGGACTTGGGCGTATGATAGGGTCCGACTCATATCTGGCGGTCGCAGCACCGAATTTCGCTGTGGGAGCCCCATACCTGAGAGCCAAACGAGTGCCCGTCCCCAATACTTTTCGAGCGTTTCACAACCACAACTACCGGATCCTGTGGCCCGCGAGCTTCGCCGCGTACGCGAGTCGCTGGATGCAGATGACCCTCTTGGTGTGGTTCGTGCTGGAACGCACCGACTCGGCATGGCTCGTGGCACTGGTGGGGTTCTTTGGCATGGCTCCGATGTTCCTCCTGGGAATGGTGGGAGGGGTGCTGGCGGATAGGGCTGACAGACGCCAACTCCTGATAATCACTCAATCGGTCAGTTTTTTGTCCGTCCTCGCAATGGCGGCGCTGCTGCAGACCGACATCGTGAGGTACTGGCACGCCTATCCTTCGGTAATGATCGTAGGCACGGCGTGGGCCCTGGACATGCCATCCCGACGATCTCTGATCCATGACATGCTCGGAAGGGACGGGGTCACCAACGCTGTAGCCTTGGACTCCGTGGGCATGTCTTCCAGTCTCATGCTCGGGCCGGCGCTGGCCGGCGCCATGATCACGGTGATCGGAGTCTCCTACGGCTACATAGCGGTAGCTGCACTATACCTGATCTCGCTCACACTCCTTTCGCGCCTACGGGTTGAACCGGTTCGCCGTGATTCGGTTGCCCGTGTCCGCCTGTTCCAGGAACTTTCCATAGGGCTCCGCTATGTGGCGAGCCACCCGCTACTGAGGGCGATGGTCTTGATAACGGTCGCCATGAATTTGCTCTCGTTTCCCTACGCCAACATCGTGCCGGTCATCGCCAGGGATGTGCTGGGGGTGGGGCCGGGCCTAATGGGCATACTACTGGCTGCCCCGGGCCTGGGATCGGTCATCGGGGCTGTGATCGTAGCGTCGACGACCACCATCGCACGCCCCGGACGAATATTCGTCGCAGGCTCTCTATTGACGTTCGTCGGACTTGCACTGTTCTCTGTGTCGGACTGGTACGGGTTGTCGCTGGCGATCCTGGCAATGATGGGTCTTGGTGCGGCCGGGTTCGGCACTATGCAAGCGTCAATGACGATGCTCGTTGCCCATGAGGACATGAGAGGGAAGGCACTCGGCGTTGTAAGTCTGGCGATAGGCGCTGGTCCCTTTGGCGCCCTGTTGATCGGTGGGACTGCCAGCCTACTGGGACCTAGCCTAGCCCTAGCGGTAAACGCGGCAATCGGCGCGAGTTGCGTTCTACTGGTTGCACTGCTGATGCCACCGCTCATGCGGCCGATAAGAGAAGTAACCTCTCGTTAGGTGTGTTCACTGGGTTAGATATGGCTGGATTTGGGTGCCTCGCCATTGACCCCCCGATTGGCAGCGACATATAATATACACGCTGCGAAACACGTTATTGACGATGCTTTGGTTCGAACCAGCAGACCCTAGCAGCCCGGGGGCAGCGGTGTCGGTTCAGGGTGATCGTGTACACGACGAATGCGGCGTCGTCGGCGTCTACTCCAAAGGCGAAGACGTAGCCCGAATAGCCTTTTTTGGACTCTTTGCTTTACAGCACAGGGGCCAGGAGAGTGCAGGCATAGCCACAGGCGATGGCAAGATAATCAGGCTCCGCACAGCAATGGGCCTGGTCACGCAAAGCTTCCAGGAAGACAACCTGGAGCGGCTGACTGGCCATGTGGCAATCGGCCATACCCGCTATTCGACCACCGGCAGCAGCCATGCCAAGAACGCCCAGCCCATTATCTCCAATGGACCGAACGTCAGGCTCGCCCTCGGTCACAATGGCAACGTAGTCAACGCCAAGGAACTCAAGGAAGAGTTGCTAGGCTGGGGCTGCACCTTCACCTCGACCAACGACTCCGAGATCGTGGCTCATCTGATCTCCAATGCCCCGGCGACAACCTGGGAAGACCGGATCGCATATGCTATGCGTAGGCTTCGCGGGGCCTACTCCCTCGTCGTCATGACCAAGGACACTCTGCTGGGCATCCGCGACCCACTGGGCGTTCGGCCCCTCTGCATAGGCAAGCTCAACGGTGGGTGGGTCATCGCATCGGAGACCTGCGCCCTCGACCACATCGGCGCGACGTTCGTTAGAGAGGTCGAGCCGGGCGAGGCTGTGATGGTCAACGAGGATGGGCTCAAGTCTATCTACCAGAGAGAGCCCCTGCAGGACAGAGCATCATGTGTGTTTGAGCACATTTATTTCGCCAGGCCCGACAGCGTCCTGGACGGGCGGCTGGTCTACAGTAACCGAATGGCCATGGGCGCCGAGCTGGCCCGAGAACACCCGGTAGAGGCCGACATGGTTATCGGCGTGCCCGACTCGGCCCTCGCCGCCGCCGTCGGGTACTCCCAGGAATCGGGAATCCCATATGGCGAGGGGCTGGTCAAGAATCGTTATGTCGGGCGGACTTTCATCTCCCCAGACCAGAGGCTTCGGGATCTGGGCGTGCGCACCAAGCTCAATCCGTTGCCTCAACTCATCAATGGCAAACGGCTGGTGGTCGTCGATGACAGCATTGTTCGAGGAACGACCACGCCTCACGTTGTGCAGCTACTGCATCAGGGCGGCGCCAAGGAGATCCACCTGCGGATATGCGCGCCGCCGATTAAGCACCCGTGTCACCTAGGCATAGACATGGCGACCCGCAAGGAATTGTTGGCCGCGAATAAGAGTGTCGAAGAGATTCGCGAGATGGTCCAGGCCGACTCGCTGGGTTACCTGAGCCACGAAGGTTTGGTCCGTGCCGTTGGGCTCAAGCGCAACCGCATCTGCATGGCGTGCTTCACTGGCGATCACCCCATCCCGGTGCAGTTAGAGATGGATAAGCTAGCCCTCGAAGTATCACCGTAGGTCCCAGGGAAGATACCTCCCATGACAGAGACCCCCACGCGTCTGAAGAGCAAGGTCGCGGTCCTGACGGAGAGAGTGAAGGAAACGGACGCCGGTCGCGAAGGCTCGGTATTCAACATCGACAGCGAGTGGGTCAAAGAACCGGAGGACGTGGTGCCCCTTGCCCTCTTCCTAGCTACTCAGCCTAGTACCGGGCCCACCGCCCAGAGCTTCAACCTGATGCGAAGAGACACCTAGGCTATTCAAATCTGACAAACGGCGATTGAAACGATGACAGAGCACACATATAAAAACGCGGGCGTTGATCGCGACTCTGCGGCTGAGGTCAGACGCCGTATAGCGCCTCTGGCTGCGGCGACCCACGGCCCACAGGTGCTGGAAGGCATCGGCGGCTTCGGCGCCATGTACCGGCTATCCGGCTACAAAGACCCCATCCTCGTGTCCAGCACCGACGGTGTCGGCACAAAACTCAAGATAGCCATTACGTTGGGCTCCTACGACACGCTGGGTGATGATCTGGTCAACGCGTGCGTGAACGATGTCGTGGTCTGCGGCGCGGACCCTCTATTTTTCCTGGACTATATCGCCGTCGGAGCGTTGCGTCCCGATGTGGTGGAGATACTGGTCGCTGGTATGGCGCGGGCTTGCGAGGTAGCGGGGTGCGCGCTCATAGGCGGCGAGACCGCGGAGATGCCTGGCATGTACGAGGGCGATGATTTCGACCTAGCCGGCTTTGCGGTAGGGGCCGCCGAGCGCTCCGACATCGCCGATCCCTCGTCGATTGCCGAGGGTGATTTGCTGGTAGGCATTCCATCCAACGGGCTGCACACCAACGGCTACTCCCTCGTCCGCGATGCCCTGGCTATCGACGACGACCCGACCCCGCTCGCTGAGCATCACTCCGAACTGGATGGCACACTGGGCGAGGCGTTATTGGTGCCCCACCTGTCGTACGTCGGCGCGATGAGGGCCGTGCGAGGTCGGATCAAGGCGGCGGCACATATCACGGGCGGCGGACTGATCGAAAACGTGCCACGGGCACTGCCCGATGGGCTGGGCGCAAGCTTCGACACAACGACATGGGGCCTCCCTCCAGTGTTCTCAATTTTGCTGGAACGCACCAGTATTTCGCGCGAAGAGACGTACCGCGTGTTCAACATGGGGCTTGGCCTCGTGCTGGTGTGCGATCGCAAGTACGCGACAGAGATAGAGGCCTTGGTGGAAGGCGCGAGAGTGGTCGGAGAGGTGTACCCGGCAACGGGCGAGAATCGGGTCACCCTCTGATATTCTGAGACCGGAATTGGTGCAATGAAAGCGTTAATCAGTCCTTACGACAAGACTGGCGTCGTGGCGTTCGCTAAGACCTTGGTAGAGGCCGGGTTCGAGTTGGTGAGCACCGGCGGCACAGGTGCGGTGCTTCGAGACGAGGGTTTGGCCGTCACCCAGGTGGCAGACTTAACCGGCTCGCCGGAGATACTAGACGGTCGTGTGAAAACACTTCACCCGATAATCGCTGGTGGAATCCTGGCCCGTCGCGACATGCCTTCACATATTGAGGAGTTGGCCGAGCACGGTATCGATACCATCGACCTGGTGGCAGGGAACCTTTACCCCTTCATCAAGACGGTATCCGCTCCGGACGCCACCCTTGAGGACGCGTTGGAGAACATCGACATTGGCGGCCCGACCATGATCAGGTCGGCGGCCAAAAATTTCCCACATGTCATCGTGATCGTGGACCCATCCGACTACGGCTGGGTGTCGGAGCGACTCATCCTGGGACGCGGAGACCCTTCGACGATCACCCACGAAGAGCGGCGCTCTCTGGCCCGCAAGGCGTTCCAGCACGTTGCGCTGTACGACACGGCTGTCGCCCAGTACCTGACGGACGGTGGATCCGTCCTGTCTGACGAGGTGACCCTCGGATTCTCGCGTCAGACCGGTCTACGGTATGGGGAGAACCCGCACCAGGAGGCGGTCCTATACGCCGATCCGCTCTCCACTGGTGGCATCGTCAAGTCGCGCCAACTCCACGGCATTGAGATGTCCTTCAACAACTACATGGACGCGGACTCCGCCTGGCGCACCGTTTCCGACTTCGCTCAGCCTGCTGTGACTGTGGTGAAGCACACCAACCCATGCGGCCTGGCCGTCCATGACGACCAGGTTATCGCTTACCGGCGAGCCTTAGAGGGCGATTCGGTGTCTGCCTTCGGCGGAATCGTCGGGTTCAACCGACCGGTGACTGCTGCAACGGCCGAGGCCATGCGCGGGGTTCTGTTTGACGTCATCATCGCCCCCGGATACGAGCCTGAGGCGCTCAAGCTGCTGGAAAGGCGCAAGCGTACCCGTGTGCTGCAAGCTGACCCAGCGGTGGGCCCGATGGAGGGCGTCGACGTGCGCCGGGTCACGGGCGGCGCGCTGATGCAGGCTGTCGACAACATAGGAGTGGACACCGAGTCGTGGGAGGTCAAGAGCAAGCGCAAGCCGAGCGAGGCCGAGATGGAGGACCTCTCGTTTGCCTGGAAAGCAGCCAAACATGTGCGTTCCAACGCAATCGTCCTAGCGAAGGAGTCCGCTCTGGTGGGCATGGGAGCGGGGCAGCCTAACCGTGTAACCAGCGTCCACCTGGCGCTCCGTATCGCAGGCAAAGCGGCAATCGGTACCGTGATGGCGTCGGACGCCTTCATGCCCTTCGCCGACAACATCGAGATGGCGGCCGAGGGCGGCATTACCGCCGTTGCGCAGCCCGGCGGCTCGATTCGCGACGACGAAGTCATCGCCGCGGCAGATCGCCTAGGCATCGCCCTGGTCTTCACCGGAGTCCGCCACTTCAAGCACTAGGTGCACCGTGCCCACCTCGATTGAAATTGTGATCCCCGTTCTCAACGAGGAGCGCGCCCTAGGGCTCAGCGTGGCGCGGCTCCATGCGTACCTCTCGGAAAACCTTGCCCAGTACGACTGGCGCATTCTCGTGGCAGACAATGGTTCCACTGACGATACGCCCAGGGTGGCGGCACGCCTTACCACTGACATGGACCGGGTGGGTTACCTACGTCTGGAGCAGCGAGGCCGTGGTCGCGCCCTGCGCCACGCGTGGCTGGAGAGCGACGCCGATATCCTGTCATACATGGACGTCGACCTGTCGACCGATCTCGCTTCGTTGCCGGTCATCGTTGAGGCGATCGGCACCGGGGGCTACGATATAGCCATAGGCTCACGCCTTGCCAAGGGCGCGACGGTCGTAGGACGGCCACCACACCGCGAGTTTATTTCACAGGCGTACAGCATCCTGTTCAGGAGCATGTTCTTTACAAGCTTTAGGGACGCCCAATGTGGCTTCAAGGCCATTTCTCACGGCGCCGTCATGGATCTCGTGCCGTTGGTTCAGGATCTAGGGTGGTTCTTTGACAGCGAGCTGTTGATCGTCGCGGAGAAGAGCGGGTATCGCATCAATGAGGTGCCCGTGCGCTGGACCGACGACGCGGACAGTCGGGTCAGGATCGTGCGGACAGCCTACGGCGACCTGAAGGGTCTCTTCCGACTGCGGTTCGGCGGCCTGCGCAGGGCTAAGAAACAGCTCGCCTCAAGACGCTGATCGGACTGGAGCGGGTTGTGGGTTGGGGCTGAGACCATAGACCCAAAACCGTTCCCGACGTGCGGCGTCCGTTCCCTGTACCCTATACGCCAAACTACATACTGTTTTTTCGGAGGTTTTTGATGAGAGCAGCCATATACCAGGGTAATCAGCGGCTCAGCGTCGAGGAAATCCCGACCCCTTCGCCTGGGCCCGGGCAGGTGCTGGTGCAGGTGAAGTACTGTGCTATCTGCGGAACTGATATCCACGCGGTTCTGTACGACGCAGCGCCGGTGGGCGTGATTATGGGGCACGAGTTTTGTGGCATGATTGCCGCCCTAGGGGAGGGCGTAACCAGCTGGGCCATAGGGGATCGCGTGGTCGGGGGCGGGGGAACCGTGCCGCCCGGCAAGGAGGGCGCACAGCTAGCGCACCCTCGCTACGACTACCGCACTATGGGATTCGCCAGTAAGCCGATGAGGGCGTATGCCGACTACATTCTGATGGAGGAGTGGGACCCGGTACCGATCCCGGAGGGTGTGTCCGACGAGGCAGCGGCTCTCTGCGAGCCCTGCGCTATCGCCGTACGAGCCACACGGCGGTCCGACCTGAAATTGGGTGATTCGGTGATGGTGCTGGGAGGCGGACCCATCGGGTTGTTTTGCCTGCAGACTGCCCGGGCGGCCGGTGCTACGTCTGTGTTCCTATCCGAGCCTACCCCGGTCCGCCGAAAGGCAGCTTTGGCTCTGGGCGCGGACGCGGTCATAGACCCAACTGAGGTAGATGTGGTGGAGCAGGCGCTAGCTCTCACGGGCGGCCTCGGTCCCGATGTAGTCTTCGATTGTGCAGGGTGGCAGCGGACGCTTGACCAGTCCCTGAGTATGGTCCGTCGGGACGGCCAGGTTGTGCTGGTCGCCATTGCCTGGGAAGACATCCCGGTGCTTCCCATCGATTGGATGGGCCGCGAGATCAGGCTCCAGACCACGTTTGGCTCTGTGGCCGACGACTGGCGGGTCGCTCTGGACCTCATGAAGACGGGCCGAGTGGACGTGGAGCCGCTCCTTTCGGAGGACTCTTTCGTTCCGCTGGAGAGCATCAATGAGACCTTTGAGGCCCTGACAAAGCCAACAAACCAGCTCCAAATGGTCATCAAAATATAGTGCTGCGCACGCTGGGTGTGGGCGGGGCGGCGTATGCACAGGGGCTGACTCCGCATTGCTGATTGTCGAAAAAAGACTTGATGGAGATAAACGATGACAGGTTAATTCGATGGAAAGGTTACGATTGTCACTGGCGGAAGTAACGGTATCGGCAGGGCCGCCGCAATCAGATTTGCCGAACGTGGTGCTCGGGTCTTGATCGCGTCTCGCGACCCCGTCGAGGGGAACCACACTGTTGGACGCCGAAGAAGAGGATTGGGACAACGTCATAGACGTCAATCTGAAGGGCGTGTGGCTGTGCATGAAGTACGAGATTCCCGAGATGCTCAAGAGGGGTGGCGGCGCGATCGTCAATACTTCCGCAGAGGCTGGACTGCAAGGCTCGTTGAATTTTTCGTTCGTTGCCAGCAAGCACGGAGTGGTTGGCTTGACGAAGTCTGCGGCTCTTGGCTATGGGAATCAGGGCATCGTGTCAACGCCGTTTGACCAGGCTTGATACACAACTCGACGGTAGAACCATTCTTGAACGACCCCGAGCTCAAAACTCTTGTTCAGAAGATGGAGCCGACCGGGCGTCTCTGGACTCCGAAGGAGGTCGCTGAGGCCGCTGTATGGCTCTGCTCGGACGACGTTTCCTTCGTGAATGGGGTCTCGATGCCAGTCTACGGAGGACTGACAGTGGGGAGGGTCCCACGACGAACCTAGACAAGCGACGCTGCGCGCGCTTAGTGCGGGCGGGGCTAGATATGCCCGGAGGGGGGGGCTGTGGGCTGCTCGTCGGCGGGTCTAAACAGACGGAAGAGGGCCCGATGGATCCATTTGTAGGCCGTGGGTGAAGATTCGTCTGGTTGTCGCGACGCGCCAGCTTACGAACATCACCACGATGAAGACTATCCCGCCCACAGTTAGCAGTAGCGGCGCGTTCAGCGTATCTGAAAGCGTTCCGTTGAGTAGATTAGCCGTCGCCATCATGCCGCCGACGTGCACCGAGTAGACCCCGCCTACACGTCCCCTGACCCCGTCCGGTACGATCGCCTGGATCATCGAGTGGGTCAGTGTCATGAACCCTGCCTGGGCTGCACCCATCAGAGCAGCGGCAGTCAGGCCCGCAGGCATGCCCGTGGATGCTGCAAGGACCACCGGCGCAAGCCCTGAGAGGACCCCCAGGTTGAGGAAGAGGCGTCCCCGCGTTGATTCCTTTCGGACCCCCGCCAAGAACACAACCGATACCATGGCGCCTGCGCCCACGGCCATCATCAGGTATGCAAACCCGGCCTTATCCTCGCTGAGTTGTTCTCTGGAAAGAACCGGCAGCATGGACTCGAACGACATGGTCAGGCCACAATGAAAAATCGCCAGTACCACGATTGCGAGGAGCGTCGGCGTGCGATACACGTAGAGGAGCCCTGCTACCAGGTTTTTGCTCAGGCTCTGGCTGGTGTCGACCACGCCCGTCGAGGCGGTACGAATCCGTAGCGTCTGGATAAGGCTAATCCCGTAGAACACGGTGCATATCGCGAATGCACTTCCGGGACCGGCAGTTAGCAGCAGTGGTGCAATTACGGCGGGCCCGATGACTCTCGATCCCTGTCCTGCTACCTGGTGCAGCGCGACCGCGTTGAGGAGCAGCCGCTTCGGCACGAGGTTTGGAATGAGGGCCTGGGTCGCGGGCACCTGGGCGGCTCGCGCGGAGCCATCCACCAGTGCCAGCACAATCAGCATCCAAGTGTCTATTATCCCGGTCAGCGCCAGCACTGCCAGGACCAGGTTGTGGACGACGCTCATGCCGAACATCGCGGCCATCACGGTTCTGCGATCGAACCGGTCGGATAGATAGCCGCTAATAGGCGTCACTATGACCCGCGGCACCATCGCTGCGAATGTGACGAGCCCGACCCACATTGAGGAGTCCGAGATGGTGTACACGAGGGAGCCGCGGGCCACTATCAGGGCCCAAGATGCTGCGCCCGCGAATACGCTGGCATACCACATCGTCCTAAAGTCTCGACTCTTCAGCGCCTCGAGGCGGTGGCTCCCCCAACGGACACTAGTGCTTTTCAGGATCGTGACCTCATCGTAGCAATCGGCATCGGACCGAACGCGTGCCATTGTAGACGTGTAGGGCTGGTGTGTCACCGGCATGGGACGTCCGGCTTCGCTCTTCACTCACTCGGTCTTCGACCCCTCCGCCAAGAGGGATAAAAAAGTTATGTGAGGGGCACCCTCACACAACCGGCAAAGGGGCTACGAGCGTAGGATGGGAAGGTTTGGTGACGATAACAATGTGAATGCACCCTCACCCTTCTGGGAAGAGGGCTCTGCATTTGCGCGCGGGCCGCTGGCACTTGGCAATATCTTCAGACGTAGGTGGGAAGGTTTGACGATGACTACAATGCGAGGGGCGTCCTCACACGCCCGGCACTTCGACTTCGCTCAGGGGCATGCGCCGAGGCCCTGCCCTGCGCTCACCTAGCTGGCACTTGGCAGGATTTGCGAACATAGAGCGTGGGGGATGTGATGATAACAATGTGATAGCACCCTCACGCTTCCAGGAAGGAGCTCTGCTCCTGCGCAAGTGCCAGTGACACTTGCGCAGGATTTGCAGATGTAGGGTGTGGAGTGTCCAATGTGAGAGCCCGTCCCGGAAGCGTTAGGGTGCTATGTATTTCGCGCACGCCCCGCTGGCAGTTGGTTGGAAATACGGACGGAGCGTGTGTTGGGTTAGGGCATCAGCAGGGCGGCTACTCGAAGGTCTCGCTGTCCTTCGTATTGAATCTCTGAGGCTGGTTGCAGTCTGCCCCATGCAGCGGCACGGATTAGGTTGACCGCGTCGGGCAGCGCCTCCAGTCGATCCGAGACGTAGGCATTAGCGGTATTTGGATCCAGATTGACCAGATATTCGAAGAGCCTCAGCGATTCCGAAGCGTCAAGCCCAAACCCGACAATTGCTTTCTCTCGCAGGTCCGCAAATGCGGGGTCGTCTATCACTACGAGCCACTGGAGTAGCAGTCCAAGCTCGTGCTCGTCTCGGCCGCGATTTCTGATTGCCGCGGAAAGCCGCTCGGCGGTCAGATCCCGAAAATTGGCGTAGGTCGGGTACGAGGTCAGCGATAGTCCAGTGAACTCCTCGATTGCCAGCCATATTGTGCGCTGGAACTGCTGCGCCTCGGCCTCGTGGATCCCCTGAACCAGGTACGATGCATCCGATTCGGACTGGTCGGCGGTCGACAGATCCTGGAGCAGGTGTCCCAGCTCGTGAGCCAGAGAGTTGATGACGTCGGCGACGCCACGTTCGGCGTCGACAACCACGGTGACCTTCCCCTCGTCCCTGGTCTTGAAGCCGGTAGCCCTGGCGCGCATGACTTCCTTGCGTAGGGCAAGAGATTCGTAGCTCGACGGGTCTCGGATGGCAAACTGGTTGTCGAAGCTCGATTCGATCCAGTTCAGGTAATCCTGCCTGCCGAGAAGAAGCACGTTCACCCGCTCATCCAACATGCTCCGGCCCGTTACGAGGTAATATCCCGCGTCCGCTACTCGCAGCACGTCTTCGGCATAGGCCTCGCCGTTCTCGTCAACTACACTCTTTCGGATGTCCAATAGATCTGGGAGCGCCGACAACATCTGCCGAAGCGTGTTTTCGTCGTAGCTCCTAGGCTGTGCGGTCACGATCTCGCCCGTGCCCCATGAAAATGCTTTTTCGTATGTGTTGTCGGTCTCGTCGGTCTCGGACACTGTGTTATCCGGGTCGATCACTATCTTGAGGACATGGACGCCCTCGGCAAGAGGAGCATTCTCCCCGAGCCCTCCCCAGTCTTCAATTACGTTGACCTCCCTCGATATGCTGCCACGATCCATCTCAAACCGCTGAATCTTTGCGCCGTCGAAGTAGAGGTCGACCGAGTAAGAGCCTGCCGATTGCGTGCTGCGGTTGAACACCAGGATATCTACCAGCGACGGCCTATCGACGGTCAAAGGTCCGTCGAGGAAGCTTTCGGGTTCGTGGGACACCACTATCGGACCGTCCCAACCAAAGCGCCATCCAGGCACGAGGTTCGGCAGCGTCGGGGCCGCCGGCAGCACCAGCGGCGACGCCGTCGGCACAGGCGTCGCCGCTGCCACAGTACCCGTTCCCCACACAAATTCACGCTCTAAGACGTTGTTATCCTCGTTGGACTCAACGACCAGGTCGTTGGGGTCTGCTACTACTCTCAGGGTGTGGACCCCGGGAGACATGGGAACCCTCTGAAGCAGGTCCTGGAAACGAGATCGGACTGCCGGATCCTCTACGAGCATGCCACTGGTCAGTCTCATATCCACCAGGACTTCATCGACGTACAGGTATACCCAGACGTCATCGGAGATACTGACAAGTCCCTGATTCCAGAATACGGCGGCGACGTAGGTAGGCATATCGACAGACAGCGGGCCGTCGGCGACTTCGTTTTCGTAAGGGCTGGCGATCAGAGCTGCATCCCAATCGTCCGGGGTGTGGGGCGCGAGATCGGGGAGCCGGTCCGGCACCGGAGTGGAGACCACCTCATTCGTGTCCGGTAGCCACGTGCGCACAATCTCAATCTCGTTGTCGGTCTCGTCGGTCTCAGGTATCAGGTTCGTTGGATCGACGACCAGCTTCAGCGTGTGATCTCCAGGGGTGAGCCTAACCACGTCTTGCAGGCCGTCCCAATTGGTTATGACACTCAGGGAAAGGTTATCCAGGTGATTGCTTCTCCATCTCGCGACCTCGACGCCATCGAAGTGGAGATCGATGAAAAACAGCCGGTCAACAGATGCCTCTCCCTTGTTGGCCACCGCCCAGGACACGTAGGTCGTGGAGCCCACTGCCTGAGTGGTGTTCTGCCTGATCTGCTCAAGCGCCGCTACGACGAGCGGGCCTTCCCAATCGCTGGGAGCAGATGGCGTTAGGTTTACCCGCGAAGGGGGCGCCGCCGTGGGCGTTGGCAGGACGGGGGTGGGCGGGATGGCCGTTGGGGATGGTGACGGGGTGAGGGTGGCAGTAGGCAGCAGCGGCGTCGCGGTCGGAATGGGGCTCGGGGTCTGCGTGGACATTGGGGATGGCGTCGCGGTTGGGGACGGTATTGTGGTCGCCGTGGCCGCAGTAGTGGCGGTCGCAGTGGGGATAGGGCTCGGGGTCTCAGTTGGTGTGGAGATCGGTGAGCTGGTCGCTGTTAGCGTCGCCTCTGGCGTGGCAGATGGTGCACGTGTGGGTAATGTTACGACAAGGGTAGTCGGCGTTGGGACAGGCGAAGCAGTCGCCGTGGGCGGCTCTGGCTCGGGGGAACAGGCGGCGAGAAGTGCCACAAAGACGCTGGCCAGCACCACTTGGCCTCGCCTCAAGGGCGCTTCCGGGCTGTGTAGATGATGGTGAAGGGTACGCGACTCATGCGCTCGTACTGCCGTTCCCAATCTGCTCCACGGTACGGCACGGTGCGGAGCTCCGACTCGCTCATCTCGGTGATGGGATATGGGCTGGGCTCGAGTATCTGCTCCACCGCAAAGCCGCTAGCCTTGAGAAGGGCGAACATCTCCTCTATGGTGTGAAAGAAGGTCGCTCCGCCTTCCTGGCCATGCTCGGGCTCAGGCCATACTTCCACAGGAAGCCGGAAGTAGTCGAAGACCCGCAGATCCTGGCTCTCCTCGTCCCATTCGAAGGCCGCAAGAGGGTGGACAGTGCATACTACCAGTTTGCCGCCTCCGGCCATCACCCGGGCGCACTCCTCCAGGCACTGGACGAGGTCCGGGACGTACTCCCAGCCGAATGACGAGAGTACGAGGTCGAAGATTCCGTCCTTGAACATCCCGAGGGATTCCATGTCGCCCCGCAGAAGATCTACTCCGACACCCTCACGCTCCGCCAGACGCCTGGCGTGCCTTAGCTGTTTATTCGAGATGTCCATGGCGGTGACGACTGCGCCCTGCTTTGCGAGGGCTATTGAGTTCTGCGCCGCACCACAGGCGAGCTCGAGCACACGGCTGCCCTCTACGTCGCCAAGTAGTCCTAGTTCCCGCTCACCGGGACTCAGCGGCCCATAGTGGACGTCGTCCACCGAGATGGCTGTTGTGGCCTGATACGAGTCCGCCATACCGTCCCAGCCGGTTTGGTTTGATCGTTTGATGTGTTCTGAGCTCATGGGGTTGCCATACGAATGGTGAAGACGGCTTCCCTAGGTGGGAAACCAGAGTGGGCGTGGCTGCAATGCGTGTCCCGCGTACCGTGAGTGCCCCCAACGGAATTCGAATCCGTGTCTCCGGCTTGAAAGGCCGACGTCCTGGTCCACTAGACGATGGGGGCGCGGTGCAGCGCTACGAGTCACGACCGCGGGCTTACTATTCTATCCCGGCTGGCCGAACGCTGCAATCACAACGCCGTTTCCATCGTCGATTTGTGCGGTGAATCTAGTCAAGAGAAGCCGGTCTAACCGGCTTTCATGGGGCTCGCCTGTGCCCCGAAGAAAAAAAGAAAAGGAGAAAATATTATTTCTGAGGGACACCCTCAGGCTCCCGGCAGATGGGCTCCGCCCCTCTGCGCGCCCCGGAGCATAGTCCGCCGCGCATACTACAACGCGTGGTCTCGTCTGAAGATAGGTACACTCGCGATGCTTTCGCCGCCCTGGTAGGTACGACGTACGTGCCTGCCAGTAACTGAGCCCCACTACCAAATCGGTGAAGCCTCGCCCTTCCCCGTCCTGGTAGGTGCGACGGCTGTGTTCGCCGTACCCGAGCCCCGCCAACATGTGGGTACAAGGCTGCCCCTGTTAGGGGTATAGGGCTAGCTCCTTGAGGCCCTCGTCCTCTGGGAGGCCGAACATGAGGTTCATGTTCTGGACGGCCTGCCCTGCGGCGCCCTTGACCAGGTTGTCGATGCAGCTGATGACGATCAGCCGATTGGTGCGAGGATCAACGACGGGATGGACGAGGCATCGATTGTTGCCGAGGGTCTGCTTCGTCATGGGTGGCGAGTCGGTAACTTCGACAAAGGACTCGTCGCGATAGAAGTCCTGGTATACCTCGCGAACAGCGCTGGCCGCCGCTTCGCCTGAGCCAACGACATCTTCCTTCAGTGTGGCGTAGCAGGTGGCGAGGATGCCACGGGTCATCGGCACCAGGTGGGGTACGAAGGTCATGCGCACTTTCTGATCCGGCCCTGCGAGCGCTCCGAGTTCCTGGGTAATCTCGGGCATGTGCCTGTGCCCCTCAAGGCCGTACGCCTTGAGGTTCTCATTGACCTCGGAGTACATGTAGTCGCGGGTCGTCTTCTGACCCGCACCTGATACCCCCGATTTCGCGTCGACGATGATGTCGAGCTCGACGATGCCAGTTTTAACCGCTGGGGCCAGCCCCAATATCGACGCCGTGGGATAACACCCTGGATTCCCCACCAGGCGTGCCGATGAAATGCTGTCGCGTCCTAGTTCCGGGAGGCCATATGCGGCTTCTTCGAGGTACTGAGGGTATGGATGCGTTACCCCGTACCACTGTTGATATTCCTCGGGGTCTTTGAGGCGGAAGTCTGCGCTGATATCCACTGCTTTGACGCCCGACTCCACCAGGGGCCCCAGACGCTCTGCGCTGGCGGCATGGGGCAACGCCGAAAACACCACATCGATGCTACCTTCCAACTCTTCTGTGATGGTCAGGTCTATCGGGCTGAGGTGTGGGAACACTTCGTTTAGTCTCTTGCCAGCGGAGCTGCGCCCGGTGACAGACACAATTTCGGCCTCGGGGTGTCGGTTGAGTATGCGCATCAACTCGATACCAGAGTACGCTGTTCCCGCCAATATTCCGACCTTCACCATACACCTCCGTCCCCGATGGGCTATAGCTGAGGATAGCATGTACCCCTGCTATTACGCGACCCAGCCATCGAGTCTGCTCGCTTCAACACTTGAGCATTAACGAAAAAATTGGTAATATGATTGGTATGAATACACCAAAGAACCCCGCAGAACAGATTATAGAGCGCTTCGGCGGCCAGTCCCAACTGGCTGGCCTGCTGGGCAAGGGCCAGAGCACAGTGCAGCATTGGGCCAAGTCTGCGAGGATCCCGGCACAGTGGCACGAGCGGCTGCTGGAGCTGGCGCGAGAGAAGGGCATAGCGCTTGAGCCCAAGGATTTCATGTCGTCAGAGGCGCCCACAATCGAGCCGGCGGAAGGCAAGCTCGGCGTCATGCTCGTCGGGCTTGGCGCAGTGTCGTCGACATTCATCGCAGGTGTCGAACACATTCGGCGAGGCACAGGAGAGCCTGTCGGGTCGATATCTCAGATGGCGACCATCCGTATTGGGAAGCGCACAGACGGCGAGTCGCCCCTGATTCGCGACTTCGCACCGTTGGCTGGTCTCGACCAGTTGGTATTCGGCGCGTGGGACCCGATCGCCGACGACGCGTATGAGGCGGCAATCAAGGCGGGGGTCCTCGATCGTCATGAAGAGATCGAGCCAGTCGCTGACTTCCTCAAGTCGATCAAGCCGATGCCGGCGGTGTTCGACCAGTCCTATGTCAAAAGGATCGATGGCGTCAACGTCAAGACTGCGCCCACAAAGCTCGAACTCGTCGAGGCCATTCGCGAGGACATGCGCCGATTCAAGGCTGAGAACGGTTGTGATCGGCTGGTGATGATCTGGTGCGCTTCTACCGAAAAATTCATTACTGAGGCCGAGATCCACCAGGATATCGAGAGCCTGCTAGGTGGGTTCGAGGATAACAGCGAGAACATCGCTCCCTCAATGGTCTACGCATACGCGGCACTGCTGGAGGGCATCCCGTTCGCCAACGGCGCACCGAACCTGGCAGTGGACATTCCAGTCTTTGAGAAGATGGCCAAGGACAATGGCGTGCCAATTTGCGGCAAGGACTTCAAGACCGGCCAGACTCTGGTGAAGACCGTGATCGGTCCGATGATCAAGGCGAGGATGCTGGGATTGGACGGCTGGTTCTCCACGAACATTCTGGGCAATCGTGACGGCGAGGTACTGGACGAGCCAGAGAATTTCAAGACGAAAGAGGAGTCCAAGCTTGGGGTGCTCGAGCACATCCTGCAGCCCAAGACGTACCCGGAACTCTACGGCGACGCGTACCACAAGGTCCGCATCAACTACTATCCCCCTCGCGGAGACAACAAAGAGGGCTGGGACAGCATCGACATCTTTGGCTGGCTCGGTCGGCGGATGCAGCTCAAGGTGAACTTCCTGTGCTCAGACTCCATTCTGGCCGCGCCGCTGGTGCTGGACCTGGTTCTGTTCATGGACCTGGCGAAGCGAGCCGGTATGGGCGGTATCCAAGAGTGGCTGTCCTTCTACTTCAAGAGCCCGCAGCACGCCGATAGCGTGTACCCGGAGCACGACCTATTCATACAGCAGACGAAGCTGAAGAACACGCTACGGTGGATGATGGGCACCGATCAGATCACCCATCTGGGCCAGGACTACTACCGGGACGCCTAGCCGTAACACACTCCACTACAAGCGGTCAGCCCCCAGTAATCGTGTTTTGGAGCCTCTCTTGGCATGACCCGCTCCTCTATGGGCTCGATGGCTGTGAACCACTCACTTGTGATGGCCTCCAACCCCATGCGCGACAGAAAATGAATTGATAGGCCGGTCTTCGAGCCTCCCGTGTACATGACTGTGAATCCGCCGCTCTCGGTCTTTTCGATGACCTCGTGCGGATGGTATACCTCGGTGGAGGCGGAGTTGACGCGGACGAAGAGCAGCCCTCATCCTTCAACAGGCCGGTAGTTCTGGCGATCATCGACCTGACCGTGGCTTCGGGGCCATGCTGAAAGACCTGGATAGCGATCACATAGTCGAATAGCGAGTCCGGCTCGAAGTCTCCAAGGTCAGAGTGGATTAGACGGTGCGCGATGTCCGGGCGGACCGATTCGAGCTGTTCAAGCGCCTCGCCTGCAACATCAAGCCCCCACAGATCGAGTCCGGCATCGCACAGAGGGATGTAGTTCCTGCCGTTCCGACAGCCGATGTAGAGCCCCCTGCCCATCCTGACCTCTGGCCTCCGTCCGAGCGTCTCGATGGTGTGATCGACGAACGGGATCGGTGGCTCCGAGCGATAACGTCCTTGCCGATACTCCCTGTCCCAACTTTCTGATGCGGAAGTCAATGCGCACCGCCTTCAAGCGATTTTAACTACTTCTCTGTCTTCTTCGCCTTGCGTTCGAAGGCTGCTCGAGATGGGCAGCCCCATGCCAGGACGCACCGGTCGCAGCGTGGTCGCAGCGCCTTGCACACCTGGCGCCCGTGGTTGATCAGGTAGAGGTGGAAGTCGAACACGTCCTCTGCTTCGACCTTCGCCTCCAGGACGTCGTGGGCCTTCTCAACGGAGATTTTCTTCCCCACGAAGCCTAGCCGCTGCGATACACGGTAGATGTGGGTGTCGACCGGCATCGCGGGCATACCCAGAGAGAAGCACAGGATGATGGCTGCGGTCTTCGGCCCGATACCGTCGAGACGTTTCAGCCAGGCTTTGGCCTCGTCCAGGGGCAACTTTTTCAGGAACATCAGGTCGAAGGAACCGAGTTCCTCGAATACCTGGTTCAACACCACCTTGATCCGCGGCGCCTTCACCTTGGCCAGGCCACCCATGCGGATCGCGTCCTCGATATCGCCTACTGAGGCGCTGGCTATGTCTTCCAGTGAGCCGAAGGTGGCCATGAGATTTTTGAAGGCGCGCTCCGAGTTTATGTCGGAGGTGTGCTGCGAGAGGATCGTGTAGACCAATTCGGATGCAGGGTCGAACCGGGGCTCCCACTCGAAGGGTCCGTACTCCGGGCCCAGCAACAGCATCACGTCTGCAATGGCTACTCGCTTCTTGCGCTCACCGGGCATTGTTCTTCAGCCCTCCATATCTTGCGATCCGGTGGCCGGACCTAAACCCCAGATTAGCACAGCTGTAGTGGACTGCGGCACCCCGCACCGGCAGGATGTCGAGCCTCTCCCTGCTTGACATGACGGCGCTACTGCCTTAGCTTCGATATGAGCGCAATCTGGGAGCGGGGGAATCATTGGTCGCCCGCCTCTTCAGAACCACATCAGGGGCAATCGTGCTATGACTACTAGAGACTTCGTCGAACAGCTGGCCGGGTCGGATGAGGCGCCGAAATTCTCGCAGCTGCTCCAGCTTTCGGACCTGGAGACGGACCAGCTCGGCGAGTTCAAATCGGCATGGCCGTCTGTGCCGGAGGTGCGGAGGCGACAGGTCGTTGAAAGTCTTTTGGAGCTCTCAGAGGAGAATCTGGAGCTAGATTTCACCGACGTGTTCGTAGCGTGCCTCAGCGATGGCAATGACGAGGTCCGGGAGGTGGCAACCGGGGGCCTATCGAGCTGTGAGGACAGGACAGTAATCCGGCCACTTGTGGCGTTGCTCAAAGATGACACGTCCGTCCCAGTCCGAGCCGCGGCGGCGATGGCACTCAGTAATTTCGCCGCAATGGCCATGGACGGCAAACTCATCACCAGGGACGAGGATCGTATTCGCGTGGCCCTCCTGGCTACGATCGAGCGTGAGGACGAATTCCTGGAGGTCAAGCGTCGGGCCATCGAGACTGTGGCGGGACTCCGACCGCCGGGGATCGTCGAGATCATCGAAGATGCATTCGATAGCGGCTCGTTGGAACTGAAACAGAGCGCGATCTATGCGATGGGACAGACCTCCATCGAGGAATGGCTGCCTGTAATCCTCGAAGAGATGCAGCACGAATCACCTGCCATAAGATTTGAGGCGGCCAACTCTGTTGGGATACTCGGCAACGAGGGCAACGTCCCTGAGCTGACAGAGTTGCTGGAGGACGACGACCTGGAGGTTCGCCTTGCCGCGGTCAAGGCCCTGGGGGTAGTCGGAGGCCCGATGGCCAAGCGCGTACTGCAAGCCTGTCTGGACTACGACGACGAATCTCTCGAGGAGGCTGCCCGGGCAGCTCTTGATCGCGTGGAGTTCGACGACGACCCTCTCGGGCTCGGCCTTGATACTGATGGTGACACCGATTCTGATGAGGAGGACGAGGACGAGTGACACCCAAGACCGATGATCCGCCCTACCTGAAGTTCGCCTCCGAGGTGCTGATCAGCGAACGCTGGACCCCGACCCCTCTGCTACCTGCAACGGTGATCGGCAGCCGCCTGGGCTGCGACCTCTGGCTCAAGCGAGAGGACTGCACCCCCATCGGATCGTTCAAGCTCCGAGGCGGCCTGGTAGCCATGGCGCGGATGGCGGCCAGCCTGCCACCGAAAGGTGTCTACGTGGCCTCCGCCGGCAACTACGGCCTGGCGATTGCGGTGGCCGGGCAACGGCGAGGTGTTCCCGTGACGGTGATGGTCCCGGAGGGCGCTACCCCCTCGAAACTCGAACGCATCCGCCTCAGCGGCGGCCAGGTGGTCGTCCACGGAAGCGACTTCGACATCGCCAAGGACTTCGCGCGGAATGAGGCCGCCAAGGATGGGGCTGCGTTCTGGGAGGACGGCGTCATCGAGGAGACGGCCCACGGCGCCGCTACTATCGGGGCCGAGATTGTGGACCACTCCGAACCATGGGACTGGGTGGTGGTGCCGCTGGGAAACGGTTCGCTCATCAAGGGTATCGCGTCCGTTATTAAGGCGCGGAGCCCTGACACGACTGTGATCGCAGCAGTGCCCTCGGGAACGCCGGCCATGGCGCTGGCCCTACGTGGCGAATCCTGGGACGAGTCTGCGCCTGTGGAGACTCTCGCTGACGGGCTGGCGGTACGAGTACCTATTATGCCAATCGTGGCGGAGTTGAAAGAGTTGGTGGATGACGTGTGGCTGGTGGACGAGTCCAGCCTGCTCCCGGCGGTCAAGAGCCTGCTGGAGTTGGAGCAGCTGGTCGCCGAGCCATCGGCCGCCATTTCCATCGCTGGCCTAGCCGATCATCGCGCTGAAGCTGCGGGACGCCGAGTCGCCGCTGTTGTGACCGGCGCGCATCTGAGCGCCGATCTAGTTGCTCAGGTCGCCACTATGGACGGACTGGTGTAGAAGGGATAGGTCACGCGTCCGACACTGGGCATCGCCTTGGGAGCGTCCGTCCTGTTTTCCGCTCAAGGCGAACCTGTCGAACCAATGTCCCTATTGCCTCCCCTCCCTGCCCCAAAAGAAGAGAAAAATACTATTTCTGAGGGACACCCTCAGGCTCCCGGCATAGGGGCTCCCCCTCTGCACACCCCGACGAGAGTCAACAACAGATTCTGGTACGCTTGGCCATATGCGCAGCACCTCTGCGCTTATGGCCAAGCATCAGATGCAGATTAGGAGGGCGTCTTGTCCATCCTCAGAATGTGTGCGCAGCACCTAGAGGTGGTCGAGGGCCTGCTGGACGATGTCGAGGCCCACCATTTCGGACCAGGCCGCTATCAGGCGACTCGTTACCTCGGACGGGACCGGTCCGGGGACTGCTACCCCGTTTATGGTGCTCCCGGCAGTAGGTAGTATCGGGCGCCCGATATGTAGGCACCCTCCGCCGCGTACACATCCGACGTGTTGTAACGTCACTCGTCGACCGGGATTCCCATAGACTCCGCCAGTTCCAGTACCGTCTCCATACTGATACCAGGTAGCGCCGCACTCCGATCCGGAAGCATGATTCGCCCATCTTTGACGAACATGAAGTTAGCCCGCTAACACTCTGTGATGTAGCCCTTCTGATCGGTCTTCAGTGCCCAGACATCGTCGTCGGGCACTTGAGGCCCTCTCGTTTGGCGGCGTGCCGGAGTGGAATAGGTCACGGGCGTGAAGACCCGGACGCCTGTGAAGTAGGATCGTGCGAAGTCGGAGAAATCCAGCACCTGGCAGTAGATAAGTACATCGACCACCGGTGCGCCATTGGATAACGACGGGCCAGTGCTGACCACCTGACCAACTACAAATTCGTCGGCAGGTTGACGTGATCCCAGGTTAGCCTCGGCGACGCGGAGGGTCGCGTCAACCATCTCGTCTAGGGTGATCCCGGGGTCGACCTGGCCGCCCTCCAGATTACTGCACAGGCGCTGGAGGTGCTCTCTGAGCTTGAAGGACTCGACCGTCTAAGGTGCGCTCCGCATCGTACAGGCCCCCGCCGGACCCGGAGCCGTCTGAGCGCATCCCAGCAACTGCCTCGGAGTGAGGCAGCAGGTCACCGTTCAGATAGGCCATTAACTTCGGGGGAAACCCCGCCATCTGCCGACTCCCAAAAAAACAGGTTCTAGGCGCTGGTAAAAGCGCCCGAACCCGCCCAACTAAGTGTGCGCAGCACCCATCATCTCTTGGACCGTCCGTGCTATGTCTGCGGGTGTCGGGATGATTGAGGCTCCGGCAGACGCCAGCGCCTTAATCTTCTCCTCGGCTCGAGCCGCACGTCCGGTAATGATGGCACCGGCGTGGCCCATCCGGCGGCCTGGAGGGGCGCTCTGGCCCACAATCAGCACCGCCAGTGGCTTGTTGAAATGCTCTTTGACGTACTCGGCGGCATCCTGCTCTCTCGATCCGCCAATCTCGCCGATCATCACCACTCCGTCCGTGTCCGGATCTGCCTCGAACATCTCCAGTACGTCGATGAACGATGTCCCGCTTATGGGGTCGCCACCGATACCTACGCAGGTCGACTGCCCTATACCCATCCCGGTTAGCTGTCCAACCGCCTCATAGGTGAGGGTGCCGCTCCGGGATACTACGCCGATCCGGCCCGGTTTATGGATGTGGCCGGGCATGATCCCTGCCTTGACCTTCTCTCCGGGGGAGATCAGTCCGGGGCAGTTTGGGCCTATCAGCCTGGTTTCTGTTGCCTCCAGATAGTGGACAACTTTGACCATGTCCGAAACCGGTATCCCTTCAGCGATGCACGCTATAGTCGGCACGCCAGCGTCGGAGGCCTCAACTATTGCGTCTGCCGCGAAAGGGGGAGGGACAAATATCAGGGACATGTTTGCCCCAGTGGCGTCCACGGCTTGTCCCACTGTGTCGAAGACAGGCACGTCTTGATCGGTGGTCTGGCCGCCCTTACCGGGCGTCACGCCGGCAACGACGTTAGAGCCGTATTCCGCGCACAGACGAGCATGGTAGCTGCCCTCCTTGCCGGTAATACCCTGGAACATCAGGCGGGTGTTTCTATCTGCGATTATGCTCATCCACGCTCCCTCAAAAAGGTTCTCGTTTGGTTGCGGGGCAATGTCTATACGATATCTAGTCTGTGCAATTCTTCGAGTGAAGAAAGAAAAGAAAAATATATTATTAATTGTGAGGGGCACCCTCACACACCCGGCAAAGTGGCTGCGCCCCTCTACACACCCCCTACTCGTTATGAAATAACTCTATTTGTGTTTGAGGACCATCCGGTGATTACCCGACCCCTTTGGCAGGATTAGGACAGGCGACGGGGTTGTTTCCCTGTGCACACTGCCGGGATGGGTAACTTAGTTTGACGCTCTGATTGCTTCGGCTACGTTGCCTAGGTCTTCTACTAGAGAGATATTGAGACTTGATGCCTGGAGCATCTTACGGCCCTCATCCGCGTTCGTTCCCAGCATTCGCACGACTATGCGCCTGTTCTGATGTTCCGTGCCTTCGACCGCGGCGAGTATGCCGGCGGCGATCATGTCGCCGCGGAGAATGCCGCCAAATATGTTGATCAGGACTGTGTCCACGTTCGGGTCGGACAGGATAATCCTCAGAGCCTCGGCGACTTTTTCCTCGTTGGCCCCACCGCCTACGTCCAGGAAGTTCGCAGGGCTGGCGCCGGACTCTCCGATAACGTCCAGGGTGGCCATCGCCAGACCCGCGCCATTGACCAGGCAGCCGACGGTGCCGTCCAGTTTCACGTAGCTAACGTCTGCTACCCGGGCTCTCAACTCAAGGGGGTCTTCCTGCGAGGTGTCTCTCAGGTCTTCCAGATCCTTGTGCCTAAAGAAGGCATCGTCTTCGAAGTCCATCTTGGCGTCCGCAGCCAGGATCCTGCCGTCCTCGGTTACGACGAGCGGATTGATCTCTAGGAGCGAGCAGTCGTTGTCGAGAAACACCTGGTACAGGTTCGCGATCATCGTCGACAAAGGGCGCACCAACTTCGGCCCGATGTCGAGTCCGAAGGCTATTTTGCGACCCTGGAATGGCAGGAGCCCCAGCACCGGGTCGACACTCTCGCGCAGTAGTAACTCCGGCGTATTCTCGGCCACCTCTTCGATCTCCATCCCACCGGCAGCGCTTGCCATGACGACCACACCCTGTGCGGTGCCGTCGATCACGAGCCCGAGGTACAGTTCGCGCTTGACCTCGATCGCTTCTTCGACTAGGACGCTGTTCACCGGCGCACCTTCCGGGCCGGTCTGGAACGTCACGAGGGTGGTGCCTAGGAGAGCATTTGCTGCATCTTCGGCTTCTTGGGGCGTGGAGACGACCTTGATCCCACCGGCCTTACCGCGTCCACCGGCGTGGACTTGGGCCTTCACGACGGCCTTACGACCTAGCCGTGTAGCCACGGCGCGCGCCTCTTCCGGAGTCGTCGCGACCTCCCCTTCCGGAACCGCGACGCCGCCCTTGCCGAGTATCGTTTTTGCCTGGTATTCGTGGATCTTCAAGTAGCAACCCTCTCTTCATAGTCTCGGGGTGCGGACAGCGCAAGGCCCGGCGACATAGTTTCCAGTACGGTGAAGCAATATTATGGCGGAGGGAGTGGGATTCGAACCCACGTTCCCTTTCGGAAAACCTGTTTTCAAGACAGGCGCCTTAAACCACTCGGCCACCCCTCCGCAATCTACAGTCCTCGGGAGCACCGTACGGTGCTCCCTTTACGTATTGTACTCCAGAGAGGGTCCCTATCGCTTGGCAGCCATGCGGTTGGAACCAGTTTGCGCTTACGGCATCATAACTTGTTTCGCGTGCGGTGCTCGACGCCGAATCGTGGCTTAGAAACGCTGTTGTACAATGAGCGCCATGCAAGATTACGACTATGACATGCTGGTCATAGGCTCAGGCCCAGCCGGGAAGAGCGCTGCCATACAGTCCGCGAAGCTGGGCAAGACGGTGGCCGTCGTCGAACGCAGCGATGTGATCGGCGGGGTGATGCTCAACACGGGCACCATCCCGAGTAAGACGTTGCGCGAGGCGGCGATGTACCTGACCGGGTATAGGGAGAGGGAGGTCTACGGCGAGTCGTTCACCGTTAAGCAGTCCATTTCCATCAAGGACCTGCTCGTTCGCACCAGCCATGTGATGGACAACGAAGTGGATGTGACCCGGCACCAGATGCTCCGCAACGGGGTCGAGCTGATCACGGCGGAGGCCTCATTCGTGGACTCGCACACCTTGAAGCTGACGGAACCTGAGGGGCGTGGCGTACGCGAGGTCAGGGCGGCCAAGGTGCTTATTGCCGTCGGCACAACGGCGACCGGCAGTGACCAGGTACCTGTCGACGGATCGCGCATCTTTCTCAGCGACGATATCCTGGAGCTTGATAAGCTGCCCCGCACTTTGAGTATCGTCGGCGCGGGGGTTATCGGCGTCGAATACGCCAGCATCTTCGCCACTCTGGGAATCAGGGTGACGCTTATCGACCAGCACACCACCATTTTGCCCTTCATAGACTCCGAGATCATGGCATCTTTGGTCTACCATCTGCGGGCAAGCCGCGTAACGATGCGCCTAGGCGAGAAGGTCAGTGCAATCGAGCCATTCGACGATGATCGAGGCGAGCATGTCAGAATAGAGCTGGAGTCGGGTAAGCGAATCGTGTCGGAAAAGGCTCTCTACTGTATCGGCCGTACCGGGTCAACGGCCAATCTGAATCTTGCCGCTGCAGGACTCAGGGCTGACGAACGGGGTCGGATCGCAGTCGACCCCCACTACGGGACCGGCGTCCCGCACATTTTCGCTGCGGGCGACGTGATCGGGTTCCCGAGCCTGGCCTCCACCTCCAGCGAGCAGGGCCGGGTTGCATCATGCAACGCGTTTGGGGTCGCGTCCCGTTCTGTGCCGCAGCTCTTCCCATTTGGTATCTACACCATCCCCGAGATCTCGATGGTCGGCAATAACGAACAGGAGCTGACACGCGAAGAGGTTCCCTACGAGGTGGGCAAGGCCCAGTACAAGGAGATCGCACGCGGCCAGATCCTGGGCGACCAGACGGGGATGCTCAAACTGATATTCCACCTGGAGACGCGCAAGCTACTGGGCGTTCACATCATCGGCGAGGGCGCCACGGAGCTGGTGCACATCGGTCAGGCTGTGCTTGCCCACGGCGGCACAATGGACTACTTCGTCGACACAGTGTTCAACTACCCAACCCTGGCGGAGGCCTACAAGACGGCAGCCTTCGACTGGATCAACCGGGTGGGGGCGTAGTGGCAGACAAGGCCGGACCGTTCATCGACTCGACCGGCAAGCCGCTTGTGGGCAGGCCGACTTCGATACGGCCTGGTGCGTGCGCGGTCATATTCGACGGCGACGGCAAGATCCTACTGGAACGCCGATCCGACAATGGTTTTTGGGGATTGCCCGGGGGCGCAGTAGAGGTGGGTGAATCGGTCGAGCAGGCTATAAAACGCGAGGTGATGGAGGAGACGGCGCTGGTGGTGGATGTGAAGCGCCTCGTCGGCGTCTATTCCGACCCCAGGCAACACAACATTTCCTCCTACCCTGACGGCAACATCACTCACTGGGTCACGGCGGTTTTTGAGTGCGTCCGCGTCGACGGCAAGTTGCAGATATCCCACGAGAGTACAGACCTCCGCTACTTTGACGTCGTCGACCTGCCGGAGAACACCCTGCGATCCCATGCACTTCGCGTGTCCGACGCACTGGAGCCCGCCTCGGGACCCTTCATCAGATAGCCCCTGCAAGGGGCTTTGGGTGGCGGGGTAAAGGTGACTTCGAGGTCTCGATTGGCCTCTTCTCCCTTGAGGGAGAGGATTTAGGTGAGGGTGACTTTCCCAGCTAGGCGGACGATTTGCGGCCCTTTAGGCGGCGGTCGTGGAACAGGTAGTGGTTGGCGTAACCGGCGTATGTGCCGAAGTGGTTGCTGGCCCAAGGCCGCATGTTCTTGCGTGACATTTTCGTCCCGTCCAGGTACCAGTCTTGTAAGGCCCTCTCGATCCACACGTCCACGGGGAAGGCCTCCGACTTGTCGAGGGAAAAGAGCAGCACGCAGTTGGCTACCTTATCGCCAACCCCCGCCAGGGATGTGAGGGTTTCCAGGGCCACTTCATAGGAGTCCTCGCGTAGGGGCATTAGATCTACCTTGCCGTTGGCGATCGTTTCCGCCGTGGATGCCACGTACTCCGCACGGTAGCCGAGGCCGAGCCCTCGCAGTGCCTCCGAGCCAGCTTCCGCCAGGTCATTTGGCGTCGGAAATGTGTGTCGTGTGAGACCGTCCAACTCTACTGACCGTCCAAAGGTGGTACACATCGCCTCGATGTTCCGCGTTATGCGCGGAATGTTGGAGGCGGACGAGCAGATGAAGGACACCAGGCATTCCCAGGGGTCCTGCCGCAGGATTCGCATCCCAGTGTAGCGGTGGATAGACTCACGAAGCCGCTCGTCGTCGAGCAGCGTCTCATAGACTTTTTCAAGGTCGGTGCCGAGTCCAAGGTAATCGCGGAGCAGGGACGCTATTGCGCCCTCGGCCTGTGGGTCGCAGCGTAGCTCCACTCCGCCTGTTACCTCTCGTAGCTTTACGATGCCGCCAAAAATTACGCAGTGGAACCAGAGACCGTCCTGACGCCACCGGAATGCCTGCCCGCTGAGGAGCGTGCTCGTCAGGTCGAGGGGTTCAGTAACGGGAATCAGCACCAGCTATCTCCCATTGATTTGAGGATTGATGTTCTCTGCATCGGTCATACCTTCAAGAATAGTTCGATGACCGGGACGACCACAATCTGCCCACTCTGAAGCCGTCGAAGGGCCACACTTGCTCCGCCGATTCCAAGACTACCTGGCGAAGCCACTCAGCCGGGCGGCGATTTAAGCCACTCTGCTATCTCTTCGCCCAGGGCTGCGAGCGGGGGGGTCTTCAGGGGGACTGGGGGTAGGGAATCGATGAATATTTTGCCGTATTTACGGGAGACTGTTCGTCTGTCGAGTATCACCACGACACCGCGATCCGTTCGGGTGCGAATGAGGCGGCCGAAGCCTTGACGGAGGCGCAGGATTGCCTGGGGCACTCCGTACTCGTCGAATGGCCGCTCGTACAGCTCTGAGCGTGCGGCAAACACCGGTTCGGTGGGGACGGAGAAGGGCAGACGCGCCACCAAGAGCACCTTGAGGGAATCACCCGCTAGGTCGACTCCCTCCCAGAAGCTGGAGGTGCCGAGCAACACCGACTTGGGGTTCTCGACAAACCTGCGGAGGAGCTGATGGGGCGTGCCGTCGACTCCCTGGGCGAGCACGTCGAATCCTCGTGACTGCAGCTGGCCTCGGATGGCGCCGGAGGCGGCCTGCAGGGATGCGTGGGACGTGAACAGAGCCATGGCGCTGCCGCCTGCGGCCACGGTCGAGTCAACTATGGCCTGCTCGACGGCGGTCTGATAGGCCCATGAGCTGGGCTCCGGCATATCCGCCGGCACGCAGAGCAGCGCAGCGGTCGGGTAGTCGAATGGAGAGCCGACGAGCAGCTGCTCGGACCCGCCGAACCCTGTGCGTTCGAGCACATGATCGAAGGTGCCTCCAGTGCTCATGGTTGCGCTTGTGAGGATGACGGAGCGCTTTTGTGAGTACAGCAGCGAATCGAGACGCTCACCGACGTGGATAGGGGCCGCGTACAGGGTCAGGTCACCAGACCTTTTGGCACGACGCAGCCAGTAGATACCGTCGCTTTCGGGCTGGGGCACGAACTCCGCGAGTTGCTGCCTCAACTCGGCGTTGCGCTGAAGCACGTTGGCCGTCTCAAGCAGCAGCGCCTCGTAATCCAGCACCCCCGCATCATCCAGACCCTCAAGGGACGTGAGTAGGGCGGAAAGGTCGTTCTGGAGTTCACCCAGGGCAACGTCGGCGGTCTCCCATTGGATCTCCAGGTCCGACCATATGGGCTGGCTCCTGGTGCCGCTCGTGACACGGGCCTCACGATCGAAGGACGGGTCGCCCTGGGGGTTGTCGTCGAGGATTGCGCCGAGGGTAGAGAACACTCGGCCCAGGCCATCTCGGACCGACGGCAGCGTTGTTGATATATGGAGCGAGACCTCGTCCACTGTGCCACGCCTCGTCTCCGCGGCAGAGGAGGCGCGCAGGGCGGCCGACAGCCTGCGGAGCAGCCCGCGATCACCGCCCAGGAGTTGCAGGTGGTCGTCGATGCCAGGTTGGCCTATCTCGAAGCCAAGGTGACTGGTGGCGACCTCTTCCAGGTGTTGTGCCTCGTCGATGATCAGGACATCATAGTCCGGTATGAGAGCGCGCCCGGCTGCCAGGTCGGACATCAGTAGTGCGTGGTTCACGATCACAAGGTGCGCCGCGGCGGCCCGGTCGCGGGCGGCCCTCAAGAAGCAGACGCCATTGAGCCCGCCACAATCCGCGGCTCCCTGAGCAGATATCCTGTTCCACGGCCCGGACGCCCTGCGGTTGGACATGTTGATCTCCGCACGGTCCCCCGCAGGGGAGTCTCGTAACCACACCATGGTTTTCGAGAGCAGCCGCGCCTCGTCGGTGCTGACGTTGTCTGCGCTGCGCAGTAGTGACCAGCGCTTGAGGCACAAGTAGTTGGATCTGCCCTTGAGGACCGTGTACTTGAAGTCATCCACGTCTACGCCGTCTAGCTGCGATAGAGCCTCGACCAGCGCAGGGACGTCCTTCGAGAGGAGCTGCTCCTGCAAGTTTATCGTGTTGGTGGACACGACGACCCTAGCGTTGTTCTTGATCGCATACAGGGCTGCGGGGAGCAGGTAGGCGAGAGACTTTCCGACGCCGGTGCCAGCCTCGACCACCAGGCGATCACCGGCGCTGATGGCGTCGGCTATTGCCCTGGCCATTGCCAATTGCTCGGGGCGTTCCTCGAAGCTCGGCATCGCCTCCCCCAATAGGCCGTCGGCGCTTAGCAACGACTCGACGAGATCGGGGTCGACGGGCTCGACATGTTTGTTGGGGCGCAGCGCCTTGCGATGCTTCAGACGCTCCCGCAACATGGCGAGGTCCAAACCAGTCATGCTGGGACCTCCCGAGGACGCCACCGCCGATCCCTCAGAGGCTATTTTGTACGCCTCCAGACGGCGCAGCAGGTAAGACAGCACCCAACCGGAACGGGTCGCTAGGCGGTCCATTTCCGCCAATGTGTAGACATCAAGCTCAGCGGCCATACCTGCCAGCGCCACGAACACGTCCCTGGCGGCTATGGCGTCATCCAGAGCCCTGTGAGGGCTGTCGTGGGAGGCACCGAGCTGGGTTGCGAGCCCCGACAGCGTGTAGTCAGGGCAATCCGGCAGCATGATATATGCCAGGTCCCAGGTGTCTGATCGCGGGTTGGAGATGCGAAGGCCTTTTGCTGTGAGAAACCCGAGGTCGAAGGCGACGTTGTGCCCTACTATCGGCGCATCGCCGAGGAACGCCATCAACTCGCCGGCCACCCGCGAGAACGGGGGCGCGGCGTCGACATCCTCCTGGGAGATGTTCGTGAGGCGCTTGATAAAGGGGGACAGGCTGCGGTTTGGGTTGACGAAGGCCTGAAAGGTGTCGACGGTCTCGGCACCTATGAACTTGACCGCGCCAATCTCGATGATCTCGTCGCTCTCCGGCGAGAGCCCGGTGGTTTCGAGGTCCAGTGCAATCCACGTATCTTCGAGTGGCGAGACGCCGTGCTCGAATAGCGTCAGAGCCGGTGCGGCAGCTGATTCTTTAGATATCGTAGATTCGGACGCAGAGCTGTTGTCTATCAGGGGTAAATCCGGTGGCTATTCTGGCCGAGATTGTACCAGAACCGGACGGGGTCACGACACCAGGGCTGACTATCTTCGAAGGGGAGTATCGCAGAGTATCGGATGTACAGGATGCCAACTGCCGACCCAACGACTACCTGCCCTGCCAGCAGCATCGCGAGCAGGAGTGGCTTCGCGCCTACCTGGAGCCTGTCCAGAATGAAGTCGAAGACTTCGACGGGAGTGGCGGCGGTGAGGCAATCGGCCATCAATTCCGGAAGCGACGGCAAGTCTAGGGCGAAGCGCAACGCCACCATGAGCACGGCCATGACGACGCTGGCGACCGACCCGATGCCGACCGCAGCTCGGGGCTGACCGACGGGGCCTTTTGTATTTCGGACTCGTCTTGAATCATGGGCCAGCCCTGGGGGGAGCTATTGTGATTCGACGAGCTCACCACGAACGGAGCCGATAGAAATGGGCCATATCCTTAGCGAGAGCCTCAGTTTATCACTACGAGGCGTAGGCCGAGGACGGATTGGTGATGGCTCTATCTGGCCAGAAAGGGGAGCAGCCAGCCGAACACGACGACCATTAGCAGTGTAGCTGCGGCTATGGCTCGCCGGTTTTTCTTGAGCAAGACGGCGAAGGGTGCTGCCATTATCACGAGAATGGCAGTCACGGCCACGGTGTACACCAGGTTTGAGCTGCCAAGTCCGCTGCCTGGCCACTCCTGAGCGCTGATGCTATACAGAATTCCAGTGGTGACGCCTATGATGGCCCAACCCGGATATGCCGTCGCTACGATCCCCATCGTCATGTAGATGGGAGGGATTCGCGCCTGTAGTGCGAGGAAGGATGGCGAGGGGTTCTTTGCCATGCGAAAGAGCATGATCGGGCCGGCTACTACTGTGATCGCGGCCATGAATAGCCCGCTGAACGCGCCGGCGATTGCGCCTTCAATCATCTCGGCCCCTCCTCTGGCGGCTGCCAGAGAGGAACTGCGTGGGCCACCCAACCGTGTTTGTGGCTGAGCATTAGGGCCAGGGCAGTGCCAAGCTCTCGGCGCGATACGGGAGCGAAAAGCGATGGCCCTGAGCCTGCGACATGCACTTCCCTGGCGCCCAGGGCGGTGAAGGCGTCCCAGTACTCATCCAGGCCGGGGAACGCCTCGCGAACGACGTTGTCGAAGACGTTGAACAGGAATTGTGGCGGAACGTCGCCACCGCCGCGTATGCGCGCTTCGAGCTTCCTGGTCAATAGACCGCCAGTGTGCTGAGCCGGTGGCAGTGCTGCGTACAACGCTGCTGTCTTGTCCGGCATCGGTATGTCGGGGCTAAGGACCACCACCCACGGGATGTCTGCGGGGGGCAGTGACCGGATCAACTCGCCACGACCGTGCGCCATAGCCGTTCCCCCGCGCAGGAAAAAGGGCACGTCGGAACCTAGCCGTGCGGCGATGCCGTGGAGAGCGTCGTCTGAAAGGGCGGTCTCCCACAGCCGATTGAGGCCGATCAGGGCTGCGGCCGCGTCGCTGCTCCCTCCACCGAGTCCCGCCGACACTGGAATGGACTTTTGCAGCATTATTGTTGCGCCTTGACTGACGCCAGCGGCCTCCCTGAGCATCGTAGCGGCCTTCAGAACCAGGTTATCGTCTGCGGACAGCCCAGGAGTGGCACACTCCAGGGTCAGTTCGTCGGCGGGCTCCAGGGTCAGCGTGTCGTAGAGGCCGATCGTCTGGATGATACTGGCGATCTCGTGGTACCCATCGGTCCTCTTTCCGAGGACTTCCAGGGTAAGGTTTATCTTGGCGTGGGCTTGTAGCTCTATTCGTTGCATATCGGTAGCCGGAGTTGGGAGCTTCGGAATACCCCTCCTCATTCCCAAAAAAATAGAAATAAATATGTGAGGGGTACCCTCACACTCCCAGCAAATGGGCTGCGCCCCTCTGCACACCCACTTTCAGCAGCCTCGTAACCAGGCTCCTGTAGTACCTATCGGCCATCATATTTCCCCCCAAATCCCAAGAAAATGGGAGCGAATGCCCGAGCGATACCCTGCTATGCCCGGCAGAAGGGATGTGCCCACTACACACCTCTTTCTTCAGAGCCAACAACCAATGGCCGATTTGGAAGACACCGAATCCCCCCTCACTCAGCGTGCGCAGCACCTCGCATATTTAGGAGCGCACCATGTTGAGGCTTGACCACTCGTCGAGCGTCAGCGTCTGGGCCCTTTGTCTTGGATCTATCCCCGCCTCTGACAGCATGACCTCAGACTCTGTGGGATGGATTTCCAGGCCGACCGCGAGCGAGTTGCGGATCTGCTTTCTGGGTGTGCTGAATCCTGCGCGCACGACCGCGAAGAATTCTTCGGGGGGGTCCATCGGCACGATGGGCTCGTCGTAGACGTCGATTCGGACGACTGACGACGTAATCTTGGGCTGTGGCTTGAAGGCGCGGGGAGGCACGCTGCAAATGACGCGTGGCTTCCCGTAGACCTGGGTGGCGACGGACAGCATCGACATTTTGCCCGGGGAAGCGCACATCG